>LKMJ01000287.1_pt1 | contig 35629 bp, 41 predicted proteins | sample 643391 | NCBI WGS metagenome assembly LKMJ01 (sample SAMN04112250, study PRJNA286221) | soda lake metagenome | biome: soda lake; feature: Kulunda Steppe; material: water; isolation source: sample PL-Br10 brine of Picturesque Lake | place: Russia: Kulunda steppe | collected 2010-07 | reverse complement strand
AGTCTGCCGGGTGGATGACGATAGCCGACGAGCGGGTTCTGGAGTATCTCGACGAGCACGAAAGCGGAACCCCGAAACAGATGGCAGACACCGACGGGTTTCGCTTTTCTCGGTCGTATATCCACCAGCGGTGTCGGGAACTCGAACGCTACGGGCTGATTCGCCACCTCGGAAACGGCGTCCACATCCTCACCGACGAAGGCGAACAGTACCTCAGCGGTGACCTCGATGCCGGCGAACTCGAAGCGGAAGAGGAGTGACCTGCATCGATATGTAGCCGCCGCTCGTTTGTCCGTACATGACCTTTAACGTCTCGTGGCACACGCTCCTCGACGAACTGGAGGAGCTACCGGACGGGGCGACCCTGATAACGCCACTCTCCCACAAACGATTCCGCGTCACCGACGTACAGGAGCACCGCGTCGTCATCGACTACGAGGACAGAGACGAGAAGCGACCACTCCAGCGCGACCAGTTCGAGACGCTCTACCGGCGTATCAGCGACGAACCTGATGGCTTCGAACTCGACCGGCTCCCGCCTGACGCAGAACCGTATCCCGCCGTCCTGAGTTTACACCCACGGTTCGAGATCGACGAGGATAGGGGTGTTATCGTCGAAAGCGAGGGGCCGACCACGAGCCAGCTCCTCGACGACGACCACGACGTTGATCCCGACGACAGGACTGAACCCGACCTCGACGTGTACGCCGACGCGCTCCTCCTCGTCGACGCCCTCGAACGTCACGAGGTCGAGGTTCTCGAAGACATGGACACGGACGCGCTCGTCAACCTCTACACGTTGCTCTCGGACGTTCAGCGCAACGCGAACGACCTCCGGCAGGACGTGGCCGACGTGCTCCTGAACCGTCTCCATCACGACCGACCGGTGGCAGGGCCGTTCGGCTCCGTCCAGCGGACTACCCGCCGTAACCGGTCGCTGAAAGACGAAGACGAGGTACTGGCGAAACTGGAAGAGGCTGGCCTCGATCCCGACCGCGTCATGGGTATCGACCGCTCGAAAGTCGATGACGCCCTCGAAGTCACCGAGCTGTCCGAGAGCGACGTGTACGAGGTCGAACAGTCGGAGTACGTGCGGAAAGCGGAGGTGGACGAAGAACGGAAAGAAACCCGGCTACAGGGCCTCAAAGACCAACTCGCCGCCGCTGACGACGACGAAGCCGAAGAACTCAGAGACGAGATCGAAGAACTCGAAGACCGCATCGACGAACTCACCTCGTTCCGAACCGGGAGCGAATACGCTACAGACTGACCTCTGTACTCCTGCTCGGAAGTGTTCTATAGAACTATTGTTCTATTTACGACACTTTCACGTGAGGCCAGACCGTACCCATCGGTAACCGATGTTCGAAGGCAGTGTCCGCCCGGAGGGAACGGGCGAACGACGGTCGCAGGTCAAGTGGACGACGACGAACCCCGACGAGGAGGTGTCGTCATGCCGAGTATAGAGGGCGGAGGTGATGAACCTTCTCCTACGGAAACCGAGTTCTTAGACTGTCTGCCAGACGGCCAGCGGATACTAACGAAGGCTCGGGCTGGAGGTAAGGCGGGTGCAGTCAAAGGATATCTGAAAAACCCGATGACCCCACCTGAAGCCCGAGAGTGGGTGCAACAGGGAGGTAACGTTGGCGTCAAACTCGGCGGAGTCGACTCTGACGACTGGACGCTGTTCGCGGTTGATGTCGAAGAGTTTGGAGACCTCCCTAACCCCGCGACAAACGTGGTCGAACGATGTACGCTGGCTGTTTTCAATTCGCCACACGGAGGCCGAAATCGACTTATCCGCATCACAGACGACGCTTACCACCGTCTCGATGGCGTAAAAACAAAGATCGACTTCGACAACGACGGAGAGCACGAAGTTGAACTGCTCACTTCCGTACACGCTCTCGTCCCGCCGTCGAGGGTGAACCACTCTAACTGTAAGAACGGGAAGGATGGATGTCCCGGACGTGGAACAGACAAGTACGAACTGATCAAGTGGAATTCAGACGATGAGGTGATGACTGGAGCGGACGCTAAGGAGTTGCTCGACGCTCTCGATATAACCCCTGCTCCACAAACAGGGCGGACGGCAGGTTCAGAAGATTACGACTGGAATATTCCCGAGCTAGACCCAACTCGTGCGAACGAAGGCGAGGTCGTTCTTCGAACGCTCCAGAAAGAAAACGCGCAAGCGTTTCTCGCGTTGGTCGATCTGCTTCGTGGGGGGACAGGTCAGTGGGACGAGGACCTGAACAGAGGAGACGGGATCGACCGAAGTGAACAGGAGCTACTGGCGCTAACCCTGCTCTATCAGGCCGCCGTTGAACTCACTGATATGGATACAGAGCAGGCCCGTGAAGTCACGAAAGCCAGTTTCGAGGAATATGTCTCCAACAACCCATACACCGAGGACGGACAACCTCGCAAGTGGCTCACGCACGGAGAAGCGTATCAAAAAAGCCGCTGTCGAGAAGCCTTCTCGCGTTCACACGAGTTCGAGAAACTCCTGAACGTGACTGCAAGGGACAGCCCGGACAACGTGACTGGGCGACCGGGCGCGGACGGTTATTCTGACGTGACTCGTGCAGTAGTACTGTTCGCCGTCGATTACCTCTCCGGGTCACTCGACCTATACATCGATGATAGCCCGATCGAAGACCTACAGGGTGTCGCGAGAACGTATGGACTCTACGTCGATGCCGAGTCAGTAGAGACGCTACTCAATCTGTATCCCCCCACTCTCGTCTTAGGTACAGACCCCCCCTCGGAGTGTGTACCGACAACCGGCTACCCAATCTCCGACGAAGTCTGCGAGGTCGCACGAACCATCGATAGACAGTCCGGCGAGCCACGCTCCGAAGATACCTACAAGACTGCCCGAACCAACCTCCAGCAGGAGGGGCTTCTCAAACAGGCTTACTGTCCGAGTCGCCCAAACGGTGAATGCTACGTCTACTATCCTCCGTATGAACCAGATCCAGACGACGCCCACTATGTCAAGACCGAAAACGAGAAGCAGTGGGTTGAAGAGCAGAGCATGACCGAGTCGGGCTCAACGCTCATGACTGATGGAGGAACGAATTTCAATAATACGTGAGTAATCGGTCGTATGAATAAGCACAGGACAGCAGATGTTAGAGAGAACAAAAATAGAGGGTGTTTTTAGATGGCACTTCCACCACCTCCAGAGACTCTTCTGGAGTGGAGCCAAATATTCGCTGGACTAGGAACCGTTGTTCTAACCGTCTTTCTGGTCGTCCTCTACAAGCGTCAGCAGGAGCAACTCGCCGCAAACCACGAAGCAATTCTGGAGGTTACCGATGTTGAATGGGACGATGACGACGCAACCATCCAACTCTCGAACTACGGTAACGGGGTTGCTAAACGAATCGGCCTGACGACGCTGGTCTATGTTGATAGTGGCGGACACCGACGGTACGTCGCTAAAACAAATATGATGAAAAGAACCGACAAGAGCGGCGAATGGAGTAATATTATCGAGCCGGGTGAAGAGGAGATTGAGTTCACAGGAACTTCGAGAGTAGGCAGGTTTATTCCAGATCGGGGTTTTTCAGGTGTAAAGTTTTCATCCTTCGTGAGACACATGAAAGAGAACGGGGCATCTGAAATAAAATATGTACACATAGTGAAAGGAGTTGAACTTTCTGGGAACGCATGTTTCGATACTGTGTACTGGGGGACGAGAGCTGTAAACCCACAGCAGTTCAAGCGAGAACACTCACTGGAAAATCTACCCACAGAAAAAATAATCTCTAATGATACGACCTTTAGACCATATCTCTATCCGTCACTACCACTGAGACTCCAACGGGCTTTCTACGTTCGAGGTATGGTAATTGCTAATTGGCTTGTACCAAAAATCATCATCGAACCCCGTTCGTTGGATGCTTCAGGGCGTAAGCGTGTGAAACGGGTCGCTCTTCGTTATAAAATCAGGAAACTAAGTCAACGTATTCGAGACAAGGTTCTCAACAAACCAAACGAATCGGACTGATAAACTGGAATTCAATCGTTTGCTCTCATGATTCTCTCGATAATACAAATTTGTCACTGGTTTCTCCTTGTCTTCTGAAGTCGTAGTCTTCGGCTATGTGCTGGACTAACTCGGCGTCGTCGGGATCAAGTAGGTCGAAGGTCACGACCATACCCTCCTCGGTGCGGTCGGCACTGATATTCGCTACGTCGGCGTCGGAAGCCGCGAGTGCGTGCATGAAGTCGGTCGGTCGTTCTTCAAGGTCGTTGTCAGTCATGGCAGTTCGGAGAGCAGAGTCCTCGATAATAAGCAGAGGGAAAGAGGTTGCCAGCGACAGACGTGGCACAAGCACGCTTCGTTAGAGAGCCGTCTCTCGGGTTGAGAGGGACGAAGCAGACGAGGTCCTCGTGGGATGCATCGTAGTAATCCTGCTACCGACGAGCAACTGTCTCTCGGCCCGAGAACCGAAAGATGGCGTAGCGGTTAGTCCTCGAAAGTCGGTCGAAGGTCCCGCTGTCGCAGGTGGAGCGTGTGGTCGTATTCGTCGAGGTTCACGCGGTAGAGCCGACTGTCCGGTTGTGCAGGTTATATAACAATTCCGTCCGAGGCCTGATTTATGACAGAAGAGAAGCCTGAGAACCACGAAAGGCTCGTCGAGACGGTAAGTAGAGCACCTAACCGCCGGTGGATCGAGTCGTATTTCGAGCTGGCTGAAGCCCTCCTTTCCGAGACTAACCTTCGTAGTGATGATCCACGTCTCGTGATGTCGTTACCCCGGAAAGGGACACTTCCGGTCACAGTCAACAACCGTTACGTACTGGTCGCGTTTCGAGGAGGTGAGTCCAGCACAGAATTTATTCTACCGGCGAATCAGGGCGGTGTCCACAAGTATGTGAATCAAGCCGCTCGTGACGGTCGGTTCAACGCGATATATGACGAGGACGAGTCCGACCGTCCGTGGTTCGTCAGATTCGAGGGTGATCCCCGAGACGCCGTGGATGACGAGTTCAGGCGATTGTGGTTGACTGCTGTGAAGACAGAAATGAAGCGGATTGATAAGTCACCATACCGGCGATACCACGAACCGGTGGTCTATAGAGCGGCAGAGGACTCCGAATACCGAGAACAGGTCTTCAACGAGGCCTTTCAGTAGCTCACAGTCGAAGTCTGAATCGGTCTGGTCGTAATGTCGGCATGGTTCGGGCAGTCGCGTTGATATGCCGAAAATATTACTCGTTGCCGTTCGACGGGCCAACTGTACTATGATCGAAGGTCTCGATTACGAGGAAGACGTTCGGAAAGACCTGACTGACGGACGACGACGCAACTTCAAGCAGGGCTGGACCCGCGCCGTCGAGGGACAGGAGTACGAAGACGTGCTGGAGAAACTGACGTGGAACAACCTCGGCTGGCGGCTCGGACGGATGTTCGGCCCCACACCCGATGACCTACGGGAGGACATCCTCGACTGGTGTGCAGAACAGCGAAAACGGTCGGGCGACCGATAGCCGACTTCAGGGAGTCAGAACCCGAACCGTTGGGCGCGTTCGTCGACGGTTTCGACCAACTTGCGGATAGCACCCCACTTCCGTTCTGCACGGCCTTCGTAGCCGAAGTCGGGGTCGGCGACTGTGGCGATCCACTCGTCACCCGACCGTCGCACATGAAGGGGTACTATTTCGTCCTCGTCGCAACCGTGTTCGTCGATCAGGTTGTTCGCCTCCTCGACGCTGTCGACCTCGAAGGCCTCACCATCGATGGTGACGCGGAAGTCGTCAACCACGGTTCATCCCATCCTGTTGAGGGCGTCTTTCCGGTCCTCGACCGGGACCTGATCGTACTTCATCGTCGTCTTCGGGTTCTTATGCCGTAGCTGGGCCTTCGCCGCCGCGAGGTCCCGCTCTTTCGTCATGTATGTCCCCACGGAGTGCCGGATGGTGTACCACGACATCTTCCTGTTGGCTGTCTCGATCCCGGCGTCGTCACAGAGACGGTGGAGCAGACGGCGAAGGCTGTTCGAGCTGTAGCGGTTCCCGCGAGCCGTCAACCAGAGGGCGTCGGTGTCCTCGTAGCGGTCATACCGGTCGCGCTCCTCCAGCCACCGTTCGAGATAGGCCACAGTTTCGTCTTTCAGCCCGACCGTCCAGTTACCGACGTTTTTCGACGACTCCTCTTTCGGGATACGGAGCACGCCGTTCTGTACGTCGACCCACCGGATAGACGCACGACGGACCTCGTCAGGCCGGAGGCCAGCGTCGAGGCTGACGCTGACCAGCGACGGGACTTTCCACCCTTCGACCTGTTCCCAGTCGTCGGCGTCGATAGCGTCCCGAGGCTTGTCGAGGAGGTGGGCTATGTGGGTCAGCCATCCTTCCCGTTCCTCCCCGACAACGTCACCGGGAGACGGTATTTCACCGCGTCTGAGCGCGGCCTGCCGTATTTTCCGGCGCTCTTCACGGGTGAGGAAGTCCTGTGGTTGGTGGTTTCCACCCGAGCTATCGAACTGATAGTCATACTCCCACTCGTCGGCGTTCTGCCGGTGCTGAAGCCACCTGTTGTACCGCTGAACACCTTCCTGTAGTTTCCCCTTCGCCGTTTCGGACTGGTCGTAGTCGAAGGCGAGCCACTCGACGAACGCTTTCGCTTCCTCCTCGGTCGGCGGCATGGAGTACCCACCGAACTCCTCCCACCGCCACTTATCGAACCGCGCTGTCCGGTACGCAGTCCCGTAGACGGTGTGGGGCGAGTACCCCTCTGCCCTTTCTGGGTCTTTTCCAACGTTCAACAGCCATGACAGGAATTTCGTTCTGTGTTCTTTGTAGTTGACAGCTTGCTTCTCCGTAAGCACGTCTTCATGCGATTCCGGTATTACCACTATACCACGGTTGAGGTCGAAATCGGCACTCCCGCTTTCGGTACAGCGCGAGAGTGTAAGCGGTAGTTCATATTCCATGTTTGACCAGTCGAAGGCAGAACTACCGTTAGAGCATCTGAAAAGCCGTTTTAGGATGCGCGGGACCGGATTTGAACCGGCGGACCCCTACGGGACAGCGTCCTAAGCGCTGCACCTTTGGCCTGGCTCGGTTACCCGCGCTCGTTTTCACATTTTGGACCGGCCCAAATGAACGTGTCGCTCTCCGCCGAGCCATCTTTATATAGCCGTGTGAATTAGACTCACCCGTGTACCGCGCGAGTGATGAATTCGAAAACGCCGAGTGGCTGGAGACCCTTGAGAACGCAGCCGACGAACTCGACCTCGACGACGCGGCCCGCTCGAATGCTCGTGATGTCTTTCTCTCAACCGTCCCGGAATCCGAACGCTCGAAAAAGGCGAAACTCGCAGCCTCGCTGTATGTCGGGGCACTGATCGCAAGCGACCAGCGCCCACAGACCGATGTCGCCGAGGCTGTCGGGGTCTCTCGACTCTCCGTCCAACAACACTGGAAAGACCAGTTAGCAGAAACCGGACTGGAACCACCGAGTTGGTAATTACTCGGTGTCGGCCTTCACCCGCCCCTCGCGGTCGGGTGTGAGATTCCCATGTTCGTCGATTTCTCCGTTGACAATCCGCGTTGAGGAGATGATCTCGCCATCTTCGGCGTAGACGTGGTCGACGACTTCGAGCGTAAGCAGGTCGTGTCCGCGCTCGCGTCGGATTTCGTTGATTCGCTTGCCCCCGGTTTTCGTCTCTGGTGAGACGACGAGCACATCGAACTGTGGCTCCGTTGCGATGCCAGTTGGCTGTGTGAGTTCGCGGATCGTATACTCGCGGTCGTACTCGGAAGCAAACGCCGACAGCTCACTGTCGAGGTCATCCCGGCGGGCCTCGTAGGATCGAATCGGCCGAGCCTTGTGACGTGTTTTCGGTGCGAGGTCGTCACTCGTGAGCCCGATTGTAACGTTACCGAGTTCGAACGCCCGGTCGAATAGCGCACGGTGCCCATCGTGAACCGGATCGAAGGTACCACCGAGCGCTACAGTCATATTTTGTGTCACGGCACCATTGCGTTTAGTGGCTTCGGATTGCACGGTCACTTCTCGTCACGGTCTGTGTCGTCCTGTTCGTTCGCATCAGTAACCGTGATCGTGACCGGTTCATCGTCAGTATTGTCGCCGCCGTTGAGATAACGATCAAGGTTGAACACAGCATTCAGATGACCCTGCACATCGTCAACAACCTCGCCGACTAAGTCACTTGGTGCGATTGCGCTATACTCGTAGGGGTTGTTGCCCGCGCCGTCACTCTGGCGTTTCCCCCGTTCAACGGTCCCCTCCTCGTGGAGGGCAGCCAGTGCTTCCCGGACGGTGCTCGGGTACAGACCTGTTCCTTCGGCGATTTCGTCACTCGTACTGTCTGGATGTTGGCGGAGATGAATATAGATACGCGCTCGGGTTTCGGTTTCGAGAATCCACGAAAGCAGATCGACAACTCCTTCATCAAATTGCTCGATTGCTTTGTCTGCTTCTTCTTCGAGTTTCTCACGTACGTCCCGTGAGGACTGCTCCGTCTCGGTCCCATCACTCCCGCGTTCATCATCTGATGTATCGTCGGCAGACATGCCTCGTAGAAAGACGAAAGCATTTGGCTGATAAAAATCCTTGCCTCCCGCACCCATCTGGCAAGTTGTTGCTAGAGGAAATCACGTAACGACCGCTGGCCGTCCGGTGGATCGGTCAGTTCCGAGTCAATTCCTTTCGAAGACTGCTCGTCTGTCTCTGCGTCTGTCTGAGACCAGGCGGCAAGCGATGGCTGTGTCTCCGAGCCAAAGGAGAGCTTCGAGACACGCACCCCGAGTTTGCGAACCGACTCACCTTCGAATTCACCGAATAGGTCGGTTGCGACCTCACCCACCAGGTCTGCATCGGCAACTGGACCGGGTAGGGACCGTGCGCGTGTGTGAACATCGAACGGCGGTGTGACGACTTTAACCGCGATGGTCTGGTAGAGGACATCCCGCTTACTTGCCCGTTCTGCGACCGCAGTTGCGAGTGTGTCGAGACGCTCGTATTGTTCGTCGACAGCCGACGTTGGCTCGGTGAATGCAGACTCCCGGGAGAAACTCTTTGGCTTTCCCTTGGGTTCGACAGCGCGGTCGTCCTCACCGCGGGCGTACCGGTGGACGCGCACCCCACGTTCGCCAAAAGCAGACTCCAGTTTTCCGAGATCCGCCGCCGCAAGATCACCGGCCGTCTCGATACCCATCTCCCGAAGTTCATCAGCAGTCACCGGGCCAACACCGTGGACCGCCGAAACGTCGAGATCTGAAAGAAACGAGCGAACCTCGCCCGGTTCGACTACCACCAGCCCATCGGGTTTGTCGTGATCGCTTGCGACCTTGGCGGCGCTCATCGTCGGTGCGATGCCCAGACTCGCAGTAACGCCAACTTCGTCTGCAATCTCGGCTTTCATTTCCCGAGCGAAGCGTCGAAGCTCCTCGCCCCACTCGACACAGTCGGTCAGATCGAGATACGCTTCGTCGATGCTGACCTCACGGACGGTATCAGCCCGTTCGTGGAAGATGTCCCGAATATCACTCGCGACTGACTCGTAATAGGCCATATCGACCGGGCGGTAGAAGCCAGCCTCCTCGATGGAGAGACCGTCGCGTTTTGCCGCCTCGATTTTCCGCGGAAGTCTTTCGAGCGCTTCGGAAATTGCTTGCGCACTTTCGACACCGAACTCGCGGGCTTCGTAGCTGGCTGTGGCAACCGCGCCGTTCGTTGCTCCGGGTTCGTAGCCCATCCCAACGACAACTGGCTCAGCAACGAGTGCGGGTTCGCGCAATCGCTCACAGGCCGCATAAAAACAGTCAATGTCTGCGTGACAAACGATCTGATCGGGCTGGGATGATCCCGGCAACCGGCCGCGTTGGGCCATGTTCGGGACTTTTGGCTGGACAACCTAAAGTTACATCATGCCGCCCATGCCGCCACCCATACCACCCATGCCGCCCATGCCACCGCCTGGGCCGCCGGGTTCTTCTTCGCCTTCAGTCGAGAGATCGCCAGCGGAGATGATGTCGTCGATCTTGAGGACGAGGTTTGCGGCTTCACTGGCTGAGGAGACTGCCTGCTTTTTCGCGCTTGCAGTCTCGACGATACCTGCCTCGAAGGTATCCTCGATTTCGCCGCTGTGGACGTTCAGACCAGCGCGCTCGTCGCCGTTCTGGTGGGCCGCACGGAGATCGACGAGCGTATCGATGCTGTCCAGGCCAGCGTTTTCGGCGAGCACGCGTGGGACGACTTCAAGCGAGTTCGCGTAAGCCTCAATTGCGAGTTGCTCGCGGCCGCTAACGCTGTCAGCGTAGTCGTTGAGTCGGCGGGCAAGTTCGACTTCAGGTGCGCCACCGCCAGGGAGTGCCTTGCCGGTGCTTGCTGCACCGCCAACGACATCGAGAGCGTCCTGGACACCACGCTCGATCTCGTCGACAACGTGTTCAGTCGAGCCACGGAGCAACAGCGTCACACCGTGGACCTCGTCGCCGATGCCTTCGACGTAGAACAGCCCTTCGCCCTCGTCGCGCTCGATGTTACCGGTACCGAGGTAGTCCTCGGTCGCCGTCGAGAGATCAGAGACAATATCCGCACCGAGGATCTCACGAAGGAACTCCATGTCCGAGCGTTTGACGCGGCTGACCGCGAGGATGCCCTCTTTGGCGAGATAGTGCTCGACCATGTCGTCGATGCCTTTCTGACAGAAGACGACGTCGGCACCGAGATCGGCGATCTGATCGACGATCTCACGAAGCTGTTTCTCTTCCTGGTCGAGGAAGTCCTGGATCTGGTTTGGATCGGTGACACTGACCTGTGTGTCGGCCTCGGCTTCGTCGAGTTCGAGCGGTGCGTCGACGAGCAACGCGCTTGCGTCTTCGAGGTTGGTTGGCATGTCCTCGTGGACAGGGTCTTTGCTGATGACCGCACCGTTGAGCAGTTCGGAGTCACCTGCCGACCGGCCGGTCTGGGTTTCGACTTTCAGGAAGGCAAGGTCGACAATGGTCGAACCATCATCTGCCTCGACTGTCACAGCCTGGGCGGCGTCGACGACGAGTTGTGCGAGGTGTTCTTTGTGCTGTTCGGCACCTTTGCCCGTCATCGAGGTTTCGGCAATCTGCTTGAGAACCTCGTGGTCGTCACTGCCGATTTCGACGGCGATGTCGTCGAGTTCCTCGCGGGCCTTCTCGGCGGCGAGGTTGAATCCTTTGATGATCGCCGTCGGGTGGATATCCTGTTCGAGAAGATCCTCGGCGTTTTTCAGGAGTTCGCCCGCAATCGAAACGGCGGTCGTCGTCCCGTCACCGGCTTCGTCTTCCTGTGTGCGGGCAACCTCGACGATCATCTCCGCCGTCGGGTTGTCGATATCCATCTCTTCGAGAATCGTCACGCCGTCGTTCGTGACGACGATGTCACCAAGCGACGTGACGAGCATCTTGTCCATCCCTTTTGGCCCCAGTGTCGAACGGACCGACTCGGCGACCGCGCGCGCCGCAGAGATATTGTGCTCCTGTGCGCTCTTGTCCTTCATACGCTGCGCATCCTCACCCAGAATGATCATGGGCTGGCCCTGCATCTGCTGACTCATATCAGGCGAAAGTTTGCATGTGGTTCTATATAAATGTATGTGTTCCCCGCCCTCGCTACCGGCAGCTCTATCCGCTATCACTGCGAGAAACCTCGGGACAATGGCTATTTTCGGAGAGGTCGTGTTACCCACACACACGGACTGCGATACGATGCCAGCCCCATTTATAAGCCATATGGGAGACCGAGGACAAGACCTATCAGAGTAACAGTCTTCGGGTAAGATATGAGTGCGGACGTTCCGGAGCTTGCATTCGACGAGCAGTCGCTGCTGCCGGTCGTCGCCCAAGACGCCGAGTCAGGCGACGTATTGATGCTTGCGTATGCCTCCAGTGAAGCGGTCGAACGGACCCGGGAGACCGGGCTGGCACATTATTACTCGCGCAGTCGCGAGCAACTCTGGCAAAAAGGCGGATCGAGCGGTCACGTCCAGCATGTCGAGGATATCCGCGTCGACTGCGATGGCGATGCGTTGCTCTATCTGGTCGAACAGGAAGGTGGTGCCTGCCACACCGGCTTCGAATCGTGTTTCTACCGGTCGATTGATGGTGAAAAAGTCAGCGAGAAAATCTTCGATCCAGACGATGTCTACGAGTAAAACTGCACCGTCAGATCTGGTAAGTGAGATCGAACGCCGCGAGCAAGAGCTCGACACGGCACAGAAACGCGTCGAGGAGTTCGGTGAGCAGTCATTACAGGAACTCGCCGATGCCCACAAGGAGTTCATAGACCTGCTCGATATCTACGAGGACAAAGTCATCGGCGACGAGGGAGATATCAAGACCAACGTCGAATTCCAGAGCCAGATTGCAGAAATAACCAGTAGCCTCTCCGAAGACATGCTGCTGTACGAGGTATTCGAAGAGTGCGACGAGTATCTCCAGCAGCGCTGGTTCAGCCAATCCGACTTCGATCACGTCTACGAGCAATTCGAGCCAGTCAGCGATCTGGCCGCCCGGTTAGACGACCGCGACGAGGCACTCGAGGCCTACCGCGAAACACGGCGTGATATCACGTTTCGCTGTCGGGACCTCAAAGAAGAGATCAACGACCTCGAACGGCTTGCAGCGTTGACCGACGCCGATCTGGATGCGCCAACCGAACGTCTCCGCGAGCCAATCGACTCGTACAACGAGGCCGTGACAGACGCATTCAGGGAGTTTCGGAAATCGGCATCAGCACGGGACGTGGTCGCCTTCCTCGACACAATGGAGTTGTATCCACTCATCGAGTTCGAGTCACCCCCGGCGGAGTTTGTAGACTACATCAATAACCATCCGCCGGGTGAGGAGCCGATTCCGACAGTACTCGAATACGGAGAGTACTCGCGGTCGAAGCTTAGTCACTATGTCGACGAGCCAGAAAAACTCAAACACGCCATCGAACACCACCGAGCGTATTTCGATACACTCGATGCGTCCGCACTTCGAATTAGCTGGCCACCGCCAACGGCAGCCGAGTTACGCCTTCGCTGTCAGGCACTCACCGCAGCAGTCAATCGCTTCGATCCATCAGTGGTCGAAAAGCTACGCGAGGTGGCTGCACTTCCCCGCGAAACCGATTACGAGCGCCTGCGAAACAGTGCCGTTCTCAAACAGGACCTCACGGAAAGAGAACGCGAACGACTCCGATCAGGGGAAGTTGCAGAAGAACTCGAAGCCAAGCGCGAACAATACAAGCGGTTGCAGCGTGCACTCGACGAGTATCCCGAACGGTAGCTATCACTGGACCATACATTCTTGCTGGCGGAAAGTGTAAGTTCAGGAAAGATGCCACCAGCAACTGTTCGGGATATTTTCGACGAGCGCGTGACCGCCTTCGAAGCAACGACCGACGTCGAGACGGCAATCGAGACGATCAGAACCGCGACGACAGGATCGGGTCGGACGGTCTACTACGCATACATTCTCGGCGACGACCGAAAACTGGAGGGTGTCGTCTCTTTGCGAGAGTTATTGAATGCCGATGGTGAGAGACCGCTCGAAGAGGTTGCAACGGAGGATGTCGTGACAGTGAACATCTCCGACCCAATCGGCGAGGTCGGGACGGTCTTTGCCGAAAACAAATTCATGGCCGTCCCTGTCGTCAACGACGACGGGGAATTACTCGGCAGTATCCATGCTGCTGCGCTCATCGAAGCAGTTGAGGAGCCAAAAGAAGTCCTCCAAGAGGCAATTCGAGATATCGAATATGATCCGGACGAGGAGAGTGCCTACGAGTGTTACAGCTGTGGGACAGTCATCACAGCAACCGGTAATCCCGGCGAGTGTCCGAACTGTGCAGACCAGTTACGGAACAAAAAAATGCCGCTCGAGTAGCGCTAGAGGTCTTCAGATGATTTGAGTGGTTCGTCGAGACGTTCTTCTGCCATCTCTTCGAGTGCGTAGCGCTGGACTTTCTCGGTTGCGCTGCGTGGGAGCTCATCGACGAAGAAGATCCGGCGTGGGTGTGCGTAGGCGGCGACGTAATCGAGCGTGAACTCACGGAGTTCGTCTTCGGTCACATCCGCACCCTCTTCGAGTACGACGAAGGCAACTGGTGCTTCACCTTTGACTTCGTGTGGTGCGCCGGCAACGCCAGCCTCGGCAACGTCCGGGTGTTCGTAGAGTGCATCCTCGACCTCTGCGGGATAGATATTCTCCCCACCGGAGATGATCATGTCGTCGGCCCGGTCGACGATCCAGAAGTACGCATCCTCGTCAGCGCGAGCGATATCCTCGGTGTAGAACCAGCCGTCGTCATCTTTGACCTGCCGAGTCTTTTCCGGTTTGTTGTGATAGCCTTCGAAGACCGGCGGCCCGCGGATGGCGAGTTCACCAGTGACTTGTTCCTCGTCATCGAAGTCGATATCCTCATCGGGCATCGGCTTGAGTTCATCGAGCGTGAGTCGCGTCTCGCGTGTATCCGGGTCGACGAGTTTGAGGTCGACACCCGGCAGTGCAGGACCGACACAGCCAGCTTCCTTGCGGACGCCGTTTACCGGCTCGACAGTCCCTGCAGGTGAGGTTTCGGTCATTCCCCAACCTTCGACCATCGTCACGTCCCACTCTTTTTGGATCGTCTGTCGGGTATCTTCTGGCAGCGGTGCGGCTGCACAGACGACGTAATTGAGCGAGGAGAGGTCGTAATCGTCGGGGTTCTCACGGTAGACACGGAACATCTGTGTATACAGTGCAGGGACGCCCGCGAAGGTCGTCGCGTCGTTTTGCTCGATTCCCGACAACAGCGCCGTGGGTTCTGGCTGGGGCTGGAGGTTCATCTCACCACCGCGCATCATGAACGTCCCAAGCAGTGCATTCAGCGCGTAAATGTGGAACATCGGCAAGACGAGAACGATTGTGTCGTCGGCATCGATCCCCAGACCACTCTTGCCGTAGCTTTCGAGCGTCGAGAGAAGATTTCGGTGAGAGAGCATCACACCCTTCGGCTTGCCCGTGGTGCCGCTCGTGTATGGCTGGGCTGCAATATCGCCAAAGTCACGGTCGACGACGTCGAACTCGCTGCTTGCTTCTTCCATCGCGTGCGAGTAGTTGATAATTCCGTCACCGCTCATACCTGGGACGATGAGTGTCTCGACCTCGGCGGCTTCTGCGAGTTCCTGTACCTGGTCGGCGACGTATGGCGAGCCGATCAGAACGTCGATGCCGGCATCCTGGACGACATACGTGAGTGTCTCGGCGTCCATTTTCAGATTGAGCGGTGTCGCAACACCACCGGCTTTGATCGCGCCGAAGTAGCCAATGGGGAATCGTGGCGTGTTCGGAACGAACAGCCCCACACGGTCACCGGGTTCGACACCCTGCTCAACGAGGATGTTTGCCATCTTGTTCGCATCCTCTTCGAGTTCTGCGTAGGATGTCTCCTGCCCCATAAACGTAAAGACCGTCTTGTCCTCGTACCGGTCTGCGGCCATCGTCGGTAGCAATCCCATGTGCTCCAGGCGCCCTCCATTATAGTATTCCATGTTCTATCACCTCATACCGCCCACCCCGATATAAAACTTCATGGCTCCGAGACCCACTGGTTCCGGCGATTCTTGTCGCGAACCACTCGCAAAAAAACACCAACCCGTAGAAAGGTGTTTGTGTGTTCGGCACAGTCTTGAGACCATGGGGAAAGAACCCTGTGATGGCTGTGGGAAAGCAGTCAACATCGGCGGGGGCATCGCCAATATCTGGACGCTCGAAAGCAAACCGACCGAAGGGATGACACTCGAACTCGCCGATGGAACCGAGCACTTTCTCTGTTATGACTGCATGGACCGCCTGCCCGATGACCACGAGGTGACTGCCGAGGATGTCGAGGCACTCGACGATGAGTGATATTTCGGGCACCCGCAGCCGTGGATGATCATGTTCGAGCTAAGCGCCAACAGCGCAGCAGGAGCAGCATTCTGGGTTGGTACTGCACTCGTGTTGCTCGGCCTGACTGCCGACTCCAGTGAGGTTACGCTGCTTTTGGTTGCAGTCGGCACACTTTCTCTGGGAATGAGTCTCTTTATGAAAGGAGAGTCTGACACTGAAGAGATGGCACTCGATGCAGACGACCTCCCCAATGGTAAAAATCGATAAGAAAAGCCAGGGGTGGCTGGAATCCACCGACGACAAGCCGAATACCACCGATCGAAGGGAAAGGGTTCGACTGCGAAAACACCACTTCGACGCAGTTGGTTCGGATCGGTTCGACACTGACGAACGGGTTGTCCGGGTGCAAACCACCGCTGAATTCGAAGATTCTGACGCCTTGCCGACTGACGTCATTCTTGCCGTCAATAAAATACCCGGTAGTTCCGAATTTCTCAAAGCACCCGGTGAGTGGACCGTCCAGCAACGAGATCAAACCAGCTACCACCGAGTCGAGGACTTGTCAGTACGCAACGTACTGGAAGTGAAAACAGATCGGAAATTCGCCGCAGAAGTGAACTTACGCCGCGCACGGTGGCGCGGGGCATCTCGCTGTTCGCACGGGCGAGTTTCCCTGTTTCCACGACGGCGTTTTTCACGGTCTTCGAAGGAACCGCGCAGGGACGCCGGTCTCCGCAGGCGTTCGAAAATCGTCTGCCGATTTTTGCAGCCCATCAGAATCTTTCGATTCTGAGGACGTTGATTCGGACTGTCCCAGCCCTACTCGGTGGTGACGGCGATGATAGAGGCTGACCACGGTTACTATCCCGCTCTAAGCCAGTCTCACGAGTGACTGCCATCACACTCCGCAATACGACCGATCGTTACTTAATCGTGTGGGTCGAGTTACCCTACCGCATTCATCCCCGGGTACGGTGATTCGGGGAATTCTGCTATCCTGTTGTTTAAAACTTCCAACACACTGGTGACACCCCGGACCGCGATGGCGGCGATATTGATAATACATCACAAACACATGTATGATGCCGATGGCTACTCTTTTATCAGTCGAGAATATGCAATATACCCACCTATAGCACCGAAAACAAGCGGAAATAGAATACCGGCAATTAGCGTACCGTCTGTAAATGGAATTTCATAGGTTACACGTATATCCTCAATATCTGTTTGATGGTCGAAGATAATTATAGAGAATACCACGGCCGGTAAATAGCCGGCAGATATAGCGGCACCAAATAGAGAACCATCAGTACTGGAATGTATGAGATGGTCGTTCCGTCTCACGAGGAGATAACCAGATCCAACCAAGGTCACTATTGGGGCTAAATAGAACGCAATTGCAGGTAGTTCTTCGAGTTCATCTAATATATCAAATGACTCATCAAGATCACCAAATTCGGTAGTGGCAGAAGCTTCAAGATCTACAAAGTGAGCAGAGAAGAATATCCAAGCCTGGTTTGTGAAATATCCCGGTTCATCTTCTATTTCTGCCGTCTCGTCTTCTTCTGTATCATCTAAAGCACCTTCAATTTCAGATAGGCCGGCCACTAAAGCAAAAACCAGTGCAAAGGCAACTACACCAATAATCACCGCCTCTTTCCAAGGAATACGTTCAAATAGTCCCTGGTTATGGTTCGGTTGTCTTCTATTTGTCATGGGTCAGAACCAATTTCACATTAAGTTGTGTTAATTCTTTTCCAAGAGCTTTTGAATAATCTCTTACCAAACGAAAGAGATACGACTTCTCTCATTCAAATCCCACACGCACTGCTCTTCGTTCCCACTGCGTTCGAACAGAAAAGCCAGGGGAGGGATTTGAACCCTCGAACTCCCGATTACAAGTCGGGTGCTTGAACCACCCAAGCTCCCCTGGCGCATGTAGTAGTTGTGGGCCCCCCTTTGAGTGAGTATCGTTTTCCTTCTTGTAGAAACACTAACAAAATTACAGAACAGAACCTCACTCGGACTCCTCGACTCGCTTTTCCATCTCGATGCGATGTGGGCTGTAGCCGTGTTGGCGATAGAACCGACGGGCATCCTTGTTTTCGGCCATCACGTTCAGGATGATCGCCTCGGCACCCTGTTCGCGGAGTTGCTTTTCGGCAGCCACGAGCAGTTTCGAGCCGATGCTGTCGTTGCGATATTGCGGTCGGACGTAGAGATTCTCGACAATTCCACGGGTGGCTTTTTGCTCGAAGTCACCGCGTTCGAGTGCGAACATAACGAATCCACAGATCTCGTTTGTCTCTGCAACGAGTAGCCGACTTCCTGCAATATGTCGAAGAATCGATTCACGGATCTGTGTGCGGTTGTCATCTCCTCGGACGTGTGATCCGTACTGGCGCTGACCGTCGGCGAGTCCGATCCACATCTCGACGAGTGTCTCGACAGCCTCCGTCTCTGGGTCGGTAATCTCGACAGCCTCCGTCTCGTCACATGGCACGGCAATCAACACAGAGAAGCTGCCCGTTGAACGAGGCAAGATCGCGCGCGAGGGCCCCACACACTTCGCAGATTCCCTGATCTTCGAATCCCTCGGCGACCGGTTCAGTCTGTGTGACGGCCCCACCGCCTTCTGTCGGAGCGACAGCGATGTCCGCACGTTCGGTCGAGTCCGTCTCCTCTGCTGCGTAGTTCTGGCCGGCAAGCAGGTCCTCCTCGGTGACGACGCCGAGCGGTTCGGAGCCATTTGTCACCACTAATCGCCGTGCTGGCTGTGTCGACAGTCGGTCTGCGGCCGAAGAGACCGTCTCCTCGGGTGGCACCGTCGGGACGTGTTCAGTCATCGCATCTCCGACGGTGGCCGAGGAAGGGCCCGTCCCATCCACGAGCAACGAGAGGACATCGCGTTCAGTCAGCACACCGACGTGCTCGCTGCCGTGTAACACGACCGCAGTCTCTTTGTCTTCTTCGAGGAGCAATTCGACGGTCTCGATTAACCCGTCTGACTCGTTTACTCCCACGAACTCCCGATCCATGATTTCCCGCACAGTCACATCCGAGTTCATATGTGAGTGTTTATCACACGCAATCAAAAAGGTATCTCCAGTAGGTATTTACCCGTTACAGCCGTATCCTACAGGTTGGGGCGGGAGTCACTCCCACGGCTGGTCGAAGAGTGAAATAACGAAATCACGAGTCATTTCGAGGTTTTTTGCTGGTCGTTAACTGTCGTCAGGAGATTTTCGAATTCCCTTGTCTTGCACCCACTTGAATTCGATACTCGCGGTATCGTTCAATCCAGGAATCGGTGAGGTGTCGGTATCGACAGTGACGAGGTCAGGCGCTCGCAAGACTATATCTTCGTCGTCATCGAATGCGATCCGGAAGGTCGGCTGATCGCCGATGCGATGGTTCACCTGATGGAGGCTGTCATCGGGGACGTTCTTGATATTGGTCTCATCGTCGAACGTTACCTTCGGCACACCGCCGATGACGGGTTCGATATTGACGTCTTCACTCCGATTCGAGAGGACGGCGTTGATGACGACTCCGAGAAGGATGACGAGACCGCTGAAATACAGCCAGGTCAAAAAGATGAGGATGCTCGCAAGCATGCTATTTTCCGCGGTCTGGCTACTGAACGCGACGTAAATGCTAAAGACCGATTGGAAGATAACAAGCGTCGTTGCCGTAAAGAAGACTCCAGGCAGCGTTTCGGCGACACTCATTCCGGACTCATCGGGGAACAGATAATACATCGGAATCAGCGCCAGCGCAACGATACAAATAAGCAGCAGTCGCTGGCCGAACCAGGCCGGCCCCGACGCAGCACGAAGTGAGATCAGTGATTCGAGCGCAACGACACCGACGATGACCGCAGCAATCGAGAGAAAGACAATCGTGCCGTCTTTGATCTGGTTCGGGAGTGTGTTCTTTTCTTGTGTCTCGTAGATATTCGAGAATGCCATATCGAGACTGCGAAAGATGCGTAACATACCCCAGACGAGGGCGGCAAGCCCGAGAGCCGATGCCCCGACCGAGGCATGCCGAAGTTCGTCGACGAGTACCTCGCCTGCACCCGGCGTGACAATCGACTGTGTGAGCGTAAGCATATTCGACTCAAGTTCACCACTCCCGAACGCCGAGACAACAGCAAGCAACAAGAAAAGCAACGGCAACAACGAGACGAAAGCGTTGTATGCGATACTGCCGGCCATGAAGGTGATGCGCTCGACTTTACACTCGTGAACGATTGCACGGAAAATTATTCCAAATCGCTCGACTCGGGGATTCATTATGTACACCGATATTGTATACTGGGTTGTTATATTTGATCTGATCAAGCGGCAAAGTCGAAAGAGAATGGAGACGAACGACAATGAGAGCGACCAGTGATGGCTCGACCTGTTAGCTCTCTTGTGAAGTACCTCGGGGTCAAGTGGTTCGAGACGCGGAGCGTCTCGTCATCTGCTCGCGGGCCGCCCGCTCGCAGGTTCGTTGGACGGCGTCCAACGCTCATCACGGAAATCGATAGTACCTCGTAGAAGCTTTTGAACAACTGGTGTCGCGCATCAGTTTCAGGAACTCCTCTGTGGCGTGTGTGTGAGTTGAGTTCCTCAATAGCTTTTCCGGAGCACTAAAGATTTCCGTACGACCCCGAGGCACTCTGCCTGCTTCGGTGTAGAACAGTTTCTGCCTGCGTTGCAAGATCAGATGCGACAAGTCGAACCTTTCCGAGCAAGGAACCGTACGACACGACGCCGGTTGCGGTCAGTTTTGGCAGGTGAGACTGAAAGAGATCATCGCGGACGGAAGCGGCCTCATCCCGAGAGATGCACTCGACATCGGTTCCGCGCTCGGCCGCCCGAATGTGTGCTGCGAGGTCCAGCACCGGGAGTTCACCGACCTCGGCAAGCGTCCGCAAAAGCAAACACCGACGGCGCGATGCGAGCAAGTCCTCGCACACGTCCTCCGGAAGGTCGGTCACTCGCCGAGGTGTCTCCGATTGACTCATTAGCTAAGTTACACGACCCAGCGATAAGTATGTTGTGTGCAAACAGTTTGCAATACCGGTCTGTAAAAACCAGCGGCTGCTCGAAACAGCGAAAAAAGAGCAAAAACGTCAGGCGTGTTCGAGTCGATACGGCCAGTAATCAGCCTCGCGGAGTGCTTTGCCGACTGATTTGTGGAACTCGGGGAATGTCTCGTACTCCTCGTTGTCGTCGATGTTCTCGAAGATTTTTTCGACGCTTACGACCCGTTCGTAGTCGATACGAACCGGGTCGTCACCGTACTGCTCGACGTATTCGCCCGCGGTAAATGGGAAGTCTTCTTCTTCGTCGATTTTTTTCGCCAACACTGCGTGGCCGTACTTGCGCCGCCCTTCGCTTCCCTTGTCCCCGTCGGGGTCGTGAGGCCAGTCCATGATTGTTTCTTTGCAGAACTACGCAAAAGCGTTTCTCTCTGTGCTTGTCCGTCACCGACCAATTGCACTTCAGTGTAGTAACCATTTATAATAGGTTCGCCAATAGTAAGTTTCTTTGTATTGCCGATAAAACCTTAATGATATGAGAGATAGCATCCAGAAAGTCAGACATATGTTTCGAGTTGACGGCCGTTTGCGCAACTCGAAGCAGGCACAGATTGCCCTCCTTCTGGCCGTTGTCGTACTCACCGCCGGGTGTCTCGGAGCCACCTCGAGCGACGACACGGGTGATGGAGAAAGCGATAGCCAGGCGGGGGACGAACTTGAATTGGTTCCGGCAGACGTGGATGGGGTCATGCACCTAGATGGTGACATTGCGACCGATCAGGCGACAACGGATCTCATGAATGGCTTCATGGAGATGGCAGATGAAGACGATCTAGACCCCGATGATCCCGACTCGTGGGAAGAGATACTCGATGAACTAGAGTCGGAGACCGAGATTGATATCGACGGATTCGAGAGTGCAACGGTCTTTTTCGAAATGAACGACGAAGTGGAGACATCCGATCCAGCCGAGGAGTACGGTGGTGTCATCGTCGAGAGTGACTGGGAATGGGAAGACCTTGTCCAGGCAGCCGATGCTGAAATCGATGAAGCTGATGACGAACTCGAAAGTTTAGATGAGATGGAAACAGAGACGTACAACGGCGTGACCGTTCATGTCGATGAAAGTGACGACGAGACGGCATGGGTTGCTGATTTCGAAGACGGCACGTTCGCATTCGGGAGTGAAAATGCAATCCAGGATGTGATCGACACGCAGCAAGGTGACGCTGATCCGCTCGATGGCGAACTCAAAGATTCCTACACCGCCACTGGTGATGGGCTCATGAAAATGGCCATCGATATCCCTGAAGAGGAAGTTGACGACGAATTCGGCGGCGACGAATTCGGCGGCGAAGATGACTTCATGCCCGAGATGGAGACGATGACAATGACGTATAGCACCGATGGAAACGAGATGAACCTCGATATGGGCATGACGGTCGGCTCATCCGAAGAAGCTGAAGAAATAGTTAGCCTCATCACCGTTGCACAGATGGGTGGTGAAGAAGAGTACGGTCCCCTCGCACAGATGATCGAGAACATTGAGGCAGACCAAGACGATGAACACGTGACGATTGGCTACAGTACGACCACCGACGAGATACTCGACCTCTTCGAGGCTCTCGAAGAATGGACCGAACAGTGGGGAAGTGACTTCGAAGACGATGTCGACGATGGTTTCGAGGACGACTTTGAGGACGATTTTGAAGATGATTTCGAGGACGATTTCGAGGACGACTTCGAGGATGACTTTGAAGATGATTTCGAGGACGACTTCGAAGATGACTTCGAGGACGATTTCGAGGACGACTTCGAAGATGACTTCGAGGACGATTTCGAGGACGACTTCGAAGATGACTTCGAGGATGACTTCGAAGATAGCGCTGGTGAAGAAGAAGAGGACGACGAATTTACGTTCCAGCAGGTAAGTATCGAAGCATAAGCCGTTTCTTTTCATGTCCCTTCGTTCGTTATTAGAAAAAGAACTTCACTGGAGTACCCGGAACGCTCTTATTCTGGTCTTTTTATTGCTCTTACTGCCAGCATTTTTTGCCGGAACGAGCTTGCTTTTTCAGGACACCTTACCGCGTAGTGTGCCCGTTGCTGTTGTCGCCGCTGACGAGTCAGTAAACGAATCGGATATAGAAATCGTCGAGGGTGGAATTGCACCCTTCACTGACCCAGTCCGGGCAGAGAACAAAGACGAAGCGACCACGATGCTCGAACGAGAATCGGTGTATGCAGTCATCGAAGTGCCAGGAAACATGACGACTGCCGGTGAGGAGGCTGGATTTCGGTTTATCGTAGACGGGAGTATCGTCCCCTTCCTCTCCCCATCGGAAGTAATTCAGGGCCTCGTCGAAACCGAAATGGACCAGGCGATGGATGCAGATATTTCAGCAGAGCGAGAAGTTGTTGGCGGCGAAAAAGAACTCCCAGAGTATCTCTTTCCTAGCTTTTTGATGGTGCTGGTCATGTTCTTTGCATTCACGTACGTCCCGTACAATATCAAAAACGAGACAGCAGTTCTCGACCGGCTTCGCGTCGAAAGTTCACTCGAATCAGTGCTCGCAGCAAAGCTCATTTTCTTTACGCTGTTAGTGCTTGCACCGGTTATCGTCTTCCACGGGGCGGCGACATATTATGGGTACGAAATTAATTCGCTCGCACCGGGAGCTGTCCTGACACTTTTGCTTACATTCGTGTTGCTTGCGATAGTGAGCACGACGATTATGGTTCTCTCGCGGTTCAGCAGCGTCGGGCTGTTTGTCAATGTGACACTCATGCTCGCACTCGTGGCACTGTCTGCGCTTGCGTTCCCGCTTGGCTTTTTCTCTACAATCCGGACGACGGTTGCACAGTTGCTTCCGACGTACTATGCAGGTGTGATGACACGCAGTCTGATGTTAACTGAATCGAGTCCGACTGTCTTCGCAGACTGGTTTGGAGGGTTGATCGTGGCGATTGTTCTCGCAGGGGTTGCACTCAAAGGATCGATTATCTACTACCGGAGGCAAAGCTGATGAGCGACCAATCACCACAGATCGAACTCGAAGAGGTTACACGGCGGTATGGCTCTGTCGTCGCCGTCGATGACGTCTCCCTGTCGATTGGTGGCGGCGAGTATCACTGCCTTCTCGGTCCGAACGGCTCTGGCAAATCGACGCTGATGCGCCTGGTGTTGGGGTTGATCCAACCCTCTTCGGGGACGATATCGATGCCGTCTGCAACCATTGGCTGTGGCTTCCAGCAGCCGAATTTCTATCCCGGATTGAGTGTCCGTGAGAATATCAACGTGTTTGCTGGGCTGGTTGGCGCAGATGACTGGGAGTGGAATCAGACGGTTGTCGAAAACCTTCGACTAAGTCGTGCACTCGATCAAACCGGGGCCTCGCTTTCGGGTGGCTTCGGGCGGAAACTCGACCTGGCGCTCGCGTTGATGAAAAAGCCAGATGTTCTGCTGCTCGATGAGCCACTCGGCGCACTCGATGATGTCTCATCCGCACGGTTGCTCGATTTTCTCGCAGAGTACGTCGAGGAGGGGAACAGCATTCTCGTCTCGACACATCATGCAACAGCATTCGAGGAGGACGTTGATCGAGTGACGGTGCTCCACGAGGGAGAAGTCATCTTCGATCAGCAACGCGAGAAAATAGACCTCGGAGTCAGTGAATCGTTGCAGACATACTACGTCGAACAGATCCTCGAACGAGAAGGGGTCTCTTCGCGCGACGTGCCGACGATGAAAAAACGCAAATGATTATCTAGTAGAGCCGAGCTGTGCGGCGATTCGCTGTGCGCCGATGGTGGCGGCGAGGTCCGCGCGTTCGGGTGCAACAGCTCTAATCTCACGGCCCAGTTCCTCACTTGCACGTTTTTCGAATTCTTCGACAATACCAGGGAGACAGGCCATGCCGCCGGTCAGCACAATCGGTTCGTCGAGTGCAAGCTGGTAGACACGCATGTGCTTGTTCGCAAGCTGTGGAAGGAACCGATCTGCGACCTGTTCGACGACATCGTCAAGATACGAATCCAGCGCTTCCATCACAGAGCGTTCGATGGTAAACTCGTGGGTGCCGCCACCAGGTTGCTGGATGATATCGGTAAATGGTTCGAACTCATCGAAGTTGCCGTGGTCTTCTTTGTACTCGCGGGCGGTGTTGGTGTCGATATTGACACGGCCCTGCGTTTCCTCCTCGACGAGGTTTGCAATCGCACGGTCGACCTCGTTACCCGTCACGGCACCGGTCGTGAACGGAACCAGTTGCTCGCCACGGCGGTAGGCAGCCACCTCCAGATTCGTCGAGCCCATGTTGATCGTAATGAAAATCTCCTGCATAGCTTCGAGACCGTCACCGAGTGCCGGAATGGAGCCACACAGTGACTCGGGATAACTCTCGACCAACTGCCCACCAATTGAACTCCCCTCGATGACGCGGTTGAGGTTTTCGAGTCCCTCTGGGTTGTCGATGGTCGGTGTCGCATAGACGACAGCACTCTGTTCGGGGATGTCGTGTGAGTCGGTGACAGCCTCGAAAAACTGCTCTGTCAGTTCGGTCGTTTTTCCCTCTGGCAGCCCCGACCGAAGCATGTACTCAACCTGTTCGGGATACTCCATCGCAGCCTCTTCCCCATAGAGATACTTTTCTTCGCCAGTCAGCGGGTCCTCGTACCGGGCAAGACAGGTGAGTGTCCTGCTCGTCCGAAGCCCAGAACCGTGTTCGGAGGGATGGGCAATGACTGTCCGCGTGCTTCCCAGATTGACCCCCACAGGAAATGTATTGCTGTCTCCGGCAATCCCGGTTGCCGGCACCTCTTCCATCTCAGCATCAACTGATGGACACATATGCTCCGTCGTAGGTACTGGGATTATATATATATTCGTCAGACACCACGCAAGCAAACCAGAGTATCAATTCATCGATGCGAGTTTTGCAATGTAGACCAGGCTAAGAAGGTGGTCGTCGACATCGAGGTCAGTCGGCTCGGTCGCTGCCTGTTCGTCAAGTCCGAGCATGTAATCTTTCAGTTCAGACTCACAGTCTTCGGTGATCCAGTCGACCGATTCGTAGTATGCAATTGCTTCGCGAGCACCCTGGTGGCCGGCATGCAAAAGCAAAAATTCGAGCCACTCGAAGATGAGGCGTTCGCCGCCATTATCTTCAGGCAACGATTCCAGGTAGGGTTTTTCAGCGTCACCCCCCGCCTCCAGGGGAAGCAATTCGCGATAGAGACCGGCCCGGAACGAATCAGTCTGAGAGCCCCCCGACTCCTCACCGCGCATCGAACCAAGCCCCAGATCAGGATCGTCACCATCCCCACTGGCGTTTTGCCCTTCCCGTTCCCGGGCCATCTTCCGAAGTTCGTCAAGGTCGTAATCGCTCGGGTTCATACTCATAACTAGGCAGATATTCCCGCTACTATATATTAAATCTTGGTGTCGGGTCAGACAGGCGTCTGACGGGCGTTTTCGGCGGATATCGGCATTCGCTGATAGCGTTGTCCCCGCTGATAATGGGAGCGTATTTTTATTACGGCGGCCCTCTTCGAACCCAACAGGTGCCGATGACACGCGATGACAACGGCGCAGCAAGGATCTGTGTGACGAACGCCAAAGGCGGGACTGGAAAGACAACGATTGCCATCAATATTGCGGGCGCGCTCAACGAGCGCGGGAGAGATGTCTTATTTGTCGATATCGACCCACAAGGGAATGCGACAGAAGGACTGGGGCTACTCGAAGAGTACGATGCCCCCCCACCGTCGCTGTTTGATGTGCTGTCCGACGGCGAGATGCGCTCGTCAGTCAACGAGTTGATCGTTGAGCACGAAGAGATGGATGTGCTGCCGTCGAATCTCGATTTACTTCATGCCGAACAGGAGCTAACGATTGCTCACCTGCTGGCACGGATGAAAGAGATGGGCGGACAGTCTGAAGGGATCGAGGCATTATCGTCGCTTTCGATCAACATCTCACCCGAAGATGTTTCGAGTGGACACGCACTCGATATCCTCTCGAAGGCGTTCGACGAACTCGACAAGGAGTACGATTATATTATTGTCGACTCACCACCATTTTATGGGCGGTTGACCGAAGCGAGCATCTTTGCGACACAGAACGTGATCGTCCCAGCGTTGACCGAGGCGACATCCGAACGAGCAATCGAGTTACTCATCGACCAGACCGCAGCGCTCGAAGATATGGTTGACATTCAGGTCAATACCGTCGGCGTCGTGGCAAACCGTGTCGAGCAAACAAACGAAGACCAAATGATGATCGAGTGGCTCAACGAAGTATTTGCTGGTCACCCGGTCTGGGAGGTTCGCAAGCGTGTTGCGCTCCAACGAGCCTTTTCCGCTGGGAAATCCATCTTTGCCTACGAGCAATCCGTCGATATGGAGGAGGTATTCCTGGCAGTTGCTGATGAGCTAGATAAGACCTTCAAACAAGCCGAGGTAAATGCATGACAGATAACGACGACCGAATGGATCGCGCAAAGCGTATCCGACAGATGCGGGAGGGTGCCCGGGATGACGGTGACGACGAGCCATCGTCGGAGCAAGAAACAGCTGATGAGCCGTCGGACGAAGATGAGGAGACAAAGGATTCACCGGAAGAATCCGAGTCAGCCGATGAGAGCGCAGACGAACAGTCGCCAGACGAGACTGGCGATGAAAATAGTGGAGCCGAAAGCAACGGTGACGGTGCAAGTGGGGAAGATGAAGACGCTGCTGATGAGGAATCGGAAAAACAAACGATGGAAGAACTCGTCGAAGCCGCTGCAGACGAGGCCAAGGCTGAATCCGAGGCTGAATCACCAGATGAGCTCGACGAGGACGAACTAGAAGTGGATGAATCCAGCGAGGATGAGCTAGAAGAGGATGATGAGTCCGGCGAGGACAAACCAGAAGAGGAAACGGCTTCCGATTCTGACGAAGGTGAATCGGAGACGGGGGACATTGCAGCAGCAGTCAAAGCAGCAGCAGAAAGCACAGAGCCGGCCGACGAAACGGAGGTCGAGGCGGTTGCAGACGGAGACGAGGAGACAACGAGCACAGCAGAGACAGAGACACCGGAACCGGAGGAGTCTACCATAGAAAGTATGGAGGAAACGCCGACAGAGACCGATGAGACAGAGGATGTCGCCACAGCGGACGCCGAGGAGGAGACAACGGCAGAAACAGAGCAATCAGAACAAAAAACAGACGATGGCGTTGCCGCCCCGCTTCCCGAGATGGACGAACTCGAAGAAGCACTCGAAGGCGCAGAAACGTCAAGCGATCCAGAGACCGTAACACCGGAGGTCGCTGGTGAGAGCGGTGGCGCACCTGCACAAGTCGCCGAAGCCGATGCAGGGGCAGCCACGGCAGCAGCGGAGGTTGTTGACACAGAAGAGACAGCAAGCGAGGAAGAAACTCGTGTTCTCGAGTTCACTCTCGATGATGAACACTACTGTCTCGACATCCAGTACATCGAGGAGATTGTCAAGCAAGAGACGATCACACGCGTTCCGAATACACCAGATCACGTGCAAGGTGTTGTGGATCTTCGTGGACAGATCACGACAATACTCAACCCGAAAGTGACAATTGGAAAGGAAAACGACGAACCGGGTGAGCTTATTGTGGTCTTCGACGCCAAGGCATTCGAAGATCAGGGGCATATCGGCTGGGTTGTCGACGACGTTCGACAGGTGTCACCGATCACCGAAAGCGAAGTTAACGACCCGCCGATGGCCGAAGATTACATCAATGGTGTAATCGACCGCGACGAGGACGACCAGTTCGTCATCTGGACGAGTCCAGATCTTGCCTTCGAAGAAGAAGATCAGGACGGATCGCGGTGAGTCGCTGTCACCAAGTTCGGCAAAGGTGACCCAGACCAGTTGGTTTTTACCCCTAGGGAAGGGCAACAGAGACAATGGCGGACGCTTCCCGTGGTCGAACGAACATACCACGCAGTCGCTTCGAGTTCGACCACCGGCCGGAAACTGACCAATCTTTCGAGAATGCGCTCGAGAAGGCACGACAAGGTGAGCGTCTCACCATCGACGATGGAATCGAACTCATCACGACCGGCACGGACCGACCCGGAATCGATCACGAGCGCAAAGAGCAGGTACTCGAAGCCGCAGACCGCCGGCGAGCCGAGGTCGTTGGCGAGGAAGTTACCTTCGTTGCGAATCTCAACAACAACGTCACCACGGCCTGTAATACCGGCTGTCTGTTCTGTAATTTCAAGGATCGCTCCGAGCAGTTTCTCGCCGAAAACGACACCGAACACGGTGGATTCACCAAGACGCCGGCCGAGTCACGCGCGATCGTCGAGCAGGCACTCGATACCGGTATCTACGAAGTGACGTCTGTCAGCGGCCTGCACCCGGCGCTGACACTCGACGAACAGCACCGCGAGATTCTCGAAACAAGTAGCAGAGGAGATCTCAATTATAAATCGCCCGAACGCTACGAGACAGATCCGGGGACATACTGTGAACAGATTGCAGCGATGAGCATCGACGACGTCCACATCCACTCGATGACTCCCGAGGAAGCCTACCACGCCCGGCGGGGTACCGACTGGGAGTACGAAACCGTCTACCGGCGGTTACAAGAAGTGGGCCTCGACAGTGTTCCGGGCACAGCAGCGGAGATCCTCGTCGATGAAGTCCGGGATGTAATCTGTCCGGGCAAGATATCCAGTCGGGAGTGGATCGAAGCGATGGAGGCAGCAGCAGCGGTCGGTCTCGATACGACAGCGACGATCATGTACGGCCACGTCGAAAACGAAGCCCACCGGATCGAACATCTCGACAAGATTCGTGCGCTGCAGGACCGCACCGGTGCAATCACCGAGTTTGTTCCCCTCTCGTTTATCCACGCGAACACGCCACTGTACGAACGCGGGATGGTCGATGGTGGCGCGACAACCGACGAGGACGAACTCATGATCGCAGTCTCGCGGCTGTATTTGGATAATATCGAGCACATCCAGTCTTCGTGGGTGAAATACGGCGACGAACAGGGATTGAAGATGCTTTCCTGTGGCGCTGATGATTTTATGGGGACGATCCTCTCAGAAGAGATTACCAAGCGCGCAGGTGGTTCCTTCGGCCAGCAGCGCTCTTTCGAGGAGTACGTCGACATGATCACCGCAATCGGCCGTATCCCCGTCGAACGCTCGACTGATTACAGAACACGCCGGCGGATCGATCCCGATGATCCGCCGTTCGGTCCCCAACTTGGCCCGCGGGCTGATGGCACGCCGCTTGTCGGAAACTAACTCTGCTGTCAGCGCGGACGAACGCCTATTGTTGTCGCGTAGGATCATAGTTCATGGTCGATGCAACCATCTCACTCGTTGATCGCGGGACGATCAGAGCCGATAGCAACTTCATCATCGAAGGGCACACGGTAGGGACGAAAGCAGAGCCAAATCCAGACGTCCAGATGGTCGAAGGGCCAGTGTACAATCTGGTGATCGACCACCCAGAGGGGACGATCCTCTGGGATACCGGCTCACACCCGAAAGCAGGCGATGGGCACTGGCCAGCCGACCTGTACGCTGCCTTCGAGCACTACGATGCTAGCGAGCGCGATCTAGAGACTGCACTGGCAGAGGCAGGGTATGCGATTGCCGATATCGAGTACGTCGTTCAGACACACCTGCATTTAGACCACGCCGGCGGCCTCCACCATTTTGCAGGCACCGATGTGCCGGTGTTCGTTCACAAAGACGAACTGCAGTACGCTTATTACAGCGCAAATACCGACGAAGGTGGCGGTGCCTATCTGACGGCCGATTTCGATCACGACCTCAACTGGCAGGTCATCCACCGCAAGCGGACAACCTTCTTCGAAGATGTGACCTTCCTCCATCTGCCCGGCCACACGCCGGGACTGCTGGGGATGATGATCCACCTAGATGGGTATGGCACAGTCATTTTGACTGGCGACGAGGCGTACCTGCGCGAAAACTACGTCGAGGAGCAACCACTGGGTGGGGAACTGCTCTGGAGCAAGCGCCACTGGCACGAGAGTCTCACACTCCTCAAAGAACTTGAGCGCAGACACGACGCGACGGTGTTCTGTGGGCACGCTCCGGAAGCAGTTGAACGGTTACAGGATGGGTTGCAGTAGTTTGAGCGAGAACTCCCATGATAACCCATATCAGTAGCCGGGTGTGCCACCAGTGTCGTCGGTACCATCGTCCTGATCTTCAACTTCGATTGTCGCGGTCATGCCGTCGTCCTCGTGAGGATTGCAGACGTATTCGAAGGTTCCCTCGGTTTCGAAGGTATGTTCGTGTTCGAATCCTTCATCCTCTTGTTCGGCAATACCGTTCCAGTCACCCCTGTCCGGCTGAGACTCGACGATGATGTTGTGTCCGCTGCTCTCCCAAATAAACTCGACAGTTGTGCCGGTCGGCACCTGGATTTCGTCCGGGCTGAACTCGTACTCGCCACCCGGACCAACACGAATGGTGTCGTGTTGGTCCTCACCGGCAAACCCCTCGTCGTCATCCCGAGTGCAGCCAGCAACTGCAACAATAGCACCCACACCCGCTATCTGGAGTAATCTTCGACGGTCGAGCACTTCACGTGCCATAGAGGGATGTAAGAACTCCACCTCCCAAAAGAGCGAGTCACAGTAGTTAGGTACCACAGCCGATCACCGAACGGTACCGTCGACCGGCTTCAGTATCGGCTTCGAGTTCGTCGCGAATCCGCGCTGAGATCCATCTCTCACCGCTGGCTGGCCGATCAGCAGGTGTCCCCGAAAACCCGTCGCTACGAAGGCCGGAAGGAAGGTAGCGCTCGTAGACAGGCAGGCGCTCCTGTAAGGGAACGCCCGCATCGTCGGCAATTTCTTCGAGTCGCTTCAATGCAGGCCAGGCATACTCAGGGTTGATGTGATCATCAGTCACAGGAGAGACGCCACCCAGATCATCGATGCCACAATCGACAACTTCCTCTGCTGGAGCGAGGTTCGGTGGCACCTGCAGGGAAACCTCCTCGGGCAATGCGTGTCGGGCCATCGCAACCGTTCGCCGGAGTGTCTCAAGTGTTGGTTCACCACCACGCCAGCGTTCGTTTTCCACGACTGGCTGAATGATCACTTCCTGAATGTGGCCAAACTGTTCGTGCAGTTTCCGAATGACGAGCAAACTTTCAGCCCGGTCTTCCCAGTCCTCGCCAATCCCAACCAGAATACCAGTCGTAAAGGGTACACCGAGTTCGCCAGCAGTTCGGATCGTCTGAATGCGTTTTTCGGGTGTTTTGGTCCGCTTGCCGCTGTGGGCGGTGACGTCCGCAGTCGTCTCCAGCATAACACCCATGCTCGCGTTGTAGTCTGTGACAGCTTCCATCTGCTCGCGGGTCTGATCGCCTGGGTTCGCATGGGGGAGCAGTCCTTCGTCGAGGGCAATTTCACACGCCTCGCGTAGATAGCTATGGATCGAATCGTGTCCCCACTCCGCAAGTTGGTCATGGATTGCCGTATACCGGTCGTCCGGGTCGTCACCGAACGTAAAGAGTGCTTCCGTACAGCCCGCATCGGCACCCTCGCGTACGATTTCCCGGATCTCCTGCGGTGAGAGTAGACTCGCCTGACCGGGAGGGTCAAAGTACGTACAGTAGGTGCAAGTGTATCGGCAGGCAGTCGTCAGCGGGATGAAGACGTTTCGACAGAACGAAAGCTGGTCGGCTGGCTCGACATCTGCGGGTGAAACTGAACACAGCTGCTGGATAGCAGAGCGATCAACACTGACCGAAAGCCCGTCTGAACTCATAGTGTTTGTTGCGAGTCTTTACCGCCGTGGTGCAACAAGATGTCGGTCACCCGGCGTGAAACACCCATAATTGTGACGTGGTCAGAAAAATTACCGCAACAAACACTATTTGTTCCGGTCTGGGTCTTGAAATTACTCACGAAAACACGACCAGCCATGGGAGTTGGGCTGAGTCGTGCGCCAAGAGCGGTGGAGCCTGGCATGGTAGGCGGGTGCGCGGCGCGAGACACGTACCCATGCACGGGTCGGCCCGTGCATTTTCTAATAGACGCCCTCATGTTAAAAATCCTTCTTCGGCCCCAACAACGGGGGTATTCCGGGTATTATCCTGGTCGATCAAAGCGCCGTATGCCACATCTGTCGGCGCGCTCATCGAGTTCGAACCCGGCCTCCCGGAGCCACGCTGGTGCCTGCCCGCACCCATGGTAGAGCAGTTCGGCCAGGTCCTCGGGTTCGTCGATATCGACCGCCAGTCGGAACGAATCGACTGTCTCGACGGTCGCGCCACACGCGTCGGCTTGCTCGCAGTGTTTGCGGTAGGAGCCACCGTGGTAATCGACGCGAAAAGACGGCTCCCGAATACACAACGCATTCGTCCCGCCACCGAGTCCCGGTGCCAGAACGATATCGCTTTCCGGTTCGAACAGTTTCTCGATACTCGCTTTCGTTGCGAGTGCAAGATCAGACATCACGACGGCAATCGGCTCCGTCGTTTCGGAAAGAACTGCGTTGACTGCGGGAGAGAGGGGTCGTTCGTCGACGCGAACAGGAGCAGAACACTCGACTGGTTCCGTCGCAAGGACTTCAGGCTGGTGGCCTGCTTCCCGAATCACGCGACAGACATCAGCAAGCAATATCCCTGCAAACTCGCGGCGCTCTGTGGAGTCGAGTACCGAAGAAAGTCGCGTGTTTGGATTCCGAGAATCGAACGGGACGAGAATTCGCATTCCCTACTGGAGTTTGTTCGTGTCCTGTTTGCGCTGCAGGTAGACGTAGTAGCCACCACCAGCAAGCAACACGACGACAACACCAATTCCGCCGAATAGCAGGAGCTGCTGTGTCTGCTGTTCGCTTTCAGCATCATCGATAATGTCTTGCGCTTCGGCTATTGCCTGCTCGAAATCAGCGTTGTTATATAGTGAGATTGCAGTACTGAGGGCGTCGTCATCGTCACCAACTTTCTCACTCGCTTCGTCTATTTTGTTGCGTGCTTCTTTGCTTTCTTCAGTGAAGCGGTGGACAGACCACTGCTCGATCTGGGTGCCACTATCGGAGACAGTAAGCAAGTCGAAATTCTCTTCGTCTTTATCCTCGTAGTTGAATTCCTCGATTTCTGGCACTTCACCGCTCACCTCGAATTCAACTTCGGTAATGGCTTCATCATCCAGCGTCATCTCGGCAGATTCGTCTCCATCCTCCCGATAGGTCTCACTGGGTGTGCGTGCAGAGATAGTAACATTTGGATCGTCAAATCCAGTCTCGGCAACGACCGTCCAACCAGGCGAGCGCTCTTCGAATGGATCGTCCATCGTCACAGTGACTGTCATCTGTTCACCGACCTCGGCCTCTTCGGGAACCTCATCATCACTGAACGTGCCTGCCGCTGCTGTGCCAGCCACGCCCAATGCGAGGGCGAGCAATACCCCAACGACGAGTATCTTAGAATAGTGGGTCCAACTCATCTTCATCATCTTCGACAAGGGTCTCTAAATTCTCTTCGCTCTCCTCCTGGATCTCGTCGATGTTCTCCTGTGCTTCGATTGCCACTTGCTGGAGTTCCTTGATCCGAGGAACATTGTGCACACCGGAGAGCAACACGGCTGCTGCGACGTTTGGCTCGTTGATTGGGTAGTCACCGCCACGAACCTCCATACTTCCAGTTTGCTCTTCGAGCCATTTGCGACCGCGTTCGATTCCCTTCCGGTTGAGATGTTTTGGTGGTCCAGAGACGACGAGCAAGGCGCGTTCTGCACCCTCGATTTCACACGGGAGCGTCAGGCGGCCGAGCGCGGCTTTCCGGACGAGTGATGTGATACGGTTCGTCGTATTTGCCGAGTCGACATCGCTTTTGTCGCCTTTGAACCGAGAGAGGAGCCCACCACCGGAGCCATCGGTGTCGACTGCTTCGGCGTCGTAGCCGACTGTGGAGACACCACCACCGGAAAGGGTATTGATGATTTCCGAGGAGTCGACGACGCTTTCTGCGACATTATCACCAGCGGCAACTTCACCGGCACCGAACAACACGCCAAAGCGGCGGACAATTTCGTCGTTGATCTGGTCGTATCCACCTTCGACAGATTCGCCAGTCTTTCGCCAGGCATCGTTGTCGAAAACGAGCAGATTGTCGACCTCACGGACGAACGTCTGGAACGAACGGGCAGCGTTCAGGGTGTAGATTCCTCCTTCGTCACTCCCTGGCAGGATACCGAGGCCATACACGGGCTCGGTGTAGATCCGTTTTAAGTGTTTTGCGAGTACTGGTGAACCACCAGAACCGGTTCCGCCACCAAGACCAGCAACGACCAGGAATGCATCGATTTCGTGAACCGGGATGTTGTCGATCGCTCCTTGCACCTCGTCGATGTCTTCTTCCGCGATTTCGGCACCGAGTTCGTTGTCGGCACCCACACCGTGGCCTTTGACTCGTGCCTGCCCGATGAGCACACGGTTGTCTTCCGGGACGTGGTCGAGCCCCATGAGATCCGCTTTCGCCGTGTTGACAGCGATTGCGGATCGGACAATCCCACTCCCTGTCCGCTCATCGTATTCGATGAATTTATCTACGATCTTCCCGCCCGCCTGTCCGAAACCGATCATCGCTAGTTTCATATCTGGCTTTAGCCGAATCTATACCAACGTACACATAAGTGTTTTCCCCTGACTCACCAGATTGAGAATCAGTCCGGCGTTTCAGGTGGAGT
>LKMJ01000286.1_pt1 | contig 35646 bp, 29 predicted proteins | sample 643391 | NCBI WGS metagenome assembly LKMJ01 (sample SAMN04112250, study PRJNA286221) | soda lake metagenome | biome: soda lake; feature: Kulunda Steppe; material: water; isolation source: sample PL-Br10 brine of Picturesque Lake | place: Russia: Kulunda steppe | collected 2010-07 | reverse complement strand
CAGAGGCATGGCACTCATATGGCACCCACAGAGGCATGGCACTCATATGGCACCCACAGAGGCATGGCACTCATATGGCACCCACAGAGGCATGACACTCATATGGCACCCACAGAGGCATGGCACTCATATGGCACCCACAGAGGCATGACACTGCTGCTTAGCTAGCTCACACAAAGGATGGCGTGATTGATTCAAATCATGAGCTCTGCCACCTCACCTCTGTTGCCCTTTGGTCATAAGAGCATCAAGCTTTTGTACCATTTGAATAAACGCCTGCATGCTTTTGGACATCAATAATGCTCTGCAGCATTTTGTGCTGCACACTTGCAGCTCCTCAATACTCCCCCACAAGACACAGTGCATGCCAGCCTCTGCGCGGTCAGCACGCATGCTTGCAACCACTGCAGTGTGTGCCTGTGCGCTGCGCCCATGCAGCTCGCGACCACCTTGTCGGCTGGGCCAACAGCAGCTTGAGGTTTCTGCACTCACTACCAAGCCTTCCGCCAGAGCACCGCTGGGCCAAGGGTGTGGTTGTGGAGGACTCCCTGTTTGCTGCATTTGATGTTAGGTGGGTTTTGGAGTTCGTGCCAGCAGGGAAAGCAGGCCTCCATGCTGCAGGCCGGCACACGCATTCGGGAAGGTGTTCCAGCCTTTGACACACTTCCCAAAGTGGTGGTGCAGCATGCAAAATACTCACTTGTGCAGTCTGTGTGCGCATATGCGTGTGTGGGTGTGCATGCGCTTATACGTGTGGGTGTAACTCCTGATCCAAAGATGTTTCGAGCTCTGATGCTTGCTCCTAAATGTTTGTACGTTGTCCAAAGAGGCGTCTTCGTATGCTTTATGTTTCTCAAGTTTTCCATTTCTTCAATGATTGTATCATTCGCAAGCATGCCTGGTTTGCTCTGAGCATGCTCTGCAACCAGGCTTTCACGGTCCAATTTTCTGCCTTAACTTGGTCCATACCCAGGAACTCGTGCTCGTGATACACTGCAGGTTCATGCCTCAAGCAGAACCCCAGCAGGCTTTGAGTCAGAGTGACGTGCCGATCGACACACTAGGTGCAAGCGCCAGCGCAAGGGATTCTGCCACATCTGCAGCCAGGTTGGGCGCCTCCTTCAACAGCCCTTTGACGGCTTCACGTGCCGCAGACAGCAGAGCCGCAGGGCCTCCGCAGTGTGCCAGTGGCGCTCGGCCCTGGTCAAGTCCTGCAAGCAGCACCCCAGCTGCAGCTGAGCTGCAGCCCTGGTCAAGCCCTGTCAGTGGTTATGTAGATTCAGCTGGCCCAGGCAGAGCGGAGGCAGGCAACCCATTCCCGATCCTGGGCTACAATGACCCCATGTGGCGGAACAGACAGGTGCAGCAGAGCTTAACTGCTGCATAGTTATAGTTGGGCATGTGGCTTTGGGTCCTTGATCCAAAGCAGGTCCATGCGTGTAAAGGCAGCACGCCTGAACAAACCCGCCCTTTGCGTCATTTCAAGCAACTTGTTTGCTTGGGATCCATCTACTCTGGCAAGTCCACGTCCTCAGGTGATGGGGTTAGGTTTTAGGGTTTAGGAGACTTTTATGACTCATCATCCTATGGTATGCAAGGCTTGTGTCCCTGTTGTGGCGATACAGGTGGAATCCATGCTGCAGAGGCTACAACAATTGTCGTGGCGGCGGATTGATGTGTCATTCCAAGGGTCCCTGCTTCCTTTTGCACACAACCACATACAGGTAAGCTGTTTGCAGTATACACCTTTTAAGGTCCTCACTCAAGTCTATCCTGCTGCATATGCAATTGATGGGCTGATCAAGCTCCTTAGGCCAGTGGTTGGAGTCAATTGGTGTCCCCTTTTCCCCTCCTCCCCAAACGCGCCTCAGGCCAACGTTCGGTCATCACTGGATGCATTTCAATTTCCAGGTTGAGCACTCCGAATAGAAATGGCCACGCACTCATCCCTGCTTAAAAGTATATGAAATGCTTGCTGAAAGGAGTTCCCCCAGGCTCCTAAATTTCTGACACCTCTGAGCCCTGCTGAGACGGCTTTGCTTGAGAAGGGGTCATACTTGCCACCAATATAAATTATTGAATTGATTCAAGGGCCTGAAGCTCAAGGGAAAACAGCATTTTTGGTCGCTTTGAGGCAGGGGGGAAATAAGACAAAAAATTCAGGGGGGAGGAATAAATGTGCGTTTTGGATTGGCCACCAACGCCACATCAGATGTCTGGAGTATTGTAAGCATGATTTGCTTGAGCACGGGTGCACTGAGGCTGGTGTTGCTAAACATGCTTCCATGAGTAGTAGAAGTAATATAAGTTGCAGGGGGTGTGATACATTCATCTCCCCTAAGTTCACAAGCTCTTAGAAGATAGGCTACCGGAAGGGAGGCTGGGAACCTCAATGGAAAATAAGTTGTTTATTATTTGCGGCTCGTGGTAGCCTGCTGAAGTTCCAGGGCACGTATTTAAGCTAGAAGAATATTGTTTTTGATATTCCTTTCAACCGAATTCCTCCCATTTGGAGAGATCAAAGCCCCCGCCCAAGCAGCCCACTTTTGTTGACAATTTGTTTTGTTGACAAATAGATCTGCGCAAGGAAAGGTCTACTAACGAGTCTTCTATGCAGCCTCCTCTCAATGACGGCCTGAGCTACAGGGTCTTAACCAAAGTACTGTGTCTTTGCCATGGGGCACTCATTAGGTAGATGACACAATGGCAAACTTTTCCTCAATGTGCTGCTTGTTGTTTGGGACCACTACCTAAGCTTTCCCTGATGACACACATGGCCATCACAAGAATACGCGGTGCGCATGACGTACACTTGCAGCATTCAAGAACAACTCCCTTTAGAAGTCAAATCATCCATAAGCATGTTTTGCATGTTCTCACACCAGCACACATGCCAAATAATGCAGGTGACAAGGAGATGGCTTAATTGGGAAGGAGACTCAGTTGCTATGCACCTAGCCCAGCTCTTGCGCACTACCGATCAGGCATACTTGGAATTGCTACAGAAGTCAGCAGCACCCCCTTCACAAGATGCAGAAGCTGCCTCAGAGGCATCTTCAGAGTCCCAAGAGCTTCACACTGCTACTTCTATGCCCAGTGCACGAGCAAGTCTTGAGCAGACCTTTCCCGAGGTAGCACAAGAAGAGAAGGGGAGGAAGCAAAAGGTCCTGTAAAGAAAGCAAACCCTCTCCCTTCTTCATACAGACGCATCTCGTTCCTGCCCATCAGAACGTCATTTGTTAACCCCGGTCATTGTGGCAGTCATTTCTACTCACCAAAAAATGGCCGTGCACAAGGCACCTGTTGCATTTTTCGTTTCTTCCAATGACAGCCCCGCTTGCAGCTTTATTGGCTTCTGGCAAGCTGGAGCCCTTCTACACATCATGTGCCATACATGAAAAACCTGCAAGGAATCTTTCAGGGATGATCCCTGCTGACATATTATTTTTTACGTTTTTGCCTACTACTTTACTAGCTATTGTTGTTCACTAACTTGTTTATTTGGCACTACGTTATCTGAACCATATCCCTTAATTCATGAACCATCCATGTGCACCACCAAGAGGCAGGCTGCTAGATGTTGCTGTTATTACCCCTGTATTACGACAGAAGTCTAAAGGTTTCTGGTAGGAAATGATGGTGTTGCTTAGATGTCATGCCAGATCACTGTTATTGACTGATCATCAATTTGACTTACACACACAAGAACTGGCCCTCCAGTACTCTGGGCTCGTAAAATATCTCCAACCAACAACTGTCTGATCTCAAACACACAGTCTCAGACACCAATTTGGCAAAGACACAATTTGGCGTGAAGTCAATTTTTGCACAATGATACATACATACATCATGGATGCCGCATCCATGCAGCATGTAAGTTACAAGTTAGGGTTAACTGCCAGCCAGGTCCTTAGGCTGATTGGTATGTTGCTGGTCTTCGCCAATAGTCCATAATGTCGGGAATGATATGGCAGAGTTTGTTGTGCCGTTGAAAAAGAAAATCAAAGACAGTTTGACTAGGCAAGGCACGTAATGCTTCTGGGACATGCACAATGAAAGATCTATTGACTTGGATCATACCAGGTAAGGTTGCTTAGCTGTACTTGCCGGACATGGTCAGCTTAGCTGAAGCCAATCGGGCCTGCTACCGAAGCCAACATAAGAAAGCACGGCTCGGGGCACGTGAAGCAAGGTGGTGTTCTGAAACCTTAGGCACAGCTATTCAGGCACTCACGCCGGTACAAAGAAAGCCAGTCCTTTACCGAAGGCCTTGGCTTATGAACTCTCTCAGCCTGCTAGAGCCACTCCAGAGGTTGCATAGAGATGTCGGTGCTTGGTGTGTAATTCTGCCACTGGCAGGTCTGGACTCAGACAGTCTAGGAGGGTATGCTCTTCATCTTGCACACAGCGCCAATTGCATTAGGAACATATTTTGAGCTTACACGTAATGGTAGGGGACTCTGTATTGTTGCTGACGTGAAAAAAGCTCAACATATAAAGTGTGACTGGAGAACTTGGGGCTCGAAAGGCAGATATATCTAGATGGTCGGGGATGTTATCATATATTATTGGGATATTATGTGGTACTACTAGTGCTATTAGTCGGTCACCTACAACATGACATCTCATGGTGAGAGGGAGTCGGTTTACCTACACATTTCTTAGCATCCCGCCCACTGGCCCTTGCGGCGTGCAACACAAGGTAATTTATCACTTCTGGGCTCGGGGCTCCCCTGGTGGTTCGTGATACGGAAGAGGCATGTGTCTGGTGCGCTGAACCGATCAACTTCACCAGTTGCTTGGTGAGCAGCTGACCCTCTTTCAGTTTAGAATTTTAGGGTTTCCCACCAGTCTGGTCGTTTGGTTGATTGGTTCTGTCACAAAGGCCACGGTGGCTGGCCATCCAGTCCATGATGTATGAGATAGAATGACAAAGCTGTTGTTGTGCTGCTGCCCAGCTATCCTGGGAATAGGAATTTGAAATACAGTCTAATAGGTAATGCATGCAAAAATGGAGGCGCATCCATTAACCTCTTCCATAAATGTTACATGGGATTAACTTGAAAAAAAGCTTTCCTCCTGATTAACCCTATTCTTGTGATCTGCGACTGTAGCACAGCCTGCTGGGGCTGAAGCCCCATAAGAGAAGTATTGGAGAAGCAAGTCAGCTAGCAAACAAGACTGCTTGGCGCGCCAGACCTAGGAGAGCATCACGGTCGTGTGCAGTTTGGAAAATGCAGTTGTCCAGCATACTGATGTCCAGGGGGCCCCCAGGTGCAGATCGGCGGAGCTTCCAAAACATGGGGGGCATCCAGAAGAGGCACACAAGGACCATAAAGAATAGATTGGTCGCCACTATGGTCAGCCACCTGAGAGCAACGTATGGTTCAAGGTGTAGAAGGTGACTTCATCGAGGGCCTGCATCATTGATTATTGCTCTGCCATGCAAGCACACTAAGCTGAATGAGGGGGTGCTTCTTCATGCGCAACACCACGGCAAGGGCGGTGCACACACAAATCTAGGTGTGAGCACAATGGCCTGTACCGTGGTATGTTGATGCTCTTGCTGTTTGCCCATCTTGACAGCTTGCCCTCGACCACAATCGCGGGTGCCTGCATGGTGTCAAGCCCATCAATAGCAAGTGCAATGCCCGTCATGGCTGCTGTTCACGCTTACTTGCTAAGATAGCAATCAAGGACTGGATCCCTGCCAGGTCTGCTTTGGGCTACTTACGACTTTTAGAAAGAGCATTCAGCAAAGGGCTCGTGAGCAACACACATGGAGCTGTAAGGCTTCAGGCCACACCTGAATCAAAAAGAACACCGTCCAAAGTCCTTTTGTGGTACGCATATTTGCCCACAGTCCTGGCAAGCTTGCTGGTGTCTCAGCAGGATCGAGAGCAATCTGCAGGCATAAAGTTCGGGCCATGACTATGTGATCTTCAATTAGCAATAGGGCCAGACTGTAAGTCGAAATTGGACGAGCCAGGTTTCTGGTGCATAAAGCATCATGCTTTTTATACAGGCCAACTCTCAAAAGCTTAGTGCATGTTTAGCCTATTGCACAGGCAGGCGGAGGTCTCTAGAGGCTTTAAGCATACCGAGGCAAAGCACATATCAATTTGCAGGGCATGCTGCTCTCAGGGACGCAGAAGCCATCAAGATCCTCCAAACATATACATGTTGAAAGCATGAATAGGGCATCTCAAGAAGCTCATGCACAAGTGAATTTTACTTTTTTGTGAATCACCTGCGCAAACACAAGCTCATGCCAAAGGCCACTGAAGAGGAAGGTGAGAGAGGAGGCCAGCATCCTGCACACACAACCACCCAGCAGCAGCAATGACCAACAGGCTGTGATGCAAGGTTAGTGAGGCTGGCAGATTTGAGGTGAGCTGCCCTGCGCACTGAGATCCATGTGCCGGACTCTCATAGGACCCCTCCTACTCCCTCTGCTCCTGTGAAGCTTCCATGTATGTTTAGATGGATTGAAATGTTTGACCTTTGCAGTCCTCAAAACGCTGCCTGTCGCTGACAGAGCCTTTTAGCACCCAGAGCAAGGCAGTAAACATGGCCCCCTTCAACTCCCACAACGCCCACGCACTTAACATATGCAACAGGCTTTGCATCACAGCCACTGCAGCCACCCTCACTTGCGTGCATGGGAGACGCCTGCTCCCTTTGCTCTGCTGCCTCCGTTTGCTTGTTCCATTTGCGTGCCCTGCTCATTCTGCGGCCTCAGGTCCTCTTCCTGCAAGTCGGCCTTTGTGCTGCCTTTGGCGGGCACACCCTGGCAAGCGCCTTCAAAGCTGCTCGCGCTGTCGTGCCGTGCACTTCCAGTGCATGCTGGGTGAGGAGCGTCACTGGCTGGTGCTGATGCAGCTGCTGCTTCACTATGGCCTGGCTGGGAGCTCGTAGCATGCATGACAGGCGTGAGGCTGCCCTCCATCACAGGAAGGTACACCTGGGATGGGCATAAACCACAGCGGACCGTGTAGATGAAGAGCACAGAGCCTTATGATCATTAAATGCACGCCCCTGGACCCTTTGCCAGATCCCTTTGTCAACGCCCCTGGAGCCTTTGACAGATCCTTGCAACAAGCCTTTTGCCTCACGATCTTATAGCGCACACCCCTTGACACCTCACCAGATCCTTGCGGCAGGAAGCCATGGATCATGTGCCCCCACCACAAAGCAGGGTGGGGCCAAATCCCTCACCACACTAATCCGTCATGGCTTACCAGATCTCTGAGCAGGGAGCTGATGGTTAGATTCCACCGACGAGCCCACAGATCTGCCAGACCTGTGGCCTACAGAGTGAGGTGCCAATGAGAATTTCAGCCTTCATTGCTAGCCCTTGCAGCACTGGCTTGTGCATATGCCGTCTCAGAGCCATTCTATGAAGATATGAGTGGCCACCGCCTATTGAGGCCACATGATTTGACCAGTGCAAAGCATGCCCTCTGACATAACTAGCGGTTGCCCATGTCAGAGTCAGCCAGATGGCCTGGTCCTTCACCTCCAACTGCAGAGCCAAGGCTAAGCAAAGGCCCATGTATAGTGTGAGGCAGAGGAGCAACTCATGTGGCTGCTGTGCCATTTGCTTCTTTCCAATGCCAATAGTAAGTAGTATCAAGTATGCTGGCCCTCGCGATTATATCGGCCAATATACATGTGCATGCAAGGCTGCATGTCAGAGGGGTCGGGATTTGTAGACAGCAATGGCACTTAATAGCCCTCATAAGCACGAAGGAGTTTGTCTCACCAAGGGTGGGTAGTTGAAATGGGGCTCAGGCTCAATCCCGAACAATGCAGAGGCAAGCGAGTCCAGCAAATCACCAGCGCCATCAACCTCCAGCCACAGAGTCAAGCCTGAATGTAGGCACAGCACAGTTTAAGGGCCATGAGGCCCCGGTACGCGTCCGCAGGAAACCTTGCGGAAGCAAGATACAGCCAGACGAGTACCCTGGTTGCACGTGCACAGTTGCCCAGTGCAGCTTTAAGTGCAACCCAACAACCCATTAAGCGCGGGACCATTCCCGGCAGCAACAATTTAACATCGTTCTCTGTGATTAAGCCCTGAGGTCTGATGGAAAGGCTGGCCGGCAGACATCGACTTCAGTCCGCGTGGGAGATTGCACCACCACCTTTGCACCCCGTCAACAGCACAAGCCCCCCCATATTCCCACAGGGCCTGATGTTGATGCCTGCTGGCGTTGGTTGACTCACCGAATGCATAGTACACGGCAGGCCACAGGAGGATGTGCTCCTCTGCCAGATTCAGGGCCGGGACTAGGCACGTGGACATTAAAAATGTGAATGCTGTGATCTTGATCAGACCACATGCCATGCGCGAGAGGAGTGTGCGCTGTGAACTCGAGTCCACCTTTGGTCTGGTATGGGCGGGGACGACAGGCAACAGGAGCGCACCTGTTGCACGCACAGGCAATCACAAGCAAGTCAGCCGCGGGCCTGACGTTCTGAGAAGTGCATGCACAGGAGAGGCACTATCCTTATCCCTGGAAATAAGTTTAATTATTTGCAGCAGCATGCGTTGGCACAGATCCAGCTCTACGTGAAGCCGTCATAAGATCGGATTGAAGCATGCAACAACTTCCAACCTGCAAACCTCCATAGGCTAGCTCCATTGTCAAGTTCCCGCTGCAGCACGCCACGCTTAAAGGCCAGGGAGGCTACCTCTGCACCGCAGCATGTGCACACACAGCTGCAGTGGCGCCACTGGCGGCAGCATTATGAGCCATGTATGACTCTTTTGCCAGCGCTGGCACTTTCAAGAGGTCCCCTAACCCTACGATCTGACTGGGGCAGGCGTGAGGTGCTGCCCTGTCTGTACGCCAATGCCCTCACTCACTGAAGGCACAGGCTGAACCGCAGCAGGCGGCGACCTGGACCAGTAAAGTGTTGCTACCCCTTGGCAGGAGGAAGGGTGAGAAAAGAAGAAGGTAGAGGGACAAAAACAAAAGAAGGCCACGGTGCGTGCTGTTGTAAAAAGTAAGGACAGGCACCGCTGCAGCTGAGGATGTAAGTGAGGAGTAGCCAGTCACTGCCGATGAAATGAATGGTGCCGATGAGATGACATGGTGCAGCAGGAGAGACATTCTTGCCTTCTTGTCGAAAACTTAAACTTTTCTGGCATAACCGAGCCGAGCTCGTGCTCGATCGCAGGTAAGGTTTTTTGTTATCGTGTTCACCCCAGAGCTTGCTTTTTCAGATATTTTTGTTACGACATTTATTTGTAAGGTAGTAGCTTACCTCCTGATGTAGCTTAACACGACGGAGCGCCAAGCCCAGTGCTCGAACGTCGTGTCGACACAGATAGACCGACTAGCGATCATCCAGAAGTTCGATTGCAGGCCTGACAGGCTTGAGCCAAATTGCCGGAAAGGCGCAATCTGTAGACAGGTGTAGATTCTTTGGCTGGCGAAGACCAGCAACACACCAATCAGCCTAACGACCAGGCTGGCGGTTAACCCTTACTCGTAAATCCCAAGTATAGCTGTGTAACCTTACACACAGCAAAGGCTGTGCTGCTGTGCCTAAGGTTTTAGTTGCCACCTTGCTTATTGTGTCCTCGCCTTGCTTATTGTGTCCTCGCCTTTCGAGTTGGTTTGGTTGTAGGCCAGATTGGCTTTAGCTAAGCTGCCCTCATGTGGCAGGTATAGCCATGTAAGCTTACCTTTCCTCAACCAGAGCCACAACCCTCCTTAGATCACGAATTTGTGTCATACATGATGCCATGAGTAAAGTGAATCTATGCAGGTATCCTGGCAGACTGAGCAAGAGAATCCAAATTCACCTAAGATCCGCTGCTTGCCCCCTCAAATAGCGAGCAGGATAGTGCTTGCCTATGCCCAACATATCGAACACTCGAATGGCCTGCAAGACACGTCTTCATCTTTTGTTCTACATCAACTTGAATGGCAATAAGGGCTCACTCAAACTGGCTCAGCAAAGAGATTAAGCCTACCGCCTAAATCTTTGCTCCTTTGCTGTCGAGATGGCTGGCCTCTTCTCAGTGATGAAGCGCATCCGCTTGTTGTTCTCCTCTGCCAGCTCCCGGTCCACATCAGGGTCACCACGCTGCCTGGCTTGCTTGCCAAACGATGGCACAAATTCTTTGCGCCTGACTGCTGAGGCCTTAGCTTCAGCCACAGGGTCTCGCTCAGGTGCCCTGCGCAGGCACCAACCCCAAGTACATACTTGGTACGTCGCCTGCAGTGGTGCAAGGCAGGCTGCAGCTCCTATCACCTGAAGCAGCAAAGGCCAGACAGAGCCCCCACGCGGCTAGGACCACCATGCTGCTTAATTACAACCTATCAGCTGACAAAGACAGGAAGCTGAGGGAAAAGGCTAAGATTGTGCTCGCGTTCTAGTCAGGCAAGAGAGGGCCGGAAGTGCTGAACACAGAGCAGTGCTTGAGTGAGACTTGGATTAGATCCCTAAGTATCCAAAAGCCTTTGAGTCTGACAATTAGACTCGGCATTGCGCTTCTGAGTCATCCAGGGCACTTGCGGTCAAGTATTGCAAGGCCCTGCATCTTGGGGCGCATGCTAGCATGCCTGTCTGTCAAATTTGCAACCGCAATTTGTCAGTGGCTGGAATGCTATGCCTTGGTGCCAGATAAAACCTTGCATATTGATTCAACATGCGTCTCCCTACAGCTCCAAAAAATCCATTGTTTCAGGTGCTGGCAGGCCAGAGGATTGATCTCGAAATCAACCAGACATGCACACGTACATGCACAGGGGTATGCATGAGAGGGGTCCCATCCCTATCCATAACCCAACCACGCTCACCCGCCAAGCATGCTACGCTTCATGGCCTCGGTCTCTTCAATGTTGCGTATCCGTACAGAGGCGGAAGTGGGCACTTCCGTGATGACCATGTTCATGCCTGGGATGACGACATCCTTGCTGCCCATGTCAGTCTGCGTTCAGGCGCATGCAGCATGGCAGAGAGGAATAGCAGGATGTCAAGTGTGTTTGTAAGCGTGTGTGTGAGTGTGAGGCCAAGGACAGATCAGCACCTCAGCACAATAGGAACGGCATAGCGTCTTTTGTGCGCGCGCGTGAGAGGCTGATGGCAGACCAGCAATCCAGCATGAGAGGGATGGCGGCAAGCCCTGGACGGCCAGACTCTGCTTTGCTAAGTTGCAACAAGGCATGCCAGGGCTAACGAGCCCAGCATAGAAACAGCATGCCCATGCAAATTGGCAGTTTTATCCAACTACGAGCATTGGATACAAAAGGACAGAGGGTAAGGAATGTGTGCCAGGAAGGATCAATGGAAGCAGCCTGCGCTGACCCTCTCTGAAATGTCTTGACCTGTGTCAAGCAAGCTTCTTGGCAGAACAACTCTCATTCAGCAGTTTTCTAAAAACAGCTGGATGCTTTAAACTGCCAAGCGCTTGCCTGTCAGCACCTTGGACCAACATTGCTGCTGCGCCCACCTCTCATGCGGCAGTGTAGACGACCAATAGCAGCATCAATGAGAAAACAAAGTGATGCGTGGCATGAGCTGCTGCATGCAATCTGCGCTTCTTGAAGCTGCCTCAAAATGAGCTCAGCAAACCTGTAACTCAGCGGGAACTTGATAAAGCTCCGCCTCCAACCGTTTCCGCTTGGCCTCTGCGCCCTCAGGTCCGGATGCATGGCTACCATCTTCTCTGCTACGCCCCAGCCGTCTAGCTAGCTCCGCCTCGATAAAGCTCTTCCTGCAAGCTCAACACAAGCTGCCTTGTAAGGAATCATGGGCTTGCCTGCCTTGTTATGTGTCATACCAACTGAGCAGCTTCCTCGTCTCCAGCAAAGTGATCAGGGGACTCGCAAACCCAGGAATAAGAGTGGCTACGAAGCTCTCCAAAAACTACCGGGCAAAGCCACTTTCATTCACCAATGGGATGAGAGGCACGCATGCTAGGAGATGTTTCACGAAGGTTTGCACTCCCTGCATGCCAACAAACACGTCCTTGGGCAAGCGGGAGCATGTCTAAGTCCATCCTTGTGTGCCTGGATTTATGGTCTTGCATGTGAATGCACAAGTGAGCACACCCACAATAAGCAAGCTCAAATCCTCGCAATCAATGCGCCTACATGTTGGGGTCTTCCTCTGTGGTCTCCTTCATCTCTGCCTTTGAGAACGTGCCAAGCAGCTCGTTGCGTTCCTCATCCTTGTTTGGTTCTAGCACAGGCTGCAGCTCATGCAAATTATCCCGGCCCCCCGCCATTAGCGTTTGCGCGTTGGTGCCCCCCGCCTTCCTCCGCAACTTGTGCAATAGCTTGATTTCCTCCATTTTGTTCCTGCAGGGGCGTGGGGGTGTTAAAATGAGAATGGCAAGTCGCTGATTACATTCACTTGCCCTTTAAAGGGCTTGTGCGTGCCAGTGCATGGCTACAAGGACTGGTGTGCGAGCACCCTAAGGTGCATGACAATGTTACCTCTGGACTTCCGCAGAGTCCTGCAGTAGTTCCCCTTCCCCAGCCCCTGAGGTACTTGGTCCATCTTCCTCTTCTGGTGTCGTTGCACGCTTGGTGCGGATACCGACACGAGTACCAGATCGCTTTGGCTTAAATTCCATTTTATTTTAATATTATGCAGCAAACAAGTCACGGAAAAAATATTTCACCAACTTTCTAGTAATCTTTGTTGTTTACTATCGTAAACGTCCCAGATTTTTCATGTCATTTCAACAATTTCGTGCATAAATTCATTTGTTGCAATTTCGTCAGCTAAACCATAAGCAATTGTTTCAGGTGCATTTAGATAGAAATCGCGATCTAAATCGCGTAAAATTTTATGACGTGGATGATACGTTGATAATGAATAAATGTTGGAGGTTTTGACGCCGATTGGCGCCAAGCTCTGGGCTTGCTTGAGTCCAGGTTCAAGAAGTTATCAATAGCACATGCAGCTGACCCCCACTAACTGACTTTCATGTTTGCATGCTGCCGGCACAGCTGCTTTACCCAACAAGCTGTGGCTAGGCTGATTCGCGCCTGCCTGAGTTCCAAGATCATCTCTCTAGAGGCAAAGATCAGTGACGGTAATACTAGGATATCGTCGTTGCATCTCACATCTTCCTATACATAGCTGCATTCTGGTCCCACAGCAGATTGGCTCCGATCCAAACCCAGATTGCATTCGAATGCACAGATCTGCTGTAAAGGTGCCAAATCAGATCTAGGCTTCCTCCAGGTCCCGCAGGACCCTCAGTACGCGGCTGCACCATTGGTGATCTTTGGTCTTATGATGAACAAATACTGTAAGTAGTTTGGAGCGAAAGGACCCAGTGGTTGATGGGGAATGCAATACCTTTAAGAGAAATTAGTAATGACTTCATAAGCGGGGAGGGTGATGAGCAGTGCCCCATTCCTCACCTTGGTGATAAGCAGTGTCACAAGATATCTCAAGAGCGCGTCTGCTTTTGATGAGTCTATACACGTACTATTGAATGAGCGTTAAGCTTAATAGCAAGTTTAGTGGTTTTCTTTAAATCAAGAGGCTCCAAAGTATAAGGGCTGTAGACACACTCTAGAAGGATATTGTGGAGGCTGACTGCAGCTGCAGCATGTGTAAGGTGCCGACAAAGCACGCTGTGTTGTCTTTCAGCTGCTTTGAGCTGGATCCAGGGCCAGTATCCTTGCAATACTTGACAAATGCAAGGTGGATGTACCGCTGGCTGGGAGTGGGCTGACTGGAGTCCCGGAATCTAGGCATAAGATGGTCGGCTGGCACTGACGCGGGGGGCCCTTCATCCACTCTGCAACGTGCCCTACTTCTTAAAGCATATCAAGTGTAAGTAAGAGGTAAATTTCTACTTGTATAAGGCAAAGAGAATAGCAAATGAATGAATAGCAATTTCGTAATGCCAAGCAGTCTTTGCTGCCAATATCTATTTGGACAAAGCATCTTGCTAGGGAGCCTGCTAGAAAAGCTTCCATGATCAGTCTACAGGCAATGCTGTGGCGCTCGGTTCTCATACCGAAGATGGTCTGGCTTTGACAACCTGACAGTCACTGTCTTAGGCACTGTTTGATGGCGCAAGGGGCATTGAAGGCTGTTGGGGGTTTTAAAACAGAGATACCTGTGCGGTAGTTCAAAAATGTTTAATCTTTTGAAGAACTGGACTTTGTGATTGGGACAATGTCCAGGAAGCTGATATTCTGAGGACAAAGGAAAGTAGACTAGTGATGTGAGAAATTTGTAGGTTGAGAGGTTGAGAGTTTGACCAAGCTTTTGTTTAAAATACAAATGTACCTTCAAAGCATCCTTCAAATTTGAAAGGTGTTCATTTTGGAGAAGGCAGGTTTGGTGGTCTTAACGTTGTGGAGCTGCAGGAGGCATCAACTCAGAGGCAAGCCAGGTCATGAACATGGATTACCACCACTGCCAGCACATAGCAACCCTGTGTCTGCATGACTTGCACCAACTGTTGCTACAGGAAACCAATGTCCTTAATAATAAAATACTACGCTCGACAATTTGATCAGAGGTACAGCAGGCCTCCCAAAAGCAATTGTCATCTTTGTCAGCATCCCAATAACCAGGTTCACTCGCTCTCTGGCTGCCACCACCTGACCATGTGTACTGTCATGACAGGGACACAATTTTGCATCTAGGCATAATTAACAACAAATCTATCAGCAGGAGGGTAAATTATGAATAAGTGGGATTGAATCCAGAATGGCCGAGCAAATTTTCATGGTTCTTCCTTACTTGTTGGACAGAGTAGTTCCTTGCTAGCCACCTTGGCTCCTGCCAAATCTCCTGGCAAATGCTTTGTACGCTGGCCTATCGGGCCAAATGCGCGTGGTGGGGTCAAAAAGAAGATGAGTCAGGCGCACGCCAGGGGGGGGAGGAGGGAGAGGGCAAAGGGGCGCAAATCCCCTCTGTGATGCAAGCACGGCACATTGCCAGACGTCCGTGTGTGCTTGCATACGTGCATTCAGCCCCTTGACCGCACCCTCACCCGCCACCACCGGCATCCCGCCCCCTCCCCTGCAATTGGCTCCAACTCCCCAGCAATTGGGATGCCCTCATTGTGAAGGCCCGTCTCAAAAGCGGGAAGCCCAGCCGCCTTTCTCTCACCACCTTTGGCAGAGCTTTTGGGACGTCAGGCGAAGCTCTCAGCAAGCTTGTGTTCTTAAGGGAAATGCCTTTTGAGAGCATGCAGGAGATCCAGCGCCTGTCAGCCAACACTGTGGACGGTGACAGAAGGGGAAGGTGTGGAGGGATCCCATCTGCCCTCTTGCCCCCTCCCCTGGGCTGTGCACATCATGGCCAGACAGGCTGTGTGGGCTCATCGCCTGATACATCCCCTCGCGGCCCCTCCCCAAGCCCCTAGAGTGGATGCAAACAGCCCTTTGCAAGCTTGGCTCTTAAGCCCCAAGCATCCTTCAGCAGCCTCGACAACACACCCCGCACCCCCAGCAGCTGCATCCCCAGCAGCGCGCCCATGCTGCCTCCCCCCTCCACCCCAAAACCTCCCACCAGACCTCCTTGCAGTTGCTAGCGGAGCAGCAGCAGCAGCAACAGCAGCACCCCACCCCCCGCCCCTTTCAGCCACACCACCAGCAGCCCGCCATTGCCCTTCCTTCTCTCCAGTCCAGCATCTCCCGCCAGCCCACCGCGTGCGGCCAAATGGAGCAGCAACAGCAGTAGGAGCAACAGCGGCTGCAGCAGGACCCCATCCTCCACTCTCCTCAACTACAGCACCAGCAGCGTGCCCATACCCTCTTTTCCTCAAACCTCAACCAAGTCCACTAGCCCTCCACACTCTCCCAAACGCCACAGCAGCGGCAGCGGCAGCAGCAGCAGCAGCAGCAACCCATCTCCCATTCTCCTCAGCCACAACACCAACAGCGCGCCCTTGCCCTCTCTTCTCTCCACCCAAACCTCTCCAGCCAGCCTGCTACATGCCTCTAAATGGAGCAGCAATGACAGCAGCAGATTTCAAGCCTCAGCCTCAGGCTAACATTGTCACGCCAAGAGTATGCTGCAGACAAAGTAGTGTCATGGCAGCAGGATAGCACAATGACCGACTGTGCATGCAAATACAGCATAAATCTGGTGCTCCAATAATCTGGTGTGACAACATGTTGGGCTTCGGATATCTTCACGCCTTCGAGGGACTGTGGGGCTATGACAAACATAAATAAGCCTTCTTGCAGGGCAACCCTATTCGTTGCTCAGGTTTTACTGCTGACCTGAGGTTAAAATTGAGGTAAGTGTGGAGGGACACTGCTGAATTAAACCCTCAGGAATGCCACAGCTAACTAGCGTCTTATCAGTCTTGATTTGCCTCTCCCATCCTAGATCTAAAGGTTGAGTCACATGCTCATGTGCACCTTTGCTGCCACCTTCAAGTTGCTGTTTTTGCCTTGACCTTCCTAAAAACACATCATGAGAAATGTGAGCAGGTTTTGTTTGCATGCACGTTCGCAATCCTCTCTCTGGTACAGGAAAAATAGGCAACGTGACAAGTGCCCTTTTGCTGCTGTGCCAAATGAGGTGCGTATGCTCTTTTGAAGAAATATTCATTCCTATTTCTCCCTTTCTGGCAGGTTTTTGTTTGCGAGGCCTCTCATCTTTTGCTTGCCATGCCTATTGGACTGTTTTTGATTTCCTATTTCAGTGGCACAACATTGCTATTGCATTTTTGACATCATGGACTACTTATCGATGACCAGCCACAAAACAATCAGCCTAACGACCAGGCTGGCACTCACCCTACCTTGTGATCTGCAGCAGCTCTGGCTCTTTACTCATGGGCAAGATGGTGTTTATTTTGGTGACATCTGTGCTGAGGAGGTGTTCTTTCTTCCCTTAAAGCGCAAACAAGCAAGCTCGTTTTCTTTGCGTCGGATCATGGTCGGATCAAATTATAATGCCCAGCACATCCAGCAGTCAACCTGTCTGGTTGACGGACTACCACACATGTAAATCTGAACCCTGAAGTTGTAAAGGCTTTTAATCAACAACCTGTTTGCATGCCCAATGCCGGTGACTGATTTCTTAAAACATAAAATTAAGACTGCCTGTTGCAAATTGCCCACATGTGCTCACAACTCCATGGACATCATGCTACTGACGACCGTTCTCCCAAAGCATGCATGCTAGTTGTCTATTTACATACAAGGCATATTTACAACTCATTATTCAACACAAAATACCATCGCGAATAGAGAAGGGTTATGTGCAACACGGATAGAGAAGGGTTATGTGCAACACAGAACATATGTACAACACAGGACACTGTACAGCTGTATACATGATGCCTACCGCCTATCCATCAGAAGTCAGAGTTTTAAAGTATTCACATGCAGCACTTTTTTTCTTGAGCGATGCAAGAAAGCACTCACAGTGGTATGCTGGCTTCAAATAGCAATCACAGAACCACATTTTGCACACATCACTTCTTTTCCTTTGGGTGGTATGCCGGGTTCAAACAGCAATCAAGGAAGCAAATCATTGCATAAATCACTCTTTTTGTTTCGGGGTGCAAGAAAGCATTCACAGTGATATTCCGGGATATATAGGCAACCCTTGGGAACTGCCAAGCATGCCAACAACTAATTCGCTCAATAAAGATTCTTCACATGCCTCATAGTCATTGACGTAAGTACATTGTAAAAGGCATGACGTGTGCTGTTCTTTCAGATCAGAAGACTTTCATGGTATACTTGGCAATAAGACAGCTCATGGCGTGCTTTTAAATGACTCGATGCAATAAGATTAAGGCAATTAAGGTGCTCCAGGGCTGCTTGCACAAATAAGGAGGCAGACCTGGCTGGCACACTGGGTTCAGTTCCTGAACAAGCTATCATCAAACGTGAGGCAGGCCACCTAATTCCCAAGACGGTCAGCAGGACCTAGATCCAGATCATCACAGCCAGGGATGGGCCCATCACAGCCGTTGCACTCCAACTTTGTATTGTCCTGGAAGTCAGCAACATTGACTTTCCGACCCCGGATGGTAGGGTTGCTATAAATCGGACCTGCTCGGGCATTGCATTGCCAGGTGCCATCATCATTTGGTGTGTTGCCTGTGCTGAGGGCGCACTCACGAATTGTTGCCGCAGGTTCCTAAATGCAAAAAAGTTGTGCATGCACCTTTGGTTGCAAATCAATGTTCAAGTATTTAGGCAGTGCAGATGGCAGGTGGCGGGCACATGGAGCCGTGGACCAAAATAAGGGACACACGTAGAATTGTGGTTAGCACATCCTTGCAATAGGAAATAAAAGTAGGGATCATCCCTTCTTATGCATGATGCCCATTTTGAAATGTAGCCAAATGTAAGCTACTAGTCCCTGCCCCCTATTTACCACTTACAGTATTATGTGGAAAGTTATGCATTTTGCTGAGAGACAGTGGATGATTCGAAGTGCATTGAACATAGGAGCGTTATTTGCAAAATTTAACAACTTTGAGTACTAGCGCAAAGCATGGAAGCTATAAGCAGGCAGTCCACCCGCTATGAGCTCCTACAAGTTGGCATCACTGTTTGCATTCAGCGCCAAAACTTGCCGCTCAAGCTTAACCTAGTCAATTCAACCTGAGCCTGCAGCAAAAATCCCTAACAAATAACGGCCTGCATTCCTGAGCCCCAAAAGAAATGTTACTTACTGGTCTGCCTCACAGAAATGCTGGAGGAGCAGTGAAGCTCCTATACACTCTGAGGATCAATCACACAAATTCTGCCTAACAAACAGCATTTTGTTATACGCCAGAAAGACCAGTAGATGCATGCCTGTCAACCCGTATGATGCAGCAATCAAAGCAATCCCCCATCACTTGCCCTCCTTCTATCAACAACACCTACGCCAAGAAGGAGAAAGCAACAGTTAGGGTGGTCTTTAACAAGGGATCCCTTCCCTTGGGGGAACAGAATTTGACTGTTTGAGGAACCAACCAGGAGCGATAGAACCATACCGATACCCACATTGATGAAAGCCTCCGCGCCGGAACAGTTTCCGTCACAGTAGTTTGGAGGATGCGGCTCACACCACTCCATCTCCTCAGCTCTGCCAGGACCTCCGTTGGGCGAAACCCACTTCTTCTGATTCCCATCCCATCTTGGGCGCTTGCCACTGGGGGTGAGCACCATTGCGCGAATGAAGTTGACTTCATCCTGAGCAAGTAAGAGCAGAGAAAGGACTTCTGAAGAGCAGAAGCCTTGCCAAGCAGCGCCATAATGCGTTCAACATAAAAGCATGGGCAGGCAAGGGGACACATCGTCTGCACCTTCCAAGACCGCGCAGCGATCATGTGCACTGCATCCTAGGCAAGGCAAGAAGAGACAGGGTAAGGATCAGGTATAAAGAAACAACAGGGAGCATGAAAATTTGCATGTCCTATAACTATCATGTACACTCCTTAGATTGTGTGCTTCAAATCCATAAGTAGCGCCGCAATTTCCAGCATAGTTAAGCTATATCCTGAATTTATTGTCTTGCAGCATGGCACCAAGATACTCGTTCACACCACCACAGGCAAGTAGGCTAGTATTCATTTCCAAGACAAGGATACATCCACACGCAATTTATCTTGACCCTGACCAGAAAACACCATTCTCCAATTTTTCAGAAGGTTAAATAAAAGTGTGGTCGTGCCTTATCAGACTGGTGCTGTTTCAAGATGAAGTTGCAGGGAGACCAGGAGGTTGGTTGAATTGGTGACTGACCATTTTGTTTCTATTTTAGTACAGGAATACCTGCAATTGGGGCACGCTATTTTTTCTCTTATAGCAATGCCATTAATGTTTAGGGCGACCTCGTAAGGTGCACTTAGTGAGCATCTTGCCCGTGCACGCAATTCCTTTTTTCATTGCCATTTTCCCATTGCCTTTTTTCGCATGTTTTAGCATCAGCGGGCCATTCTGTCCCTGCTTTAGCAAGCACAACTGGAATCATAACGATTTTCGTGGGGTTTGCATGTTAAATCTTCCTGCCAAGCGTGATGCTGAGTATACGGCAATAAATCATGGCCCATGAGAATCCCAATTCCCATCAGCTGCCATCAAACTTTTGCCAAGTGGCATATGCTCTAAAAAGCAGTTAATTTTTGCAGGGATCAAAGCGAAAGGAACACACACTCTGACACAGTTAGCCCAATCCCCTAGTGTCACAAGTTTGATTGATTAAACATATCAAGTCAATAACATTTTGTACATCGCAATGCTTGACATAAGGGTTTGTCTGGTAATCCTCTGACCTAGCTCACAATCAATAAGTCTCACTTACTTGCACATTGGCTATGTCATTCTTGATCTCGCACTGTGTCTTCACAACAGCGGACAAGCTGCCTGCACGAGTGCGTGTTACTTGTGTATTTGTGTGTCATGATTATGTCTGCACACGTGTATGTATGTATGTATGTATGTATGTATGTATGTATGTATGTATGTATGTATGTATGTATGTATGTATGTATGTATGTATGTGTGCATATGCATGTGTGTTTGTACTCAAAGCATAATGAAGACCAAATGCAGAAAAAGAGACTAAGAATTTAAGACTTCAAAGGAATTCACAACAAAAAATTGATCGCTTGCCCACCTCGAATCTCGTCCACAATAGTGGCTAACATGTCTTGAAGGATCTCTGTTATCTCCTTGGTCTGTGTTTGGGTGTTTTTGGATGCTAGGCACGCCATTGCTCGGACATCCCCTCTTATTGCCTCACTGGCTTGAAATTGATTGAAATTGGTCTCTTGCTGTTGTGCAAGTGCAAAATCGATGTTTGCCTTCTTGACCCACTGCGCAGTTAAGTCAAAACAACACACAACACGATGCAGCACTGTGATTCCATTAGTGAGTAGCAAAACAATAAGGTACAGGGCAAGATGGCACTTGCTTCAAACAACTAGTTTACTGATACATGTATGGCACCCTGTTGTTACAAAATGAAGGTTTTATCTCAAGTTCCGTTGCCCCAACAGCTTCTCAGTGCTAATGTGTAAGGGAGGAGTGTTATCTATTAGGCACATTCTACTTGTGCTGTCTTTTCTCGAACTAAGGAGGAACTTAAAGAACGCTTAGCATGACCCACCAATGTTTAACACTTTCTCACACCCCTAAGAAAGCTTGCTGTTTTGATCTATGTACCCGTGCATCCAGGCTTAGCAGTGTACAAACTTAAAAAAAAGATACTGACCTCCTTGTATGTCGAGTACACCATAAGCAGCTTCTCAGAAGCCGACATTGTCCCGATAAGGATCTTTTGTGCAATAAAGCAGCCGACTTTCCCAGGTTTTGTTATGACTCCTACGCCCAATGGAGCCTTAACAACGCCGAAGGCACTTAACGCTTCACACCCTGCTTTCTTCTTATTCTGCAAACAATATTTGAAGAGAAATAGAAACCAATGAGACAGAGTGTGTGATCACTTTGTTTTGAAAGCAAACAACTAGCATACAAGAGTGTGACACAACCTTGCGTGAGGGTTGCCAGAAATCTTACCTAACTGCAGACCTAAAATCAACAAAAAATGATAACTGTTCAAAATAATATTGTTAGTTTACACACGCACATTGTGAATCCACAGCCATGCCAGCTGCTGCACACAGCATCATACCTGGCTGCGAGTGCAGCACTTCACAACACGATCTAAATACCTATGCATTCTCTTAGTCCTGCTGTGCGTGCTGTAGGTATGCCAGCTGGTGGCACATGCACAACAATATCTTGCATGCTTGTTTGATGTGTAAAGAGCAAGACATGGGCAACCTTGTATATAGTTGTTCACTTCTTGATTTATGTGGCAGCAATTGAATATTTGTGTGTGCTCAGACACAGCAGCCCAGACCACCAGGTGCTTAATCTAGATCGTCATTTCTGCTTTAAAATTGTGCATTGAGCTTGACTCACTGCAATAAGTTTTTGGATTCCGAGGGCAATCTTGAGGGAGTACTCAACTCCAGGGTTGACCACCTTCGCCAAGCCCGTGCTATCAAAGCGGAGAGGGCTGATTTTATCTGCAAGTGTCAAGCAAATCCATTCCGGGGCTCCTCCATTTTTATGAAGCTATCCCCTTTTTAGAGCCTACAGGATTACTACCAAGAGAACACCATGCCTGCTAGCACATCGGTAAAGTGTTTCCTCACTCCAGAAGAGGCCTTTATACAACACTCATTTGCACAAGAACAAAACAGTCCACGCCTTATATCGGGAAATAATCACGTCAAAAGGAGGCACGCAAGGGAAAGAGGGCAATCCCCAAAAATTTACCAAGGCCGCTATAGATAGGGACTCCGCCTGAGCATGACTCAGTTACTGGAGTGTCAAAAGTATGATTTCCTTGCCACTCCACAAGTTTTCCTGCATTTTACCAAACAAAGCGGGCACAAAGCACGCCTCGTGGTCACACATGTACAATAAGAGCATGAAGTAGTCCTGTATTTTACATTAAGTTTTAAGCATAATGTTTAAGCAAGTACAAGATTGTCAGGAGTAGTTTAACAACAAAAAAATCCTGACATTCTTGTACTTGTTTCATGGTGAAAATTCTTGCAGGTCAAACACGCTCATGAGTCATGACACATCCTTTCAGAATAACTTGTGTGAGCATGTGGGCTGCCATGAACATTTACAACATGATGATTCAAACTTCCATATTACCTGCAGAGTCTTTTGTGCACTTGAATTTGTGGCGACTCCTTCGTGCTCTAGATGCATCGTTGTCACCCAACAGGCGCCTACTTGGGTTGCCCTCGCCATCCTGAAATTGAGCGCATGTGCATGCATACGTGCATGCGTGTGCTCCAGCAGGAGCAATCTGGCCTTTAAATAAGGCCATCATGGAAGTAATGGGAAGAGCATGGTGAACACTTTCTTATGCGGGAATACCATTCTATTAAGGCCATTACCAATACAGAGCAACAAAAATTTGTCTTGCCACGCTTATTGACAAGCCAGAAAGGCAGTAAATGTCGTGTTTAGAATGAAGTTAAGTGTTATTCATCTGGTGGCGTGCTGCAACATTGTAGGTAAGAACACCTCAATTCCTGTATTGCAGGGTCTGAATAGTGGGCTTTGCATTCTTGGCGGACAATTCAAAGTGCAAACACTTCTGTTTAAGTTTGTTTGTAATGCCAAGCATGTTGCAGATGGATTACTTCAGCGAATTCCTTGCCTCTTATCTCACAGGCATGCTGTTACTCTTTTAACGTATCCCCTGGCTGGAACGACCATGTTGCTGCATGTGCTAGAGCCCATAAGCAAGTCTTGCTCTAATGCAGCACATCATGCCTTCCAAACAGCCAATAAAAGAAAGGCTTGGTGATTGGATTTGACTATAAAAAATCTGCATTGTACACAGCAAAATTCTAAAAAGAACACTTACAACTTCACCATCCTCGTCTTCAATATCTTCAAATTCATCCGCGTCCAGGTCACCTTAGGTAGGTACATGCACGAGGAAACGATTAAGTTCCTACATGCATGCCTGTGCATGCACATACATTTGTGCACGTTATGCATTTGCTAAGCCTTTCCAAGTGATCTTCAATCTTAACACAACAATATCTGCAATAATGTTAGGAACATCTTCAACATGATTTACGATTCATATCGTTGGCACGTAAAAAGTGACCTAATACCTATCCCTTGGCTTATTCACAAGAAAGGCAGCCATTAAACTTATGTAACATATATTTCTGAAGTACTACAAAAGGCTTAAACAAAAATAGACATGTTCAGAGCGGATGGATTGCTTCCATATCATTAGGGGAGAATAGCCATGAATTGAGTGTGCAAAAAATCCATAATCATTAAATTTATGGCTCACCAATAGTGCGTGGCTCTCTCTCTCTTGCTCTTGGAGTCTTGCAGATCTCATGACGGTGCACATTGCATCAACTTCTTCATCATCTGCATGCAGAAATTTTCAGTTGTGCACGGTTGTGCGGGAATTTGTGTGCGTATGTGAATTGTGTGCATGTGTGTGCGCATGACATGTGTGACGGGAAGCTGTGCATATGCAATTTCAGCCTGAGATGAGGCCGTGGTCGCGCACATACTTTTCACTTCTTCGACTAAATTCAATCAAAATTGAATTAAGGGAATTAAGGGCTCCCCATCACTCAAGAAGGTTTTTCTGCATACAGATAGTGTGATGAATTCTGCTGCAGCAACTGTATTACTGGCTGGTGATGGTCCTCCAGGCTGACAATGCACAGAGATAATGTTGTCTGTTGTATGTATTTTCCAGGCTTGTACATGTGAAGTGCCAAACATGGTGAAGAGTGGCTTACAGTCAGTAGACTGCCATGCAGGACCTTGAAGGCCATGACCAGAGTGCATAAACGTGGGCGCCTGCAGCATTTTAGGCCTTTTCTAAAAAGTGCACTTGTGTCATATTGCAAACCCAATTGCTGCATGAGGGCCTGCCAAAGGAAGCTTTAAGGATAATTTTGTTGGTCTCGGGAAGCTAGGAAACAGGAGTGCCACACAGTGTGTGGTTCCAATGGTCAGGCCAGGAGGAGAGGTGTGGTCATGAGGGCCACTTCGAGGGAAATTGCAGACAAAACAATTGTTATAAGCTCTAATGAGGGCGTGGAACTTTTTCATTTCCGATTGTGCAAAAGTGCAAATTTTGTGTGTGACTGCGGCCTAAGTCTCAAAACAATGATCTATCTACGATAAAAAAGTGCACACTGCTAAGTCCGACAGCCATCCTTTATTGTTGTCCTGAGCTTGGCAGTTGCTTGTGTTGCACAATTTGTGTAAAACAGCAGGCACGATGACCTGGTCCTCTCATTGTGAGCAAACCTATGCTGATAAGTGTGCACAAGCATGCCAATTATATCCAATTCATCACTTCACATACAAAAGATCAATAAATTTGTGTCTGCTTTGCCGCTTATACACCATTCATTTACCTAAGCCGTCGGCAAAATCTGCTGCAGCTTCCTCATCATCTTGTTCAACCTCTTGAAAAACGTCATCATCTTCTGCAAACATTGTATTGATACATCACAAGAATGAGAGGACACAGCCGATGACAAAGCAAAAAGGTTTCCAAGAGAAACTGGTTGAGCGTCAAACAATTTGCCATTTGCAGCGAAAAAAACATGCTTTCAGCTGTTTCAGATCAAAAATTCGAGCCTGCAATTGTTTGACCTGAACCATTATTGGTGTCTTCCACAAGCTAAACAGAATATTGGAGCAGAACTCAAACCCAACACTCAGCTTACCTTCCAATAGAGCTTCATCCCACTCTCTGAGCTCCTCATCCTCTTCATCAATCAGTTTATCCAAGCACTGACCACGCCCGCGGCCTCCTCCTGAGCCTTGTCCTGGGCCCTGAGGATCACCTGAGGCATCATCAGAGGGTGGGGAAGGGGGTGGCGGGCTTCCAGTGCTCTCAACGTCTTCCTCGAGAAGTCGGGCAAGAGAGCCGGCCACCAGCCTGTGATCATAATAACCAGATGTCAAATGTCAGCCATGCGGAGTGTGCATGCAGAATTACAAATACAGGAATTAAAGTGTTGTGATGTTCCTTGAGCACATAGCCAGATAGTAAGCTTTGCAAAGCATCAACCATAGTCACGGGAAGTGCCAGATAAAGCACAGCATCTTGTGCAAGCTTGACCAAAGAGAAAAAGGAACTTTGATTAAAATCAATCACCTCGAAGGTCAGACAGACCTTCTGGATGTCTAGCACAGGCATTTATAATGATACTACAACTATGAGGTGACTTTTTTACTTCCTCAATGGTATTGGAAATATTTTGCATCTACACAAATTGCATGATGCATTGCAGAAGCTTTATTAAAATGACACTTGCAAAAGGGCATCTATGCTTAAATTGTATTGCTCCTTTTGTAGCAGTAGCGCGATTTTATTATCCTTTATCATAAAAAGATTTCAAAGGAAAGTCAGAAAGGGTTTCATGCCCAAAATATCGTATGGTAAATTTGTCAAAGAGCCCCCAAACCCGTGCAACAAGTTACATCAGACATGCTTGCCTGCGGGCTGTGTAGAAGAGTAGTTTGCGACGCAAAGCTTCACTTGGATCCTCCTCGGTTTCTTCAGCAACTGAATATATCAATCCAAGAATAATGTAAGCCTCATCAAGAATATCATGAGGTAAGCACCTTTGTATTGGATAAGTGCATGCGGCTGTGGGTCTTTCTAAACAATTGCACCATACCACAGCTTAACCAACTCATCTCCAATGTATAACCACATGCATGCAAAGTGTACAGGCAAGTTGTACAAGCTTTATACCAAACAGATGGAGAACATGCTGTTTTCTTGATTGAGATACTATTGCTTGTTGGTTGCACTTTCACACATTTGACATGCTTTGTAAAGAAGACAATCACAAAAAAAGAAAGTTGCTCTTTTCAAAGGATGAAGGCAGCAAAGTGTCCTACGTGGGTGAAAGAATCACCTTCAGGGGGTGGAGGCGGAGGCGGAGCCATACCACCGTACACTGCATTGCAAGTATGACATCATTGCTTGCGTGAGTGCGGCAAATAAATGTGAAGGTAGTCAAGTCTATAAGAAATGTTGACACGGCATGCACAGTATCCTCATAGGTCGAAACCTTTTGAGCCTGAAGCCAAATAGTGATAAGTGATAATGGGAAAGCAATAAGGTGAGGCTACGAAGCTATACCTGCTGGTGCGAAGCTAAGCAAATACTTCTCAGGCCTGCAACCTAAACCTTAACTAAGGCACTAATATTGGCAAGGAAGTAGTATCTGAAGACAGGATTGAAGCTCCAACGAAGGCTGAAAAGCAGTGGTGGTTTTGGTAAATACAGTTTTAAATAGTTGGCAAATATATGTATTGAATGACTATCAGAGAAAAAGCATTGTGACTGGTGCTCAGGAAGAAGTTTGTGCAAGCATGAAAAAATCACAATTACTTAGGGTACCTCATCCAGATGATAGGGCCATAAGTTGAGTCAACCTCTTTCTTTGATACCTGGTCTTTATCATCCTTTCCAGCAGAAATCGTTTTGAAACACAGAGCTGGTGCTTGACGCTCAATCCCTGGTGTGTGTGAAACTGCTCCTCCAACCCCTTACCACCAAGTGACGCATGAATGGAGTGCTGATAGGCCCACTCCTTTTGGGAAACCGTTTCAAGGGGCTGACCAAGAGACTTGGGGTCCTAAGCTGCATTGCGATTTCACCCTTAGCCTTTGGGGCATGTATCCATACGCGCCCACAGTAGCACAGTCAACGTAGCACGTGCACCGCAGCATACGCACCAGTCTCAGGAACAATTTGATCAGAAGCTCTCTAGTGTAGCTTACCTGGCCTATCAGCTTGACCGCTGTTGCCTGCGAGCATTTGCAGTGGCAGTTGTACGGAATGTGTATGCACAGGCATGCGCTTTTCCCCAAAATGGTAAAGATTTCATTCAATAAAGTGCACCTGGCTTGTGCATTTGTCTGTGCAATGGCCAGTGTATGAGCAAGCAAAGGCATTATATTTGTTGTGCATGTGCTTAGTTAAGGAGCATGCAATTGCTCAAGGATGACAAGGAGCATAGAGCATACCTGGGCTACCAGCTTGCCCGCTGTTGCCTGCGTGCAGTTGCAGTTGTTTATGTGTTAACATGGGCATGAGCCCCCAAGAGAGATCATCATGGGGTTTATTCACTTTTGCATATGTGCAATTCAATTACCAGATTGTGAGGTTGAGAGCAGTGGTGTGAAAGGGTGTGCAATCTTGTGCGTGCGCATGCCAAAAATGCAGCATCTGGGGAAAGCACAGCATACCTGGACTTTCAGCTTGCCCGCTGTTGCCTGCATGCAACAGACGTGTATGTATACGTATGTGTGCATGTGTGTGTTGCTGGTGATGGGGGTGTCTAGCGGGAATGTGTGTCATGTGTGTAGGATATACGTATGTATGCACATGCATTAATCACGAGCTATTGGAGTCATTTATCAGATCAATGAAGTACCTTGGTTTCCACCTCGGTTGCCACCACGTCTTTTTGGGAGTGGCACAGTCTTTCTGAGGGGCCTGACATTTTCTGCGTTCAAACATTACGGGTGTGTGCAGCGCAAAATGTTCACCATATTTGTTGCAGTAATGGAATGCGGTGGGAATCTGCTGGAGGGAGGCATGAATACCAAAGAATACTTAACAAAAGTATGTGATTGGAGATGGAGGCAAGTAACAGGAGAATGGGCAGCACAAGAGATCTTGCAGGAACATGAGTACTGCAGAGCCAGCAAAAAAAATGCATTGTGCATGACCTCCTTTGATTAAACTTCTTAGTTTGGCAATCTGACTAGCGATTGGGGGATGTATGGAGGAAGGAGGCCGAGATTGCAGCTTAAATTCAGCAACGCAATGCAGACAGACCAGGCACATAGCCGAATAACTTGGTACTTTAACAATTGTGATGAATCATGCCCGGGGATCATAAGATGGTAGTGCCATTCCACTGGTACCTGATGGCGCGCATTGCTCTTCCTCGTTAGCGCTATCTTCAAAAATATCTTCAGAATCCGTAGCATTCCTCCCATCACTGGCATTTCTTTGCAGCAGTCCATCTCTTAATGCTTTTATCTCCTTCCTCCTTTCCCTTCTTTCATCATCAAACATTGCTTTTGTGCCTGACCGTGACCGCCTGTTGGCTTCAATGATCTGTTGGTTGATTACACCTTTGCTCTGCGCAAAGAGACAAAGAGATTGGCACAACACTGTTCAGACAATACTTCAGAGTGCAGTAAGAAAAAATATATCTCCTTCCACAGATTTGCGGCTGCCTTTTGTTTCTGCCCGACTGTGGCAAAGTCTGGACAATGTCCGGTTAACATGCTCATTTTGACTGGTTATTTAACCCACAGGGGTACGAACAAGTATTATTAACAAGCAGTGGTATGCAACTGCAGGACACAAGGCAGGATTCAATGGCCGCCTTTCCTTTCGTGCAGCCTCACAGTCCCAATTCAATATCCCACCTTATCATCTGAACAATAAATGATTTCCCCTCCCCAAAGGAAACTGGAACCCAGAATGAACATGCTTTTGGATGCTTCCAGTAAGCGGTCTTCTCAATCAACAATTTTTATATCATATTTACAGGTATGTATGTGACACAAAAATAATTCAACCCAATTTGGGAGAAAATAGGCCACAGCACGAACACGTCTTTTTTATGATTTGACCATTCTGAATTACCCAGGTCAACAATGAGCTATAACTCATGAAACATGAATGAATGGATCATTAGAGTGTAGAATCCAAGCAAATTCAAAAATCTGGCAACTGGGTGCCAAAGAGGCAGGGGGGGGGAGGGGGGAGGGAACCAGCTGAGCAAGAGTTGGCCATGACTTCAAAAATACAGATTTGACATGCAGTCACTGAGTGAAGGCACAGGAAATTGCGCCAAAATAAGAAGCCATAATGTCTTGATCATGAAGTAGAACCTTTTTGTAAGCCATTCAAGTTCCAAGAGTTCTGGGTTTTATCCCAAAATATTCTGCCTACTGGTCTCTCTTTGAAAACATATTTACCATTTTGTATCCAGCTAAGCTTAAGAGTAGTCTCTAATTCAGCAAGCACCATAGTCATGAACCTGGGATTGCTGACACTGGAGGTACCTACTATACTTGTGGGCAATGACTGCTGGACAAAGGAAAACGCTGGGCCAGTGGCTGATCAAACCACAGCAACTACATCTGGCAACTCAAAATTCAGCCTTTATGAGCAGATCAGTCGACATGTCCGAACCAACAACAATTTCACGCATAGAAATTGAGCAGTGCAGAACATAGTGCTAGCAACAGGAACCACCTGTCTGAAAAATGATAATAATTAGGCACTCGGTAAATTGGGCCTATCGCTGATAGTATCAGACAAAACCATGTGCGAGGGACTTATCTCGACCATATGCCATGAGCATGTATCTACGTGGAAGCATGCAACACTGTCAGAAGCTCGCAGGGAAGGCAAATTGGGAAATTTGCAGATGTCACATGAGAGGTTCCGGCATGGCTTTTTCCACCCTCTGGCATGGCTTCTTCCACCCTCAGACAGGCCCTTGCATTCTAGACACCAGAGCCATCTGGATGCTATATTTATCCTACATGGGCAGCCTGCCTTTTAAAGGGGAATGCAATTGCATGCCCAAGTCCTATCAAGGGACAAATTCTTTGCTGACACTCATCTTAAGGACAGCCACTTGGAAGCATCACTTCAGCATATTGACACCATGTGCAGATAATGTAACTGGAATCCTAGAAGTAGCAATTCGTATGGCAGAGCAGGAAAATTTCTGGTCGATTGCTTCACTATTGCAGCATGAAAAGATGGCTGAAAGTTACTTCACCTTCATGCAGTTCACAAATTGTGGGGGAAGGGATGAGGACTTTTGGTAGTGGTTGTGGTATGGGTACGGAGGCTGAAGCCAGATAAGGAGGCCATCACAAGCTTTCAGGCGCATGGCAAATAATCCACCAGACCCCCATTTGTCATTGATAAATCATATTTGGTCTTATTAAAGTTTGCGGTGGAGCCTAATGTACTGTGTTGGCTGCTAGATGTTGCAAATATTATCTGCAGAAGGGGCCCATTATGGGTACACAATTTGTATGCCTCCTGGGTCTGCGCATTGAAACCTTTTCTGTACCAATACCAAGTCTGTACCAATAGGTAGCTTACTTAGTAAGCAATACTTGCCAGAAGGGGGAAATATCAAACGAACAAATTCCATAAATGACAGTCCACAGAATGGCAAATTAGATTGAAAACCAATCCCCTCCAAATTGGGATCCCAGCATTTGGGATTGATTCTTAACATAATTTTAGAATTACAGGCACAGTTTTTTGGGGAGGTGATTTGGCTATTCGTGGGTGACAAAGACTCAACCCAGAATTGATGAATACCTAGTGAGGCTAAAAATAAGGCTGCACACCCTTCCAGGCTCACTGGGTCATGCATTTTTCCCGCATTGATGTCATGTGTCTTAAGCTTCTTTCTGAAATGAATTGTTTAAACAACTAGATATTCAAAATTTTAATGGTAATCGTGACCCTTGTGAACCAAGCGGGTGGGTGGCCTTGCACTAATGAGGAGCCATCCCTGCCCATCTCATACCAAATCATCCAATTTAGCCAGCATGCCTCCCTGTATGGCTATGGTATGGCTATGGATTACCTTTTTACATTCTATTGGTGTTTTATAGACATTAGCATGTTCTAAATAATGACTCGAGCGGACCCTGTTATCTATCTTTCGCGACAAGCTTGCTTTGTATGCCCCAAACAGTCACCTACATGTATGCATGCTAATCCACACTACCTTCTAGGCTGCTTGTGTGAGTACGGCACAACTCACTGAATATGCCATGCTGCCTGTTGGTTTTTGTGAGAGCTCATGCACCAATGGCTTGAAGCGACCTCTTTTCATGGGTCTTTTCTTGCACTTCCTTTGCAGGCACCAATTTACCGCACTAACCTTCCGGTCCAGCTTTTCTTCATCAACTCTTGTGATCTTCTCTTTCTTACGGCCAGTCTTCTCATTGTACTCCACAAAGCATCCTCCAAGTTTATTTGCACGCTTCTCTTCCTGCAAGAAGGCAAAGTGATTGACATCATGAATAAGCATCAGGGAGTGCACAGGCATTATTATACACCACTGTGTACTAAGAGCTGCATTTGCTAGCTTTCTGCTTGCAGACTGGAGCTTGGCACAGACATTGGCCACTGTGCTCATTGACCGCTTGCCGATCTTAGCACATAATTCTGCATTAGATATGGGGCTTACATAAGCCTTTATGCGGCACCATTTTTACAGTTTGCCCAGTGGGACGGACGTGCCAAGAGGGACAACATCTGTATTGTTATCTATCCAAGTTACTGCCTTTAGACCTTTAATGACTTTGCCCTACCATGCATGACACAAGGCTACATAATTCTATGATGCTTGTGCATTTGTGACATACCTGGCCGTGGCGTACATTGGTAACACTGTTGCAAAGGCTGGTCTGCCCAGCAGACTAGCTCTGTGATCTGTTGATTTAGTAAGCTGCCAAGTGCACCTAGCTTGTGGGCGCAGGTGGGTGCTGTTGTAGCTTTCATGAGCAATAACCTGCCTATCAGCATACAATATTATAATGGCTTGGTATGTCATGAGCTCCCCCGCTTGCTGACATCGCCAGATCACCGCCAACTACGCAACCAACCATCAGGCTCAGGCTCGGGCTAGACTGGACTGGGGAATGGCCATTTTGTTTACCAGGATCGCTCACCAGCAAGCTCATTTAAAGACTTTTACTGATTGCGTTCCTTACACAAGGTCTTGTGGGAGAGTATGAGGACATGGTTTGTAATAAAACCAGGCTTCCCTATATCACCATATCACCTCCAACTACCTAACCAACCACTAGGCTCAGGCTTCGGGCTGGACTGGAGTTAGGCCAGTTCATTAAACGGGACTATTCTCTAGCCATCCCGCAACAATAGACATAATAAGATCAAGATAGGTATAATGTATACAAAATTCAAGGTATGACCTGTTTGCATTCGCAGCTCTTTAAACGCAAGTGCACACCCTCTGGCCAGTTTCCCTGGGTTTAGTGCAGAGGCACCCCAGGGTAATGCCCTAGGCTTCCTCCTGCTGCGGGCCATGGGTATCCCCCAACCCCCAAAATGTAGCTAGCTGGGCACATACCTCTTCCGTGAGCAGCTTTCGCCGACCCAGCAGCTTCCGCAGTGGCAAGCGTCCAGGCTTGCGAGCGCTTGCATTGCCATCAACTTCGTCGATTGGACTTGCATCTATGGCAAGCAGGAGTGCGCTGGCCAGCAGCAGGATCAAGGAGGTCCTCATGGCCTACAGGGTGGACAATGTGCACAGTCTTGAATAAGAGAGCCACCCTTGCGACAAGTCATGACTCTGATTAGAGCTCTCGATATCGGGATGCAAGATGCCAATTGCAAGTCGTGCATAGTTCCTCGTTTCTTGAGTTTGCAGCACGACGGTGCCGCGGCCGGGCGATACGTAGCATACAAGGCATCAGGTCGAACGGAGACTCCAGCGTCCCATATAGGATAGCTGGGATATATCCCAGCTGCCAATTTGATGGCACCAAAATTGATCAAGCCCGTACGGGACACGCGTGGACATCGATCGACTGGGCCACTGGGTTATGTGCGTGTCCGATAAACGTATGCCTGGTGCACAAGCCGCGATCGATTTCTTGCATCATACATCGCGCATGAATTGGGTCACGCATCACGCAGTGTACTGAGCTGCGTAGCCTATTGCGCAAGCTTGCTATAGGTAGCTACGCAGCATATATATGTATGTGTTCACCCGACCGAGCTTGAGGCAAGGCTTGGTGGAGGTAGGCACTCACCCGGCCAGAGAATGACAGGAGCACTCGAACAAGCTGGGAAGGTCAGGCGAACCCAGCAGGTGAAGGCCAGGTGAAGCCAGCAAGGGAGAAACTCACCCGAGATGTGAGTTTATTGAATTAAGCGATCGCTTTACTCGCGAGAAACTAAGAAACATTTGGCAAAGTTGGTTGAAGAAGTCAGGTGGAAGCCCAAACTGATCTTCCGGTTCGCTTCCACTTCCACACATGGTCAACTTGACCTTCAAGGGCGCTCCGGGACCTGGAAGTTCCGGAAAAGCCAGCTGACAATCGTGCAAGCTCGGAGGCTTGGAGCAGCAGCAGCAGCAGCGGCAACAACTACTTAAGACGACATGGAGCTTTCTGCAAAGAAAGCCCCACAAGTCCAGCAGTATGGCAGACAGCAGATCCTAGATGAGCACTGCATCTGGCCAGCATCAGTGGCCGGCAACATCAGCAGCCGGCAGCTGCATGCCAATTCTGTGGCATGAATCTGGTGCATGTGCAAATAAGTCAATCCATCATCCTGGTGAGGAAGAATTGCGGATCGTGGGGACCTGCTGATGAAATGCAATTCTTGAACCACATGACTATGTGCCTGGTCGACTGATGTCTCTGGCCTTTGATTAGCAACTTGGAACTTCACATGGGAAAGAAAGACTGCGCCCTTAAGGATCCCCTGGTGGAATCATTCAGAGAGTACCCACTGCAAGCAATGACAACTACTAGACGCGCTCTTGAAGAATCCAGATGCTCTCAAGGTCTTGGTCTGGAGCAGGGGGCGGCTTGTCACCCTCCAGATCCTCAAGGAGTGAGCTCACTAGTTCTTCCTTCTCCCTGGTGGAGGAGACTCACGGCCCTATGGGCCAATGTCTCTCCTTTTCCTTAACTGATGTAGGGAGTGGTTTCACTGCCTACTTAGTTTTTCTTTTCTTTCCTTCTTGCAAGCACTCTGAAGAGGGGACGCGGGAGCTCAACTTGATCCGGGGGATCCAATAAAAAAACCGCCACCTGCCCTCCTGCAGCTGTATTCTTGGTTAGAAACAGGTCTTTTTAGCGGTGATTTTAAGTAGGCGAAGAGACTTCATAAGCCAGGCAGACACCTAAGGCCTAGCCTTGTACGTGCATGAGTGCCTAGATCGCTGTGCTTAGATCCCAGAACACAACCTAGCTTACCTTTATTGGTTACTGATGCAGGCCCATTTGGCTTCAGCTAAGCTGCCCTCGTTCGGCAGGTGCAGTAATGTAACCTAACCTGACCTAATCTGATCTTTAATAGCATAAAAAAAAATAAAAAAATAATAGCATAAAAAAAAATAAAAAAATAAAAAAATAAAAAACTTAAACTTGTAAACTTTTAATAGCATATGATGATGGCCACCAGCTCTGATGGAGAGGAAGGTTAGGTTAGGATAGGTTGCATAGCTGTATCCGCCGAACGAGGGCAGCTTAGCTGAAACCAAGAAGGCCTGCAACCTGGGCCTAATCTAAAAAGGCGCAAACTCAAGAAGAAAGGTAGTGTCTGGAAAACTAGAAGTTTTGGTGAAAACACGAAACTCAGAAAGACAAACTAGCAAGGACAGTCTGATGGAGAGTAAGCATGTTCGTGGGCTCAGGGAGAAGAAAAGCTACACAGGCTGAGAAAACACTCCCTCCATTGATTAGGTTATAAGGGAAACTATGGCCAAGGCACTTAGTGACCCCTTTTAACAGAAAAAGTATTTGGGATCAGGAGGGTGACTAGCTGTGCCGCGCTCTTGACCTTGATGGTGAGAATTGGCAAAAGTTACTTTATGTCTATTTCTAACAAACTTATAAGCAAACTTAACAGAATAAGCATGAAGCTTCAGAGCAGGCTTGGTGGCCTTCTGAGGATTGAGACCAAGTGTCTTCAAGGCTCCAAACTGTAAATTAAGGCTATGTAGCGGTACCTGCTGATAGAGGGCACATAAGCTGAAGACCCCAAAGCGAAAGATGAAAAGTGCAAATTGGGGACTTGAATTAAGAAGTGAAAATATTGGGGGGTTGGAAAATTTCTTGTGTGTGACCTGGACCCGTAATAGTGAAAAAACTGATAAAATAAGTGTGACTGCGGCCTAAGGAAAGCGGGCACCTGGCGCTCTTTGCTACACCGACAAAATTAGCCAGTCTATAGGGATGGGTCTCATGACAGGTATGGCTGATGTCCTATTTAGCAACTCTGCACAACGCTCAAAAACTTGGTGGTCAAAAGTAAGCTTGTTGGTCCTTAAAAGGTAACATTTCTATGCTCTCTCTCTCTCACCCTCTCTCTCTCCTT
>LKMJ01000285.1_pt1 | contig 35660 bp, 34 predicted proteins | sample 643391 | NCBI WGS metagenome assembly LKMJ01 (sample SAMN04112250, study PRJNA286221) | soda lake metagenome | biome: soda lake; feature: Kulunda Steppe; material: water; isolation source: sample PL-Br10 brine of Picturesque Lake | place: Russia: Kulunda steppe | collected 2010-07 | reverse complement strand
TGGATACTATTGAGGACGAATTACTTAGCGAAGTAGAAGGCGAAGTAGAGGGAACGGCAATTGTCTACCAGGTCCCTGCCCCTTACCCGTCAATAACAGGTATTAGTCTTATACCACAAATTTTTGATTATAAGGATACCGGTGAAACTATCGAGGTAACAGTGACGACTGATGATGTTTCTGAGGGCAGAACTGTTTCACTGGAATTAAATCGAGTAAACTATGATGGCACTTCAAGTCCTGTTACTAGTTTTACACTTGACTCTCCTGAGCCTGTAATTGATGTAAATGGTCAAGCCCAGCTTGCTATTCAATTAGATAACGATGTTTATTTCGGGGATTATGCTGTACATGTAAGTGTTGAGAGTGTGATTTTCCCCCGGAGGAGGGTTTTCTACATATTACCGGTTATTGACTTATTTGAAGTAAGTGATATACCCGGAGAACCAGAAACTGAGGTTACAATACAAACAAGCGGGGTTGAGGAGGGTACTGATGTAAAAATTACTACGGATCCCGAGCCCGATGGCGAGGAACTATTTATTGCTTTAGTTGAGAAAATTGGGGAAGATGAATATGAATACTATGACTTTACTTTCCATCCTGAAGGCGACACACCAAAGATTGATGGAGATGGAAAAGCAGATTTTTACGTTAACATTAAAGATCATATAGATGACTATGAAAATAAAGATGTTTTCTTGAGAACAAAAATTGGAAGAATTGAATGGGTGGATGAAGAATTTCTAAAAGCTAATGCATTTCTCAGCGCTCTGGCCCTGGAAGTAAAGGATCCAGAAGGTACACTGCTCAATGATCCTTTATCATTCGGCAAGGAAGTTTACAGTTATGAAGTAACAGTAGATTACACGTCAGTAGGCTCAGTTGATGTTATTGCCACGCTTGATGATGGAGACGCTTCTTTAAAAATTGATGGAGATCCTGATGCTACTAGCGGAGAAGCTTTTAACATCACTCTTGCTGAGCATGGAGCAGATACAATAATTATTGTGACAGTAACTGCTGAAGATGGAACAACAACCCGGGAGTATACCATTACGGTTAAAAACGAAGCTTCCTCATAATTTTCTACTGGCACTGTGTCCGTGTAATTTACATATTTATTAATTTTGATTTAGGCTATGCCTCCAGCTATAATGATTAACTGGAGGCTTTTTTATAACAATAAGGTTTGAATATACGGAGTGGTTTTTGTTCCACATGAAAAAGGCGACAATCGTGGGAAAATCCCTGCAGGCAAGCCGGTGAAGACCGCTGTTTAAATAGATGCTATGATAAATGTCAATGTTATCTTGTCTAATGCCTGGTATTGATGATCTTATTAAGGACAGCATTTGCATAAATAAGTAAATGTACATTTATCAAGTTTGACAAATTTGAATTGGTAATTTAGTAATCAAAAAAGTGTATCAACTTAATAATACGTAAATTGCCAAAGCAAAGTAGAATCTAAAGAACGAGATATATAGTGCTTAATCCCAAATAATCAAATCCAATATTTCCAACACTTCTTTTATCAACCGGTCATCGGCATGATCAGCTGACCTCTTTTATAATCAACAAGTGCTTTTAACTGTTCGCACATGACGATCGCACTAATATTGCTGCAGCTGTTATTAATTTAGATCCGTGGTGAGATAAAACCATTTATGAGCAATTAATCAGGCAATTACAGTTTCCCGGTCGGAATTTATGGCCTTTAGAGATTCCAATTCCACCCTTTAAAGGCCGTATCCCCATGAAATATTTTCCAGTAAGACATGCTTGCATTTTTGAAGTTCTCTGCGATGTAAAATGATATAGGCCTATTGACCTTTAACTTATTAACTTATTGCCAATGGATTAATTATCCTACTTGAGATTTAGGGCAGCATTCTAAAGTTTATTCAATTCTTCTTCAGAAAGCTGTGCCTGCTTCAATATTTTTCGAAAAGTACCAACAGGAATATCGCCGGGATGCATGGCAATATAGGTTTGTCTGCCGTCAGGATGACGCATTATAACGTGAGAACCACTTTGCCGTTTTTCAGTGAACCCGGCTTTTTTCAGTTTTCTCAATAATTCCTTTGCTTTAAAAGGCATTTAATATTTCCAGCCTGCTGAAATAGCTTTCACTTTCCTGATGCACAGGTTCATTGTTTTCCAACTTCTCCTGAATCCAGAGTGTAACCAGTTCAAGTGCGGCCTTTTTAGCACCTTCTATTCCATATCCATGTGTTGTTAAATCCAGTGAAGGAATATGAGCATAATAATAACCTTCCGGGAAACTTTCCTCGGTTATTTTTTCAATGAGAATTGAATACTCCATTACTATCCATCCTTTCAGAAACAGGTCTGTTTTTAAATTTCCTTTATGCTCATATTATAACATAATCAACAGATTGGCGATCTACCTTTAGGAGGTCGTACCCCACTGAAATATTTTCCAGTTAGTCTTGACCCAATATCTTTAATTGGTAATATGTAATAAAACGTATGTGAGTTGACAACGCTAGTAAAAAGGTGCCATAATGGTTCCATAACGGAACCAGGCAAAGGGGGCGATTGAAATGCGTAATATAACTATAAAAAACATTCCCGATGATTTATATGAAAAAGTTAAAAGAAACGCAAAATCTAAACGGCGTAGTTTAAACCAGGAGATAATAGTGTGCATAGAAAAAAGTGTTATGGGTGAAGAGATTGCTCCTGAGCAATTAATTGATAATGCACGGCGGTTACGTAAAAAAACAGCAAGTCACTATTTGAAAAATGAAGAGCTTAATCAAATTAAAGGTTATAAACGCTTATGATCGTTGTTGATACTAATACAATCAGCTACCTTTTCTTAACCGGTGAGTTTTCAGATCAAGCTGAAAGAACATTACTGAAAGACTCACAGTGGTCTGCTCCTTTACTATGGAGAAGTGAGTTCAGAAGTGTTTTGGCACAGTACATCCGGAAAAACATACTGACGCTTGATCAGGCCATAGAAATAATGGAAAGTGCAGTTTCATTAATGGAAACTAATGAATATGACATGGATTCAAAACAGGTGTTGCATTTAGTTAACAACAGCAACCTCTCAGCATATGACTGTGAATTTATTGCCCTGGCTAAAGATCTCGGGGTTAAAATGGTTGCAGCTGACAAAAAAGTATTAGAGCAGTTTTCCGATTTCGCCATATCGATTCAGGAGTTTGCTAATTAAATACTCCCCTAAAAAGGGTCGTACTCCCCTGACCACCCTAAAATACAAATGGTGCAGGTTAAACCCTCAACAGGATTGGGAGTCATTTGAACCACCTTTCGGCAAAATGAATTGTTATAATAGCATACCGGATTAATTTAAAATGCCACCGAATTTTTTGCAAGATTTGACATAATCTATTGAATAAGTTATACTATTATTCAAAATATATTAAAACCCAGCGATAAAGGCAAACCTGTTGAAAAGCGGGAGCGCAAAGCGAGGGATCTAAGGTTCGTTTAAGCGAACTATGGTTGCCTGGCCGCCGAAATGGGTTGTTTTTGTTTCCGGATTTTAGGTAAAGGGAAGAATGGGTGCCTAAAGAAATAAATTTTATAAAGGAATTACCGTGAAGAAGCAAGAATAGCAGGTAAAGAAGATTGGAAAGCTTTATTTTTCGGGGTTGGAAATTTGAGCTCTTATCCACCGGATGTTGCCAAGAATTTAAGGCCATGAGTAGATATCCGCAATGTATTACACCAAGAAGAGCAGCCGATAGTATATAGATGAGGAAGGTGGCTTATGATGAACGAGGGAGTCTATCTATTTCCGGAAAGAAGAAAATATGTCGGTGATTGGAAAGACAGCAAGCGGGACGGCCACGGGGTATTAACCAGGCCGGACGGAAGCAAGTATGAAGGCGAGTTTAAAGATGGCCTGAAACACGGCCAGGGGACGATGCTTTATGCCGACGGGAAGAAATATGTCGGTGAATGGGAAAACGACAAACCCAACGGCCAGGGAATTTTGACCTGGACGGATGGAAGCAAGTACGAGGGCGAATATAAAGAGGGCCTGAGACACGGCCAGGGAACATGGACCCGGCCAGACGGAGCTAAATATGTTGGTGAATGGAAAAATGACCAACCCTTCGGCCTGGGAATAATAAACTGGCCCGGTGGAAGGAAGTATGTCGGTGAATTTAAAGCCGGCAAGAGAAACGGCCAGGGGACGATGACCTTCCTGGAAGGAAATACATATGTCGGTAAATATGTCGGCGAATGGAAAGATGGCAAGAGAAATGGCCTGGGAACAATGTTTTATGCCGACGGGAGCAAATTTTTTAGTGAATGGAAAGATGGCAAGAAGCACGGCGGGGAAACATGGGTCCATGCGAAAAAAAGCGGCTATGACAGCGAATTAAAAGACGACCAACCCAACGGCCAGGGAGTAATAGTTTGGAATGATGGCAGAAAGTATGTCGGTGAATGGAAAGACGGTAAAAGGCACGGCCAGGGGACAATGGATTATACCGGCGGTAAAAAGTATGTCGGGCAGTGGAAAGACGACCGGATCCACGGCGAGGGCGCCCTGTTATATATTAACGGCTTAAAGTATATCGGCGAACGTTATGAAGGCAAGAGACATGGCCAGGGGACTATGATTTATACCGACGGCAAGAAGTTTGTCGGTGAATGGAAAGACGACAAGAGACAGGGAACAGGCACGATGATTTATGCCGACGGAAGAAAATTTGTAGGCGAATGGAAAGATGACCAGGTGCAGCCCCAGTTTGTAGATGGCTTACCGGAAGAACAAAAGCAAAACGGCGAACAAAAAGAAGATCCGGTTCAAGCCCGGGTTACTGCTACTTTATCAGAAACAAAGAGACCTCCCGCTGAACCGACGGTCGAGCGGGTGGAGACCCAAAAACAGGCGGCAACCAACCAGGTCGCTTCGGCCGGAGCGGCTGATCAGCAAAATCACGAAAACCAGGAGTTGATGCAGGAAATAGCTCAGCTCAGGGAACGACTGGACCAGAAAGAAGAGCAAAAAGATACCAGGCTTGGCAGTGTACTATGGGTATGGAGTATAGGAGCGACTGTTTTACTGCTGGCCACGCTGGCGCTCGTATGGTTTTTTTTCCTGAGCTAAGCAGTAGATAAGAATACTGGCAGGGAGAAACCGGTATGGCCGTATGGCAGCAGATACGTCTGTTGTTTTAGCAGGTTAGATTTGCGGCCGGTTAAACTTAACTGACCGGGCAATTCAATTAACCGCAGGGAGTAAAATTAATTTGCGCGGTTACCGCTGAAAGATTAAAAGTTATGTAAATATGTTTTAGATTTTCCTCAAATAATATTTCTCCCCGAACCGAGCAGTTAAAATTAGTTTACATTTAACCCCATTTTTTGCAAGAGTCAATGCATTGGAGGCAAATAGTACATGACAGATAAGCTGTGGCTGAAAAATTACCCGGTTAGATGGAATCTGGACTACCCGGAAATTTCTATATACCGCTATTTTAAAGAAAGAACTGATAAGTATAATCATTTGACTGCCCTGGTTTTCAACGAGAAAAAAGTCACCTTTAAAAGAATGCATGAGATCATCGACAGGTTTGCGGCGGCCCTGTTTGACCTGGGCGTGCGAAAAGGAGACCGGGTGGCTTTGATGATGCCCAACTGTCCCGAATTTGTTTACACCTACTATGCCTGTATGAAACTTGGCGCGATTGAAGTGCAGATGGATCCGCTCTACATGCCTTCTGAAGTGGAATTTGCGCTCAACGATTCGGGGGCAAAGGTGGTTGTGGTCTCCGACGGGGTTATTGATTCCCTCCAGGCAGTGCGCGACTATGTTCCCGTAGAACATGTAATTGTTAGCAGGAGAAAAGAGCTGGAACTGGACGGGGAGGTCCTCTGGTTCGACGAACTGGTAAAAAAATACCCGCCCAATTCTCCCGAGGCCAAGATCAACCCGAAAGAAGATGTGGCCATACTGCAGTACACCGGGGGAACGACCGGCACTACCAAGGCAGCCATGCTGACCCATTACAGTCTTATTTGTAACGTAATTCAGAAAAAGGAATGGTTTTCCGCCTGGTTCCGCGAGAAATATACTAACGGGATTACCCAGCAGTACGGGCTGGCGATTCTGCCTTTATTCCAAATTACCGGCCTGAACTTCTTGCTGAATTTAGCCCTGACGGTCCCCATGGGCATTATTTTGCTGCCCTCTTTCGATGTAGAAACCATTTTGGACATAATAGACCGCTATCGCCCGGCATTTTTCCCCGGGGTGCCCACTATTTTTTCTGCCATCGCCGATCATCCGGATGCAAACAAACATAACTTAAAGGCAGTGGATATTTGGCGCACCGGCGGGGCACCCATGCCGGTTGAAATGATAGCGCATATCGAAAACCATACCGGCGTCAAAATTATTGAGGGATACGGGCTTACAGAAACTTCGCCGACTACGCATTCCAACCCCTACCGGGGGATACGCAAGTTCGGCAGTATCGGTTTACCCTACCCCGATACCGAGTGCCGTATTGTCGACCCGGAAAACAAGTCCGCAGATGTTCCGGTGGGCGAGGAAGGGGAGCTGATTATCAAGGGGCCGCAGTTGATGAAGGGCTACTGGAATAACCCCGAAGACACCGCAGAAATCCTGCGTGACGGCTGGCTCTATACCGGGGATATAGCCAAAATGGACGATAAGGGTTACTTTTATTGCGTCGACCGCAGTAAAGATATTGTCATTATCGGCGGCATCAACGTCTACCCCCGGGAAGTGGACGAAGTCTTCATCAAACACCCGAAGGTTGCCGAAGTGGTCAGCACGGGTGTCCCCGACGATTTTTACGGAGAAGTGCTTAAAACCTACGTAGTCCTCAAAGAAGGGCAAAGCGCCACTGAAGATGAACTCCTTGATTTTACTGCTCAAAACCTGGCCGTCTACAAGCTGCCATTTATTGTTGAATTTCGCAGCGAACTTCCCAAGAGCAACGCCGGCAAGATCCTGCGGCGTGCCCTGGTGGAGGAGGAGAAGAACAGGGTGGCAGAAATAAAGAGTGCCCCCGAGCCCGAGTTTAAAAGTTGGGAAGAAGACCTGTTAGATGTGGAAGAAGACGATCTGTGATCATGCGGCTCAGTGCTCTTTTTTTTTGATCCTGCGTATTTAATTTTTTTCTCTAGCTGACTGCTTTGAATTATTTTAAGGGGGTTATTTTAGTGGAAAACGAAGGTTATTTTTATACCAAGCCAACTTTCCTCATATCTGTAATTGTTATGGTCATATTTTTAATTTTTGGTGTTGTTGCGCCTGAAACTTTTGGTCTGGCGGCCGAAGCAATTTTTGATCACATGATTGAATCCTGGGGCTGGTCTTTTATCCTGGGCGCCAGTTTATTCCTTTTGATCGTTGTTTTCTTGCTGTTTAGCCCGGTGGGTAAGATCAAGTTAGGTGCAGATGATGAAATACCGGCTTATTCCAATTTGGCCTGGTTCTCGATGCTATTTAGCTGCGGAATGGGTATTGGGCTGCTTTTCTGGGGCGTTTCAGAGCCAATCTGGCATTATATCTGGCCGCTTTACGATGAGGCGATGACCGGAGAAACTGTGCGTTCGGCCATGCGCTATTCTTTTTTCCACTGGGGGTTTCATCCCTGGGCTATTTATGCTGTGGTCGCCGGGTCGCTGGCTTACTTTTCTTACCGCAAGGGCTTACCGATGCTTTTAAGCTCCTGCCTGGAACCGATCCTGGGCCAAAAAGGCATTGAAGGCCCCTGGGGCACCCTGGTTAACATTATCGGGGTTTTTGCTACCCTGTTCGGTCTGGCCACTTCTCTGGGGCTCGGCGCAATGCAGATCGGCGCCGGCCTGGAAAACCTGTTCGGAATTGCCAGCGCTCCGGTCCTGTGGGTTGCCATTATTATTGTAATTACCCTGGCTGCGGTTTTATCGACGATTACCGGTATTGATCGCGGCATTAAATGGTTGAGCCAGATCAATATCGTCGTGGCGCTGCTGCTGATGCTGTTGGTCTTTATAGTCGGGCCCACGCTTTTTATTCTACAAATATTTACCCAGACTACCGGAGATTACCTGCAGAATATCGTCAGTATGTCTTTTGATATGGACGCATCAGGCACCGGTGCGGAAGGATGGCTCGGGTCCTGGACTATTTTCTACTGGGCCTGGTGGATTGCCTGGGCTCCCTTTGTCGGGACCTTTATTGCCCGCATTTCCCGCGGCCGCACCATTCGTAACTTTATTATCGGGGTGATGCTGGTCCCGGTTTTTGTCAGTATTGTCTGGTTCTCTGTTTTTGGCGGTTCAGCCCTTTATGTCGAAAATTTCGGTGCCGGCGGTATTTCCGGCGCCGTCGAAGCCGACCCGGCTCTCGGCTTTTTTGCCCTCCTCGGTCAGTTTCCCGCTTCATCGCTGTTGATCACAGTGGCTGTGATTTCGGTGGCGATATTTTTTGTTACCTCTTCAGACTCCGGAACCTACGTTATCGGCATGCTTACCTCCGGCGGTAAGCTTTTCCCGCCCATGCCGCTGCGTATTACCTGGGGGATCGGTGAGGGCGCCGTCGCTGCTATCCTGCTCTTTACCGGGGGCCTGGGCGCGCTGCAGACAGCATCGATTGTTGGTGGTTTTCCCTTTATGGTTATTATGCTCTTAATGCTTTACTGCCTGCTGCGGTCTCTTTACTCCGAAAATCCATAAACTGATCCTGCCATCAATGAAGCGGATCTATGCTGGTTAAAGAAAAAGCGGGCCTTAAAAATTAAAACAGGTTTGAAGGGCTGTCCAGCGCCGGCAGCCCTTCAAGCGTATGCATCCGCCGGGTGTTTATAAAGTCGGGAAGTAATCATTTATAAAATGTGAATATATCCCGTGTTCGCGACCAGTTGACATAGCTATTCGAATATTGCTATAATTACTACACGTTGGAATTTATATTTTTACTAAATATTTTCAATCGTTCTTACCAAACCTGGACAAGCCAGCGCCATAAAGTTTAATTTGAAATTGACCCCTTATAAATGCTTTAACCATCGTGGTATGCTGCGATCGTTAAACAAGTCTCAACAAAGTTACGCCTGATACCGGGTTTAAGATCTAAAAAATAGCAATCGCCAGGGCTGCGACCAGCTGCTGCGGGGATCCCGGAAAATTAATGCCGTGGGGGCGCCGCATTTTAAATAACATCGAAAGGGTGATGAACATGAGTGAAGCGATCGATAGCTTGAACCATGTAATTGAAGAACTCAAATCAGACCTGGACAAAGGATTGCTCGGCTCCGGCATCTGGAATGCCAAGGACGGTCAGCAGATCGCCCATTACCAGGCACGGGCCAAGGCTGCTGCTCTCTTCAACGAGGTTACGCGTATGCTAAAAAAAACCTTGAGCGGATCAGAATTCCCCGGCCTGGGCAGTTATTACCTCGTTCACCTCGATAACGGAAACGTGGTTATTGTGGTCAGATGCGGCGATTACCAGCTGGGCGCGCTGGTCGATCTTTCCGAGACTACCATGGGTATTTTGATGAGCGTGGCTTTGCCGAATTTACAGCAAAATTTAAAAGAGGCGACAAGCAAGCTGCCGCAATAGCCTTGCAGATTTTAGCAGCGGGGATCAAATTTTTAGCCGTAAAAAAAAGGCAAAACACTACCTGTAAGAACTTATTATTTAATGTTAATATGTTTGCGGACCGTAAATCGTACACTGGAGCGGGTAGGACAAAAAGAAAGGGTGAGGATGCATGAGTAAAATGATGGATGGCTTTAATAAGCTAATCGAAGACCTTAAATCAGATCTGGGTGAAGGGTTTGTAGCCAACGATATATGGCATGCCAAGGATGCTCAATCGCTTGCCGGATACAATTCACAGCCTAAAGCGGTCGCTCTCTTTAACGAGGTCACGCGTTTGCTGGATAAAACCATGAAAGGAGCAGAATTTCCCGGATTGGGCGATTATTATATCGTCCACCTGGAAAACGATCTTTTGGTCGTGATCGCCATAGCCGGCGAATACCAGAACGGGATGTTGGTCGACCTTTCAAAGACCACCATGGGCATATTGATGAGCGTGGCCCTGCCGAATTTACTGCAGAATTTACAAGAAGCAACGTCGTAAATAAAAAAACCTGGTCGTGTGGTGATCAGCGGCGTAAATTACAGCCCGGTTAAAGCCGGGCCTGTTTTATAAAAAGAGCTTTTTTTAGTGTTCGGGGTGTCCGATCCTTTTTTTTGAAAAATATTACGGACAGCCGGCGCCATGTTGAAATCGCAAAGACCGGCTTATTGCCATTTATATATTTTATGCTCAGTCCTGAAGTAATTCTTTTTCCATCAGCAACCACTGGTGAGCATCGTAGGTGCCGAACCACTGCTGCAGGGCGGGGTGCAGTGCTCTGTGCTGCTCCGGGAAGAGGCTTAAGCTAAAGTAGCAGTATCCTTCGCCCGCCCACAGCGGCAGCATGGAAGCGATGGAGGGGAGGTCTTCGGGAGGTAAGTCCAGGTAGCCGATTACCAGGTGGCGTTCGTCTTTGTTTCTGACCACCACTACCAGCCCGCGCAGGAGGTCCCGGTGGTAGAAAGCGTAGACCTCGTTGTTTTTAATCGCCTGGTAGAGATATGCGGCGCTGAGCGAGCGGAAGCTATAGCCGCCGGGGAGAAACAGCATTCCGCTTGCGGCCCGCTGAAACGGGCCCGAAGATATACGATCGGTGCCGGCAGGCAGATCTGAAGCTGAGCACAGCCGCAGGGAGGCACCCTGCCTGAAGATCGTGTTTTTACCCGGTATGAGAGTTTCCCGGTAGATGATCTCCCGCTTCCCGGCGGCCTGCAGACCCAGCTTGGCCGAGACCCGCAGGGCCCCGTGATTGTCCGGAGCGGTTAATAAACGAACCACTGCTGCGCCTTTTGATTTTGCCCGGTCGATCAGGTAGCTGTTTAGTTCAAAGGCAATTCCCTGTCCCTGGTAGTCAGGGTGGACCCGCATTCCATGCAGCCACCCTTCAGCGGGAGAAGGAAAAGACAGGGCACAGCACCCGATTAAAAAATCATTATGCCAGGCCAGAAAAAGCCCACCGGTATCCATGTTGATCCAGCGGTCGACAACCTCTTCCAGGTAGTCGTCGGGAAAGTGGCGGCTTAAGCGCAAAACAGCATTTTTGTCTGCAGGCGTGGCTCTGCTTAGTTTAAACTTCAAGGTTACCTCGCACCGGTCCTTTGCTTAACGCGGCAGCACTAGCTAGGCAGGCGTTTACTGCTGCCGGCATCTATAAATATGGCATTACGTTTTTAGCGATCGCAGAAATCACTGCGGTTAAAAGATCGTTAAGGAATTATCGTAACATTCAAATTTACGGTGATGGCCTGTTTAGGCCGGGCAGTAACATATGGCCGCCGTTAGCGCCGCCGGGAAAAATTATACCGCAAGCTGCAAAGCTTTTCAATAGCTGGCTCCGCCGGCGCTCAGCAGGAGGCTGTATTTACGCCCGGCAGGGACCGGGCCTGCAAATATGGTGTTTACCAATGATGATGTTCGCAAACTTTGAATTTCTGATTAAACCCGCTTAAAAAATCAGTTATAATAGAATTAGCTTTTTTAGGAGGTATAAACGCATGCCGATCATAGATTCCCACGCTCACTGCGGCCTGTCCCTTCCCCTGGAGAGGATAAAACCACTCTGGGAAAAAGGAGCTATTGAGGGCGGAGTGCTTTTTTCGCCGGTAGAAGAAATATATGAACGTTTCGACGGAGCCTTTGTCGATTCTCCGGCGTACCGGGAAAGCCGGGAAAATGTGCACCGCTACCTGCAATCTGTCAAGTCCGGGTTAACCTTTATATTCTGGTTCGTCTGGAACGACTTTAAAACACCCGGTGAGGAATTCAGCGGGATCAAGTGGCACCGCCATATCGGCGAACCGCTGTATCTCTACGGCACCCGGGAATGCGATCAGCTTATTGAGCATATCTGTACTCGCCGGCTGCCGGTTATCCTTGAAGAAGAGTTTGCCCGGACCCGGGAAATGGTAAAAACATTTAACGGAAGGACAGTTACGATCATTCCTCATTGCGGCAACTTAAACGGCGGATACGTGCAGTTAAAAAAAGCGGGTTTGTTCGAAGACCCTGCGGTCTACGTCGATACATCCCTGGCCAGCCCGCAGCAAATCGAAGATTTTGCCAATACTTACGGCACCGAAAGAATACTTTTCGGCAGCGATTTTCCATTCGGAAACCCGGTGGAGGAATGTGCAAAAGTAAAAAGGTTATTTTCAGGCGAAGAACGACAAAAGGTCCTGGGGGAAAATCTGCTGGACCTTTTGCAAAAAGGGAAGAATAACTAACCGCAGCGGGTATGTGAGGGCCGTAATGTTTGCTTACCCCTCTTGTTCGAGGACGCCGGCTGTCCAGTGGCCGCTGATTTTATTTCCGTCAGGGTGAATCATCGTTCCTTCACCGTGGGCTTTGCCATCTTTTAGGTAGCCATAATACTTTTCCCCGTTTGGGAAAGTCATCACGCCGTAACCTGCAATAATACCATGGCTGAAATTACCTTCATATTTTCTTCCGTCGGGGCTGGTCAATGTTCCTTGCCCGTGGGCCTTCCCGTTTCTTAAATAGCCCAGGTATTTTTCTCCGCCGGGAAAACTCATTAAACCGTAGCCCTCAATTTTACCGTAGTAAAAATCTCCTTCATATTTTTTCCCGCCTGGATGAGTCCATGAGCCCAGGCCGTGGGGTTCTCCGTCATGTAACGGACCGCTGTATGTCCCTCCCCGCCAGGAAATGGACTGGTCGGCCGGAGCAGTAAGATCATTTTCGTCTTTACCGGCTTCCGGTCCGCTGTCTGTTCGTTGCTCTGCTTTTACTTCTTCTGGTTCTTTGTCTTCCGGCTCCTGTGGTGTTTCAGCTGCTTGTTCATCGCCGTTGATGGCAAAATAATTAATGCTTGCGTCATTTAATGCAGCATTATCCTCTTTTTCATCTTGTGGATCAGCTGGATAATCTTCTTTTAAGAGCCCGCTGTGCTGAAAATCCTCTTCGGTCGGCATAACGGTCAAAAACGGATCTGCTGTCTCCTCGTCTGCTTTTGCTACCGGCGGGCCGGTGTAAATGAACAGGTAGTATAAGGCGGTACCGCTCATGACCACAAAAAATACGGCGGCGGCAATTGTGGCGATAGCCAGGTAGGATGGTTTTTTAGCCGGAGCAGGTTTTTTTATCATCGTCGGCGTATTTTTGGCTGAAGCCTTATTCGGGCCGGCAGCTCCAGGCCCGGATTGATAAAGCAGGCCGGGCGCTTGTTCTGCGCGCGTCCAGTCGATTATTTCTTTATTCCATACCAGGTCATTGGGTTTAATATTGCCGTTTTGTGCTTCACGCACAAGATTTTCCCAGGTATAGGGGCCATAATATTGCTGATTTTTATAGACAAACCATGAATTTGCCATAATAACATCCCCTGCAAGAGTTTTTTTTACAAAATTATTATACTATTTATAAATTGATTATACAAGCTATTTTACGCTTCATGTAAAGATGCAGTGTTTTGTTTTGAAAATAATAGATTTTAGGATAAAATTTTGACAAAACCCAAATCTTAAAATATAATGTAATGTAGTTTAAAAATGTAAGGTAATCAGTAAAATGTAAAAAGTTTTTTTTGCGGCAGGCTGCGGCCGCCTGTTATTCACCTGGTTCAGCAATCCGGGTGAAACGGCCGCCGGTAATCATCTACAGAAATAATTATAGAGAAGAGAAAAAAGATTACCGCTATATTTTATCAGGGAGGAAGTGTTTTTAATGCTGTTTAAGAAGCATGTGATTTTGTTTATTGTCGTTATGTTTATTTTTTCCGCCGCCGCTCCGGTTTATGCCGCCCCAGAAGGAATGGTTTATGATAAGACCTATGATTTAGACGGCACTTTGCTGCTGAAAATCCAGTCCGGTGACAAAGACTCCTCCGCGGCCCAGCAAAAATCATTAATCGAAGGACGCGGAAGTTATTTCCGGGACGAGAGCGTTGTTCTTGACGCAAGCACACTCAACGTCCATGTAGACAGTGATTGGTCGGTCGATCCGTCTAACCTGTGGGGATTGTCAGTTTTCTCAACGATTGAACTTAATGAAGACCTGGTCGAACAGTCGGAAGATGAGACTGACCAGGTCTTTGCTGTTAAAGTAGAGACCGGCAGCGGGGAAGAGGGCAGCCTTAACCAGGATATGACGGCGACTGCAGCTGCAAATGATGAAAATGATAATTTTGATTTTGATGAAAAGGATCAGATCAATTCATTTGTTATCGACCAGGAGGCTTATACCTCCGGGGGCGAGATGAAGCGCTATATCGAACTGATCTGCCCGGTGTCCGGGGGTTACTTGTTCGAGGATTCTGTGATCAAGGGTTACGCCAATGTGACCGATTCACTGCGTCCGGCCGGTGAGCAGGGAGATAATGATAACCCGGACGACGGATTTGACCAGCCGGAAGAAACCGTCTCATCGAAAGAAGATGTTTTGACGAAAGAAGATCTTTCGTCGATGGAAGCAGAAAGATCGAACGAAGAAGAACAATACAGCTCTGCTGAAAATGTGGAAGAGGAAGAAGGTCCGGTCTTTGTCCTGGAAAGCGAACACCTGCAGAGTTCTGTATTGTTGAACACGTCGCAGGAAGAGCTCAACCTGCCCGGGACATTCAGCTTAACTGCTGAAATGTTTGAAATTACCGGAATTGAAGTGGAATGGAGTAAAGAATCGATTCCCGAGTACAATCCAGACCAGGCAGGAAGCTATATTTTTGAAGGCGAAATGAGTTTTCCGGAAAACGTCCTTCCCCTGGAAAACATGGTGCTTATATACACGGTCCATGTGGTCGAAGAGCTCGAAGACGAAGATGAAATAGAGACGGGAACTGAAAATAATGAAGTTAAAGACAAGTTAGATGAAGAAACAGCAGTAAAAGAGCAAAATAAATCAGACGAAAACAATGGTGAAAAAGCAGCAACAGAAGATAATGGAAAAGATTATGATGGAAAAGAAGATGCGGGAAAAGATACAGCGGAAAATAGTAATAACGATTCAGCCGGAGAAGAAAACGGAGCAGGTGACAAACAAGACGAACAGGATAAAGATGAAGACAGCAGCGGTTAAGGCAGCCACTTTTTAAGGGTTCGGTTGATTAACAATCAGATCGTTTCAAATACCCTGTACATGGGAGAAAGAATGGAATATACGAGCATACCGATGAACAGCCCGACAATCAAAAGCAGGACCGGTTCGAGGATTGAGCTTAGCCGCTCGACGACATAGGTTACTTCCCGCTCGTAAAATTTAGCTGTGCCGGTCAGGGTCTGGTCCAGTGTTCCGGTTTCTTCGCCGACACGGACCATTTCGGTCAGCAGTGAGGGAAAAAGACTGTCGTTTTGCATTGGGCGGGCCATGGTCTGGCCGTGGTTTAAAGCGTCGCTCAGCCGGGAAATAGACTGCGTGAACGCGCTGTTATCAACGATTTTGTCGACTAATTTCAGGGCGCTGTGCAGACTTATCCCGCTGGAAAGAAGAGTAGCCAGGGTGCGCGCAAAACGGGCGGCCATGGTCTGATGATATATTTTTCCGAATAAAGGCAGGCACAGGCGCAGGCGGTCAAATTTGTACCTGCCTTTTTTTGTCTTTGACCACCATGCCAGGGCAACGGTAACGATCATTAAAGAAATCAAACAAAGCAGCCAGTACTTTCGGGCCAGGCCGGCAAACGATAACAGCAGTCTTGTATAAACAGGCATTTCGGTGCCGATTGAACTTAAAATGTGGGCAAACTGGGGCAAAACAAATATAACCATCACCGCCATGACCGTCAAGGCAACCAGGACGATAAACAGGGGATAAAGGGTGCCGGAGCGTATTTTTTGGGTAAAATCATGCTGTTTTTCAAAATGATCGGCCATCTTTTCCATAATGACATCGATCGTTCCGCTTGCCTCACCCGCTTCGACCATGTTGATCATAATAGCCGGAAAGCTGTCTTCTTGATTTTGCAGAGCCGAAGCCAGGTTGCTGCCCTGTTCGACCTGCAGGGCTGCTGTCCGGATATTTTTTTGCAGGGAAGCAATTTCTTTTTGCCCGGAAAGGATGTTCAGGCATTGCATCATGCTGATGCCGGCGCGAAGCATGGTGGCAAACTGCCGGCAAAAAATCATTAAATCGCGATTGCTGTACGAACGGTAACCGAGGCTGTAGAGCACAGCGTGGGCTTTATTTTGCAGCCTGGTGCGGTAAGCCACCTGCTCGTTCAGGTCTAAGAGCACCAGGCTGCGGGCAGAGAGCAGTTCAAGGGCTTCAGCGCGGGTTTTAGCGGTTATCTTTTCATTGATTGTTTTTCCACTCCAGTCTTTGGCCCTAAAACGGTATTTTACAGGCATTATTGCCACCTCCCGCTTTTTATTATTGCTGATCGACGGCTGCCGGAAACAAAGTTTCCGGTTTTATTTCGACAGCAGGCTGGTTTATAAGGATCAGTTGGAGGACGAGATCAAGGCGAACATCATCCTCGCCGGTCTGCGACCAGTTAATGCTGTTAAAAGTGAGCAGATAGGGAATTTCATCGATTTGCTGCAGGAGGCTCTGCATCCGGGCCGGCCGATCTGTTATACCCAGGTTGATGCGGGTGCTGCTGTAACTTTCGTGGACGGTCGTTGCGCCAACCTGGAAAGTGTAAACACTTCCCGCTAAAAGATTTAACTTTTCTTCCAGGCTGACCAGCACGAAAGGAAGTTCTTTTTGCCGGGGGACGTTTTCTTCGAGCAGCGCCTTTTTTTTCTGCCACCGGGACCATTCAGCTTCAATTGCTTCACCTTGATGCGTGATCGCGGCAAACTGTTTTGTTTCTGCGCGGGTAAGCTCCAGTTGTTGACGCAGATCTTCAACCTGGTAATAAATTAATGATCCGTAAAAATTCCACCAGCTGAAAAGCAGCACGCCAAGCAAAAAAATAATGATTACAGCAGCTTCGCGTTTGCTGCCGGAGTTCATTCGTTTAATCATCGCCGGCCGCCCCGCTTTCTGCGTTTACTACCCCTTCGATCTTAAAGCGGTAACCTTTATCCCGGTCCATATCAATTGAGCTGACCGCGGTGTTAACTATAAACTTAAGATCGAGCAATGCCCGGCTGTAGAGAGCAATTTGATCCAGGTCCCCGCTGGTTCCGGTGACTGCCAGGTTGCCGCTGTGATCGACTAAAATGGCCTCGATTTTGATCCGGTTGCCGGCGGCCTTTTTTCTTATGCTCTGCAAGTATTGCGAAAGGGGCATAGCTGATGAAGCGATCTCTTTTTTAAGCGAGGATTTGTCTTTAAGCAGGGCGGTTTCTTCTGCGCGGACGAGCAGGGGGAAAGCCTCGTCTTTAAGCTTTCGCAGGACGGCTTCTTCTTGCAGTAAATCGCTGCGCAGAAGGGCCACGTAAGCGTTACCGCCGCAGTGTATACCGGCCAGGGCAGCAATGATTAGCCCGGCGGAAAGGATCTTAAACAGGCCCGGTTTAAAGAAGCGCCGGGAGGCGATGAATTCTGCGCTGCGCAGATCCATTTCCCTGTTCATTTTAACCACCCCCGCAGGGCCAGGCCGTGAGCGATCGGAAAAAGGGCTCCCCGCTGTTCGGCGGCAGAATTATTAGGACCGGCAGCAGCGGTGAAAAGGCCAAAGGGGTTGTATAAAACAAGCTTCAGGCCCAGTTGATCCTGTAAAAAAGCGGCCAGTCCGGGAATGAAAATTCCCCCGCCGCCGGCTTCGACAGCATCAAGGCCGATTTCAGCCGGGGCGTTTTGGCCGGCCCAGTATTCCAGGGACTCGCTTATACCGCGGGCCAACTTGCCGGCAACATCCAGTAGGCCTTTTTCAGCCAGCGATCCTGCGCTGAAAGTGCGCTGGAGCGCTGCAGTCCGGCCTGCGGTTTCTGCGCAGCGGACTGCCCGGCAGAAACTTGCTGCACCGATATTTAAGTGGCGGTGATAGCGGTAACCGTGGTTGTTAACAAGCAAAAGGCCGGTGGATTCATGCCCCAAATCGACAATCAGGCGGTGGGCGCTATTTTTTGTTACAGCGGCCCGGGGGTTGTGGAGCGATGATCGCAGCATCACCGGCGGCGCAGTCTCCAGGGAAACAGGGTTAAAGCCCGCTTTTACCGCCAGGGCGGTGTACTGATCAGCCGTTTCTTTTGGCGCCGCCGCCAGCAGGTATACCCGGGCCGGCTTGCCGTTGTAGGTCGCAGCGGCCGTACATTTGTAACCGATCACCGCATCTGCGGCGGGAAGCGGGAAGTGTTTATTTACTTCCCAGCGCATGGCCCGGTCCAACTCGCCGGTTTTCATCGGCGGCATGATTACGGTGCGCATGTAACAGGACCGGCTGTCCAGGCACAGGGCGGCCCGGTTACCGTGCCACTTGAATTTCTGCTTGCTCCGGTGCAGAAGTTCAATCAATGACGATGAATCGGCGATCTTTCCATTACTCAGCGCACCCTCCGGGGTGTAAAACAGGCATTTCTGGAAAATATGAACCCGGCCCCGGGCTTGTTTTAACTGCAGCAGTTTTACCAGGCCGGCGCCCAGGTCGATACCGATTGTCGAATATTTTCCCCGGCAGCGGAAAGTAGTCCTTGCTGAATGATCCTGACGGTAATTAATTTTTATCACGCTCCCGGTTTAGAAATGTTTGGGAAACGCTTTGTACCAATATTTTATCGTCACCTGTTCGTTTTCGTCCAGTTTCATGGCGATGGTCATAGTTTTGCTGTAGCCTTCCAGGGTGGCGATGCAGCGAACAAAACGGACCTGAAAATTGTTTTCATAGTAATTTTCACCTTCCTCGTCTTTTTCATCAGGGTCAAAGTGCTGATATTCATTCGAAAAAGAAACCGTGTAAGTTCCTCCGCCCATACTGCCGACCAGCTCCCGGTCGTAATAAAAATCCTGTTTCAAAGCGGCGATGCCGATTTCAGCGCCGCCTTCAACAAGGTAATAAAGGCGGATATCACGGTTGTTGTAGGCGGCAATCAGCGTTTCGCTTACGGCATAAGTAACCAGGGCAGCGCCAAGGACCATCAGGGCTGCGGTAAATACCAGGACCAGTACCAGGGCCATGCCTTTTTCGCTTTGTATAATCCTTTCCCGGCCGGTTATTTTAGATCTCGTCATCATCTGCTCCTTGGTCAGGGTATCCGGCGCGGCCGCACGGCGCCGGTAAGGCCAATTTCCTGGAAATCATCTCCCGCTTTGACGGTAATAAAGACAGTTTCATGTTCATCGATCACAAATACCAGGCCGGTCATATTCAGGGCCACCACGTTCGAGGAACGAATGGAGTTGTCGTTGTCTCTGCGGCGATCAAAGTGCAGCTGCGAGCCATTAAGGCGAAAACTGTGCCTGGTTGATTGGCCTTCAACATTAATCCTGAAATAAATAATTTCGCTGGGCGCATCGATCGCATAGCTGTCATTTTCAACATCATATTTTATTTTGTGCGCATTTTGCAGCTCTTTGATTATTTTATTCATGGCGATACGGGTGGTTTGCTGGTACTCCATCTGTTCGATACTGCGGTTCCAGCTTCGCAGACCGGTCAGGTAGAAAGAGTAAAGAGCGGCGATTATAAAGCCGAGAACTGCGAAAGTGATCAGCAATTCAACCAGGCTCAGGCCGTCTTCGTTAAGTTTTAAGCGGTTTATAGCGATCACAATCACCTTCGGCCTAGTGTGCTTTCCAAAACTTCAACGGACTCGGCGCCGCGATCTGTCCAGTAAACAGTTATTTTAATGTGGACCAGTTCGGCACCGGGGGGAAATTCTTCCTGATCAAGTTTGAGGGGAGCAACTTCGGTTGTCCGCCGGTACCGGGGCCAGGCGGGGATATTTTCTTCGGTGAAGGGGCTGTTTTCCCGGCTAACATAATAATCATAGACAAACTCATAACCGCCGGCTTTGAGGGATTCCATTTTTTCACGGCCCAAATTGACAGCGGCGGTTTTGTTCCCGGCGGCGGTGATAGAGGAAAAACTGCCGGTGAACAGGCCGAGCAGGGGAGCGATCAAAAACCCTAAAATTGTAATCGCCACCATTAGTTCGATAAACGTATAACCGCCGGCGATGCGTAACAGGTTTATTTTCACTGCATAAATTCCTTTTTTACAGTAATTGAGCGGTAACGGAGCCGTTTAGATTAGCGATCGATTCATTTTATAAGCAAATAGACGTTTTAAAAATGCTAGAACAGGTTTAAATACCAGTCCCAGATTTGCTCTCCCCACAGGACCTGGAGGAGGGTGGACAGAGAAAGGAAAGGGGCAAAGGGGAGGGCATCTTTCCTGGTCAGCGTGCCGAGGACCATGAAAGCAATGCCGGTTATGGCTCCAATCATAAAGCCGAGAAAAAAAACCAGGACAGTTCCGCGCAGCCCCACGTAGAGGCCGATTAAGGCCATCAGCTTGATATCGCCCGCGCCCATTCCGCCGCGGCTGACGATAAAGATTACAAACATTATTCCCCCGCCCAGCAGCAGCCCGGCCAAAGCATCGAGAATGTCTCTTTCAGCAATAAGAACCGGCGGCAGGTCGAGCAGGTAAGAGGCCAGCCGGGGCAGGTAGAATACCAGCCCGGCAATTAATCCGGCGGCGACCATGCTGTTGGGGACAATGCGGTGTTCAAGGTCGATCAAAGCAATGCCGAACAATAAAAAAAGCAAGCTTAGATAGATAAAAAATTCCAGGGTAAAACCATACGCAGAAAATACGATTAAGAACAGCAGGCCGGTGAAAAACTCCACCAGGGGGTAGCGGGGGCTGATCTTTGCTTGGCACTGGCGGCAGCGGCCCCGTAAATAAAAGTAGCCCAAAACGGGGACAAGTTCCAGGAAACCGAGCCGCCGGCTGCACTCCGGACAGCATGAGGGCGGACTGGTTATAGAAAGGTTTTTGGGCAGGCGGTAGACGATCACGTTTAAAAAGCTGCCGAAGCTAAGCCCGGCAACAAAAATAAAACCGAGTATGAAGGTATGCTGCAAATCAGGCATATTGATTGCTCCTTTTTGTTTCCGGGCACTGCCTGTAATGATCTTTTCTGCGGCGTCCGGGCACTTTCACGGGCCGGATTTCTCTATATTCGACGTATCGATTATTATTCCTGCTTAAAATTGACTTTTAGTTCAAAATTAGTTGATAATCTTGTTTTTTATCTTCTCCAATCAGTCGTGCTGTGCTATACTATAAATTATTAATGTAAAAAATTGCGGTTGTGCGGGCGATGGCCAAGGTTCGTGGCGCTGCCTGCTGCCGCCGATCAACGATGCTCCTTTTCTTTCCCCTGGATCAAAAATGTTTACCAGGACTGTCCGGCTGAATAAGCGCCCCGGTGGCTGCACCGGAAAGCTGCCGCCAACAGCAAAATAAGATAGGAGTGTAGCTATGGAGAGGCTTAACCGCCGCCGAATCGATCAAGCTTTTTTCGAAGCTGCTTCTGTTACCGATCAACACCGGCTCCATTTTTTGCAAGAGCAGCAGGATACCAAAAAGCCACTGGGCAAGTTGCTGGTGGAAAAAGGACTGATCAGCGAAGATGAAATGATTGCTATTATGGCCGAACAGCTGAGTATCTCCCGGGTCAATCTGTTCAACCAAAAAATAAACTACGATCTGCTCGAATGTATTCCGATCGAAATGGCCCGGCGTTACCAGGTGATTCCACTGGCCCGGCAGGATGAGCAGCTCGTCCTGGCCATGGCAGATCCGATGAACCTGGCGGCGATGGACGATGTGGCCATGGTCACCGGTAGGGAAGTTGTGCCGGTAATCGCCGGGGAAAGTGAAATTTCTCATGCAATCGATCATTATTATTCTATCTGCGAATACCAGGAAAGCGATCACAGCGCTGAGAAAATTACCGCCAGGGAAAATAAAACCGGGGCGGATATGCATTCAGCGGTGGAAGATGCTCCGGTGGTAAAGATGGTAAATGCGCTGATCAACCGGGCGGTGGAAGAAGGAGCCAGCGATATTCACCTGGAACCTTCCGATGACGGCCTGCGTATCAGGATACGGCTCGACGGTATACTTCATGATCTGGCTGTTCCGCCCCGCTTTAAACAAGAGCATATTATATCCCGGGTCAAGATCATGGCCGGCATGGATATTGCCGAAAAAAGGCTGGCCCAGGATGGGAACATTCAACGGCAAAGCGGCGGAAAAGCGGTCAACCTGCGGATCTCGACCATGCCCACAATTCATGGTGAAAAAGTGGTTATCCGGGTTTTGGAAAAGGAAAAAATAATTTTACCCCTGGACCGGCTGGGCTTTTCCCCGGAAAATTACCGGATTTTTCAACGCCTGCTGCTTAACCAGTCGGGAATGGTTTTGGTCACCGGTCCCACGGGCTGCGGTAAAACGACCACGCTTTATTCTGCCCTCCACTTTTTGAATAAGCCGGAAGACAATATTATTACAGTTGAAGATCCGGTCGAGTACCGACTTAAGGGGATCAACCAGATTCCGGTCAACCGGCGAATCAACCGCACTTTTGCCAACACCCTCCGTTCTATTTTACGCCAGGATCCCGATATTATCATGGTCGGCGAAATCAGGGATTTGGAAACGGTAAAAATTGCTACCCAGGCGGCCCTTACCGGGCACCTGGTCCTTTCCACCCTCCATACCAACAACGCCGCCGGCGCTGTAGCCCGCCTTACAGATATGGGCCTTGAGCCGTTCATGGTTACCGCCTCCACAGTCGGAGTAGTCGCCCAGCGTTTAATCAGGAAAATATGTCCGCACTGTGTGGAAGAGTACCGGCCGGATGAAGAAGAAAAAATGTTTTACGCCGGTTATTTTAAAAAAGATCCGCCGGCAGTATTGTACCGCGGGGCAAAATGCAAAAACTGCAATCAAACCGGTTACCGCGGCCGCACCCTGATCCAGGAACTGCTGGTGCTCAACCAGGAGCTGCAGGGTTTGATTTTGCAGAAAGCGTCGGCGGTGAGCCTGCAGGAAAGAGCTGTAGGACAGGGTATGCTGCCTTTGATCAGTGACGGACTGCGCTGCCTGGAAGCGGGGGTTACGACCCTGGGGGAAGTGGTACGGGCAACATTTAGCAGTGTGCTCGACACCGAGGTTACCGGCTATGCCGAAAGCAGCGCTTTTTTTGCCCGGCTGCATAAAAACAGCGACTGAACTTGAGCTGTCCCGCCGAAGAAAGGGTTGATCCGGATGCAGGTTAAAAATATTAATGGCGAGCAGGCTTTTACCCTAATCGAACTGGTTTGCGTGGTTGCCCTGATCGGTTTGCTGGTCATGATCGCCACCCCGGCCATTCAGGATCAGGGCCAGAGACGCAACCTGGATATTGCCGCCCGCACCATGGCCACGGAAATGCGCAAATTGCAGCAGCGGGCGATAACGGCCGGCTGCGGGCAGATCATTGAATTTGTCAGCAATACCCGCTACCGGGTTATCGATGGTAAGACTGAAGAAAGATATAATGTTGAGCTTCCGGAAGGAATAACCCGGCGGGCAATAAATTTCCCCCAATCTGATAATGTGCACTACCTGCGCTTTAACTATAACGGCTCTCCGAGCAGCGGCGGAACTGTAAGTCTGCAAAATGCCGCCGGAGATGTGCTTTACGTGATCGTCGCCCCGGCTACCGGAAGAGTGCGGATTTCTGAAGACCCCCCGGAACACTGGGAGATCGAATGACCCCGGGTTTTATGTTTATAGCAATGCGACAATAACCGCTCATTATCAGCGCCGTTAAATTTACAGCTGTTTACTGCCATAAAATACACGTTAAAAGTTATTTTTCCTAAATCCCAGCCTGTTTTATGGACCAATAATCTGTTAGACTAAAACAAAGGCCAGTTGCTTTTGGCGGCAGTGAAATTTTTGATCGGCAAAAGCAGGAATTTTACTGCGAATACTGGAAATCATATTCAGCGGGACCGATTAAAAAAGCGGCGCCGGCAAAGATAACCGGTATTCTGATCGAATGCTTCCAGCCTAAACCTGCGGGCCTCCTGCTCGCCGCTGGCGGCCTGGAAAGTATAATTTGCGAAGCGGCAGGGCTATAAATTATGGCTGAACGCCTGGAACGATTCAGACAGGTATTAAAACCGAATAAAATCGATGCCATGTTGATCACCAACCCGGTTAACCGGCGCTACCTGAGCAGCTTTGAAGGCAGCGGCGGAGTGCTGTTAATCAGCGAAAAACAGGCCTGTCTGGTCACTGATTTCCGCTATATTGACCAGGCTGCCGGGCAGGCCAAGCAATTTCAGGTCCGCCGCTGGCAGGACGATCTGTATCAATGCCTGGATCCGATCATCGCGGAAGCGGGCTGGAAGAGACTTGGTTTTGAGGCAAAAGACGTCGTTTATTCCACTTATCACGAGATGAAAGACAAACTGCCGGTTGAACTGGTTCCGGTTGAAAATGCGGTTGAACAGCAGCGCATGGTAAAAAGTAAGCAAGAACTGGACGCTTTGCGCCGGGGCACGGAAGTTTTAGATCGGGCTTTTGAGTATATCTGCAACGTGATCAAGCCGGGCATGGCAGAAAAAGATCTTGCCCTGGACCTTGAAATTTACCTGCGCCGGCAGGGAGCTGAAGAACCTTCCTTTCGCTTTATAGTCGCTTCCGGCAAACGTGGAGCCATGCCGCACGGCACAGCTTCCGGAAAGGCTATGCAGGTGGGCGAACTGGTCACTATCGATTTTGGCGCAGTGTTTGCCGGTTATGCCACCGATATGACCCGCACTCTCTGCCTCGGCAAGCCTGATCAGCAGCAGCGCCAAATATATGAGCTGGTCCGTGAAGGCCAAAAAAAGGCAGCAGACGCTGTTAAACCGGGCCTCAAGGGCAGTGAACTGGATAAGGTGGCCCGGACAATTTTTGAGCGGGCCGGGTACGCCCAATATTTCGGGCACGGCCTGGGACACGGGGTGGGCCTGGAGACCCACGAACAGCCGGTTTTAAATCCCCGCAGCGCCACCATCCTCGAGCCGGGTATGGTTATTACCGTTGAACCGGGCATTTACATCCCCGACTGGGGCGGTGTCCGTATTGAGGATATGGTCGCAGTTACCGACCGGGGCGGGGATGTGTTGACAAAAAGTCCGCGTGAACTAATAACAGTCAATTAATTTTATCTGGAAGGGCAGGCATTATAATGATTTCCACCAACGATTTTCATACCGGTATTACAATTAACATGGAGGGGGAGATATACAGCGTACTGGAATTTCAGCATGTCAAGCCGGGCAAAGGAGCCGCTTTTGTGCGCACAAAGCTTAAGAATCTGCGTTCGGGATCAATTATTGAACATACCTTCCGGGCCGGTGAAAAAGTGGCCAAGGCACACCTGGAGCGAAAAGAAATGGAATTCCTGTACCGCGAAGATGATTTGTTCCACCTGATGGACCTGGAAACATATGAACAGATCACAATACCCGGCGATAAGATTGGCGCAGGGGTTAAGTACCTGAAGGAAAATGATCGCTTAAACGTGCTTATGCATGGCGAAGAAGTGGTCGGTGTCGATTTACCGGTAACCGTAGTTTTAAAGGTGGCCGATACTGAACCGGGTTTAAAGGGGGATACTGCGTCTGGAGCCACTAAACCGGCTACCATGGAAACCGGACTGGTGATCCAGGTCCCGCTTTTTGTAAACAGCGGCGATTTGATAAAAATTGATACCCGCAGCGGGAACTATATTGAAAGAGCTTAACAAAAATTTTAACGGGAGGGTTTGATCATGACCGAGGATCTGAAAGCGCGTGTTTCGTATTTACGGGGCTATACCGAGGGCCTGGATTTGGGCGAAGAGAGTAAGGAGCAAAAAATACTGCACCGCATTATCGGCTTACTGGATGATATCACTGACGAAATTGAGCAGTTGCGAGTCGATTACGAAGAGTTGTATGAATATACAGTGGCCATTGATGATGATCTTACCGATATTGAGGACGATTATTACGAGGACGAGGACAGGGAAGAAGATGATTATAATGATCAATTTGAGGACCAGGAAAATGGTTTTTCAATTGAATGTCCCAACTGCCGGGAGATAGTGGTGGTCGATGAAAATATTCTTGATCAGGATTCTTCAATCGAAATTACCTGTCCCGGTTGCGGCGAGGCCGTGCTGGTTGACGATGAAGAATGGGACGATGATTTTGAGGAATTGGCGGAAATTGACGAGGATGAAGGGGAAAAAGAAGATTAGCAGGCGTGTTATAAAACAGGAGCATTTTCCCGGTTCCGAAATTGAACCGGCGCCAGAAGTCTGCTATAATAAAGGTAAGTAAAACTTGTAACCGGGCAAGTTAAAAAATGACTGGGAGGTATTAAAATGGCTGATGAACAAGCCCGCACCTTACCTTCTGAGCTGGGTGTGGTTAAAATTGCCGAAGAAGTGGTTTCGATTATTGCCGGTCTGGCGGCTACCGAAGTTGAAGGAGTTTCATCGATGAGCGGCGGCATTGCCGGTGGAATTGCCGAAGTGCTGGGTCGTCGTAACCTGTCTAAAGGAATAAAGGTTGAAGTAGGCACAGAAGAGGCAAAAATTGATATTTTTATCATCGTGGAGTACGGATCGCGTATTCCCGACGTGGCCTGGGATATCCAGGAAGGGGTTAAAAAAACGGTCGAGGATATGACCGGTTTGCATGTAACTTATGTTAACGTTCATGTCCAGGGCGTTCACTTCCCCCAGAAGGAAAATGAGCAAATAGAAGCAGAAACAGTTGAAGTGGAAGAAACCAACCAGATCTAGATTGATGTGTTTTATACTGATAAGGGGGAATAAACATGAAAGCGGTAGTGCGTGTGATCATGGTATTTTTGGGGCTTTTGTTTGTCGGCGCCGGCCTTTTCCTGTTCGCTATAAACTACGACCTGATCCCGCAACTTAGACTGGATATGCCCGCATGGGCAGATGAAAACGTCGTGCTTGCAGTCGGAGCAGCCCTGCTGCTTATCGCCCTGATCCTGTTTTCGCTGGGTTTACGGAAATCGCGAAAGCCGGCTACAGCCGTGCTTAAAGGAAGCGAATATGGCGAAGTGCAGATCTCGATTACAGCTATCGAGAATATGGTCCTGCGGGTAGTGCAGCAAACCAAGGGCATAAAAGATGTCAGCAGGTCGGTTTCTTTTACCCCGGACGGGTTGGTTGTTCAGGTCCGGATCAGGGTCCTGCCCGATGTTCCCATGCCCGGAGTAACCAGTGAATTGCAGTCTAAAGTCAAGGAATATGTCGAAGAGATTACCGGCATAACCGTCCATGAGGTAAAGGTTGATGTCGAAAACATTGTCGTAGACCAGGCTCAATCCAAAAAATAGAACTTGTAACCGGATATAACGGAAAGTATCGCCGGTCTATGACAAACCGCTTGGTTCGCGATCGGCAGGCAGCGGGGAAAGATCCCGGGAAGCGCGCCTGCCGCTATAATAGAAACAATACCAGCCTGCGGCGAACAGTTTGCAGCACGGAGGTACTAACCCATTGTCCCGTCGTTTAGCCAGAGAAGTCGCCTTCACCGCCCTGTTTCAGGTTGATGTGGGCCGGTGCAGAACAAAAAATGCATTGATGCGTTCTATGGAAGGCTACAATTTCAACAGCGAAGAGGAGCAATTCATCACTGATCTGCTCACCAACACCGTTGAGCATCAGGATTATCTCGACGAAATAATTAAAAAATACCTGGTTAAGTGGGAGCTGGAGCGGCTTTCTGCGGTTGATCGAAACTTGCTGCGGCTGGCCTTGTATGAAATCCTCTACCGGGCCGATATTCCCCACGCGGTATCGATCAACGAAGCTCTGGAGCTGGCTAAAAAATACGGAAGCACCGGGGAAGCGGTCGGTTTCATTAACGGTGTTTTAGATCGTGCAGTAGGAGAAGCTTTTGATCGAGAAACCTGAGCGGCGTCTGTATTTAGGTCTGGATACATCTGCATATACGACATCACTGGCTGTTGTAGATCAGGATGAAAGGCTTGTCTTCGACAGCAGGATGCCCCTTTCTGTTCAAGAGGGCAGTTTGGGTCTGCGTCAATCAGAGGCAGTTTTTTCGCATATCAAGAACCTTCCCTGCCTGTGGCAAAATGAGCCGGAAATACTTAAAGCGGGTTCGCTGACTGCTATTGCTTCGTCAGCCCGGCCGCGGCCGGTTGCCGGTTCATACATGCCCGTTTTTAAAGTAAGTGAGGCCTTTGGTTTGTTTCTTGCGCAAACCATGGGCCTTAATTATTTATCTTCCTCGCACCAGGAAGGCCATATTTTTGCCGGTTTATGGTCGGCCGGTTTGCAGGCCGGCTGTTACCTGGTTATTCATCTTTCCGGAGGCACAACCGAGATTGTTTCCACTGCGGAAAAAAGCCCCGGCTGCTTAAACTTGAACCTGCTGGGCGAAAGCGCCGATCTAAACGCCGGCCAGTTTATCGATCGTTTGGGCCGGGCTATGGGCCTTGATTTTCCGGCCGGTCCGCAGCTGGAGAAACTGGCCGAAAGCGGAGGTCAAGACGCAATCAGGCTGCCGGTAGCGGTCCGGGGCAAGCAAATCAGCTTTTCCGGACCGGCCAGCCAGGCAGAACGCCTGATCGATCAAGGCTGCCGCCGGGAAGATCTGGCCCGGGCGATTGAAGTTTGTATCGCCGATTCGCTGACTGCGGCAGTCAATCATTTGTCCCGCCAAACAGACTGCGACTACATTGTGCTTGCCGTCGGGGGTGTAATGGCCAACCGGTTTATCCGAAAACGTTTGCAGAAAAATCTTGCGGGCCGGGATCTGTTTTTCGCCAGTCCCGAGTACGCTTCCGATAACGCGGTGGGCCTGGCCGTGCAGGCCGCACGCCGCTTTAAAACTTAGATAAAAATTATCGCTAAAGTTACGTACTATTAAAACTCTAAAAGGAATTTCTCAAAACATGGCGAAGTTATCATGGATTGAGTGTACAGTTAAAGGCTGGGCCTTAAGCGTATATATTAACTACAGATGGAGGGAGGATGCGTGAAAAGTATCACGAACTTTAACCGGGGAGGTAGGTTAAGAAATTTCTTTAGGGAGAGAGGGAAAAATGTCCAAGGTATTTTTTAGCAGCTGGAATGGTAAATTAAACGATGAACGAAATAAGAACAGTGATCAAAGGATGGACCTGGAAAAATTGGATATACCCTCTCAGCTTGAAGGCGATGATTTAAAGGCCTTTATTGGCTGGGCGGGTTTAGTGATTGTGGATCCGGAATTAAATGTGGTCGAAGCTTTAAAAGAATACTTCAAGAATGTCCAGCAGGAATCTTGCGGCCGCTGTATTCCCTGCCGGGCCGGCAGTAAAGTAATCACCGACCGGTTGGAAAAGTTGATCGCAGGCAAAGGCAGCGAAAAAGACCTGGTCTTTTTAAAAGAGATCAGCCAGCTGATTAAGGACAGTTCGCTTTGCGAACTGGGAATGTCTTCACCGGTTCCCCTGCTGCACGCTCTGGAACACTTCGCAGAAGACTTTTCCGCTTATTTAAAAGAAGACCGGCCTGCAGGGGGCAATGGTCTGGCTTACCGGCCGATTTTGACTGCGCCCTGCCGCAACGGTTGTCCTGCTCATATCAATATCCCCAAGTATATCGAATCAATCAAAGAAGGCAATTATGAAGAAGCTCTGGCGGTGAACCGGGAAAAAACGCCGCTGGTCGGCACCCTGGGAAGGGTTTGTGTCCACCCCTGTGAATCAAACTGTAACCGTCAACCTTATGATCAGTCGCTGTCGATCAGGCTCTTAAAGCGTTTTGCCGCAGATTTCGGGGCTAAAAACGATTACGATAAAAAAAATGAACTTCCCAGGCCGGCTGCTGATGCCGATAAGGTCGCTGTTGTCGGCGCCGGCCCGGCCGGGCTGAACGCTGCTTACCAGCTGGCTCAAAAAGGTTATGCCGTGACTATTTACGAGGCTCTGCCCGTAGCCGGGGGCATGCTGGCGGTCGGGATTCCCAGCTACCGCCTGCCCCGTGATATTCTTAATGCGGAAATCGGGCTGGTGGAAAGCCTCGGTGTGGAAATAAAGTATAATATGCGGGTCGGGGTAGATATAAGCTTAGATAAGCTCTGGGATGAAGGCTACAAGGCGATATTTATCGCCAACGGCCTGCACGAAAGCGCGACCATGGGCTGCCAGGGTGAAGATGCCGGCTACAAGGGTTTTATACCCGGCGTAGAGTACCTGCGCAAGATGAATCTTGGTGAAAAAGTCGATCTGGGCGACAGGGTCGCCGTTATCGGCGGCGGAAACGTGGCCATGGACTGTGCCCGTTCTGCTTTGCGACTCGGGGCGAAAGAAGTTAACCTGATTTACCGCCGCAGCCGGGCGGAAATGCCGGCCAACGAGGCGGAAGTGGATGCCGCTGAAGAGGAAGGGGTTATATTTCACATGCTTTCCAACCCGACCTGCATCCTCGAAGAAGGCAGTTGTGTCAGCGGCCTGCAGTGCATCAGGATGAAGCTCGGTGAACCCGATGAAAGCGGAAGGCGCCGACCGGTACCGGTGGAAGGATCCGAACATGTCCTGGAGGTAGATACGGTTATCCCGGCCATCGGCCAGGTAGCTGATTATTGTTACATGACCCCGGACTGCGGACTGGAGCTGACTAAAAAAGGAACCCTGGTGGCAGATTCGCAAACCATGGCTGCTGACGCTCCCGGTGTATTTGCCGGAGGTGATGTTGTCCTCGGCGCCGCAACAGTAATCGAGGCGATCGCTTCGGCCAACCGCGCCGCTGAAGCAATTGATAACTATATTAGGACCGGAAAGAGCAGCGTGGAGTCACAACTAGTGCAGGAAAGGCATGTAGAAAAAATAGGGGTTTATAAAGAGGAAGTAGTGCCGGAAATGGTCGGGGGAAGAGCCCGCCTGGAAGAAGAAGTATGCCCGGTTCAGGAAAGGTTACAGGGTTTTGCTGAAGCAGAACTGGGCTTTAAAAATCCATCAGAAGTGATCACCGAAGCGGAACGCTGCATCAAGTGTTTACGCCTGGGTCTGGCCATTTTATAACCGAGGGGAGGGTATAAAAAAATGAAAACAGTAAACTTACAAATTGATGGCAAGAAGATATTTGCTGAAGAGGGCACGACTATTCTGGAGGCGGCCCGGCAGAACGGAATCGATATTCCCACTTTATGCTACCACCCCCGGTTGGCACCGCTTGGCCATTGCCGTGTCTGTATCGTTGATATCGAGGGAATCGACAAGCCGGTAACGTCCTGCGATAATCCGGTCGCCGCAGGCATGGTGATTGCGACCGATACGCCGGAAATTCAAGAAATGCGTAACCAGATCCTGGTCTTGTCTTTATCGACTCATCCGTACAAAGACTGCCTGACCTGTGTGCGAACCGGTACATGTGAATTGCAGGAGAAGGCATATAACTTCAAGGTCGACCTGCCCGAACAGCTCGAGCAGGAAATACCGACGGAAAAATCTGCAGACAATCCTTACATCGTCCGCGACGAGGAAAAATGCATTCTTTGCGGCCGCTGTATCCAGGTTTGCCGCAGCGGGCCGGGCTGTTTTGTCTACAGCATGATCGGCAACGGGGTTAACACCCGGGTGGTTCCCTACCGTGACGGTAAGGTGGTTTCTATGGAAGAAGCAGGCTGTATATTCTGCGGACAATGCGTCGATGTATGCCCGGTAGCGGCTTTAACTGAAACGGGCAGAACCGCCGGAGGAAGAGAATGGGAATTGCTGCAGGCACCCGGGGTCTGTGTCGAATGCTCGCTTGGCTGCACCCTGGAAAGGCAGGCCTCCGGCGACGAACTGATCAAGGTAACCGTGCCCGCTGAAGGGGATAAAGTCAGCTGGCTCTGCAAAAAAGGCAAGTTTGGTGTCCATGAACTTGATCCCAAGCCGGCCGCAGCGCCGCTTTTACGCCAGGGCAATGAATATAAAGAAATACCTTATGACGAGGCTGTTAAGCAAACTGCCCGGACTTTGCTCGATATTAAAAAGAACTCCGGCCCGGGCGCTGTAGCCGTCCTTGCTTCCGGAAAACAAAGCAACGAGGAAGGCTACCTGCTGCAGAAACTGGCCCGCTCCGTTTTAGGTACCGCCAACGTTGACCTCGGGGTTGAAAAATCCTGGGCGCAGGCTTATCAGGGTATGCTGAAAATAACCGGGGGCGGAGTTTGCGGACCGACACCGGCATCAATGCAGGAATGCGAAGCGATCATCGTGATCGGATCGGGGCTCGATGAAAGCCATCCGGTAGCAGCGATGGCCGTTCAGCAGGCGGGGCGCTTCGGCGATGCGGTTATTGTCCGCCTGGCCGGCGGAAATGATCAGAGCAGCGCCTGGGAAGAAATTAATATAACACCCAGGCCCGGTGGTGAAGCCGCCGCGCTTGAAGGAATAACCGCAGCTATCCGGGGCAAAGACGTATCGAAAGCGGCCCGGGAGGCTGGAATTACTGCCGATGAATTAAAAGCGGCCGCCGGACAGTTGTCGAAAATGAGAAGCTGTACTGTGGTCAGCTCCTCATTCTTTGACTCTGCCGATGAAAAACAAATCGAAGCTCTGCTCAGCATGGCTGAAGCGAGCGGACAGCTTGAGCGCGGACGCAGTGAACTACTGCTCCTGTCCCGCTTCAGTAATGCGGCCGGAACAATTGTGCTCGGCGGGTCGCCGCTTTTCGGTCCGGGTTTTACGGCTTTAAACGGCGAAGCCGGCCTTAACCGCGAAGAAATTGCCGCGGCAGCAAAAGAAGGAAAGGTCAAAGGGGTGCTTAGTATCGGAAATGGCTTTGCTGACGCGAAACCAGGCGGCCTGGAATTTCTGGCTTCCTCCTGCCTTGTCCGTGAGGAAGCGCCGGAAAATGCCGACCTGCTGCTTCCCGCCCAGCCGGCTGTCCGAAAACGAGGCGCTTTTACCAATTCCTCCGGGCAAACCTGTTTTAATGAAACGGCCCTGCCAGATGCGCGCAATCAGCCGGAAGACTGGAAGTTGATCTGTGATCTGGCCGAGGCTATGGGCGAAAAGTGGAACTATACTTCCCTGGAGGATATCCGGGAAGAAATGCGCGAGCTGATACCCGGTTAAGCAATTACTTCCGGACATATAATTGACGGCCGGAGATTAGATCAGTTAACCGGGAGGTATAAAGCAGAAATGCCCGGCTGCCTGCAGCAGCAAATCAACGTTGCCCAGGCAGCCGGGCCCAGCTGCAAACATTATGGATGAGCACTTGACGGTTTTAAATGTTTCCGAGATCAACCGCTACGTGAAAGGGTTGATTCAAAATGACCCGCGCCTGCGTGATTTATGGGTGAGGGGGGAGATCTCCAATTATAAACACCACCGCTCCGGACATATGTACTTTACGGTAAAAGACAGCTCATCTTCTCTGCGCTGTGTTTTTTTTCGCCGCGAAAATATGCGCTGTATTTTTCAGCCGGCCGACGGTATGGATGTAATTTTACACGGAAACCTGTCGGTATACGAGCCGGGCGGTATTTACCAGCTTTACGTGCAGGAAATGCAGCCGGCCGGGATGGGTTCGTTGTTTGTTGCTTTCGAGCAGTTAAAACATAAATTGGAAGCAGACGGCCTGTTCAGGGCTGAACATAAAAAAAAGCTGCCGCTTGTTCCCCGAAAAATCGGGTTGATTACCTCGCCAAGCGGAGCGGCCCTGCAGGATATTTTAACTACGATCAAGAAACGTTTTCCCCATGTTCACCTGCTGGTCGTTGAAAGCCTCGTCCAGGGAGCCGGGGCAGCGGCCGATATTGTCCGGGCCCTGGATCTGCTGAATACAATGGAAGATATCGATATAATTATTCTCACCCGCGGCGGCGGTTCGCTCGAAGATTTGTGGCCGTTTAATGAGGAAATAGTCGCCCGGGCTATTTACCGTTCATCCAAGCCGGTTGTTTCGGCGGTGGGGCATGAAACTGATTTTACCATAGCCGATTTCACTGCCGATGTAAGGGCGCACACTCCGACGGAAGCGGCAGCGGCGGCGGTGCCAATTTATGATGAGCTGCTGTTGGATATCGGTCAATTACGCAACCGGGCCGGCCTGGCCCTGCACAACCGGGTGCAGCAGGAAAAGCAGCGGCTTGACCATGTAGTCGGTGAACGATTTTTCCGCCGGCCGCGGGAACGGATCAAAGTATTGCGGGACTCTCTGGAAAATAACGAGACGAAACTGCGGCGGGAGATTGTGCGTGTGCTGCAGTTGAAGGGGATCAAGCTGACCGCCCTGGTTGATAAGCTGGAAAGCTACAGTCCTCTGAAAGTGATGAGCCGGGGTTACAGTTTTTGCCGCGACGGGCAGGGTCGCATTATCCGCTCGATTAAAGATATCCGCATTGGCCAGCTGCTGCATCTGAGTTTCAAGGACGGAAAAGCCGAATGCCGCGCTGAAAAGGTTGAGGAGGACTGTATCGTTGACCGATAAAAAAATTGAAGAGATGACTTATGAAGAAGCGGTAAAGCGATTGGAAGAAATCGTCAGCCGCCTGGAAAATGCCGAAATACCCCTGGAGGAATCGCTGTCTTCTTTCCAGGAAGGAATTGCCCTTTCCCGTTACTGCCGGGAAAAACTGGCCGAAATCGAATACCGGGTGGAATACCTGCTTAAAGAAGAACAGCAGCAGTCTTTTGATCTTGAAGGCGGCAAGACAGGGGAGAATAATGGTGATGGAGACGAAAAATGATCGATATTGATCAATACCTGGATGAGAAAAGAAAGAAGGTCAACCGGGCCTTAAAAAAATTCCGGGCGCAGTCCGGACCGGCTGCGGTCATTGATGCGATGAACTACAGCCTGGAAGCCGGAGGAAAACGGCTCAGGCCGATTCTTACCCTGGCGGTTGCCGATACCCTCGGTTCAGAAGATGATTCGATTATCGACGTGGCCTGCGCTTTAGAGCTTGTGCACACCTACTCTCTGATCCACGATGATCTTCCGGCCATGGATGACAGCGACCTGCGCCGGGGAAAGCCAACCTGCCACAAGGTTTACGGCGAAGCAATCGCTGTTTTGGCCGGTGATGCTTTGCTGACCCTGGCTTTTGAGGTTCTCGGCAGCTACGGCCGGCAGGAAGGGTATGCCGGTAAGGCGATAAAAATTATTGCCGAACTGTCCGGGGCATCCGGGGTACGGGGTATGATCGGCGGGCAGGTTCTCGATCTTGAAGCCGAAGGTAAAGAATTGACCAGGGCCGAAGTAGAGGATATCTCTGCGAAGAAAACCGGTGCCCTGCTGCGCGCGGCAGTCATTTGCGGAGCTATAGCCGCCGATGCCAGTTTAGAAGAACAAAAAATACTCAGCGCTTATGCTTCCAATATCGGAACCGCTTTTCAGATTACCGATGATTTGCTTGATCTGGAAAGCAGCGCAGAAGAATTAGGCAAACCGGTTGGAGCGGACCGGGAACGCTTTAAACCGACCTACCCGGCAGTCATCGGCCCGGAAGAGGCCAGGCGGGAAGCGGAAATATTTTATCAGCAATCGGTTGCATCGTTAAGAAACCTAAACCAGCCTGCGGAGCTGTTACAGGAACTGGCCCGGAAGCTTGTTTTTCGGAAAAAATAAGGGCTCAAGTGCCATACTACAATATGGCGCAGTAATTTAAGCGTTTATG
>LKMJ01000284.1_pt1 | contig 35665 bp, 36 predicted proteins | sample 643391 | NCBI WGS metagenome assembly LKMJ01 (sample SAMN04112250, study PRJNA286221) | soda lake metagenome | biome: soda lake; feature: Kulunda Steppe; material: water; isolation source: sample PL-Br10 brine of Picturesque Lake | place: Russia: Kulunda steppe | collected 2010-07 | reverse complement strand
ACGCATCGGTCTGTGTCTTGTAAAGCCCGCCGATCTGGTAGACTTGCCGGATTCTGAAGTGGGGGCCAAGAATGCGTGTACTGGGGATAGAAACCTCCTGTGATGAGACCGGTGTGGCGCTGTATGAGAGCGAGCAGGGGCTGCTGGCCCATGCCCTGCACAGCCAGGTGGCGCAGCATGCCGATTACGGCGGTGTCGTGCCGGAGCTGGCCTCGCGGGATCATATCCGCAAACTGATGCCGCTGTGCGAGCGGGTGCTGGATGAAGCAGGCCTGGCGCGCAGCCAGATCGATGCCATTGCCTACACGGCTGGGCCGGGCCTGATCGGGGCGCTGATGGTGGGCAGTACGTTCGCCCATGGCCTGGCCTCGGCGCTGGATGTGCCGGTGCTTGGTGTGCACCACATGGAGGGTCATCTGCTCTCACCCATGCTGGAGCCGGACCCGCCGGCGTTCCCCTTTGTGGCGTTGCTGGTCTCCGGTGGTCACACTCAGCTGATCCAGGTGGATGGCATTGGTGAGTATCGCCTGCTGGGTGAGTCCGTGGATGATGCCGCCGGCGAGGCCTTTGATAAAGCGGCCAAGATGCTGGGGCTGGACTATCCGGGTGGCCCCCGGGTGGCGGCGCTGGCCGAGCAGGGCCAGGCCGGGCGCTTTGAGTTTCCGCGCCCGATGACCAACAAGCCGGGGCTGGCCTTCAGCTTCAGCGGGCTTAAGACCTACACACGCAATACCCTGCGTGATGCGGTTGAGGCCGGAGACGATTGCGAGCAGACCCGAGCGGACATTGCGCTGGCCTTCCAGACGGCGGTGATCGATACCCTGGCCATCAAGTGCCGGCGTGCGCTGGAGCAGACCGGGGTGAAACGGCTGGTGGTGGCCGGCGGGGTCAGTGCCAATCGCATGCTGCGGGAGCGTTTCGCGCGCATGGCCGAGCCGCTGGGTGCGCAGCTCCATTATCCGCGTCCGGAGTTCTGCACCGACAATGGCGCCATGATTGCGATGGCCGGGTGGTATCGCCTGCGTGCCGGCCAGCGCGATGGCGAAACCATGCTGGCGGTGCCGCGTTGGCCCATGGCGGATCTGCCGGCGGTGAACGAGCGCTGCAGTGAAGGGCTTTACAGAGTGGGCTAGAGGCGGTGCTCGCTTCCCTGGAAAAGACGGTGGATGTTGTCGTGATGGCGGACCAGCAGGGCGATGGCGATCGCAATGAACACCAGCACGGATTCCGGATTCAGCCAGTAGCTGATGAAAGGTGCGGCAATGGCCGCACCGATTGAGGCCAGTGAGGCAATCCGGAAGCGGCGGAACAGAATCAGCCAGACCAGCGCCAGCGACAGGGTGCTCGCAGCCGCCATGGCGAGGCCGGCGCCGGCGGCGGTTGCCACACCCTTGCCGCCCCGAAATCGGGAAAACAGCGGCACCATGTGGCCCATGATGGCACAGAGCGCCACGGCGGCCTGAATCAGCGGGGCGGTACTGAGTTGTGCGGCCAGCATCACCGGCAGCCAGCCTTTAAAGGCGTCGCCGGCCAGGGTGAGCAGAGCAGGGCCGGGGCCTGCAATGCGGTAAACATTGGTCGTGCCCGGGTTGCGGGAGCCGTAAAGGTGCGGTGGTGGTGCATTGAGCAGCCGGCAGGCGAGTGGAGCAAAGAGTATTGAGCCACTCAGATAGCCTGCCAGACACAGAATGAAAGCGGTGACGAATTCCATGGCCTTAAGGGTAGTGGATTGAAGCGGGCGCGGACAGTCCCGGGAGAGTGAGATGGATAGGGTATTGATTGAAAGTCTCGAAGTGGAGGCGGTTATAGGCGTGCTCGACTGGGAGCGAGAGGTTGATCAGCGCCTGGTGGTCGATCTGGAGCTTGGTTGGGACAATCGCCGCCCGGCGGCGACCGAGGATCTGGCGGATGCGCTGGACTACGCGGCGGTGTCTGAGCGGGTGCGCGACTGTCTGGTGCAGGGGCGCTTCCAGTTGCTGGAAACGGCAGCCGAGGCGCTTTCTACGGATTTGGCCCGGCATTTTGGAATTACCCGACAGGTCATTACCATCCGCAAACCCGGGGCCGTTCCCGCGGCACGGGCTGTGGGTGTTCGCATTGAACGTGGAGAGGATTGATGGAAAGGGTTTACATCAGCATTGGGTCCAATCAGGACTGTGAGCGCCACATCCGCAAGGCGCTGGATGCGCTGGCCGATCGGTTCGGTGACCTGCTGATCTCCTCGGTCTATGAAAGCGAGGCGGTTGGATTTGACGGCGACAATTTCCTCAACCTGGTGGTGGGGCTGGATACGGATGAGCCCCTGAGACGGCTCTCTGACTGGCTGAAAGCAGTTGAGGATGACAATGGTCGTAAACGGGATGTGCCCAAGTTCAGCGGACGGACTCTGGATCTGGATATTCTCACTTACGGCGATCGGGTCGGGAATCCGGAGGGCGTGGAGCTGCCGCGCCGGGAAATCCTAAAGAATGCCTTTGTTCTGTTGCCACTGGCTGAGATTGCGCCTGCCGAGCTGCATCCTTCGCAACAGCAGACCTATCAGCAGCTCTGGTTGGATTACAGCCGCGATCAGCGGCTGTGGAAGGTGCCCTTTGAGTGGCGCGGCAGCGTGATTTCGCCGCGCCCCTAATGGGCGTTGCGAAAGCGCTCGATCAGCCCGGCGGTGGAACTGTCCATGCCGCTGCCATTGGCATCCGGTGCCGGATCCTGTAAGCGGGGCAGGATCTCCTCGCCCAGTTGCTTGCCCAGTTCGACCCCCCACTGGTCAAATGAATCAATGTCCCAGATGGCGCCCTGTGTGAAGACTTTGTGCTCATAGAGCGCGATGAGCGCCCCGATGGTTCGCGGTGTGGCCCGGTCAAACAGCAGGGTATTGGTGGGTTTGTTGCCCGGAATCATTTTGTGGGGTGCCAGCTCCCGGGCCTGCTCGTCGCTCAAGCCTGAGTCAATCAGTTCCTGATACGCCTCCTGTTCGGATTTGCCGCGCATCAGCGCCTGGGTCTGACTCAGACAGTTGGCGTAGAGAATGCTGTGGTGGTTGCCCACGGGGTTGTGTGTTCGCAACGGCATGATGAAATCCGCCGGCGCCAGCCGGGTGCCCTGGTGCAGCAACTGATGGTAGGCATGCTGGCCATTGGCACCGGCACCGCCCCAGATGATGGGGCCGGTCTCATAATCCACCGCTGTGCCGTCCAGGCGCACGCCCTTGCCGTTGCTTTCCATATCCAGCTGCTGCAGGTGCGCGGGCAGGCTGCGCAGGTAATGATCATAGGGCAGAATGGCATGGTTGTCGGCGCCAAAGAAATTGCCGTACCAGATACCGAGCAGCGCCATGATCACGGGCATGTTCTGCTCAAGGGGGGTGTCCCTGAAATGGCAGTCCATGCTGTAGGCCCCGGACAGCAGTGAGCGGAAATTCTCCATGCCAATAGTCAGTGCCGTGGGTAGTCCGATGGCGGACCACAGCGAATAGCGCCCGCCAACCCAGTCCCACATGGGGAAGACGTTCTCCCGGGCAATGCCAAACTTTTCCGCTTCATCGGCGCAGGCGGTTACCGCCACAAAATGGCGGGCCACGCTGGCCTCATCGCCGCCGTTGTGCAGGAACCACTCCCGGGCGATGCGCGAGTTCTCCAGAGTTTCCTGGGTGCGGAAGGATTTGGACTGGATCAGAAACAGTGTGGTGGCCGGGTTGAGGTGGCGCAGCACTTCGGTGATGTGGGTGCCGTCGATGTTGGCCACGTAATGGCAGTTCAGCTGGCCGTGCCAGTAAGGCTTCAGTGATGCCGACACCAGCTTGGGACCCAGGAAGGAGCCGCCGATGCCGATGCTGACTACGTCCGTGAAGGGGCGGTTGCCAAACCCACGCCACTGCGCGCTGCGGATGCGCCAGACAAACTCCTCCATGCGATCAAGCGTGGCCCGCACCTCCGGCATCACATCCTGGCCGTCCACATGGATCGGGTTGCGGCTGAGATTTCGCAGTGCAACATGCAGCGCCGGCCGCCCTTCAGTGGTGTTGACTTCCTCGCCCCGGAACAACGCATCAATACGCTCGCCCAGGTTGCGTGAGCGGGCCAGGGCCATGAGGTGGCTGCAGGTCTCATCCGTGATGCGGTTCTTGGAGTAATCCAGCATCAGGCTCGCCGCCTCTACCTGATAGCGCTCAAAGCGCCGGCTGTCAGCGTCAAACAGATCGCGCATGTGGACGTTGCGCATGGCGCTGGCGTGTTCGGTCAGGTGTTGCCATTGCGGGTCGGCGGTCAGTGGTGGAAGGGACGGGTAAGGCACGGCTCGACTCCCTGAGCGATGGGTTCTATTGGTCCAGCCGCAGGCTGATGTTATCGATAAGGCGCGTCCGGCCCAGCCAGGCGGCGGCCAGAATGGTGATCTTGCTGTCGCGGGTGTCCGCCGGCTGGAGGGTGTCGCTGTTGATGATGCTGAAATAATCCGGATGAAAACCCTCCGAATCCAGAACCCGCACGGCTTCATCGGCGAGTGTTGAGTAATCGCGGCGCCCGGCACGGATTCGCTCGGCAGTCTCGCAGAGCATTTCATAAAGGCGTGAGGCCTTGTTCCGCTCTTCCTCGCTGAGGTATTGGTTGCGCGAGCTCATGGCCACGCCATCCGGTTCGCGATAGGTGGGCACGCCCTGGACCCTGATTGGCAGATGCAGGTCCCGCGTCAGCTTGCGGATGACGGCAAGTTGCTGGAAGTCTTTCTCGCCGAACAGGGCCAGGTCGGGCTGGACCGTGTTGAACAGCACCGTGACCACCGTGGCCACACCGGTGAAATGTCCGGGTCGGCTGGCACCGCAGTGCAGCTCGGTGATGTAAGGCACGGTCACATGAGTGTGGTGCTCCATCCCCTCGGGGTAGATTTCACGGGCAGAGGGGACGAATGCCAGGTCGTTGCCTGCCTCTTCAAGCTTGCGCTGATCGTCCTCCAGTGTGCGGGGGTAACTGTCCAGATCCTCGTTGGGGCCGAACTGCATCGGATTGACGAAGATGCTGGTGACGACAATGTCGGCCTGGCGACGGGCTTCTTCAACCAGTGCCAGATGGCCGGCATGCAGGTTGCCCATGGTCGGGACCAGAGCAATGGACTGGCCCTTCTGACGGTATTCGCGCAGCTGCGCACGCAGGTCGCTGATCGTGTGTAAGGTATTCATCCCTTGAAGCTGTGCTCCTTGGTTGGGAACTGGCCGGACTTCACCGCCTGGTCATAGGCTTTGATGGCGTCCGCTATGGAGCCGGATTCTGCCAGAAAGTCTTTCACGAACCGGGGGCGGTGGCCTTGAGTGGCGCCGAGCATGTCATGCAGCACCAGCACCTGGGCGTCGGTGGCAGCGCCAGCGCCAATACCAATGACCGGTGCATTGACGTTTCGGGTGATGCGCTCAGCCAGCGGCGCGGGCACGCACTCAAGCAGAATGACGTCAGCCCCGGCTTCCTCAAGGGTCTGGGCGTGGCGGAGCATGAGTTCCGCTGCTTCTTCATCGCGCCCCTGAACCCGGTAGCCGCCGAGTTTGTTCACGAACTGGGGGGTCAGGCCAAGGTGGGCGCATACCGGTATGCCCCGTTCACTGAGCGCAGCAATGGTTTCGTCCATCCAGTCTGTGCCCTCCAGCTTGACCATTTGAGCACCGGCGCGCATGAGCTCGGCGGCGTTGTCCATGGCGTCTTCAGTGGTGGCGTAGCTCATGAAGGGCAGGTCGGCCATGATCAGCGCGCCCTGGTTGCCCCGGGCCACGCACTCGGTGTGATAGGCCATTTCATCGACCGTCACCGGCAGGGTGCTGTCCTTGCCCTGAAGGACCATGCCCAGGGAATCGCCCACCAGAATGACGTCCACGCCCTGGGCGCTGACCAGATGGGCAAAGGTGGCGTCATAGGCCGTCAGGCAACTGAACTTTCCGCCTTCGGTCTTGTACTGGCGAAGGGTATTCAGGGTGACCGCCATGACAGCTCCTCTGCTTATCTCGGTTGGGGTGACTCAAGGGTAATGGCGCCAGCCGCTACAGGCAAGCGGAGTCAGGCTGAGGGCAGGCGCGTGAGCCCTCCGTCCGGGCACTGATTGTGTAACGCCTGCAGGGGCGTTCCGCTGGGCAGGGTAAGGGAGGCATCCAGTTCAAGCAGCGGCGTCAGCACAAAATCCCGGTTTGCTATTTCGGGGTGGGGAACGCTCAGGCGAGGGTGGTTAATGGTCTGGTCTGCGTAAAGCAGCAGGTCCAGATCCAGGGTGCGCGGCCCCCAGGTGCGTTCGCGGACACGCCCCTGCTGATCTTCGATCTGCAGCAGGTAGTCGAGCAGTTGCAGTGGATCCAGGGTGGTCTCCAGCGCCACCGCCATGTTCAGGAAATCCGGCTGGTCCTGAGGGCCTACGGGTTGGCTGGTGTAGACGCTGGAGGTGGCTGTCAGTCCCGATTCGGGCAGCTGGTGCAGTGCCTCCAGAGCCAGATGAAGCTGTTGCAGAGGTGTGTCCAGATTGCTGCCCAGTCCGATGTAGGCGGTCTGTTTACTCATCGTTGCTCGGCTTGGGCTTTCGGTTGCGGCGTCGGCGGGGTTTGCGTTGCCTGCCACCGCCGGATTTCTCCGAGCCGCCAAGCTCGCCGATCATCTGGCGGCGCCGGTTGTCGTCGGCGTCCTGGTATTCGGTCCACCATGCGCCCAGGCCCTCGGTGGCTTCACCGGCGCTTTCGCGTACCAGCAGAAAGTCATAGGCGGCACGAAAGCGTGGGTGTTCCAGCATGCGGTCGGCGCGGCGCCCTCCGCGCTTGGGGAGTCGCACCTGAAGCTCCCAGATCTCGCGCATGGGGATGCTGAAGCGCTTGGGAATGGATGTGGCCAGGGTCTGGCGCTGTGTGACTTCGCCGGCGGCCTGTTGCAGGGCCTGGTACTGGGGCTGCCCGGATTCATCCATTTCGTGGCGCCACTGGATCAGCAGAGCCGGCCAGAGCAGAGCCGCGTAGAGAAAATAGGGAGTGATGGGTTTGCTCTGGTTTACGCGTCGGTCTGTGTTGGCCAGTGCGCGCCGGATGACCTCATCCGACTCACCCTGGGCAATGGCCTGGGCGCTGTCCGGGAACAGCGGCTCGAAGAGGTCGAATTGCTGGAGCATCTCATAGGTGGCCTCGCCCTGGCCGTTGGTGAAGAGTTTGAGCACCTCTTCGAACAGTCGGGCCGGGGGAATGTCGTGCAGCAAATGAGCCCAGTCGTGAATGGGTTTGGCGGTGTCGTCGGCAATGTCGAAGCCGAGTTTTACGGCAAAACGCACCGCGCGCAGCATGCGCACCGGATCTTCCTGGTAGCGTGTGGCTGGATCGCCGATCAGGCGCAGCTGACGGTTGCGCAGATCCGTCATGCCGTTGGCGAAGTCGTGGATGGTGAAATCACGCATGTCGTAATAGAGCGCGTTCACCGTGAAGTCCCGGCGCAGGGCATCTTCCTGTTGGTTGCCGTAGACGTTGTCGCGCAGCAGTCGTCCCTGGTCGTTCACGTCCATGTGTGGGTCGTTGTCCGCGTCCCGGGGCATGCCCCGGAAGGTGGTGACCTCGATGACTTCGCGACCAAACAGGACGTGGACGAGGCGAAAACGACGGCCGATCAGGCGTGAGTTATTGAAAAGCTCATGCACCTGTTCCGGCGTGGCGTTGGTGGCAATGTCGAAGTCCTTGGGTTGGCCTCCCAGCAGCGTGTCGCGCACGCCGCCGCCAACCAGGAATGCTTCATAGCCGGATTTTGCCAGCCGGTACAGGACTTTCTTGGCCGGTTCGCTGATGTTCTGTCGCGAGATGTTGTGCTGGTCCCGGGGAATGATGGTCGGGCCTGAGGCTTCAGCACTGTCAAAGTCGCGGCCGATGATTCGGTTGATGAAGCGTTTCAGCATGAACTGTGGTTTAACTCTGGTCGTGTGGAAAATAAGTTTGCGCAGAGTTTAACGGTTTCGTTTCGCCAGTGCGAACGTCGGGATATGGGGGAGCCCAAATTAAAACGGGGCTGCCCGAAGGCAGCCCCGATTAATTTACGTGATCTTCTCTTGTTGTTTTTGTTGTGGCCGTATTGTTGTTGTTGTCTGGCTTCGATCCGCCCCTCTATGAAGGGCCCGGAAGTCACAAACTGAAGGCTTTAGAGACAGGGAGCGGAAGTACCAGCCCGCTAAAAAGCCCTGCACCCAAAACACTCAGTTCGTCAGCACCTTCTTTTTGTTGTTGTTGGCAGGTGCTTAATCAGCTTGTTGTTTTTGTTGTTGTGCTGTCCGGTGCGCCCATAGTTATTTTTGTTACGACGCTTTATTGTTGTTTCGGAATACTGAAGCATTTGGTGTGCCAGAAAATCGGATGCCTTTTTATACAGGGGGTTACAGTAACGCAATCTCCGCAGAAGCGTCTCATCAAGGTGTGAATTGTTACTCATAGTTTGCCCGGTCGGTAGCGGGTGTTCCGGGAGGTAACACTGGGTAACAAATGCTCAGGTGCTGCTGGTTCCAGTGCGCTTGCGTGGAATGCCCAGTCGCTGGCGACGCTCCCAGAGTGATTTGCGGCTGATGCCGAGTTTCTGCGCCAGTTCGGTTTCACTCATGCGGTCCTGGTTCTCAAGCACGAAATGCTGAAAGTAATCCTCCAGAGACAGATCGCTGGGCTGTTCTTCGGGGTCGGTCTCTCGCGGTGGTTCGTCCTGGCGGACCAGCCCGGACGGGATATGGACATCGTCTTCCTGATCCAGATCAAGCAGTTCCGGTGTGATCATGTCTTCGTCAGCCAGTATGACGGCACGCTCAATCGCGTTTTCCATTTCCCTGACGTTGCCGGGCCAGGGGTAGCGTTCGATGACGCGCATGGCCTCAGGCGTGAAACTGAAGCCGGGATGGTTCATGCGTTCACCCAGGCGCTGGAGAAAGCGTCTGGCCATACCCAGAATGTCGTCACCACGCTCGCGCAGCGGAGGCAGGCGGATCTGCATGACATTGAGTCGGTAGTACAGATCTTCGCGGAACTCCCCGGTTCGGGTCATGGCGCGAAGGTTGCGGTGAGTGGCTGCGACCATACGCACATCCACCTGGCGGCTCTGGGTTGAGCCCACCCGGCGTATCTCGCCTTCCTGGAGTACGCGCAGAAGCCGCGCCTGGGCCTCGGCGGGCAGTTCGCCGATTTCGTCCAGGAAAAGTGTGCCCCCATCGGCCGCCTCGATCAGGCCGGTCCGTGCTGAAACGGCGCCGGTAAAGGCACCTTTTTCATGGCCGAAGAGTTCCGATTCGATCAGTGTTTCCGGAATGGCCGCACAGTTGACCGAAATCAGTGGCTGTGGCGCGCGGCGGTTGAGTCTGTGCAGGGCCTGGGCGGCCAGTTCCTTGCCGGTACCGGATTCGCCGATGATCAACACGGTGGTGTCGGTGGGCGCCACCTTGCGGATGAGGCTGAATACCTTCTGCATGGCCGGGCACTCACCGAGCATCAGCTGCGCCGGGTCATCATTGTCGTTGCTGCCGTCGACGAAGGTTGTCTGTGTGCCGGGTGGGTCGGGCTCCGCCTGTTTCTCCAGAATCTGGCGCACGACGTCGAGCATCTCGTCGTGGTCAAAGGGCTTGGCAATATAGTCCACCGCGCCGAGTTTCATGGCATCCACCGCCGAGCGCAGGCTGGCATAGCTGGTCATGATCAGCACCGGCACCTCCGGTGCGCGGTGAATCAGATCCGTTCCGGGGTCACCGGGCAGGCGCAGATCGGTGATGATCAGGTGAAAACCTGACAGGTCGAACCGGTCAGTGGCGTCGTCGATGGAGTCGGCTCCTGACACTTCGTAGCCGTTGTGAGTGAGCAGCTTTTCCAGCGCGGAGCGGATGACCGCCTCGTCTTCGACAACAAGAATACGACTCATTGGGTGGCACCCTGATTGCCAGCCCCGGCGTTGGATCGATCCGGATCGCCCGCCGCGGGCAGTTTGATTCGCACGCGTGTGCCCCGATTGTTCTGTATGTCTGCGGGGCTTTCCACATGAATACTACCGTAATGCTCTTCGATGATGCTGTACACCAGAGAAAGCCCCAGACCAGTTCCGTGCTTGGGGCCTTTGGTGGTGTAGAACGGCTCGAAGATATGATCAAGCTGTTGTTCGGGGATGCCGCATCCTTCGTCCTCAATGGCCATCATAGCGAAGTGGCCGTCACGCTTTCCACTGATGACGATGGTGCTGTGCTCGGGAGAGGCATCCCGTGCGTTGGCCAGAAGGTTCACGAAAACCTGCACCAGACGCTGCTCATCGCCCAGGACCTGAAGCTCATCAGAGCAGTCGTTGATGTAGCGGATCGTTGACTCTTTATCCCCAAGTGAAAGCAGCTTGATGGCCTCCTGCACGCATTCGTGAATGGACGTGGGTACATGAGGGTGGTGCACACCCTCCCCTCCGGCCCGGGCAAAGTTCATCAGCGATTGCTGGATGTTGGAGATGCGATGGGTCTGGTCAAGGATCTGCTCTGCGGTGTCGAGCACGTTGCGATCATCGGTTTCCAGTTTCAGGTTCTGGGCCAGGCAGGCAATGCCGGTGACCGGGTTGCCAACCTCGTGAGCAACGCCCGCTGCCAGGCGCCCAATGGAGGCAAGGCGTTCACTGTGGATGAGCTCATCCTCCAGCATGCGGGTTTCGGTCTGGTCTTCCACCAGAATGACGGTGCCGCCTTCCGGGTGCTCGGGCCCACCGATGGCCGACTGGTGCAGGTTGAACCAGTGCGGGAAGCCATCCACATCCACTCGGCTCTTGGGTTGGTGCTCCTCGTCGCTGTCACGGAAGTTCTGGAGCAGGCCGCGCCAGGGTTCGGGTAGATTCCCCAGGGCTGCACCGACCACTCTGCCTGCCTCGACGCCGGTCAGTGATTCCATGGCGTGGTTCCACATCAGGAGCTCATCGTCATTGCCTACGGAGCAGGCAGCGACCGGCAGGTTCTGAAGGATGTCGCGGTAGTGGCGCCGCAGGCCATCGAGTTCGGCTGCCAGTCCGGTCAGGCGGGTTTTGTAGTCCTCCAGCGCCAGCTCCACAAAATGGATGTCGTGCTCGGGCTGTTCCTCCCCGGCCAGTGGTTTAAAGCCCAGATGGCGACGGATGAGATCGCTGGACATGGCCGGGCCGAGCAATCCGGAAAGGTTCACCTCCAACTGGTCCCTGAGCCGGCGCAGGGCATAGGGGCGGTATTCCACCTCGGGTAGCTCAAGCTGATTCAGGGCCCGATTGACCTCGCGGCTGGCCATTTCCTCGCCCAGAGGAATGGACAGCTGGTATTTGAATTCGTCGGAGGAGGCTGCCAGCAGCTCCCGGCGCTGAGGCCGGGAGAGCGCGCCCACGCTGCAGGATTGAGCAGCGCTCACCTCATCACTGCTGGTTGGTGTGACCAGCGAAACCAGAGCGAATACCAGTACGTTGACGGTCAGTGCGGTAAAGGCAGGTACATGCCAGCTGCCCACATTCGAGTACTGGATGAGATCAAGTCCGGCACCCTCCAGTGGCATTATCCCAAAGCTCAGCGGCAGCATCATGGTCAGTGCCCAGATGCCGATGCCCGCGAGGGTGCCGGCGATCACGCCCTGGCTGTTGCCCTCCGGCCAGTAGATGACCCCCAGCACCCCGGGCAGCAGCTGCAGTACGCCGGTCAGAGCCAGAATACCCAGCACATCCAGCGGCAGTGAGCGTCCGATCAGCGCATGGAAAATCAGTGCGGCAAGAATAATGGCGCCGATCAGCAGGCGACGGGCCCACTGCAGCCAGCGGTAGATGTTGTGCCGCTCCCGGGGTGGGTAGATGGGTAGCACGACGTGATTGAGCAGCATGCCGGCCAGCGCCAGGGTCAGTACAATGGTCAGGGCACTGGCTGCGGACATGCCGGCGATGTAGGCCAGCACCGACAGTGTGGGTGATTCGAGAATGATGCCCAGGCTGACTGCATAGAGGTCGGGCACGCTCGGAGCGGACAGTCGGATGCCGGCCCAGAGGATCACCGGGATGGGGATGGCCAGCAGCAGCAGATACAGGGGTGCGCCCCAGCTTGCCTTCGCCAGTGCCTGTGGGCTGGGGTTCTGGGTAAAGGTCATGTGGAACATGTGGGGCATGACCAGGATCGCGGCAAAGGATACCAGCAGCAGAGCGCGCCAGTTGCCATCGCTGAGTTGGCGTTCCAGGCCGCTGACCCGAGGCGCCTGGGTCTGCAGCCAATCGTCCAGTCCGCCGGGGCCGCCAAACACCATGAACAGTAGAGCCACAGCAATGGCCAGTAAGGCGATCAGCTTGACCAGCGCCTCGAACGCCATGGCCATGACCAGCCCGTCATTGCTCTCCACCCCCTGGTTTCGGCGGGCGCCGAACAGCACTGTGAACAGGGCGGCCATCAGTCCGAAGGCGACTGCAACCTGAAACGGCTGCACATCATCGGCGAGAACGGCGACCGCGCCGGAGACGGCCTGCATCTGCAGGCTCAGGAGCGATAGTACGGCTACGGCGGAACACAGGGTGACCAGAGTGCCGGCCCATTGGCTGCGGTAGCGGAAAGCAAACAGATCGGCCAGGGAGGTGAGCTGATAGCGCCGGGCCACACGCAGAATGGGGTGCAGCAGCACAGGCGCCAGCAGAAAGGCCCCACAGATGCCAAGGTAATAAGCGAGATAGCCGTAACCATAGGCGTGGGCCATGCCGACGGCGCCGAATACGGCCCAGGCGCCGGCAAAAACCCCCAGGCTCAGCACATAGGTCAGTGGATGGCGAGCCCAGGTGCGGGGAATCCAGCCACGATCTGTGGCGTGGGCGATGCCGAACAGGCACAGCAGGTAGGCGGCACTGATCAGCAGGATCTGCAGTACGCTAAAACTCATTGGGGTCCCTTCGGTGTTCGAGCCAGAACGCCAGGGCGATCAGTGCCAGCCAGGCACCAAAAGGCCGGTACCAGGCACTGCCGGGGGCAATCCACCAGTCCATGATGGAGGGTGAAAAGATATAGATGGCCAATACGAGCAGAAAAACGAGTCGATAGATATACATGGCACGGCTCAGGCTGTAAGAGGGGCAGTGTCCCAATGTGAGACGCCCCAGTCCAGTAGTGCTTCGACGGAGGCCTTTTTCAGTTCCTTTGGTGGCGTCAGGCCCAGCGACTGCAGTGCATGCCATAGGTTGTCCGCCGCCCGGGTATCGTCCAGTGCCGGCGCCTGATTCTGTTTGCTCAGTTTCTGGCCTGCCTCATTGAGCATCAGCGGAATGTGCAGGTAACTGGGCGGTGTGGCCTGAAGCGCCTCGTAGAGCTGAAGGTGCACCGGGGTCAGTTCAAGCAGGTCCTGGCCGCGGACGATGTCCGTGATGCCCTGGTCGATATCATCCACAACAACCGCCAGGTGATAGGCATAGAAACCTTCCTTGCGCCGTACTACAACGTCGTCGGGTTCACCTTTCAGTTCATAGCTCCGGGAGCCGAGCAGGCGGTCCTGCCACTGTCCCTGTTTCGTGGGCATTTTAAAGCGCAGTGCTACAGGGGCTGGCTGATTCCAGTCAGGGTGGGTGCGGCACTGGGCCGGATGGAAGCCGTTGTTTCCGCCCAGGGCCTTGCGGCTGCAGGCGCAGGGGTAGATGCGCTGCTGCTGGCGCCATTGGGCCAGTATGGCATCGTAAGCCTCGCTGCGTTCGGATTGATAACGCACGCTTTCGTCCCAGTGCAGTCCATGGCGCTGGAGGCTGGCAAGAATGGCATCAGTGGCCTCGGGGGATTCGCGAAGCGGGTCCAGATCTTCGACTCGCACCAGCCACTGCCCGCGCTGAGCGCGGGCATCCAGCCAGCTGGCCAGTGCAGCCACCAGAGAGCCGAAATGCAACGGACCGGTGGGGGAGGGCGCGAAACGGCCTCGATAGATCATCGCGCGCCACCCCTCCCGGATCAGACGCCGGTCTGCTTTTCCCGGATCTCGGACAGGGTCTTGCAGTCAATGCACAGGGTCGCCGTGGGCCGGGCTTCGAGACGGCGGATGCCGATTTCTATGCCGCACTGGTCACAGAACCCGTAATCGTCCTTGTCGATCCGATCCAGTGTCTTGTCGATCTTGCGGATCAGTTTACGCTCCCGGTCCCGGGTGCGCAGTTCCAGGCTGAACTCCTCCTCCTGGGTGGCCCGGTCGCTGGGATCGGCATAGTTCGCGGCGTCTTCCTGCAGGTGGTGGACGGTGCGATCCACCTCCTCCATCAGCTCCTGCTTCCAGCCCAGAAGAATCTGGCGGAAGTGTTCAAGCTGATCCGCGTTCATGTATTCTTCGCCTTCCTCCGGGTTGTAGGGAGCGAAGTCCTCGAATTCATCCTGCACTTTGGGTTCGGTATTAGGCATAGTCGAAGCCCCTCCTGTTACTCAACCGGTTGCGCGAACCAGTCACTGTCCTTTCAGCCCCTGTGGCTGAAAGGGCGTTAGCGTGCCAATCCCTCTCTTTATAGAGTATAGAGCCCGGCATAGGCAAGATTGCGAAAGTAGCAGATTCAATGAGGAGCCGCCAGTCCATGCATTTTCAAGATTCGCTTGTTTCCGGTGTACTGCAGAGACGCTACAAGCGGTTTCTGGCCGATGTCACTCTGCAGACGGGTGAAACGGTCGTCGCGCACTGCCCGAATACCGGCTCCATGGCGGGCTGTGACCGGCCTGGCAGCCGCGTGTGGCTCAGTCGCTCGAACAATCCCAAACGCAAGCTGGCCTATACCTGGGAACTGGTGGAGGTGGATTCTGCCGGCAGCCTCGCCTGCATTAACACAGGCCATGCCAATGCGCTGGTCGGGGAGCTGCTCAGAATGGCTCCGCCAGAGTCGCTGGCAGGCTATGACCAGCTCCGCCCGGAAGTGCGCTATGGCGCGGAAAAGAGCCGCATTGACTGGCTGCTGGAGGACAGTGTGGGGGAGCGTCCCCCGGTCTGGCTTGAGGTCAAGAATGTGACTCTGGGGGAGTCCGGCGCGGGCTATTTTCCTGACGCAGTCACCGCACGTGGGCAGAAGCATCTGCGTGAGTTGGTGGCGCGGGTGAGGGCCGGGGACCGGGCGGTAATTTTCTTCTGTGTCAGCCACAGCGGACTCAGCAGTATGCAGCCAGCTGACGGCATTGACCCCGTCTACGGTCAACTGCTGCGCGAGGTGGTTGCTGAGGGTGTGGAGTGCCTGGCTTGGCGCGCGCGGATTACGTCGGAGGAGATGACGCTGGAGCAGCCCCTTCCGATCAGGCTTTAAGAGCGGCCCTGTCTAACCGGTATTATGGCCGGAGTCAGCGGTGTTCCGCAGTGCAGCAAGCAGGCGCTCGTTGAGTTCGCCGATATGCCGAGAGAGGGTCCTGAGCAGGCGCATGAAGGTTTCCGGCTGTGCTTGGATCAGTTGGATGAATTCATCCTGGGGGACACTCATCAGGGTGACATCGGTTTCCGCGATGACATCTGCAGAGTGGGTGTTGTCGGTCAGCGCGGAGAGCACCCCGAAAATCTCACCTTCATGGATGCTGCCAACATTCGTGTTACCAATGCGCACAATCGCGTGACCACGCATCAGTGTGTAGATTTCCTCCGAGACGGCGCCCTGGCGGACAATGACAGTGCCGGCACTGATGCGGCGAAAGCCTGCCTGGGGACGCATGCCGTGGCGGTTGCTGGCGGCAAAGGCCAGTATCAGTGCCTGGTTGGCGCAGGTCAGAAACTGGGTGTAGCGGTAGGCGAAGTCAGTATCAGCCAGAGCCTGCTGCAGTCCATCCTGACGGATGAGTTCAAGAGTACCACTGTCCTCGCTGCGCAGTTGAAGTGGCGAATCCGGCAGGTCCGGAATCTGGAATACATCGCCGGGCTGGAGAATGAGGGTGATGCGTTTGTCGTAAATCAGATCCAGCACACCATCGCGGATGCGGATCAACTGCCCGGGCATCAGCTCGTCACAGTCTTTGCCAGGCAGTAACGGGGTGGTCGTGCTGACCGGCAAGCCGTCCAGTGCATGGCAGTGTTGGTGATAGTGATCGAGCAGCTGGTCAAGCTGTTCCGGTTGGTCGCCGGGAATGTACATCGTAATCTCTGCTCAGCCTGTCATTTTGCGCATTCGGGTGCCGTGATTCAGCGACATCACAATCTCGTCCGCTTCCAGATCATGGGGGAAGTAGCAGCCGGAGATTTTGCTGTGGGCAATGCTGGCTCCTTCGAGATTGGCCCCCCGGAAATCAATGCCCCTGAGGTCCGCGCCGCGAAAATAGGCGTGAGTAAGATCCAGGCCCTCGGCATTCAGCCCTCGCAGATCAAGTCCCCGGAAATCGCCATAGGCAAAGCTTGGCAGTGATTCATATTTCTTCCGGGCCTGGTTGAATCCTTCGATATTCTCGTCCCGCAGTGCCTGGTAAAGCGGATCATCAATTTGCCGCGTGTCTTCGGTCATTGTCGGCCCCGTCTCTGCTCAAGTGCACCGGTATCGCTCTTGCCACGAGTATAGAAGCCACCTGTGAATTTCGACACTGTAAAACGTGTCTTAATGTTTCAGGTGTCGCCTGATGTTCTCGACGAGTGCTTCGAGCGCACCCTCCTGATCCGTGCGGATATGGATGGTGTGGCTGCGCTCGCTCTCACTCAGGGGTTCAAGGCTGGCAAGCTGCTTGTCGAGTACCGGCTCGCCGGCCTCTGAGGCCTCACCGCTGCGTTTCTCGCGGGCGCGGATCCGCTCACGCAGGGTGGCCTCCGGTGCCTCACAGGACACCAGTAACGAGGCGATTCCCAGGTTCTCCGCCACCTGAAACAGCGCCTCACGCTCCTGGATACGCAGCGCTGCGGAGTCGACTATCACCGGATAGCCGGCCAGCAGTATGTCGCGGGTGAGTCGTACCAGCCGGTCGTAGGTCTGAGTGGTGGCCTCCCGGGTGTAGATGCCGGCATCGAGGGCAGAAGCGCTGCGTTCGGTGGGCGCGAGACCAAACAGGCGCTTGCGCTCCACATCCGAGCGGATTCGCACCATGCTCAGCGCCTCGGCCAGATGTGCGCTGACCCGGGATTTTCCGCTGGCGGACAGTCCGGTTGTGATGATCAGCCAGGGAACTGGAATGGCGGTATATTCCTCGGCCAATCCGGCGTAGGCCCGGTATCGGGCCAGGCTGTGCTGAGCCTGCTCCTGGTTGTCAGCGGGCGAGAGCAGCGCGATTTTAGCGCGGATCATCGCGCGGTAGGCCTTGTACAGCGGCAGCAGCTCCAGGGATTCAAAATCACCGGTAAGCTCCAGGTAGCGGTTCAGTACCCGGTCGGCGAAGGCAGGCATCTTCCGGAACTCAAGGTCCATCAGCAGAAACGCCAGGTCATTCGCGGTATCAATCCAGCGGAAGTGTTCATTGAATTCGATGCAGTCGAAGATGGTGATCTGACCTTCGAAGAGCGCGATATTGCCCAGATGCAGGTCGCCATGGCACTCGCGAAGCGCACCCTGCTCAAACCGCCGCCTGAGGGTGGGCTCAAGCCGTTCAAAGGCTGACTCCATCCATTCACCGAGATGCTGCAACTGACTGAGATCGGTTTCGTCGCTTAGTTGTTCGCGGATCTGCTCCAGGTTTTCCCGCATGGGCTGGTGCAGTATTTCCGGGGAGCCCAGGGTGCTGTCGCTCGCGAGTGGTGGCGCAGACTGGTGGAAATGCGCCAACAGATCGGCCAGCTCATCCATATGATGGCTGGCCAGTTCATCACGCTCGGCCAGAACGTCCAGAGTCCGTTGCGGGTCGAACTGACGCATGCGCAGTGCGTACTCAATGGGCTCACCTTCGCCGTTGAGTGCCGGTGCTGAAGGTGATCCGGTAATGGTGACCACGTCCTGATAGATGCTTTCAGCGGTCCGTCGGTTCAGGCGCAGCTCTTCCTCACAGTAGAAACGGCGCTGCTGCAGATCGCGGAAGTCCAGAAAGCCCAGATCCAGGGGTTTCTTGATCTTGTAGGCGTAAGGGCCGGTAAGAAGCAGCCAGGATATGTGTGTTTCGATCAACTGGATGTCAGTGGCTTCATGCTCGTAGATGGCCGGGTCCTGCAGGGCCTGAATCAGTTCGCTGTGCATACCGGACTCCTCCATGGCTGCGCGGGACTGCCATCATAACCATGAAGTAACAGGATGAACACAATCCGGGGAATGACTGGGCGAAACAAGACGCTATAATCGGCGATCATGACTGCATCCCGAAAATCGCCCAGCGCGACAGGCCAAAAGAAAAGTAAGGGCTCAAAACAGCCTGAACGTCCCCGCCGCTTCTGGCGCCCACTGCTGGGGCGCCTGACGGTGGTGGGGCTGCTTGTGCTGGTGGCCTGGATGATCTACCTGGATATTGAGGTAACGTCCACCTTTGAGGATCACCGCTGGGAGGTGCCCTCGCGGGTCTATGCCAGGCCACTGGAGCTGTATCAGGGCGCGCCGGTCGCCGCTGAGGATCTGCAGCGCGAACTCGAGGAGCTGGGCTATGACGAGCAGGATGTGGCCGATGAACCCGGCACCTATGCCCGTAACTCGGGTGATTTTCAGGTGTACACCCGGGGGTTCCGCTTCCCGGATGAGCGTGAAGGGCCACGTCGCCTGGCTCTGAGCCTTCAGAACGAGCGGGTGACCCGCTTCGAATCCCTGGATGAGGATGAGCACCCGCTGGTGCGCCTTGAACCCCAGCAGATTGCCGGTATCTACCCCGGCCACAATCAGGATCGGGTTCTGGTGCAACTGGAAGATGTTCCGCAACTGTTCCAGCAGACGCTGCTGGCCGTGGAGGATCGGGATTTTCACAGTCATCACGGCGTGGCACCGGTTTCGATCATGCGGGCGTTTCTGGCCAACATCCGTGCCGGGCGGGTGGTTCAGGGCGGCAGTACCCTGACCCAGCAGCTGGTCAAGAACTTCTACCTCACCGACGCTCGGACCTACCAGCGTAAGTTCAACGAAGCGCTCATGGCGATTCTGCTGGAAATACGCTACAGCAAGGACGCGCTGCTGGAGTCCTACATCAATGAGGTCTATCTGGGGCAGGCCGGAGCGCGGTCGATCCATGGCTTCGGCCTGGGCAGCCGTTTTTACTTTGGCAAGGATCTGGAGGAGCTTGAGCTGCACGAAATGGCGCTGCTGGTTGGCATGATCCGTGGTCCAGGGTATTACAACCCAAGGAACAATCCGGAACGGGCACTTGAGCGACGCAACCTGGTTCTGGGGATTCTGGCCCGTGAAGGAGTAGTTGATCAGGCAACGGCGCAGGAGGCCAGCTCCAAGCCGTTGGGGGTGATCGCTCCCCCGCGTGATGCCATTAACCGGTATCCGGGGTTCATGGATCTGGTGCGCGAGCACCTCGGCCGGGATTACAGCGACGAGGATCTGGAGTCCTCTGGCCTGAGGATTTTCACCACATTGGATCCGAGGGTCCAGTACGCGGCCGAGACCCGGATGAATGTGATTCTGGCGGCGATTGAGCAGGATGAATCGCCGGGTGCGCTGGAAGGTGCCGGGGTGATCACGCGCCGGGAAAGCGGTGAAGTAGAGGCCCTCGTCTCCGGACGGGAGACGCGGTATTCAGGGCTGAACCGTGCCATGAGTGCACAGCGCCCCATCGGTTCTCTGGTCAAGCCGGCCATTTACCTGACCGCGCTGGAGCAGCCGGATTCCTATACGCTGATCAGTGCCCTGGAGGATGAACCCTTCCAGATCGAGTTTGAGAATGGCGACACCTGGGCGCCCCGTAACTTTGATGGAGAGTCGCTGGGGGAGATTCCGCTGCACAAGGCGCTTTCACGATCCCGCAACCAGGCTACGGTCCGCCTCGGGCTGGACCTGGGGCTCGATCAGGTCGCCCAGACGCTGCAGCGCCTGGGTGTTGATGGCCAACCGAGGCTCTACCCATCGTTGCTGCTGGGCAGCCTTGGCATGACACCGCTGCAGGTTACAGAAATGTATCAGACTCTGGCCACCGGCGGGTTCCGGGTGCCGCTGCGCAGCATTCGCACCGTGACCACGGCAGAGGGTGAGACCCTGTCACGCTACGATCTGGATATGACTCGTGTGGCCGACCCCGAGCCCATGCATCTGTTGCAGTACGGTATGCAGGAAACCATGCGCGAGGGGACCGGAAGCTCCGTCTATAACCTGCTGCCGGAATCGCTGCATACCGCCGGGAAGACGGGCACCACCAATGAAGGGCGCGACAGCTGGTTCGCCGGGTTTACGGGCAATCACCTCGGGGTAATCTGGATTGGTGCTGACGACTATGACGCTACCCACCTGACGGGCAGTACCGGGGCGCTTCAGGTCTGGGGGCATACCATGGGAGAAATTCCCCAGTCCGCTTTCTCGCCGGTGGTCCCGGACGGCATCCGCTATGAATGGATTGACGAGGAGACCGGTGCCGTTACGGAGGAGAACTGTGAGGGCGCGCGTCAGATTCCGTTTATTGAAAGCAGCCAGCCCCGGGACAGCGTCTCCTGTGATGATACGATGGGTGGACGCTTGCAGCGTTGGTTTCAAAGAACCTTCTGAGGACAACAATGAACGGCATGATCAGCCGGAGCACTCTGGCAGCAATTATGGTGGTGATGGTGGGCTGTGCAGCGCCACCTCAGGACCCGGAGGAGTCACCGGAAGAGGTGGTTGAAGTAACCGAGCCCGAAGAGGTGACGGAACCGGAGGAGGAGCCGGATCCGCGTCGTCGTGACGCCGGTGGTGAGCTCTCGCCGGCGGCCTCCAGCCTGCTCGCCACGGCCGAGGGGCTGCTTGAGGGCGGCGAGCCGGATGCGGCTCTGAATCTGGTCGAGCGGGCCCAGCGGATCTCACCGGATGCGGCGGAAGTCTACTTCATGCTGGGGGAGGTGCACCAGGTCCGGGAGCAGGCAGGTCGCGCCGAACAGTTCGTGCTCAAGGGCATTACCCAGGCCGGCAACAACACAGAGTTGCAGGAGCGGGGCTGGTCTTTGCTGGTGGCCATCCGTGAGGAGGAAGGCGACAAGGCGGGCGCCCGTAAAGCGGAGGAGCGGGCTGCAGGCCTTGGAAACTAACAGACCATTCGCCCCACCCCCGCCGGAGCCTGCTTGCAGGCGAGAGCCCGGTCAGGGACCGGGCTCTCATCGGCAGGTTCTCAACGTCGACGTTTATTACTCGTCTTCGTAACTGAAATCCTCCTGCTGGGTTTCATCGGCAACGACGGTTACATTTTCTTTGCCGCGGAAGTCCAGGTCGTCTTCTGCGTCCGGATCGTCGAGGTCACAGGTGTAGGCGATGGTGTAATCACCTTCCTCCAGAAACGCAGCGACGTAGTTCTGCTCATCTTTATCAACAGACGCTGACATCAGTGGAGCCTGATCAATGTCCTCATCCTCGTCGATGTGGTAGTCCACGAGTTCGGCATCTGATCCCTCATAGACATAAACTGCCCCCGGGTCATTGTCTTCCTCAGCATCGTCGCAGGCATTCGAAATGAGGGTTGAATCAACGTCACCCGCAATCTCCCCAACTTCGGTGTTGTCGATCATTCTCAGTGAGGGGCGGAGGAAATAATCTTGACCCTCAGGGTTGGTGATTGCTGCACGCAGATCGAAGTCGATCGTGAAATCGGCTGAACCGCCCTGCGGCACGGTGAAACCGCCAGATAGCTGGAGCCCGCGTGCGGACTGAACGGCCAGGTCATGCTCGCCGTCGTCTGCTACTACGTACATGTCTGGGTGTCTGTCATTCTCAGCTGTTTCCAGACGGATCCAGTTGTATTCACCTGCAGGCACCTCCTCCTCGCTGATCAGGCTGGCTGCATTGCCCCCCTGAAGCTCGAGCAGGTCAATGGGCTGCTCCTCCATTTGCTCCTCGTCGAGTGAAATCTCGACGCGGTCACCATCCCGGGGGTTAAGGGTGACGCCTGTGAATGAGACGTTTACCTCTTCAAGCGAATCCACCGGAGCATCGGTAACATCCAGCGACAGCGATCCTGTACCGTCAGACGAACTGCTGCTGAAGCAGCCTGTAAGGGATGCCGCGGCAATGGCGACGGTCAGTGGCTTCACGATATTGGCTGTCATAAATCAGCTCCATGCTATCTGGTTCTGCGAATGTCGCTCACCCTAATGGTGAGCAACGCGTGCCCGTCCCCACGTTGGTGCACCAAAATCGTTCCATTGGGGGAGGTTACGAAAACTCAATAAACACTTTCCCGCAGGAGCCTGCTTCATTCACCCGGCAACTCTGCTATAAATGGACGCCAATTAAGACCTGTAACCTGAGGCCTGCAACCACCACTCAAGAGGTCAATTTGTTTTTTTCACGTTCCCAGGCAAAACAGTTTGATCAGCTTGTCCAGCCGCACCTGCAGGGCATGTTCCGGTTTGCCCACCGGTTGACCGGCAACAGTCAGGATGCCGAAGACCTGGTGCAGGACGTCATGGTCAAGCTCTACCCGCGCACAGATGAGCTGATGCAAGTGGCAGACCTGCGGCCCTGGCTGAACCGGGTGCTTTACCGTCAGTTCGTAGACCAGACCAGACGCGACAAGCGCCGTGCGGATCAACCGCTGTCCGATCACATGCCGGAGTCGGAGCATGGCGTCTTCATGGATCGTCACCCCGGAGAGACGCTGGGCCCGCTGGGAGACATGGAACAGACGCGATCGAAGCAGTTGCTGGATGAGGCGCTGAACGGGCTCTCACCCGATCAGCGGGCGCTGATCGTGATGCACGACGTTGAGGGGTGGCGCCAGGAGGACATTGCCCAGGTTCTGGACGTGGCGCCGGGCACCATCAAGTCGCGTCTGCATCGGTGCCGGCAGGCGCTTCGTGAGCGATTGAGTCAGAAGATGGAACCAAAAGGGAGCGGCAAGCGTGTGCCAGGTAACGGGAGAGATGAATCATGAATTGCGATGATGTGATTGCAAAACTCGACGATGGCTGTGACGGCCTGCTGACAGAGCCGCAGCAGCGCGACTTTGAGGCGCATCTGGATGATTGCGCCCAGTGCCGTCGCCTGGTTGTGGCGGAGCAGCGCTGGCGCCACCTGCTGGCGCGGCAGGAGCCACCTGTGGCCGAATCGGGATTTGAGCAACGCATGCTGCAGGCCGCCCATGGCCAGGGCGATGCGCGGCGTCGATGGACAACACCTGTGGCCGGCGGTGCCATGGCCGCCTGCCTGGCACTGGGGTTGATGTTGGGGCAGTGGTGGCCCGGTTCGGACTCAGACGGTGCGATTCAGCCCGAGACGACTGAGTTGGTCGGCCCCGTGGCGGACGATCAGGTTGAAGATGTGCAGCTGGCGTTTGAGTCCGGCCAGCAGTTGCAGAATGTGACACTGACGCTGGAGCTGCCGCCCCATGCGGAGCTGGTCTCCTTCCCGGGTGAGCGCTCCATAAGCTGGCAGGTGGATCTGGAGGAAGGCCAGAACATGCTGGCGCTGCCCATGCGGACCCTGTTCCCGGGCGAGGGCGAGCTGGTGGCGCATCTGGATGATGGCGAAAGACGCAAGACGTTCCGGGCACCGGTGCGTGCCGATGGTAAAGAGTCCTGAGGGAGGGGTGTATGAGAGTCAATACGTTGATACCGGCTCTGGTTCTGGCGTTGGCAGGCAGCGCTTCCGCGCTGGCCGATGACGATCTTGACGTCACCATGCGGATGGTGCCGGGTGATGAGGCGCCGGATGAGAGTGTCGTGCCACGGATTGAATTGCCGGAATCGGCATCGGATCAGGCCCACGAGATGGCCGCGCCGGGGCTTGAGCGTGCGGAAGAGGCCTCCGAACAAGGCCGTGAAGCTTCTGAGCAGGGCCGAGAAGCAGCCGAAGCGGCGCGTGAGCGTGGCCGCGATGCACGCGACCGTGCACAGGAGCGGGGGCAGATCCCGGAAGCGGGAGAGCCGGTCGGAGGCAGGCCCGGCGGGGGTGCAGGAGGCGGTCCAACTGAGGTACCCTCTGGGGACTGACGGGCTCTGATTATTAGGCCCGTGTGCTTCATAACGCATGAGGGCCGATATTGAGGGGGGTGTGGTTACCACTGCTGGTTGTTCTGGCCGCACCATGGCTGGCGGTTCACTCTCAGGAGCGTGATGCTCAGGACTGGTTCCAGTCCGGCATCGAAGCTTTTGACGCGGGGCACTACGAACAGGCGGTGCAGTACTTTGACCGGGCCGCTGAGCAGGGCCTTGCCTCCACAGGGCTTACCTACAATCGGGCGGTAGCCCATTACCGGGCGGGCAAGCTGGACGAGGCCCGCCAGGGTTTCGAGAGCCTCCTGGAGCAGGGGGAGTCTCCCCAACTGGCCCTCTACAACCTTGGCCTGGTTGCTTTGGCTGCGGATCAGCCCGATCAGGCGCGCGATCACTTCCTTCGGGTCACCCGCGCTGACGGGGATGAGAAACTGCACGGCCTGGCCCGTCAGCAGCTTGAACGCCTTGCTGAATCCGCCGGGGCGGCGCCGGCCTGGCAGGGGCTGGTCAGTGTCAGCGGGGGCTACGAGGACAACCTCAATGTAGCCTCAGAGCGTACACTGGAGGCGGAAGACGGTTTTGGTGAATTCCTCCTCTATGGTTCCGGCTATCTGCTCGGTGATGAATCCCAGGGGCTGCGGCTGAGCTCCGTCGTTACCCGGCGGGACTATTTCAGTGAAACCGATTCAAGCCAGCAGGTGGCACGTCCGGCGCTGGCCGCTGACTGGCGTTGGGACAGCTGGCGACACAGCCTTGTGGGTGATGTGGAGTGGGTCTGGCTGGGCGGTGATCGCGTTGAGCGCCGTGACCGGTTCCAGCTGCGCTCCCGGCGTGATCTGACCTCGGGGCAGCTTCAGGGTGCCGTGGGGTCGGTCCGGGTCCGAGCCGGCTCGGGTTTCTCGGAGCTGGAGGGGCGTGAGGCCTTTTTTGAGGCAGGCTACCGTCACCACTGGCGCAACTCACTGAACACCACCGTCACCTACCGCTATTCCCGCGATGATCGCGATGATTTCGTGTTTGGGGATGACGGTTTTTTCAGTTTTTCCCCCGTCCGTCATCGTGTGGATCTGAGGTTGAGCGGGCTGGAGTGGTCCCGTTGGCAGTTTGCTCCACGGGTGCAGTACCGCTTTTCCCGTTTTCGCGACCAGGATCGTGACGAGGAAGGGGAGCCGTTGGGTCGGCGTGAGGAGCACAGAGTTCGGGCCGGTGGCTATATTGAGCGTGCCCTGAATGATCGCTGGCACTTTTTCATGATTCCCGAGTGGGAGATCAATGATGCCAATCGGGATGAGCGGGAATATCGTCGGTTTGAGGTGCAGGCGGGGGTTGAACTGCGCTGGTAGGGGCGCTCATGAATCGCCCGCGAGAAGGGCTCCTGCAGATGGGGCACCCTCCCGCGTAGGAGCGCACCTCGTGCGCGATCGCCTGCACAGCAGGCGCCCTGTCGATATCGCCAGCAAGGCCGGCGCGCTGCGTGCGCGATCGCCCGCCAGGCGGGCTCCTACGGGGAGCCTGCCTGGCGGTCTGTGGGTGGGGTTTCAGCTGATCTGTTTGAAGGCGGCTTCGGCTGCTTTCAGGGTTTCTTCAATGTCAGCATCACTGTGCGCTGAAGAGACGAAGCCGGCCTCAAACGCAGACGGTGCCAGATAGACGCCCTGCTCCAGCATGGCGTGGAAGAAACGCCCGAACAGCTCCGTGTCGCAGTTGGTTACATGCTGGAAGCTGCTCACCTCGGGCTGGTCCGTGAAGAAGAGCCCGAACATGCCGCCTGCGCCCTGGGCTTTGAGCTTGAAGCCGGCGGTTTCTGCCTGCTCCACCATGCCCTTCATCAGGGTCTCGGTTTTGCGCCCCAGCGCCTCGTGGAAGCCGGGTTCGGCCAGCCCTTCCAGTGTGGCCAGTCCGGCCCGCATGGCCAGCGGGTTGCCGGAGAGGGTGCCGGCCTGATAGACCGGGCCGAGCGGGGAGAGGTGGGACATGATGTCGCGCCGACCGCCGAGTGCACCCACCGGCAGGCCGCCACCGATGATCTTGCCCAGCGCGGTGAGATCCGGCGTCACCCCGTAAAGTTCCTGGGCTCCGCCACGGGCAACACGGAAGCCGCACATGACCTCATCAAAGATCAGCACACTGCCGTGTTCGTCACAGACCTCGCGCAGCCCCTCCAGAAATCCGGGCACCGGCGGCACACAGTTCATGTTGCCGGCAATGGGCTCAACAATGATGCCGGCAATCTGGTCGCCGTACTCCTTGAAAATCCGCCGCACGTCGTCGATGTCATTGAAACTGGCAGTGAGGGTGTGTTCAGCCAGGCTGGCCGGAATGCCCGGCGAGTTGGGCTGACCCAGGGTAAGGGCGCCTGAGCCGGCCTTCACCAGCAGTGAGTCCACATGACCATGGTAGTTGCCTTCGAACTTCAGGATCTTGTCGCGTCCGGTATAGCCACGGGCCAGACGTACCGCCGTCATGGTTGCTTCGGTGCCGGAGTTGGTCATGCGCACCATCTCGATGGCGGGCATCAGCTCGCAGATCTTGCGGGCCATGGCGGTTTCGATGGCTGTGGGTGCCCCGTAGCCGGTTCCTTCCTTCAACTGGTCGGCAATGGCGTCCAGGATGGCCGGGTTGGCGTGGCCCAGGATCATGGGGCCCCAGCTGCCCACATAGTCGATGTAGCGTTTGTCGTCCTCGTCCCAGAGGTGGGCGCCTTCGGCTTTCTTGAAAAAGATGGGGGTGCCGCCTACGCCCTTGAAGGCCCGGACCGGGGAGTTGACGCCGCCGGGGATGTATTGCTGGGCCTGTTCAAACAGGGTGTCGGATTGCGTCATGGCTGTTCTCCTGAAGGACGTTGATGGAACAAACGGGTGAACTCGCGGGCGCGCTCTTCTATGTTTTCGGCGGAAAAGAGGCCGTGGACCACGGCAACCAGATCGGCACCCGCGGTGATCAATTCGGGGGCATTATCCACAGTGACACCGCCGATTGCCACGCGGGGCAGGCCGAGCCCAGCGGCCTGTGTCAGCACTGCCGGGTCAGCGCCGGGCGCGCCGGCCTTGGTTTGTGAGCTGAAAAAGCGTCCGAAAGCGAGATAGGAAGCGCCTTCTGCAGCGGCATTCTGCGCAGCGGCCAGTGAGCCATGGCAGCTGCGGCCAATGAGGGCCTGGGGGCCCAGCAGTCGCCTTGCCTCGGCCAATGGGGCATCGTCATCACCGAGGTGGACGCCGTCGGCACCCAGTCGGCGAGCAAGCTCCGGGTCATCGTTGATGATCAGCGGTCTGCCATGGTTGCGGCAGCAGTCGCGCAGGCTGGCGGCAATGGAGAGGCGCTGAGTGTCAGTGGAGGATTTATCCCGGTACTGGATCATCACGGCGCCACCGGTGAGCGCGGCTTCAACCGCCTTCACAATGCGATCGGCAGCCAACAGTTGCGAGTCTGTTACGGCGTAGAGGCCGCGTGTCAGCCCGGAGGTGTTCATGGGCGAACGCTCCTGTCCGGTACCGGTTGCCCGGCACCGACCTGGAGTGCGCCGGCGATGGCCCGGGCGACAAAGGATTGCGCCTGCTCGATCGCCTGGGTCGGGTCATGCCCCGAGGCGAGCCCGGCACTGATGCCGGCAGCCAGAGTGCAGCCGCTGCCATGGTACTCACCGCCAACCCGTTCCAGCTGCCAGCTCTGTTCGCGGCCGTCTGCCCGGAAAAGACGGTTTTCAAGGTGGCTGCCGGTTCCGTGCCCGCCGGTGGCCAATACCGAGGCACAGCCGGTTTCCAGCAGGGTGCGGGCGCTGGCCGCCTCGTCTGTGGCGCCACCGAGCTGGAGCAGTTCAGGGCCATTGGGGGTCAGGGTCTGAGCAAGTGGGAAAAGGTGCTCTTTCATGGCCGCCAAAAGTGCCTCGTCTGCCAGCTCTCCGCCGCCTGCGGCCTTGATGACCGGGTCAACAACCAGCGGCAGTGCCGGGCCAGAGTCCAGAAAAGCTCGCAGTACCTCGACCACCGTGGCGCTGCCCATGGCGCCGGTTTTCACCGCATGGATGGGGATGTCGGCACGCAGGTGCATCAGCTGTCGCTCAATCAGCGTGGCGTCGACGCCTTCCGCCCCATGAACATTGACGGTGTCCTGTTCGGTCAGGCAGGTCACGATGGGCAGTGGATGGCAGCCCAGTGCGGTAATCGCCTGGATGTCCGCCTGTATGCCGGCGCCCCCAGAGGGGTCAAGGCCTGACAGGACCAGTACATGGGGCTTTTGTTTGAGCATTCAGAAGGGCCTCACAACGGCAAGAATGATGATGCCGACCAACAACAGGACCGGGAACTCATTGAACCAGCGGTAGAAAATGTGACTCCGCGTGTTGGCGTCGTCCCGGAAAACCCGGACCAGATGGCCACAATACAGATGATAGGCCACCAGTATTGCGATCAACACCAGTTTGGCGTGCATCCAGCCCTGAGACAGATAGAACTCCAGATTCAGGCCGAGCAGCCAGAACCCAAAGATGAGCGTTGCGACCATGGAGGGGTTGGTAATGCCCCGATACAGCTTGCGCTCCATGGTCTTGAAGCGCTCATTGCTGATCTGATCCTCTGACATGGCATGGTAGACAAAGAGCCTGGGCAGATAGAACAGGCCCGCAAACCAGGTCACCATGGCCATGAGATGGAAGGCTTTAATCCAAAGCACGCGCTGTCTCCAATTGGGCCGGATGAACCCCGCTGTGGCAGGGCAAGTTACTGAAGGCATGGTACAATGAGGGTTTGATTTCGCCAAAGTTTAAACGGGAGGTTGCAGTGATCAGAGTGGGCATTGTTGGCGGCACGGGGTACACCGGTGTGGAGTTGCTGCGCCTGCTGGCCATGCATCCGGAGGCCGAAGTGGTGGCGATTACCTCGAGGTCTGAGGCGGGCATGCGCGTTGATGAGCTCTTCCCCAGCCTGCGCGGACACTGCGACCTGGCTTTTCAGACACCGGATGATTCACTGTTGGGTGAGTGCGATGTCGTTTTCTTTGCCACACCCAACGCCGTGGCGATGCACAGCGTGGGTGCATTGCTTGAGCGGGGCGTGCGGGTGATCGATCTTTCCGCTGACTTCCGGTTGCGTGATCTGGATGTGTGGGAGCGCTGGTATGGCGAGCGTCATGTGGCTCCGGAGCTGGTGGAGGAGGCGGTTTACGGCTTGCCTGAAATGTACCGGTCGGACATTTGCCAGGCTCGCCTTGTCGCCAATCCGGGGTGCTACGCAACAGCAATCCAGCTTGGCTTTCTGCCGCTGGTTGAGGCCGGGCTGGTCGATACCAGTTACCTGATCGCGGATGGCAAGTCCGGCGCAAGCGGTGCCGGCCGGCAGGCCAAAGTCGGGACCCTGCTGGGTGAGGCGGGGGAGAGCTTCAAGACCTATGCCGCTTCCGGGCACCGCCATGGTCCGGAAATTGAGCAGGGTGTGGCGGCCATGCAGGGCGGGGGAGCCGCCCAGGTCACCTTTGTTCCACACCTGATACCCATGGTCCGCGGTATAGAGGCTACACTCTATGCTTGCCTCTGCGGTGCGGACACGGATGTGCAGCAGGTGTTCGAGTCGCGTTTCCGTGATGAGCCCTTTGTGGATGTGATGCCCTGGGGATCACATCCGGAGACCCGCAGTGTGCGGGGTGAGAACACCTGCCGCATGGCGTTGCATCAGCAGCCCGGGCAGTCACTGGTTATTGTCAGCTCGGTGATCGATAATCTGGTCAAGGGGGCTGCCGGTCAGGCGGTCCAGAACATGAATCTGATGTGTGGTCTGACAGAAACGCTCGGACTGGAAGCGCCGGCTCTTTTGCCCTGAACTGCGCTTGTTTAAAGGAACCAAAAAAATATGCCTGAAAACAGCGAACAGCTGGTCGTAGTCCGCCAGCGCAGGGGCGAGCGCTACCGGCGCCTGGCCATTCTGGTGGGGTTTACGGTGTCGGCGGGCGTGATCGGTTTTTTTCTGGGCGGCTCGCAGTTTCTGCAACGCTACCAGGCCGCATCCGAAGGACAGCACACCATCGCTGAACAGCGTGATCAGCTTCAGCAGGAAGTGACTGATCTGCGCCAGCGCGCGATACAGGCAGAGCGGGGGCAGCAGTTGGACGAGCACACGCTGCTTGAGGCCCAGAGGACGATTCACGATCTGGAAGAGGATCTGAAAGAGAAGCAGTCCCAGATCACGTTCTACCGAACAGTAATGGCGCCTGAGGATGTTGAGACGGGATTTCAGGTTTTCAGGCTGGATCTGGACCCAACCCGCAATGAGGATCGATGGCGTTACAATCTGGTACTGGGTCAGCTCGGGGATAACAATCAGTTTGTTTCCGGGCATGTTAATGTGGAGTTGGTGGGCTATTCTGACGGGGAAAGGCAGGTTCTTCCCTTTGAGGAGGTTTCCGGTGAGCTGGATGAAAGCGATATAAGCTTCCGGTTCCGGTACTTTCAGTCGATAGATGGTGAATTGGTTGTGCCCGACGGTTTTGAGCCGGAAGAGATCCGGGTTGATGCCGAAGCAGGCAGTGAGCGTTCCGAGCGCTCATTTCCGTGGCACGAAAAAACAGGAGAGTAAGCGGATGTTTGGCAAGTCCAGCAATAAGCGCAAGCCGGTTTCCACGCATTTCGATACGCTCATCTCGGAAAGGACATCTGTTCGTGGAGATGTCCACTTTTCCGGGGGGCTGCATGTGGATGGGCGGGTTGAAGGTACCGTTGTAGCCGAAGAGGGTAGTGATGCTGTGTTGCGTATCAGTGAGGTGGGTGAGGTGGCCGGTGATGTTTATGCGCCACATGTCATTATCAACGGTACGGTTCACGGTAATGTCTATTCCACCGAGGATGTGGAGCTCGCCTCAAAGGCCTCAGTCCATGGCAATGTCTATTACAACCTGATTGAAATGGCTATGGGGGCTGCCGTGAATGGGAGTCTGCTGCACAGAAAGAACGGTGATGGCCTGGCGCCGGAAACGCGGACGGTGCCGGCAGCCAGCCAGGTGGGTGCGCTTGAGCATTCTGAGCAGGAGCAGGGTGCTGAAGAGGAAGAGATGCCTGTGGAGACGGATGCAAGCCGGATATGATCGGCTTGAATTCACGCCTGCGCCGTCACCATAATGTCAGCTTGGGATATCAATCAGATAGAGGCTGTACATGAGCGTCGTTCAGCAACAGGTGCCGGCTCCCGTCTTTTTCACCGATTCAGCGGTGTCCAAGGTGCGGGAGCTGATCGAAGAGGAAGGCAATCCGAACCTCAAGCTCCGGGTCTTTGTGACCGGTGGGGGCTGCTCGGGGTTCCAGTATGGCTTTTCCTTTGACGAAGAGCAGGCGGATGACGATGCGGTGGTCGAGCGCGATGGTGTGTCGATGCTGGTGGACCCTATGAGCTATCAATATCTCGTTGGGGCAACGGTGGACTATCAGGAAAGTCTGATGGGTGCTCAGTTCAGCGTGCAGAACCCCAATGCTTCCAGCACCTGCGGTTGTGGCTCCTCTTTCACGATCTGAGTTGGTTTCTCAGTCGCGCTTCCCGTAAGGCACCTCTATTTCTGCGCGCCGGGGTAGGCCGCCCCCAGGACCCTCGGTCCCTTGGCTCCTGTAACAGTGGGCAGGTTGCCGGCTCTGCCCAGGCAGTGCTGGCGGGCCAGCCATGCGAAGGCTGCGCCCTCCACAGACTGCGGGTCCATTCCCAGCTCGTCACTCGTTGATACTGCGGTACGCGGCAGACGTTCTGCCATGGTTCTGGTCAGCGTCTGATTAAAGGCGCCTCCGCCACAGAGATAGACCCGTTCGGCCTCTCCAAGCTGTTCGATTCCCCGGCAGATGGTCTCGACACTGAGTTCAAGCAGGGTGCGCTGTATGTTTTCTGTCGGTTGTGACCGGTAGTTGGCGGTGTGCTCTCTGAGCCAGTGTGCATTGAAGTGTTCGCGTCCGGTGCTCCTTGGTCCTTTGCGCGCGAAATAAGGCTCCTGCAGCATTTGCTCCAGCAGTTCAGGGATTACGTTGCCGGAGTCCGCCCATCGCCCCTTGTCGTCATAGGCTCTTTTAAGGTGTTCCTGACACCACAGATCCATCAGGCGGTTGCCTGGGCCGGTGTCAAAACCTCGTATTTGCTCTTCCTCACCCGGCAGCCATGTGATGTTGGCCATTCCACCAATATTGACCAGAACCCGGCGTTCACCTGGGTGGCCAAAACACCATTGGTGGAAAGCGGGTGCCAGCGGTGCTCCCTGACCTCCGGCGCTCATGTCCCTGCGTCTGAAGTCGGCAATCGTTGTGATTCCAGTCTGTTCGGCAATGCGGTGGGGGTCGCCCACCTGCAGGCTGAAGGGATGGCTGTGGTCTGGCCGATGACGAAGGGTCTGTCCGTGGCTGCCGATGGCCTCAATGGCGGTGTCGGCAATTTGTTGCTCCGTCAGCAACTTCTGTACACAGCGCGCGAAGTGATCCCCCACGGCGGCATCAGCAGCCATGAGGTCGTCGGGTGTGCCCCGGTTGCAGCAAAGATTCTCGAGTTGTTGCTGCAGTTCTGGTGGATAGGAAAGCGAGGTTCGGGAGCAATCAGTGATCGTTTGCTGATCGGAGAAGCGTGCGAGGACAGCATCCGTGCTGTCCATGCTGGTGCCGGACATGAGGCCGATGTAGTAGCCACTTGCCGGGTGTGATGGGGTCATTCTTCTCCAGCCAGGGCGACCTGGAAGGAATCGTCATGGTCTGACAGCTGCGCCAGCAATGGTTCTGCCTGGAGCTTGAACTCATCCATCTTCGAGTCCGGCACCGGGTCGGCATCGGGCAGATCGACCCGCATCGGGTCACGGGGCCGGTCGCTCACTCTGTACTCATAATGAAGATGGGGGCCACTCGCCAGCCCGCTCATGCCAACATAGCCTATGGTTTCACCCTGGCGCACGCGCTTGCCATCGCGCATGCCATTTGCATAGCCCTGCATGTGCGCATAGACGGTGGTGACATCATTGCCATGGTCGATACGGATCGTCCGTCCGTAGCCGCCATCCCGGCCAATGTAGGTGATTCGTCCATCGCCGGAGGCCTTGATCGGCGTTCCGGGCCTGGCAGCGAAATCTGTCCCTTCATGCGGACGGGTACGGTTTAGAATCGGGTGCTCGCGGTTCAGGTCAAACTGCGATGAAACACGGTCGTAGTCCAGCGGTGCACGCTTGAAGGCCTTGCGCATGCTGGAGCCATCCGGCGCATAGTAGCCGCTGCGTCCGTTCTCATCCGTATACAGAACGGCAGAGTATTCATCGCCACGGTTATGGAAATTAGCGGCCAGAATGCGCCCATAGCCGATCTTTTCGCCGTCCAGGTGATGTTCTTCGTAAAGCACGGAGAAGTGATCGCCGGAGCGCAGTTCGCGGCCGAAATCAATCTGCCAGCCAAAGACGTTTGAAAGGCGTGAACGCATGTTGGGGCTCAGTCCAGCCCGATTGGCCGCAAGTGCGTAGGAGGTCTGGATTTCGCCGGAGGCAAATGCAAGCTCCACATCCGGCTCCTGCATGAATTCCTCGGTGATGAAGCCGTCCTCGCCCCGGCTTGCCTGGAGCTTGGTGGTCCGGCTGTTGTGCAGTGTAAATGCTTCCAGTTGGCCTTCATCGTTCAGGCCGAACTCGAGCTCCTGGCCTACCTGGAGCCTGTGAAGGTCCTCCGTTTTACCTTCCCCGTTAATGACCTCGTACATGTCACTGTTGTTGAGGCCTGCGCGGCTGAAGACTCGGGAGAGGGTGTCACCACTTTTCACCTCCAGAGTTTTCCATTCCAGCGATCGGGCGGTATCCGGTGCCGCTTGGGCTATATCGTCATCCGGGGCTGCTTCACCGGTCTCCGATTGCCAGCCAGCGCCTGAGTCGGGCGGCTGAATTGAGAGTAGGTCGCCCTGATCCGGCACAGGGACTGGCCCGGCACTTGCCATCATGGATTCAGGTTCTGGATCGGCTGGTGTGGCGGGCTTCAGTTGCCCGGTTGCCAGGTCCAGGTGGGCCGTGACCCTCTGAGCCTCCACATCGTTTCCGGGGGAGACAAGTAAGGTCGCTCCAAGTGCTGCCGTCAGACTTGCGACTGCGATCAGGTGGGGCTTGGGAAATTGGCTCAGCACACTACTAACCTATTTTTTGTAATCTGAGTCGGGGTTTGGCCTGCACAATCGCAGAAGTACTCGAAGTATAATCCAATGATCCCTGAGTGCAAAAACCTATTGCATCCAAATATGTCGCCTCACCACCCCAGTGCCATTACTGTTATAATGCGTTACCTCCCAGACGCCCATATCGTGGCGCTTGGCGCGCTTGCATTACCGTTGTGTAAAGCGAGTTAGGAAATTGTCATTCTCTGTATCTTTCAACTGAACCCTGTCAGGGGTTCTGGCATTGGGATTCCTGTACCTATGACATCAGTCGATGAGGCACTTGCTGTGATTCGGCGCGGCGTTGATGAGCTGCTGCCGGAAGAAGATCTTCAGGAAAAGTTGCGCAGTGGGCGCCCTTTGCGGGTCAAGGCCGGCTTTGATCCGACCGCACCGGATCTGCATCTCGGGCACACTGTGCTGATCAATAAGTTGCGCCAGTTCCAGGACCTGGGGCATGACGTCCTCTTTCTGATCGGGGACTTTACCGGCATGATCGGCGATCCAAGCGGAAAGAGCGCCACTCGGCCTCCCCTGAGTCGGGAAGAAGTCTTAAGTAACGCCGAGACCTATAAGGAGCAGGTGTTCAAGATTCTGCATCCGGAAAAGACCCAGGTGGTGTTCAATTCCCACTGGATGGGTGAAATGAAAGCAGAAGACCTGATCCGTCTGGCCAGCCGCTCAACGGTTGCGCGGATGCTGGAGCGGGATGACTTTCACAGGCGCTATCAGGCGGAAGAGTCCATCGCCATTCATGAGTTTCTCTACCCGCTGATCCAGGGTTATGACTCCGTGGCGCTCGAGGCTGATGTGGAGGTCGGTGGCACCGATCAGAAGTTCAATCTGCTTATGGGGCGGCTGCTGCAGCGCCAGTATGGGCAGGAGCCTCAGGTGGTTCTGACTACGCCGCTTCTTGAAGGTCTGGATGGCATCAACAAGATGTCCAAGTCGCTTGGCAATTATGTCGGGGTAGCGGATTCGCCGGGTGAGATGTACGCCAAGCTGCTGTCCGTGCCGGATGAGTTGCTATGGCGCTATTTCGAGCTGCTCAGCCTCAAGCCTCTGGCAGAAGTTGATGAGCTTCGCCGTCAGGTCGAGCAGGGCATGAATCCTCAGGAGGCTAAAAAGGTGCTGGCCAATGAGTTGATTACTCGCTTCCATGATGAGGAGGCTGCCCGTAATGCCCATAACTCGGCCGGTAACCGTGTTGAGTTGGGTGAAATCCCGGATGACGTTCCGGATGTGACCGTCTCTGCCGATGGCGAGGATGTGCTGCATATTATTACGGTGCTCAAGCAGGCTGGGCTGGCCAAGTCCGGCGGAGCTGCCAAGGATGTCTTCAAGCGCGGTGCCGTCTATATAGATGGCGAACCCATCGGTGACCGGGTTGAATTGGCTGTTGGCAGCTCCCATGTCATTCAGGCGGGCAAGAAAAAAATCGCGCGAGTGCATGTTGTATAAGGGGTTGCCGAAAGGGTTTTGAAATCTTTTCGGAAAGTCGGTTGACGCCCACGCCTGTGGGTGTAGAATGCGCATCTCCTTTCGGGCAACAGCCGGCAACGGCGACGGTTTCAGGCGAAATCGAGTGTTTCGAAGGGATTGACAGGCTGGCAGATTCGCGTAGAATTTGCAGTCCGTT
>LKMJ01000283.1_pt1 | contig 35697 bp, 34 predicted proteins | sample 643391 | NCBI WGS metagenome assembly LKMJ01 (sample SAMN04112250, study PRJNA286221) | soda lake metagenome | biome: soda lake; feature: Kulunda Steppe; material: water; isolation source: sample PL-Br10 brine of Picturesque Lake | place: Russia: Kulunda steppe | collected 2010-07 | reverse complement strand
GAGACGGCACTCGACTGGACTGCGGGAGAAATCAGCGACGACGAGTGGCACGAGCGTATCCTGGACACTGTTCAATCGAGGTGATCTTGTACAGCGTTCGCTTGCTCGGTCTGTGATCGATGCGGAACATGAGGCTCCGATAGACTACCACGTTCCCTCTATGAACAGTGTGTACTCGCTATGGGCGACCTAGCGCGTCGTAGGGGGCTGTCTTATTATGTGATATGCGGTACCGGCGGCTCAAGGATTCGAACGCCTGAAGTAATAGTCCCGGGAAGATTCGAACTTCCGTCGTGAGCCCCAGAAGCTCACATGATTGGCCACTACACCACGGGACTGCCCGCACACGAACGAACGCCGTCAGGCTATTTATTATTGTCGTGTTCGTCCGAAAGTCCGGGAGGTTCAAAATGGATCTTCCGATGGCAGTTCGCACAGAGAACGGTACACTTCCGTATCTCGTTCCGAACGGCGTCTTTCTCTCCCGTCGGCATACGCTCGGCTGGTTCGTGATGGTATAAAAGGCTCGCCGGGACGTGAAACTGGAGCCCGATCGTCCTCAGCACGGAACCGACACAGACATACAGCCCTCGCCACCACGGACGAGTATGTACGTCGGACGATTCATCGTCGTCGCACCGGATCGGGCGGCCTACCGGGTTTCCTCGCGTTCGTTCCCGAACCGGAAGGTCATCGAACGCGACGGGGCACTCACGGTCGTCCCGACCGCCGAAGCCCCGGCGACGGACAATCCCTACATCTCGTATAACTGCCTGCGAACGACCGCGGACGGCGAGTTCGCCGTCATCGGGAACGGCACGCAGGTCGATCCGATCACCGAGAAACTCGAGTTGGGGTATCCGTCGCGCGATGCGCTCGCCGAGTCGCTGCTCGCGCTCGATTACGAGAAGGACGACTACGACACTCCCCGGATCGCCGGCGTCCTCGGCGAGGAAAGCCACGTCGGAATCGTCCGCCGGGACGCCCTCCTCGTCGAGGCGGTCGAAGAACCGACGCTCGTGGCGACCTACGAGAAGGACACGCCGGAGGCGACGTCCCTCGAAGCGAACGATCCGGAGACGATGGCCGAAGAGCTCTACGAGCGGGCGTTCGAACATCCCGTCTGTGGGGCCGCCGTCCGTCGGTCGTCGGACGGGTTCCGAACCGGTTTTTACAACGGGACCTGAACGCAGGCCGATCAGGTTTCCCCGACGAGCAGCGCGTACTCACCACGGAAGGTCCCGTCGTCGTGGTACTCGACGGGCTCTTCGATCAGCGCTCGACGATCACCGTCGAGAGCGGCCGCCGTGAGCACGCCCTCGGTCCGCTCGCTATCGATGAGCCCTCCGGTGACGTCGAACAGTCGAAAGCCGTGTACCGACGGATCGCGATCTCGGAAGTGCTGGGCGGCGGGCGCCAGCAGGCGGTCACTGTCGGTCGCGATCTCGTGACAGAAGCCACCGACGTCGGCGTCCCATTGCCGTTCACCGTCGGGCGTGTAGCCGAACGCCGACTGCTCGTTCGGATGCCGCTCGTCGGTCTCGCGGCCCTCCTTCGGGAAGGAGTTGCCGGTCAGAAAGACGACACCGGAGCCGTCGGCGTGGACGTGATTCGAGTACGTGTAGACCTCGTCGCCGTCCGATCGGGGCCGACCGAGATCGACTTGCCAGCGAACCTCGCCCTCGACGAGCCGATACCCACGGTAGTCGGCGTGACTCGTCACGACGAGCTCGCCGTCGGCGGCCGCGACGTCACCCACACGGCGAGTCGCGCTCCGGTCGGGATCCCACGCCCACCGCACGTCACCGTCGCCGTCGAGGACGACGAGGCCGGTGTCGTGGTCACCCGGACAGCGGTTGTACGCGACCGCGACGCCCTCATCGAACGGCGCGAGCGAGATCGGCGAGGCGTCGGCCTCATAACGCCATCGGATCGACCCGTCGGGGGCGAGCGCGTAGACGGCGCTCTCGAAGTGTCGGCCGCCGTCGCGTCGCTCGTATCGGCGGGCGGCGGCGTAGGCAGTATCGTCGGCGACGGCCGCGTCGACGACCATCGGCAGGAAAAACCGCGTCTCCTTCGTCGGGCCGCCGAGCGTGTCGGCGGCGTCGTGACGCCACCGTTCGGTGCCGTCGTCGGAATCGAGCAGCCGAACGCCGCCCCGGGACGACCGCTCGCCGACGAGTACGCCCCCCGCGAAGGGAGCGAGCGTGATCGCGCTGCCGGAACCGTCGGCGTGCCATCGCCGGGTTCCCTCGTCGTCGAACGCCCGGACGCCGCCGTCTGCGAGGCCGGCGATCGGACCGACGTCGGTCACCGTTACTCCCGACCGACGGCCTGCCTGTCGGGAGCCGCAGGGGTCGATTTCGCCGAGTTCGATCCTCTTTGCCGTCGAATCAGGTGTCGGAGGGGGAGAGACGTCCTCACTCATCGACGGGGAAGGTTTCGTGTAAGGTGTGGTGGCTGTCGCCGAGGTCATCGAGGAAGGCCTCGCCGTGATCGAGCAGGCGATCGAGGGCGGCAGCGGCGTCCCGGACGGCGACGACGCGTCCCCGGAGATAGTCGTACGCCGGGTCGTCGGCATCGGTCGCGGCGACCTCCGATTCGAGTTCGACGAGGGCGGTATCGAGGTGCCGTCGACAGGCCTCGAGGTTTTCGGCGTCGGCGAGCGCCGCGATGTGCGGTTCGGGATCGTCGCCGAGTTCATCGCGTGCGTGTTTGCGTGTGGCGTCGTCGCTGACGCCGAGGCTGTTCATCAAGCCGAGTCTGAGCGCTTCGATTTCGTGACAGGTCATGGGTGTTGTGTGACGTGATATGATGTCGTTTCGGAGCGTTCGTCAGTTGTTTCAGAGCGTCTGATCGACGAGATCGGAGACGATTCGGTCGGCGTCGAGAGCGGCCGCGAGCCGGTCGGTGTCATCGGGCGAAACCGAGCCGTACCAGACGCCGTCGGGATAGACGGCGACGTTCGGCCCCTCGCCGCAGCGATCGAGACACGACGAGCGTGTGATACGGGCGTCGACGTCGCGGGCGTCGACCGCCTGTCTGAGCCGTTCTAACACTTCCGGAGCCCCCTGTTCGGCGCAGGTCCGATTCGTACAGACGGCGACGTGTTTGTCGGGCGCGTCGTGGACGTGCGGCTCCTCGTCGACGTCCGTGCGATCGGCGTGGGCTGCCCGGTGGGTCATCGCGCGCAACATGGCCCTCGCACCGCCGGCGTCGGCCTCGAAGCCGTCCATCTCGACTTTGTACTTGCAGGTGTCACACGACATCGAGACGTCGCCGCTTCTGGCCTCCTCGAAGCGGTCGGCGAGCACCTCCAGCAGTCGGTCGTCGGTGCCGAGCGGATCGCCACAGCCGGCGACGGCGTAGGGGTACTCGTCGTCGAACTCGGCGGTCCGCTCGCGGATCCGCTCGGTCAACACGCCGTCTCCGAGCATGTAGGGGACGACGACGATCGCGTCCGGGCGGCGCTTCGAGACGGTGTGCAAGGCGTCCTCCAGCAACGGTTCGGTCACGCCGATGAAGGCCGCCTCGACGTCGAGAAACGCACGCCCCTCATAGAGCAACCGGGCCAGTTTGTGGACGTCGCCGTTCGAATTCGGGTCCGACGACCCGCGGGCACACAGCACGACCAGCACGTCGTCGGCCGTTCGATCGACACCGAGTTCGGCTTCGACGGCCGCGACCCGATCGTCGAGCAGCTCGACGATCGCGGGGTGGACGCCGAGGTGTCGGCCGCCGCGGACGGAGACGTCGTGTTCGGCCCGTGCCTCGTTTATTACGAGCGGGACGTCAGCCTTGACGTGGCTGGCGGCGAAAAGCGACAGCGGGACGACGGTGACGTCCGAAACCGACGGCGCGACGGCGGCGATCGCCTCGCCGATCGAGGGGTCGGCGAGTTCGATAAACCCCGCGGTGGTCGGCAGCCCCAGCCGGCCCTCGAGGCCGGCCGCCAGCTCCCGGACCTGTTCGTTCGACTTCTCGCGCCGGGAGCCGTGACCGGCCAGGACGACGGCCTCGCGGTCTAGCATTCGTAGGATTCAGCCTCCTCGACGCTCCGGCAGAGCTTTCGGCGTCGGCTCGGGGCGAACAGTCCCGTATCGTCGCTGCCTTCATACAGCCACTGGCCGACCGCCGGGGCGGCCGAATCGTCGACGCCGAACCAGTAGCCGCCCGAGGAGGTCTCCGAGAGCTCGCCGTAAGGGGCCTCGACCTCGGCATCTTCGAGCAACCGCTGGATCCGCTCGAGCAGTTTTTCGTCGTCGTGAACGAACGAGATTCCGACGGTACCCGACGAGGACTTGAAACAGACGGTCCCACAGCCCTCGAGCAGGCCGCGGAGCAGCTGCCGGTCGTACTCGGCGAGGGTGTCGAGCCGGTAACCGCCGGCGTCGCCGTCGATCGGGAGGCCGAAGGCGGCCGCCGCCCGGTCGCCGACGGCGCCGTGAAGCTGTACGGTGTGAGTATCTTCGCTCCGGGTGATCGAGGTGTCGTGGGCGTAGGCGCGCTCGACGGTGTCGGATTCGACGGCACCGGCGTCGGCCCCGGCGATCGCCGCGAGCCGCTCGGCAGCCGTCTCGTCGTTCGTCCGGACCGTCACGCACCCCTCGGATACCTCGCCGTCGCCGATGACCCGGCCCCAGAAGTACGCCGTCTCCGGGTGGGCGTCCAGCAAGTCACGCGGTGAGTCGGTCTGGGAGATCGAACCGACATCGTCCTCGCTGCTCACGGTTCCGTCACCTCACGAACCGTGATCGCGTCGGTCGGACAGGCCTCCGCGGCGTCCTCGGCGTCCGCCAGCCGGTCGTCTTCGAACGTCGCGGTCAACTCGCCGCCGCTCCGTTCGCCGCCCGGCAGCGTCACCAGCCCGTCGTCGGCTTCCGCGAAGCGGTCGTCTCTGACGAGACACGCGAAGATCCCGTCACACGCCGCCAGATCGACCGTGATCTCGTAGGCGTCGGTCATGATCAGTAGTCGTATTTCGTCTCGTAGCCGCGGGGCGTCACCATCCGGTCTTCGAAGACGTAGGTGTCCTCGTTGCCGACGATGATCGTCGTCGTCATGTCGATGATGTCCTCCTCGCCCAGTTCGGGCAGCGTCTCGAGGTCGGTGATCATCGTCTCTTCGTCCTCTCGGGAGGCGCCGTGGACGATCCCGACCGGCGTCTCGGGGTCACGGTGTTCCAAAAGGATCTCACAGCAGGTCTGGAAGTTCTCCCGTCGTTTCCGGCTCCATGGGTTGTAGATCGCGATCGTGAACCCCTCGGGTGCGACGGCGTGCAGTCGCGATTCGATCTCCGCCATCGGCGTGAGGTGATCCGAAAGCGACACCGAGACGGTGTCGTTGACGAGCGGGGCGCCGAGGCGGGCACCGCAGGACTGGGCCGCCGGCACGCCGGGAACGACCTCGAAGTCGACGGCATCCGCGGAGCCGCCCTTCGATTCGAGGATTTCGAGCGCCAGCCCCGAAAGCGCGTAGACGTTCGGATCGCCGGAGCCGATGATCGCGACGTCGTTGCCGGCGAGCGTCCGGTCGATCGCCTCCTCGGTGCGGGAGACCTCGCCGCACATCGGCGTCGAGTAGATGTCTTCGGCGTCTTCTGTGATCTCATCGGGGAGCAAATCAACGTAGGTCCGGTAGCCGACGATGTGTTCGGCGTCGGCGAGGGCGGCCTTCGCCCGGGCGGTCATCCCCTCGGGCTTGCCGGGACCGAGTCCGACGGTGACGAGCTTTCCGGGTTCGGCGTCGAAGTCGTCGGCCGTCGAGCCGACCTCCGCTTCGTCGTCCGCCGAAGCGCCACAGCCCGAACTCGAACTCGAGTTCGAACCAGCGGCTCCGCATTTGCTCTCGGTCTCGGCGTCCGCGTCCGTCGCGCCGCCACACTTCGACGGCGAGTCGGGCTCCGTCGTCGATGCGTCGCTCGTCGTCGAGCCGCCGCATTTCGACGTCGACGCGTCCGCTTCCGTCGTGGCTCCGCATTTCGAAGCCGAATCCGCTTCCGTTTTCGTTTCAGTTTCCGTTTCCGTCGTCGATGCCTCGGCCGCGTCAGTGGTGTCGTCAGTGCTCATTGTCAGAAGTCCTCCACCTCGCGGCCGCCGCGCGGCGTCACGAGGTAGTTCTCGTAGTCGTTCGCCCATTCGTGGCTCTCGGCGGTGCCGACGATGATCGAGGTTCCCATGCCCCCGACCTTGTCGGCGTGTTCGTCGGTCTCGCCGAGCGTCGTGATCGTGTGCGTCTCGTCCTCGAGGTTGCGTCCGGCCTCGCCGCGGCCGGCGTCGTTGAAGATCGCCACCGGGACGTCGTCGGATCGGTGCTCGCGGATCACGTCGATCGCACGCTCGTGGTCGCGCCAGCAGTTGTACAGGACGATGACGAACTCCGAGATCGACGCCGCCCGCAGTTTCTCCTTGATCTCCTCCCAGCCGCGCCACTTATCGGACAGCGAGATCGTACAGAAGTCGTTCGAAAGCGGCGCGCCGAGGTTCGCCGCCCCGCCGAGCGCCGCGGTCACACCGGGGACGATCTCGATGGGGACGTCGGCGGCGTCCTCTTCGTCGGCCATCAGGAAGACCAGATCGCTCTTGCCGTAGACGTTCGGATCGCCGCCCGAGACGTGGGCGACGTCCTGTCCCGCCCGAACGCGATCGAAGGCCTCGCGAGTCAACTCGATTTGCTGGCCCATCGACGAGCGAACGATCTCCTGTTCGGTGCCGTCCGGTCTGGTCGCGACCGTCCCGTCGGTCCAGCTCTCGGGGCGGGCAGCCGTCGCCGCGTTGCCGTCACCGCCGTCGGCCGCCGCCTCCGGCGGGATCGTCCCGTCCTGTCTGAGAAACTCCTGATAGAGGTTCGAGGCGATGACGCAGTCGGCCGTCGAGATCACATCGCGGGCACGCTGGGTCATCGCATGCGGGAGGCCGGGACCGATCCCGACGACGTAGAGCGTGCCGTACTCCTCGGGGGGCGTTCCGTCCGTCATCTCACTTCCCCACCGCCACGGTGACCGCGTCGTCGAAGCGCTCTTTCTCCCGGAGCAGTTCGTGTTCGCGACCGCCGGCGATGGCCGACGCCTCGGCGATCCCCGGCCAGCCGATGAGTTCCTTCGCCCGCGAGGGGGTCGGCCCCTCGTGTTCGAGGAGCGTCTCCTTGTCGAAGTGGACGACGCCCGCGCCGATCTCTTTTGCGGCCTCGTAGAGCCCTTCCTCGCCTTCCTTTCGGGTCGCGGTGGCGACGAACTCGACGTCGGAAAACGCCAGCCCCAGATCGTCGAGGGCGGCCTCCCAGGCGTCGAGGACCTGCCGCTTTTTCACGCCGCTTACGGTTCCCGTCCCGAGGACGACCCCCTCGTCGTTTCGCTTTAGCACGGTCACGTCGTCGCCGACCAACACGGCGCGAGGGCCATCGAGGCGTTCGACGACGTCGAGGTCGTCGTTGAGGACGGCGAGGTTCGTCGCGACGGTCGAATCGCCGTTGACAACGTGGGCGTCCAGCGCCTTCGCTTTCGATTCGATCCCCTGTTTGCCCGCGGCCTCGGAGGCGGTCGTCATCGCCGGGACCGCCCCGAGCTTCGAGAGGTCGTAGGCGACCTGATTCGCGCCGTGGTGGCCGCCGGTCAGCGGGATCGCCCAGGTCAGCTCCTCGTCGACGACGACGACGGCGGGATCCTCCCACTTGTCGTCGAGCAGGCCGGCGGTCTTTCGCATCGCGATCCCGGAGGCCATGAGCCCGACGAAGCAGTCGTACTCCCCCCAGTGTTCGGCGAAGACGTCGCCGTGATACTCGATGATGTCGATCGATTCGTAGTCGTCGGCCAGTTCCTTCTTTATGTCCTCGGCGACGGGCAGTTTCCGCTCGAAGCTCACGATGGCGATCTCCTCTGCGATTTCGCCGTCGGAGTCGGGCGTCGAACAGTGGCCGCCGTCCGAATCGTCGGTGTCGGTGTCGGTGTCGGTGTCGGTGTCGGTGTCTGTGTCAGTACTCATTGTGTCGTGATCAGTCGTCCGAGGTGCTCTCACACTCGGGGTCGCTCTCTGTTTCGCCGCTGTTCGCCCACTCGCCGTACAGGTACGACCGCTCGTAGCCGGCCCCGGCCGCGGCGTCGCCGATCAAAACCAGCGCCGAGGCCCGATAGCCGGCGGATTCGACTTTCTCGCCGATCGTCTCGATCGTTCCCTCGATGACGTCCTCGTCGGGCCAGGATGCGTGATAGACGACCGTCACCGGCGTGTCGGGATCGGCGCCGGATTCGAGCAGCCGATCCATCGTGTCGGCGACGGCGTGAGTGCCCAGGTACACGCAGGTCGTCACGTCCCCCATCTCGACGAACTCGGCGATGTGATCGTCCTCGGCGTCGAGCGTCTTCCCCTGCGGTCGGGTGAAGGCGACGTGATTGGCCGTCTCGTTGAGCGTCAACTGGGTCCGGAGCGTCGCGCTCGCGGCGAACGCGGAGGTGACGCCGGGGACGAGATACGTCGGCACGCCCTCGTGTTCGAGGGCGTCCATCTGTTCCAGAGCGGCCCCGTAGATCGCCGGATCGCCGCTGTGGAGTCTGACGACCGCCCGCCCCGCCTCGTAGGCGTCCCGCATGAGCGGGACGAGTTCCTCGAGGTCCTTGCCGACGCTGTTGACCAACTCGGCGTCCTCGCAGTAGGCCTCGAGCAGCTCGCTGTTGACGAGCGAGCCGGCGTGAACGACGAGGTCGGCCGTCTCGAGCGCCTCCTTGCCGGCGACCGTCAGGAGCCGGGGGTGTCCCGGTCCGGCACCGACGAAGGGGATCCCCTCCTGTTCGTCGCCGGCGGCGTACTCGTAGACGCGGTCGTCCCGATCGTGGGCGTGTTTCTCGCGCTGTGCGTCGATCGCCGCCTGTGGGTCGGTGTCGGTCTCGTCGCTCATTCGTATCGCCCCCCGGCGAGATCGCCGAGGTCCTCTTCGCCAGAACTGCGGTAGGCCTCGCCGTCGCCGGCGGCTTCGGCGGCCGCCAGCTGCTCCGTAACCTGGCCGCCGTCGGACGGGCTCGCATCCGACGCGGATCGCGACCCGGCCGCCCGTGATCGTGCACCGCCGTCGGCGGTCGTCTCCTCGCCGAAGGCCGCCGTCGCCGGCGCCTCGCCCGCACCGGGTTTCTCGGCGTAGGCGACGGTGTAGTAATCCCGCTCGGCCAGCTCTTCGGGATCGTCGGTGACGACCGTCTCGTGATCCTCCATGAACAGCCGGCGGCCGTAGGTCACGTCGTATCCGGCCTCGAGCAGTTTCTCGTGGGTCGCCGGCACGTCGGTCACCTTAAAGAGGACGAGCCGGTCGGACCCGACGGGGGCGGCACCGCCCGCGGCCTCCCGGAGGACGAGCTCCGAGCCGGCCGTGATCTCGACGTCCAGCGCGCTGGTGAAGGCCGTCACCGTCGAGACGCCGGGGATCACCTCGACGTCGACCTCGGGGTGGAACCGATCGAGCGTCCGGCGCAGGTGGCCGAACGTCGAGTAGACGTTCGGATCGCCGAGCGTGACGAACGCCGCCGTCCCCGTCTTCGCGGCCGGGGCGACCTCGCGGGCGGCCTCCTTCCAGGCGCGACGGAGTTCGTCCTCGTCTCTGGTCATCGGGAAATCGAGATTCCCGAGCTGGTCGTCGTCGACGTATTCGGTGGCGACGCGCTTCGAGAGCCGCCCGGGCGTGTAGATCACGTCGGCGGCCTCGAGCGTTCGCTTTCCCTTCACCGTGATGAGTTCCGCGTCACCGGGGCCGAGTCCCACGCCGTAGAGCGTCATGCTGACGCCCCCATGCCGGAGGCGGTCATCTCGCCCCTCCCGTGATGACGTAGACGGGGTTGTCGGAATCGAAGCTCGTCGCGCCCGCGAGTTCGTAGCCCGTCGAGACCTGCAGCTGGACGATCTCCTCGAAGAGACCGCGTTCGCGGAACGCCCGGACGGCGTCGCCGGCGACCTCCAGCCGGGAGACGTTCATCACGATCCGATCGATTCCGGCCTCGGCGGCGAAATCGAGCACCGCCTCGTAGTTCCGGGAACCGCCCAAAAAGAGCGCGTCGACGTCTTCGGCCAGTCCTTCGGGGGCCTCGGCCTCGATCAGTTCGACGCCCTCGATCCCGTTGGCCGCGAGGTTCTTTTCGGTCACCGCGAGCCGTTCGGGTTTGCGCTCGAGCGCCGTCACGCGGCCGGCCTGTCGGGCGGCCTCGATCGTGACCGCGCCGGTACAGGAGCCGACCTCGAGGAAGTGATCGTCGGGAGTCAACTCGAGCTTCCCGAGCGTCACCGACCGGACCTCCGGCTTCGTCGGCCCGGCCTTGGCGTCGTGCGGAAGCGCTATGCGTGCCATAGGGCGTACAACCGGAGCAACCGACAAAACAATTGTGGTTGTTTTAGGACAACTGGAGTTTAGGAAAGGTGCGATCGATACGGCGAGTTATACAAATAAACGTCCGAGTTTCGCGCCCCGTTCGTACGCCTCATCTTGGCTCTCGACCGACGATCGGTCGATTCGGCCGATAGAAAACTCCCGATCACAGCCATCGGGCGGCGGACAGACGTACTGGACCTTCCAGCCCGTCGGCTCGGTTTTGAGCCCGTGAAAAAGCGGCGAGCCGCAGTATGGACAACACGCATCGGGGTGTTTTTTCGTCAGCATCTCGGGGCGGATTCCCCTCGCTTTCGGTGATAAACGTCGCCATCACTGTCACATACTTTTATACGGTTGACGGAACAGCCCAACGCAATGGCATACGACGGGCCGGCTGTCTTTCTCGCCCCGTACGGAAACGCCGCGGCACAGGAGAACTTCGAGCGGACCGTCCTCGAGGGCGTTTCCGAATCCGACGTCGCCGCCCACTCGGATTCGTATCCGTCCGGCGATCCCGCTCGGATGTGGGGGACCAAGGAGACTGTCGCGGGAACGTGGCGGAAGATCGAACCCGGCGACTACCTCCTGTTTTATAGGGATGGAAGCTACGACCGCGCCGCCGAGGTCATAGCAACCGAGCGAAACGAGTCGCTGGGTCGAGAAGTCTGGCCGAACCACGAGGAGGGAAAACCGTGGGTCTGTGTTATATACGTTCAGGAGCCGATCGAAACCGATATCGACTCCGCCGAGATCCACGATCTCGCCGGTCACGACATCGACTACACCATGGGCTTTAGCCCGCTAAACGAGATGGGTATCGGCGGGATTCGCGGTCGGTACGGCTCCGTGAAGAATCTCGTCCACGGCGGTCAGGCTATTGAATCGAAGCCGGCGCAAGCGACGTTCGAGGACACGCCGAGCCCGGAGATCGACGCCGTCCCGAAGATCGACCTTCCACCGTCGGTCTTCGAGTCGCTTCATTTCCCCGGCGATCAGCGGGCGGAGCTGACCGAGCAGATCACCGCCGCGTTGAACGCCGGAAAGCACGTCGTCTTTACCGGGCCTCCGGGGACCGGAAAAACCGAGATCGCTCGCCTCCTGTGTTCGCATCTCGCCTCCGAATATCCGAGCGTTTATACGGGTCACCAGCTCACGACCGCGACAGCGGACTGGTCGACCTTCGAGACGGTCGGCGGCTACATGCCCGGCGAGGCCGACGGCGACGATCTCACGTTCGAGCCGGGACAGATTCTCCGCCGGTTCAAAAAGAACGATCGGCAGCGAAACGAACTGCTCGTCATCGACGAGATCAACCGCGCCGACATCGACAAATCGTTCGGGCAGCTCTTTACGCTCCTGTCGGGACAGGCGGTTCAATTGCCCTACAGACGCGGCGGCGAGGAGATCGAGATCGTCCCCGCGAGTGACTTCGACGGGACGCTCGAGGAGCACCAGTACGTCGTGCCCGCCTCGTGGCGGATTTTCGCGACGATGAACTCCTACGACAAGACGTCGCTGTATGAGCTCTCCTATGCGTTCATGCGTCGGTTCGCGTTCGTTCACGTCGACGCACCCGAAATTCCGGCCGAACGGGAGGCAAGCGGCGAAATCGTTCGATCGTACGCCGACGTCTGGGGAATCGACGCCACCGAGGAAACGCTCCGCGACGTGGGGCAGATCTGGTTCGCCGTCAACGCGACGGAGGACGGCCGAGATATCGGTCCCGCAATCGTCGAGGACATCCTCTCACACGTCGGCAGCCGTAACACCGACCGACGAACCGCCCTCACCGGTGCCGTCGCGAGCTACGTGTTCCCCCAGCTTGAGGGCGTACCGAACCGGAAGCGGATCATCTCCCGGATCGCAGCGACCGACACGGTCGATCACGATCGGTTGCACCGACTCGCGGGCGACGTTCTCGGCGTGACCGTCGATGGATAGAGAAGAACTCGTCGCCGGGCTCTCGCAGGATATCCTGACGTACGTGATGCACGGCTCGTTTCCCGAACGACATATCGCTGCGGAACTCAAACCGAACGGCCTCGACGAGCGATTCGACGACTACGAGACGCTCGTTCGGCTTCACTTCGTGCTGAAGCCGGACGTCGTCGCGTTCGTCGAAGCCCTGCCCGAGCGCCTCCGAAACGTCAAGACCGGGACCGAGACCACGACGACCGTTTCGCGCGGCAGCATCGAGGGGCGAATCGACTGGCCAGCGACGGTTAAGCGGCGTTATTCGACCAATCCCCGCGATCGTGGCCTGTTTGTCTCTGATGACCGCTCGGAGAGCTACGATATCGCGGAGAACATCGCCCTCAAGCGGCTGCTCGCGGTGATTTATACGACGCTCGAGGACTGTAGAGAGTACCTCCGCGCCGACTACGAGTGGGTCACCGACCGGTGGCGTGAGAACCTCGAGTTGATCGACGTCATGCGCCGAACCTTCGAGCGGAACGTACACGTGAAACGCATCCGCGACCCGGAGACGTACGAACCGACAGAGCGCATGCTTCAGCGGACCGAAAGCGCCCGGTCACCCTTATATACGGAGGCGGCGACGCTCCTCCGGTCGTACCGGGAAAGCCTTGCGGCCGATCCCGACGCGATCACCGAACTGCTCGAGGAGACGGCAATCACTCCCGACGACGAGGAGACGCTCTTGGAGCTGTACGTCCTGTTCCGGTTCGTCTCGGCGATCGAATCGCTACGCGAGGATTCGTTCACGCTCTCGACGGTCGCCTCGGACTCGCAAGCCGTCGCTCGAATGGTCGACGAGGAGGCCGAGATCACCCTGTATCACGACAACTCCGCGAGAGACCGCGGGCTGTCGTTCGTCCCCGAGAACTTCGAAAAAGAGAGCGCCGAGCTGACGCGAAGCGAGATGGTCCAGCGCGAAACCCGGGAAGTGCTCTCGACGTACTTCGAGGACGAGGCGTTCCGCCGAACGACCGGCCGGCCGGACGTGATCGTCCTCGAGATCGACGCCGAAAATCGTCGAGAGTATCTGATCACGGAGATCAAAAACTCGAGTAACCCACAGACGATCCGATCGGGGATCAAAGAGACACTCGAATATCTGGCGTTCCTGCGGGACGACGGGACGTTCGTCTTCGATGACGGTACGTCGTATTTCGGCTCCGGGTGGAACGGGCTCTTGGTGGTTCAGGATATCGACGGATCCGAGACCGCACCGCTGGAGAAACAGCGCTCGATCCGCATACTTCAGGCGTCGGAAGTCGAAACGAAGCTACGGAACGTACTGGAGTCAGTTCTGGAGTGATCCGATCGTGACGCTCCTCGACCGCCTCGGAACGCTGACGCTGCCGGCCGTCGACGACGTACGTGAGAGATTGTCGAGCTATCTCGAGGCGAAACGATGGGGCGAAAATCGAGATCGTCGAGGAGGCGGTCGAAGACGACTGATCCGAGGATATCCGCGGCCACTGATCGATGACACGGCCATCCGGAAGATTCCGGGTGTCCATGTCGTAATCCACCGCTCCCGTCGGCAGGTCTGTCACACCCCCGACGGGCACTGCCGAGACCCACCGGTCTCCTGTTGCTCATACCGCCGGCTGTAATTCCGTGATACTGCGCCGCGTATTTCGACGGCTGCCGGGCTGCAACACCGTGTGCTCTCCGCTGTGGGTTGAAAGAGGTACAGCCGGCAGTATCAGTTCGACATCTCCCGCCGTCGAAGCGATACGGCGGAAGTGGACGGCCTCATACTGACGGACGAAATCGAATGAAATCGACTCACGGGTGATCCGCCGTTCGCCCCGTCGAACGGCTCGATTTCCGTGAGTCGTGTGTACGTTCTTTCGTCCGTCAGTATCAGTCGTATGTGATGGAGAGCGCGAACTCCTCGACGGCCTCCAAGAGTGCCGTGGTGAGGTCGGCGGCGACGGCCTCGCGGTCGAATCGGCTTGCCGGCGCTGAAACGCTCAAAGCGCCCACGAGTTCGTTCTCGCCGTCAAAGACCGGCGCACTCGCGGACCAGAGGTTCTGGATGTACTCCTCTTCGCTCCGCGCGAGGCCCTCCTCCCGGATGGATACCAGCTCGTCGCGCAGCACGGCCGCGTCGGTGATCGTATTCTCAGTGAGCGCCGACAGCTCAACAGTGGATATGAGTTCTTCGCGCCGATCCGGTGGTGCGTGCGCCAGGAGGACTTTGCCTGTCGCTGTGGCGTGTAGTGGGACTGCCTCGCCGGGCTGGACGTCCGTCCGGACCGCAGTCTCGCCCGTCTCGGTCAGCAGGAACACCACGCGCGTGCCATCGAGCACGGCGTAGTGGGTGCGCTCACCAGTCCGCCGCGCCAGTTCGCCGACGGCCCGCTCGGCCGCGTCGATATGGGATGTCCGGCGGCGACGGCGCTCGCCGAGTTGGAGGACGCGGTAGGACAGCTCCGGCGTGCCGCCGTCCCGGACAACGTAGCCGTGATCGACGAGAGTCTCGACGTGATCGTGGACAGTGCTCTTCGCGAGGTCGGTCTCGGCGGCAAGTTCGGTCACGCCCGCCTCGCCCTCGAGCCGGTCGATCGCCTCGATCAAAACGAGCGCGTTTTCGACCGCGCGGATCATGGTAGTCGGAGGTGCTGTTCGGCGTTGCGGAACACACCAGTACATCTGGCACTCAACCGGAAAATATCCATCGCTTCGTTCGGCTCTCCGGAACGATTCGCACCCGGCGTCGCTTTCTACCAGCTCGACGGCGCCTGGTTTTCGATAAGACGCCGGATTTTCCGTTCCGCCACGAGAAACGCGATTTTGGACACTTCAGACTCTGTATGGCTAATATTCAATATATTATATATGGAATAAAATAGGGTTTTATTGACCTGGCCACGCTCCGTGTACGTGACCATGATCGGAAACGACACCAGCCTGACGCCGGCGGAAAAAGATTACCTCGACGAACGCATCCGGATTCTCGAGCAAGAAGTCTTCGTCGACCGCCTCGGGCCAGACCACGTACAGGAACTCGACCGGAACGAGGAGACGGAGGCCGACTGGCGCGCGTTCGTCTCCAGGATGGCTGAACACGACTTCTCAGGGATTACCATCCCGGAAACCTACAACGGCGCCGGTGGAACCTTTGTAGAGACGGCGCTGGCCGAGCAGGCTATCGGTTATACCGGAGCCATCGTTCACGCGTGCCAGATTTCCGAAACCCAACACGTCGGCCGGACAATGTACGAGCACGGTACCGAACATGTCAAAGAGAAGTACCTCGCGCCGATGCTCGACGGCGAGTTGATCGTCTCGCAGGCTTATACGGAACCGACGAGCGGGACGGACCTCGCACACGTCGGCACGACTGCCGAGAAGGACGGCGACGAATGGATCCTCAACGGTGAGAAGCGATTCATCGATTTCGCGAAGTACGGCGACTTCTATTTCACGCCCTGCCGGACGAGCGGTACCGACGGTGAGCGAGAGGGCATTTCCCTGCTTGTTGTCGACGCGGACGCAGAGGGCATCCAGTTCATCCAGGACCAGTCGGACTGGCACGGCTTCCGCGGCACGGCCGCGGCGTGGATGCGGTTCGACGATGTCCATGTTCCCGAAGCGAATCTGATCGGCGAGGAAGGTGAGGCCTGGTCGTACATCACCGACGAGCTCAACCTTGAGCACGTGACGGTCGCGCGGTACTGCCTCGGTGCAAGCGAGCGCGCCCTCGAGATCGCCGCCAACTACACGATGCACCGCGAGGTCAACGAGCAGCCCCTCTCGCGATATCAGTCTGTTAACCACGCGGTCGCAGAGATGGCGACAAAACTCGATGCAGCCTACCTACTGAATACTCGGGCCGCGCGGATCCTTGATAAGGAAGGCGTCTCGGCAGGCCGGATGGAAGGGGCCATGGCGAAGTGGTTCGGCAACGATACCGCCTTCGAAATCGCCGACACCTGCATCCAGATTATGGGCGGTATCGGCACCACGACCTCATATCCCGTAGAGCGGATCCAACGCGACCTCCGCGCCGGTCGATTCCTTGGCGGCGCCTCGGAGGTCATGAAAAGCATCGTCCAGCACGACGCCTACGATCGTCTTGAGACCGACTCCTTCGACGGTGACTACGTCGGCCGCGAGGTTGACGGCCTGCCGTGGCTCACAGGCCAGAACCAGACAGCGACGATTACGGACGATTAAGTCCGTACTCGTTCGGGAACCGATTGAGCGACTGATCGGCCTCGAACGACTCGACTCGCCTCCGTCGAATCGATTGATCAGTATTGGGCGCCCCCAATGGATATGGACCGTTTCGTTTGCGACTCCGCCGCCCGACAGCAACGCCTTACCGTCGCCGCCCCGAATCACACCTCGAGATGACGGACACCGAAATGCCCCCTGACGAGCCCTACGAGGTCGGCGATCGCGTCCGGGTGCGGCTCACGGACGAGGACGCCGAAAGCCCCTTCGAGGGAACGATCTGTCGCGTCGCTCACGTCTTCGTCGACGGGACGGGACAGAACGTAGAACCCGAAGCAAATCCCGAAGCCGAACGGGAGCTGGCCGACGCCGCCTACCGGCTCGAAGACACGGAGAGCGGGGACGTACTGCCGGTCGTCCTCCGGCACCGGGATCTGCATCCGGTCGACGAGGAAGGATAGATCGCGAGCGGACGCGTCACTCGATGTCGTCTTCGAGTTCGATGTCGGCGCTCTCGACGTCGGCGCTCTCCATCTCGAAGTCCGGGTCGATGTCGCCGTCTCCGGCCGCCAGCTCCTCGATGCTGTCGATACCGAGCATCTCGCGGGTCGCCTCGTCGAAGTCCATCGACTCCAGCGCCGCGCCATCGCCGACGTCGCCGCCGGTGAGGTGTCTGCCGTAGCGGCTCACCAGCGAGGTCAGCTCCTGCGGGAGAACGAACGTCGTCGACTCGCCCTGCCCGATCGCCTCAAGCGTCTCCATCCCGCGCTCGATGATCGCGCGCTCGCCCATCGATTCGGCGGACTTCGCACGCAACACCGTCGAGATGGCCTCACCCTGCGCTTCGAGGATCTGGCTCTGTTTTTCACCCTGCGCTTCGAGGATGTTCGCCTGTTTGTCACCCTCGGCCCTCTCGACTGCGGAGCGGCGTTCACCCTGGGCTTCGAGGATCATCGCCCGGCGTTTCCGCTCGGCGGAGGTCTGCTGTTCCATCGCTCGCTTGACGTCGGGGCTCGGGTTGACCTCCCTGACCTCGACGGCCTCGACGCGGACGCCCCACTCGTCGGTCGGCCCCTCCAGTTCCCGCTGGATGCGGCGGTTGATCTTCTCGCGCTTCGAGAGCGTCTCGTCGAGTTCCATGTCACCGAGGACGGCCCGGAGCGTCGTCTGTGCGAGATTCGAGGTCGCCCGCTTGTAGTCGTCGACCTCCAGAAACGCCCGTTTGGCGTTCATCACCCTGATGTAGACGACGGCGTCGGCGGTCACCGGCGAGTTGTCCTCGGTGATCGCCTCCTGCCGCGGGACGTCGAGCGTCTGGGTCCGCATATCGAAGGGGTACGTTCGAGAGACGAACGGCGGGACGAAGTGAATCCCCGGCTGTAAGAGTTCGCGGTACTCCCCGAAGACGGTCAGCGCCTCTTTCTCGTAGGCTTCGACGATCTCGACGGCGCTGTAGACGGCGGCGGCGGCGACGAACAGAAGCGCCAGACCGGCGAGCAAAAGCGGGTTGAACTCGACGGCGCCGAACCAGACCGCCGCCCCGACGAGGACCAAGGCAGCGAGGAGGACCGTCGACCGTGGGGAAAGTCCCGAACCCGGTCGATCGAGTTCGCGGGCACTGTCGGACATACCGTACGGTTGTAGCTCCCGCTACTTGAACCTACGTCGTAGCGACGAAACCGACCGCGAGTCGATTCACCGCCGATCGACGTCCATCTGCAGCGATCCCTTCGGCGTCGCCGCGACGTGTGCGGCGATCTCCAGCTCCGATCTTGATTCGAGTCGATACGTCCGCCCGATGGTGGCGAGAACCAGCCGCATCTCTAACATCGCCAGCCGTCTGCCGATACACGAGCGGGGGCCGGCCCCGAACGGGAGATATCGACAGCCCAATGTATCGGGATCGAGATCCGACCACCGCTCCGGGCGAAACTCCATCGGCCGATCCCAGAACCGTTCGTCGCGATGCGGGGCGACCGTATAAACGAGGACGTCGGTCCCCGCCCCGACGTGATAGCCGCCGATATCGACGTCCTCGGCGGCTACACGAGGGATCCTGAATGGGGGAGGATAGAGCCGAAGCGTCTCGTTGAGGATGTTCTCCGTCGTCTCGAGTTCCGATAGCTCCGAGAGCCCCGGCAGATCCTCGCCACAGACCGAATCGAGTTCGTCGTGAAACCGCGATTGCACGTCGGGGTGACTACCGAGCAGCTGGAGCGCGAACGAGAGCGTACTGGCGGTCGTCTCGTGGCCGGCGAACAGGAAAGTCCGCAGTTGACTCGTTATCTCCTCACGGGAGAGCGTCGTATCACCCTGCCGATTCAGCTCTTGCAGTGTCGCTAGCAGGCCATCGCTGCCCGCGTCGGCGCGTTCTAAAAGCTCCTCGGCGACCGAATCGAGCCGATCGGACGCCCGGCGGAACCGCCGTCGGGCCGGGGTCGGAACCCACTCGGGTAACACCCACGACGTCGGTTTGAACCACTGATCGAGGTCCTCGACGGCTCGCTTTATGTCCTCGTCTTCACCGTCGGGATCGATCGATAGATCGAAGACCGTCTCGAAGAGGACGCTGAGGGTCAACGATTTCATCTCCTCGAACGCCCGGATCGGTTCCGTTTCGGACCACGTCTCGATCCGATCTTCGGTCAGCGAGACGATCCGATCGGCGCGGGCGTCGATCCGCCGCGGCTCGAAGAATCGACCGGTCACGTCCCGCTGTCGTTTCCACTGCTCGCCCGAGACGGACGCGAGCCCCTCGCCGAAGACGACCTCGTACTGGCCGGATTTCGGGATCGACCCGCGCTTTTCGATCAGTACCTCCCGGATGTGTTCGGGATCTGTGACCACGACGAGCTCCGTGTTCAAAAGCTCGATCCGGGCGACGCCGCCCGCCGTCTCGTTCACCCACGAGCCGACGGTGAACGGATTGCGTATCCAGCGAAGCGTATGCCCCATCACCGGTAATCCCGGCGGTTCCGGTGGTCGTTTTCCACCCATCGGTGGCCGCTACAGCCGCCATCGGTGATAAAGTATGCCCCCGGCTTCGAGCGGATCGTCGGTGCGACGGCTACAGAGGAAACAACCGACCGCGGTTTCGGCGTCGATTTGTACGGCGAGATTATATACTAGCAGCCCGACGTTTCTCCAACAAGGGTTCATTTCGGTGTCGATACGCATTATCCACGTCGACGACGATCGAGACTTCGCCGAATTGACATCGTCGTGGCTCGAACGAGAGTTCGACCCCGAACCGTTCGAGATCGAAATCGAGATCGCGACCGGTGCCGAGGAGGGAATAGAGAAGATCGACTCGGAGGCCGACTGTATCGTCAGCGACTTCGATATGCCGTCCGCGAACGGGCTGGAGTTTCTCGATCGGGTCCGAGAGGAGTATCCCGACCTGCCGTTCATTCTCTTTACCGGGAAGGGATCAGAGGAGATCGCAAGCGAGGCGATCCGTCGCGGGGTGACCGACTACATCCAGAAACAACCCGGGGTCGAAGTATACACCATCCTGGCGAACCGGATCGAAAACGCCGTCGAGGCCTACCGAGCGGAGAAAGCCGCCGAGGAGACCAGACAGCGCTACGAGAAGCTCATCGAACACGCATCGGACATCGTCTTCGTCGTCGACCCGAACGGTGTCTTCGGATATCTGAGTCCAGCGGTCAAGCGGTTGCTCGGATACAAACCCGAGGAGCTGCTCAGCGAAAGCGGCTTCGAGTACATCCATCCCGACGATCGGGAGGCTGCAGCAGAGGAGTTCATGCGGGTCGTCGAGGACCCCCAATACACCGCAGCGACCGAGTTTCGCGTCGAACACAAAGACGGCTCGTGGGTCAATCTCGAGATTCGCGGTCGGAACCAGCTCGGCGATTCACATCTGGACGGGATCGTCGTCATCGGCAGAGATATCAGCGAACGCAAAGAGCGCAAACAGGAGCTCGAACGGCTGGAGACGTTGTTACAGCGCTCGACCGACGCGCTCTTCGTATCGGACATCGAAGACGCGAACCTGTATTACGTCAACGACACCGCCTGCGACCTGTTGGGATATTCCCAGGGGGAACTCCTCGAGAAGACCTTCTATGATATTCAGACCGCCTTTCCGGAGGCGGATTCGTGGGACAGACACATCGAGCGACTCCGATCGGAGGAGAACGTCGTTTACGAGGGAAAGCTCGTTCGAGAGGACGGCTCCGAAGTGCCGGTCGAGATCAACGCCGGCCTCGAATCCATCGGCGAGACCCAGTATATCATCAGCGCGGCCCGAGATATCACACACCGAAAGGAGTACGAACAGAAACTCCAGCGACAGATCGAGTATCTCGACGAGTTCGCCACGGTCGTCAGCCACGATCTCCGGAGCCCGCTGAGCGTTGCGGCGGGACGGGTGGAACTCGCGAGAGAGAAATACGGCGACGACGAGGAACTCGAAGCCGCCGCCAACGCGCTCGATCGGAGTCAGGCGCTCATCGACGATCTGCTCGAACTGGCGCGCGAAAACGAACAGATGGGCGAGATACAGTCGATCGACCTCGCCGAGATCGCCGAAAGTTGCTGGCGTTCGATTCAAACGGAAGAGGCGACGCTCATCGTCGACGTCGAGAGGGCGGTCCGGGCCGACCCCTCCCGCCTCAAACAGCTGTTCGAGAACCTGTTTCGAAACAGCATCGAACACGGCGTCACGGCCCGAGCGACGAGGGGGGAAGACGAACGAGACGACGTCACGATCACCGTGGGTGACCTGCCGGACCGATCGGGTTTCTACGTCGCCGATGACGGGGGAGGTATCTCCGAAAGAGAGCGCGAGGACGTGTTCAGATCCGGGTATTCGACGAAATCTGACGGTCCCGGATTCGGATTGAGCATCGTCCGAAAAATCGTCCACGCACACGGCTGGGAGATCTCCATCGAAGAGAGCGACGACGGAGGGGCCCGTTTCGAGATCACCGGCGTCGAGTCCGGAACCGGGGCGTGAGCGGCCGTCACTTCAGCCCTTGGCTCGCGAGGTGGAACTTGAAAACGAGATCCAGCCCGTCGATGAGCTGTCCGAGGTCGATGGAGTCGATTTCACCATCCAGCTGTCGTAATTCGTGTTTCTGCTGCCTCCAGAGTTCCGTCAGTTGCTCTTCGGCACACCCATCGCGTATTCCGCCCCGTAACCGGTCGAGATGGTCGACGTGGCCGTCATCGAGCCGCTCGAGATCGCCCGTTCCGATCGTATGCTCCTCGAGCGAGCGAACGATAACGCCCGAACTGTAATCCCCCTCCCGGAGTTCCCGCTCCCAGGTGCTGAGCCAGTTTCCGATCCGCGCCATCTGCTGGCCGTGCCAGACCGCCCGTCGCACCGTCCCGAGCTCTGCCCGATCGAATCCCTTCGAGTACATGAGATCGATATCCGCATAGACGAACATCGTCATGTTGTGACATTCGTGAATTCGGGACTCTTTCAGGTTGGCCATCTCGGGGTTGTCGCTTACGAGGACGCTGTATTCGATACTGTCCAGAACCTGCCGGAGGTCGTACTCCAAGATTCGTCTGAACTCGTCGTGTCTGGGCGCCCCACGGAGTCTGGAGTCGATCTCCGACCACACCTCCTCGATACACTCGAGATAGGCGCCGTTGAGCCTGTCTCCCTCCCTTTCGAGATCCGGGGCTTCGTTTCGGAACGGAATCGAAAACGCCCGGTCGAAGCTCCGGTAATCTCCGTGTTTTTCGAGGAGATCGTCGTACAGAGACACCAGCAGAGTCATAATGGTCTTGGTGTCGGTGACGGCTGCCGGGCGTGTATCGACCGACGATAGCTGGATGAAGTCCAGAACGGAGTGAACCCACTTCCACAGGAAGCCGTCGCGGTCTCCGATCCGGGTTTCGTACTCCGCGACGACGGCTTCGACGTCGCTCGAGAGCTCGCGTTCGCGGACCGCTTCGAGGATCTCTTCCCGTTCGACGGCCTCGAGGGATTCAGACGGCGTTTCATACGCCATATTAGCGTCGTTCGCCCGGGGTTCGAACCGTACGCTGGCGATCGGCTTCGAGGACCGAACGAGGCTCGATCGGAGCTCGAGGCTCGGGAACACTACCTACCGAATTGCGGACGACACTCGAATACACAGCAAACATTAGTTCGGATATCAATCGTCCTTTATTAAACGGTTTTGCATAATTATCTTTTCAGATACATAGCGATCGATAATTTCGACGGGGAGCCACCGGCTCCGATACGTTCCACCCGCTCAAAGCGTCTGTTCGATTGTCTTGGCGGTCTCGCGTCCGATTCCCTCGACGCGTTCGAGTTCCTCCCGAGAGGCAGCGCGGATTCCCTCGATGCTGCCGAATCGCCGGAGCAGCCGCCGCCTGCGCTCGGGGCCGACGCCGTCGATCGCATCCAGCGGCGTCGAGACCGAATCGCGGACCGTCTGGTGGTACTGGACGGCGAAGCGGTGAGCCTCGTCGCGAACCCGCTGGAGGAGGTGTAACGCGGGATCGTCGTCGGCCCAGTCGTGGACGCCGTCGGGCGTGACGACCAGCTCTTCGGCTTTCGCGAGCGCGAGAGCGGGGACCGACCAGCCGGTATCGGCCAAAGCGTCGCGGGCGGCCTCAAGCTGTCCCTCACCGCCGTCGATCACCAACAGCCCGGGGTCGTGCCGGTCGTCGCGGCGCTCCAGCGCTCGCCGGGCTCGCCAGCGGACGAGCGCCCGCATGTTCGCGTAGTCGTCGTTTCGCTCCTCGAGTTTCTTCCGACGGTAGTCGGCCTTCTCGGGCGCTCCGTCCCGGAAGGCGACGTTGCTGCCGACGACCGCTTTCCCGCCGGCGTGGCTCACGTCGAATCCCTCGATCCGGTCGGGCCGGTCGATACCGAGCCGTCGGGCGAGTTCCGCCGCACCGTCGGCCTCGCCCGAACGTCGGCGGGCGTTCTTCAGCGCGAGTTCGACGAGCGTCGCCTCCCGGCCCGCCCCGGGGACCCGGACGGCGACGCCTTCACCGTCGAGCCAGCGGTCGAGTTCCGGATCGTCGTATCGCTCGGGAAGCAACAGCGCGTCCGGGAGCGGTCGGTCGGCGTAAAACTGCGGGATGAACGCCGAAAGGACCGACGAGATCCGGTCTTCACCCTCGGGGGCGTCGACCCGGTGACGCTCTCGGTCGACCAGTTTGCCGTCCTCGCTGTGGAGTCTGGCGACCGTCGCGTCCCCACCCTCGATCGCGACGCCGAGGACGTCGACGAGTTCCTCCCTCCGTCCGGCGACGGCTTCGCCGCCGCCCTCGTGGAAACACTCGACCGCGTCGAGTTTATCCCGCAGCGCGGCCGCTCGTTCGAAGGCCTGTCCCTCGGCGGCGGTCTCCATCTCCCTCCGAAGCGGTCCGGCGAGCACGCCGGTTTCGCCCTCGAAAAACCGGACGGCGGATTCGACGGCGGCGGCGTAGTCCTCGATGGAGATTTCGCCGGTACAGGGCGCACTACAGAGGCCCATCTCGTAATCGAGACACGGCCGGTCGCGCCCCTCGTATTTGTGATCCGAACAGCCCCGCAGCCCGTAGACCGACCGGATCGCCTTACAGACCGTCTCGACGCGGCCCTTGTCGGTAAAGGGGCCGAAGACGGTCGCCCCCTCCGGCGGATCGCGCGTGACCTCGATCCGCGGGGCGTCGTGGTCCGTGACCGCGACCAGCGGGTAGGATTTGTCGTCTTTCAGCCGGACGTTGTACCGCGGCTGGTGTCGCTTTATCAGGTTCGCCTCGAGCAAAAGCGCCTGTGTCTCGGTGTCGGTGACGGCGAAGTCGATCCGGTCTGCGGCCTCGATCATCCGGCGGATTCGCTCGCTTCTGGGATCGACATACGAGCGGACCCGATCGCGGAGATCGACCGCCTTGCCGACGTACAGCACCCGATCGGCGCTCTCGAACTGATACACGCCGGGCGACCGGGGGAGCTCGCCGGCCCGCTCTCGGACCGTGGCCGCGTCCATATCCGACAGTTGGCGGCCGGCGGTATCAGCCTGACGCGTCGGCCGCGATCTCTATAAATCTCGGTTCCGACCCCACCGACCGAACCGTTCCCGCATCCGAGCGCCGACACCGTCGGTCGTCGCTTCAGTAGTTATTTGGCCCGGATCTTCGTACCGGTCGACGAATGGTCGAAACGGTCCTTCTTGTCGGGGTCGTCGCGTCTATCTTCGTCGGGGTCAACATCGGAGGCTCCTCGACCGGCATCGCCTGGGGACCGCCCGTCGGTGCGAGGATCATAACGAAGACGACCGCGGCGGCGCTGATGACGTTTTTCGTCTTTCTCGGCGGCTGGACCGTCGGCCGGAACGTGATGGACACGCTGAGCGGGGAGATCATCACGACCGAACTCACGCTCTCGGCGGGCGTCGCCGTCCTCTTTTTCATCGGGCTTGGCATCCTCGTTGCCAACGTCTTCGGCGTCCCCGTCCCCACCTCGATGACGACCGTCGGCGCGATCGCCGGGCTCGGATTGGCGACGGGAACGCTCAACTACCCGGTTGTCGCAGGGATCATCTCCTGGTGGATCGTGACGCCTGTCATCGGTTTCTGGATCGGCGTGGTCGTCGGGCGGTACATCTATCCGGAGGTCAACAGACGGGTTCGGATCGAGAAATCGGAGGGGCCGCTTTTGACGCTCGATCGGAGCGGACCGCTTCCGAAGCCGGCGTTCGGAACGAACACGACACGAACAGAGTTTATCAGTACGGTCGTCGTGCTCGTCATCGGCTGTTATATGGCGTTCAGCGCCGGCGCGAGCAACGTCCCGAACGCCGCCGCCCCGCTGGTCGGTAGTGCAGGGGGGCTTCCCGACGATACCGCGATCCTCATCGCGACGCTCGCGATCGGTCTGGGCGGGTTTACTATCGCCCGCCGGACGATGGAGTCGGTCGGCGGCGAGTTGAGCAACATCCCGCTGCTCGCGGCGCTTTTCGTCATGGTGACCGCCTCGACGATCACGACGTTTCTCTCGTGGCTCGGGATCCCGATCAGCCTCGTGATGGCGACGGTGATGACGATCGTCGGGATCGGCTGGGGGCGGGCAACCCGCCCGATCACCGTCCGGGGGGCCATCACCCGCGACTCCGGGGACCACGAAATCGTCACCGGTGCGATCGCCGCCGAAGAGATGGAGGGCGAATCAGCCGCACCGATCGGTGAACCGGAACCCGAAGAAGTGCTCGAAGCCGGCGACCTCTTCAACCCCCGGGCGATCATCAAATACGTCTCGATGTGGATTATCGGGCCGTCGGTGTCGACGCTTCTGGCCTACGGGTTCTTCGTCCTCCTGCCGGGGGTCGCCTGAGACGGCTCGTCGCGAGGGATCGTTTGAGGGGTAGAGTTAGGTGACTGAAGCCCGTCTCTCGGGACATGCTCTCACGGGTTCTCGTCCCGATGGATGATTCCGAACATGCGGGCGACGCCCTCGAGTACGCCCTGGAGAACTTCCCCGAGGCCGAGATCACCGTCGTACACGTCGTCGGCGTCCCCTCCCCGATGATGGGCGAGACGACGGCGCTCGCACTCGCGGACGACATCGGCGAAGCCGCCGCCGAACGCGCCGAACCAGTCTTCGAACGGGCCCGGAAGCGAGCCGCCGCGTACGACCGGGAACTCGAGACGGTCGTTGAAATCGGCCATCCGGCCCGAAAGATCCTCGATCGGGCCGAAGACTACGATACGATCGTCCTCGGCGCACACGGTGCAGACTGGGATCGGGCGGCACGACAGTTTCTCGTCGGTAACGTCGCCGAGACCGTCTCGAAGCGGGCCCGGATACCCGTCGTCGTCGTCCGTTGAGACGAAACGGAACGGAAAGCCGAACCGAAGAGCGGCAACTACAAACCGGTCGCACTCCGAATCCCGACGATGGCCGACACCGAACGGCTCTGGCTCGTCAAGCGCGATTACGGCGACGAGGCGCTGGTCGAACTCGTCTACGCCTCCCCGGACGGCACACACTGTCTGGTGAAACATCTGAGCGTCCAGTTGCTCCGCTCGAAGGACATCACCGCCGCGATCGACGTCGAACCGGAGAAGCTCGAGACCGTCGAGGATACAAAGACCCGACAGCGCTATGCCGACGAGGTCGATCGCGTCCGTGAGTCACACGATCCCGACGAGACGGTATAGCGAAAAGCAGGGGCAGATCCGCCGACGTGAGCCTCAAGGCATATAGGGCAGGGGGCGGAACTCGCACACGACATGGCTGCCATCGAACTGAATAGCGTCGAGAAGTCCTTCGGGGACGTACGCGCCCTCCGCGGCGTCGATCTCGAAGTCGAGGAGGGGGAGATCTTCGGCTTTCTCGGGCCCAACGGAGCCGGCAAATCGACGACGATCAACGTCCTTTTGGATTTCGTCCGACCCGACGCGGGATCGGTTCGCGTACTCGGCTACGACGCTCGCGAGGACAGCGTCGCCGTCAGGAGCCGGACCGGCGTCCTCCCGGAGGGGTTCGACGTCTACGATCGCCTGACGGCGCGCGAACACGTCGCCTTCGCCATCGACTCGAAGGAGACCGACGACGAGCCGTATCCGCTCTTAGAGCGGGTCGGCCTCGAAGACGCCGCCGGACGGAAGGCGGGCGGGTTCTCGACCGGGATGAAACAGCGGCTCGCCCTGGCGATGGCGCTCGTCGGCGAACCCGAGCTTTTGATCCTCGATGAGCCCTCCTCGGGGCTCGATCCGAACGGCGCCCGCGAACTCCGTGAGATCGTCCAACAGGAGGCAGACGGCGGAACGACGGTCTTCTTTTCGAGTCACATCCTCGGACAGGTCGAATCGGTCTGTGATCGAGTCGGGATCATCCGAGACGGCGAACTCGTCGCCGTCGACACCATCGAGGGGCTCCGCGAGAACGTCGGCAGCGGCTCGACGCTCGTCGTCGAGGTCGATTCGGTCCCCGAAGAGGCCGCGCACCGCCTGCAGAGCCTCGAGGGCGTCTCCGAGGTGACCGTCGAGGGGGCGACCCTCCGGATCACCTGCGAGGACGACGTCAAGATGGACGCCGTCCAGGAGCTCGAAAGCGCCGGCGCGACCGTCTCGGATTTCTCCACCGAGGAAGCGCCGCTGGAGGATCTCTTTGCGGCCTACACGGAGGGAGAGAGATGAGCTGGCAGGCCGTCGCCAGAAAGGACTTCTGGGACGCGATCCGCTCTCGGTTGCTCATCGTGTTGACCGCGCTCTTCGTGATCTTTGCGGCCGGCGCCGCCTACGTCGTCACGGAGATCGATCCGCCCCAGCAGGCACAGTTCACCGGCGAGGTGACGACGTTTCTGCTCATCATCGGGCTCGTACAGGCGACCGCCGTCTTCATCCCGATCGTCTCTATCGCGGTCGCCTACCGATCGCTGGCTGGCGAACGCGACAGCGGCAGTCTGAAGCTTCTGCTCTCGCTGCCGAACAGCCGCGCCGACGTCGTCATCGGAAAGTTCCTCGGGCGAGCCGGCGTCGTCTCCGTGGCGCTTTTCGTCGGGTTCGCGGTCGGGCTCGTCGTCACGGCCTCGCTGGCGGACGCCTTCTCGGCGCCGGAGTATCTGGCGTTCGTCGGCGTCTCGTTGCTTTTCGCCTTCGTCTTCGTCGCCATCGCCGTCGGCGTCTCGGCGTTCACGAGTTCGACGTCGCGGGCGGCCTACGGCGCCTTCGGACTGTTCGTCGTCTTCCAGTTCCTCTGGAACGTCATCGCACAGGCGGTCGTCTACGTCGTCAACGGATTCACGTTCGAGGGCCTCGGGAACCTAGAGCCGGGAGACACGATATTCAACCTCTTTCAGTTCATCCAGATCCTCAGCCCGACGACCGCCTACCAGCAGGGCACCCAGTGGGTGATACTGCGTATCGCCGAGGAGGAAGAGACACAGCAGGCCACAGCCGAGGTACCGTTCTTCGTCGAGGACTGGTTCGGGTTCGTGATACTCCTCGTCTGGATTATCCTGCCGCTCGCGATCGGCTATCTCCGGTTCGACGCGACGGACCTGTGACCGTCCGGGCGCCGAATCGGCGACGAACGCGTCGATGATCCCCACCCGAAACACCCGTCCGCCGCCCGTCGAACGAACGTCTGACACCAGTTTCACCTCGCTTTCGTCTTGCGGTTTTACTTTCACTCCGCATGCACGGGTTTTATTATGTCCCCGACCTCTCTTTCGGATGCACACGCTCTTTCCCTTCTGAAGTTTCCGCACCGAGCGACCGCGGCGGAAGGCATACCCCACACCGTCAAGTAGACGGGGGTATGCTCGAACTCGCCGACGTGATGGCGGCCCGCGATCGAGTCGCCGAGACGGCCCGCGAGACGCCGCTGGAACGGTCGAACACGTTCTCGAAGCGAACCGGCGCCGACGTCCGGCTCAAACTGGAGCATCTCCAGCGGACCGGCTCGTTCAAGATTCGCGGCGCGACGAACAGGATCGCACTCCTCGAGGAGGCCGAACGCGAGGCGGGTGTCGTCGCCGCAAGCGCCGGCAACCACGCCCAGGGCGTCGCCCTGGCGGCGACGAAGGCCGGCGTCGATGCGACGGTCGTCATGCCCGAGTACGCCCCGATATCGAAGGTCAACGCCACCCGTTCCTACGGAGCGGAGGTGATCCTCCACGGGGTCGATTACGACGCGGCCGCCGACTATGCTCACGAGATCGAACGCGAGGAGGGGCGAACCTTCGTCCACGCCTTCGACGATCCGGCCGTGATGGCCGGGCAGGGAACGATCGGCCTCGAGATCGCCGAACAGTGTCCCGACGTCGAGACCGTCGTGGTCCCCATCGGCGGTGGCGGCCTCATCGCCGGGATCGCGACCGCGATCGAGGCGGTGACCGACGCACGCGTAATCGGCGTACAGGCCGAAGGCGCCGCAAGCGCCGCCGAGTCGCTCCGGGAGGGCGAGGTCGTCGAGCGCGATTCGGTCGATACGATCGCCGACGGGATCGCCACTCGAAAGATCGGCGAGGCGACCTTCGAGGTGATCCGCGAGCGTGTCGACGAGATCGTGACGGTGACTGATCCCGAGATCGCGAACGCGCTCACCGCCCTCCTGGAGCGATCGAAGACGCTCGTCGAGGGCGCCGGCGCCGTTCCGCTGGCGGCGGTCATCGAAGAGCGGTTCGAGTACGAAGCCGGCGAGACGATCGTGCCGGCCCTCTGTGGCGGCAACATCGATCTGAACGTGCTCACGACGGTCATCACGCGCGGGCTGGTCGAACGTGGTCGATTCCTCCGGATCAAGACAGTGCTGAAAGACCGACCGGGCGCGCTCGAAGAACTCGTCGAGCTCTTGACCGAACACCGGACGAACATCTACGCCATCGAACACGATCGGGCCTCGAAGGACATCGCGATGAACGCCGCCGAGGTCGAACTCGATCTCGAGACCCGGGGACACGAACACGTCGCAGAGCTACTCGGCGCGCTCGAAGCTCGCGGCTACGAGGTCGAAGTACAGGTCTGATACGGGGACCGCCCGTCCGGACGTCAGCGATCACCGCTGCACCGTTACAGCAGTTCGTATGAAAGAGAGCGCCGTTTACAGGAATCGGAACGTCTCGAGGTTCTTCGGCGCGAACGTCCGCATGTTGAACTCGTGATACAGCGCCGAGGAGAGGTCCTGCACGGAAGACTCGTCGCCGTGGACACACAGCACCTTCTCGGGGCGAGGGTTCATCGTCCGGACGAAGTTCATGAGCCCCTGCCGGTCGGCGTGTCCCGAGAAGCCATCGACCGTCTCGACGTTCATGTTCAACTTGAGCGTCCCGCGGCCGTTAGCGCGGTCGTTCATCGGGATCTCGTCCCAGCCGTTCTGGATCCGCCGGCCGAGCGTTCCCTGCGCCTGATAGCCGACGAAGACGAGCGTGGAGTTCTCCTCGCCGCCGACGTGGTTGAGCCACGACATGATCGGTCCGCCGGTGACCATCCCCGACGTCGAAAGGACGATACAGGGGCCGCCGTCAGCGATCTCCTGGCGTTCGTCCTCGCCGCCGTCGATGTGGTTGAACTGCTCGGAGAGGAACGGGTTCTCGTCGTCGTGGAAGATCCGATCCCGGAGATCGTCGCGGAGGTACTCCGGGTAGGTGGTGTGGATGGCCGTCGCCTCCCAGATCATCCCGTCGAGATGGATCGGAACCGTCGGGATGTCGCCCTCTCGCATCGCTTCCTCCAGGACGAGCATGATCTCCTGTGAGCGGCCGACGGCGAACGCGGGGATGAGGATTTTGCCGTCCTTCTCGATCGTTTCGTTTATGACTCGCTTGAGGTTGCGCTCGGAGTCCTCCTGGTCGGTCTGGTAGTCGTTTCGCCCGCCGTAGGTCGACTCCATGACGAGCGTCTCGACGCGGGGGAAGTCGTTGACCGCGCCGTTGAAAAGGCGGGTGTCGTCGTAGTGGATATCGCCCGAGAAGGCGACGTTGTAGAGGCCGTCGCCGACGTGAAAGTGTGTGACCGCCGAGCCGAGAATGTGGCCGGCGTTGTGGAACGTGAGCTTCAGGTCCGGCGCGATGTCGGTCACGTCGCCGTATTCGAGCGGAATACAGTGTTTGATCGCCTCTCTGACCTGTGCGGACTCATACGGCGGCGACCGGCCTTCTTTGGCCGCGACGTCGAGGTAATCGAGCGTGAGAAGCCCCATCAGATCCCGCGTGGGTTCGGTACAATATATCGGCCCATCGTAGCCGTATTTGAACAGAAGCGGGACGAGCGCCGAGTGATCGAGGTGAGCGTGGGTCAACACGACCGCGTCGATGTTCGAGGCGCCGGCACCGAGCGCTTCGGGGATCTGTAGATACGGCACTTCTCCCTCGGCACCGGGTTTGTCGCCACAGTCGACGAGGACGCGCGTTTCGGGGGTGTTGAGGATGAACGCCGCCCGGCCGACCTCCCGACAGCAGCCGAGCGTCGAGATTCGGACCCACTCGTCGTCGGACATCTCCTCGCGGTGGATCTGTCGGCCGATCCGCTCGAGGATGTCCCGGCGTTCCTCACGCTCCTGTTTCAGGAAATTCCGGACGTTCGAAACGGTCGAGGACTCGATCGGCGGCGTCCGGACGACCTCCGGTGTCCAGCCGACCTGCTGGGTGATCTCCCGCAGGGTCGAGCCGTGCCGGCCGATCACCATCCCCGGCTTCTGGGCCTCTATTATCACCTCGCCGGTGTCGGCGTGAAAGTCCAGGTCGGTGACGCCCGCTTCATCGGGGATCACCGACTCGATCTTCTTTCGGGCCTCGCTCGGTCTGGCGAGTACCTCGGGGTCCGGTCGGACGGTGATTCGCTTTCGGAGTTTCGAAGCGAGTCGTCGGATCAGATCGCCGTCGCTCGCGAACTTCTTCGGATCGCGAGTGTAGACGACCAGCTCCGGGCCCTCGTAAGTCACGTCCGAAACGGAGATGTCGTTCGGGACTTCGCTGACGATCGTTGCCTTGATATCATCGAGTTTCCGCTCTACTGCGCTCATACGTTAGAGATCCTTGGGTCGGGCACCGATCCTCCGCGGCCCGCTTCCGACGGTGGGAAGTTCCTCAGCTGCATGTATGACAACAGGTCATTGGATTCGATATGCGGTGGCTGTCGTCCGAGGACGGCCGCGGGAGGTACCGGAAAACCCGCTCGTAATCGAGTCTAACCCACTACTGATATAAAACCCTTCGCAAAGGAACGCATGGAGATCACTCCAGCGACCGTCGCAGACGAACACGAACGGCTCAGAACCCGGGAATCGATCCCGGCGTTGATAAACGAAACGCGCGATCGGCTCGGCTCGCGGTTCGATACCGAGGTGAAACACGTCTCGGCCGAGCAGTACCGCGACGCGGTGGATACGGTGTTCGCCGACGGCGACAGAGCGGTGAACGTAACCGGGCTCTGTGTGCTTCTTCGAGACCTCGACTGTGCGGACGATTACCCGGGCTTTATCGTCGACGAGTATCTCGGCCGGAAGCTCGCGGCGACGATCGCCGGCGGCGAACCGGCCGCGCTCCTCGCGGAGGCGACGTTTCACTTCGCCGACATACACATCCACGGTGAACCGGACGAACCGGCCGGGAGCGACGATCTCGACGCCGCGCTGGTGGCCGGGTTTCAGACCCGGCTACCGGGATGGAAGTGGACGGAGACGCCGAGCCCGTTCGATTCGATCCGATAGCGGCGGTGATCGCTATTCGAGCTGTTCGCCCGCGAGCCGGTCCGCGTGCTCGATGAACGCCGCCTCCTCGCCGGCCGGGATCGTCGCGCCGGCAGCGATGTCGTGGCCGCCGCCGTCGCCGCCGACCGCGCGAGCCGCCTCGCCCATCACGACCGAGAGATCCATCCCCGAATCGACGAGCGGTCCCGTACCGCGGGCCGAGACTTTCGTCTCCTCGTCGCTTTTCTTCGCGAAGGCGACGATCGGCCGATCGCGGGCGACGCCGTCTGCACCCATCGACATGCCGGCGATGATGCCGACGATCGTCTCTTTGATCTCCGCGCCGGCGTCGAACCACTGGAGATGTTCGGTCTCGGTGACGCCGTTTTCCTCGACCCACTCGATGCCCTCAGAGAGGTTTCGGCGATGGTTCCGAAGGAGCTCCCTGGCGCGGTCGAACGCCGAACCGCGGTCGCCGAGGCAGACGGCGAGCCCCACGTCGGCCCGTTCGTAGCGGGCGGTGGCGTTCAAAAGCGTCGAGAACTCGCTCGCGTCGCGCAGCTCGGTCCCCACGTCCTCGCCGGTGAGGAGGTAGCTCGTTCCGACGAGCCGGTCGATCTTGAACGCCGGAACGCCGCGGGTGACGGCGTGTCTGACCAGCGCGCTCGCCAGCCGGCGCTTCTCGTCGTCGGTCAGATCGACCCACCGTTTCCAGTCGCCGTCGGCACGGCACGCGACGTCGAGATCGTCCAGAAACGAGACCGCGCCGCGTTCGTCGTTCGTGATCCCGGGAATCCGGACGTCAGAGGCGTACTCGAGGAGTTTCGGCAGGGGCCGGGTCTGTTTGCCGTAGACCGCGAGGTCCTTCGTCTCCGCTAAGACGTCGGCATCGATACCCTCCTCGACGATGTTTCGGTTCGCGCCCCGGAGCTGACCGCTGGAGGCCTGCATGTCACCGACCGCGCCGACGACGGCGAGCGCCGCCAGATCTCGGTTTCCGAGGCGGGCGTCGGCGTCGGCCCGGGGCGCGAGCGCACGGGCGAGCAGGTAGCTCGCGCCGGCACCCGAAAGCTCGGAGGCCCCGTCGATGCCCTCGAGCAACGGGTTGAGGTGGTAGTCGGTGTCGGCGTCGGCGGGCTGGTGGTGGTCGGCGATCACGGGGACGAAATCGCCCGCCGCCTCGTGTTCGGCGATGATATCGAGCTGTCCGCTCCCGAAGTCGGTAAACAGAACCGTCTCGTAGTCGCGCTCGGCGATCGCGGCGATCGAATCGGCGTCGAGCTGTTTTTCGAAGACGGCTTCGAAGGGGATCTCCGCCCGCTCGAGTGCGAGCGCGGCGACGGCGGCGCTCGTCAGCCCGTCGGCGTCGATGTGCGAGACGAGTAACACGCCATCGGCTGCGAGCAACCGCTCGGCACACGAGACGGCGCGGGGCTGTAGCTCCGGTACGGGGGCGTCTCGGTCTCCGTCTGCGTCTGCGGCGGCCATCGTAGGACACGTTGTTCGTTCTCGGATTTAAACCTCGGCACGGCGACGGGCGGGTCGTCATACTGTCGGCTGTAGTTCCGTGAATACGATATCGCGGATTTCGACGGTCGTCGGGCTGAAACATCGTATACTATCCGCTGTGGTTCGAAAGAGTTACAGCCGGCAGTATCACTCGTCGACGGGAACGTCGTCGACGAGTACGACGGCCTCGCCGTCGATAACGAGATCGCCGTCCTTCGAAACGGTCGTCTGGAGTCGGTACTGATCACCGCCGAGATCCTCGACGACCTCGACGGTGGCGGTGACGGAGTCGTCGATCCGGACCGGCGCGCGAAACTCGATATCCTGAGAGAGATAGACGATTCCACCCGGAAGGCGCGCGAGGGCGGCGCTTATCAGACCGGTGACGAGGATGCCGTGGACGATGCGACCGTTGAACCGGGTCCGTTCGGCCCACTCCTCGTCGAGGTGGATGGGGTTCGTATCGCCGGTGGCGGCCGCGAACCGCTCGACATCGCGCTGTGAGATGACCTTTCCGAACCGAACCGTATCCCCGACGTCGAGTTCCTCGCCGATGTCCCGGTCTACCTCCCACTCCGGAAGGTCGACGCCGCCAGCGAGCCGGTCCTCGACGGAGGAGTCTTCGGCATCCGTCTCGCGATCGGTGCCGTTCGTCGAGGGGGAGCCGAGTGCCGAAAGAACCGCCCTGTTGGCCGCCTGGTTCGCCTCGAGTAGACTGAAGAATACGCGCGAGGAAGCGTCGGCCCACACGTCGAGCGGCGTCGGATACGTGTCGTCGTTCATCCTTGCGAAAGTAAGGGCCACCACTATTAAAGCGTGGTGTTTGTTTGGGAGATAAAGACCATATGAAGGAGATAGAAGACACTCAATGGTTTTTTGCGGAACGTTTATCTTCGCAAGGCGGGTACCCGGACGTAATGACGGACAGCGACGACAGACAGGACGGATTGATGTGGCCACCGAACATGCTGAAAGCGATACAGGAGACCTCCGAACAGGCGACCCGAAAACAGCAGGAAGCGCTCCAGCAGCTCTTTTTGGGGCCGGGACACGGCAGTCCCGATCTCGGCGACATCACGGAGCAACTCGGCGCGATGAGTCAGATGGCGACGTTCAAAACGCGGGTCCAAAGCGGCGGGCGAATTTCGATCCCGGACGCCGAGCGCGAGGCGCTCGATATCGGCGAAGGCGACATCGTCCAGACCGTCGTCGTCCCCGTCAAACGGAACCGAGAAGACGAAGAGTAAATCGTCACGACAGTTCGTATCAGTGATCGCTGGCGTCGGGGCGATCGATCATCGCTGACAGACGATAACGATCCGCATGAGACGCCGGACGAAATCGAAACGTCCGACTACGGGCGGTTAGCCGACGCCGAAAATCGCGAGAGAGGTTTTCTCGAATGTTGAAGGCCGGAGAACTGGCTTTTTACCGGCCGGACGAACGCGAACGCACGGATCATGAGCGAATATCACGAAGAAGTACAGGAGGAGTGGAACGAACTCGTAGCGAACATGAACCGGGCGGTCGCACAGTCGATGGAACGGAACATGGAGGCGAGCGCGGCGTTCATGGAG
>LKMJ01000282.1_pt1 | contig 35775 bp, 25 predicted proteins | sample 643391 | NCBI WGS metagenome assembly LKMJ01 (sample SAMN04112250, study PRJNA286221) | soda lake metagenome | biome: soda lake; feature: Kulunda Steppe; material: water; isolation source: sample PL-Br10 brine of Picturesque Lake | place: Russia: Kulunda steppe | collected 2010-07 | reverse complement strand
GCTGGATGGCGCACTGGAGCGCATCAACATGGCCAAGAACCGCATTGAGGCGAAGGACTATGCGGGCAAGGGCAATCTGATCGGTAAAACCATGGACATTGTCAGCGGTCTGCGCAGCTTTCTGGATTTTGAGAAGGGCGGTGAGCTGGCGGCCAACCTGGAAGCGCTGTATGATTACATTGAACGGGGGCTGCTGCAGGCCAGTGCCCGTAACGATATTGAGAAGCTGGATGAAATGGCCAACCTGCTGCGTACCATCAAGCAGGGCTGGGACGGCATCCGCGAAGAAGCCATGGAACTGCAGCGCAACGCCAGTTGATGCCGGTGTGGCGCATTGGGCATTGTCTGCTTAACTTACAGGGAGTCAACGCGAAACACCTGTAGGGAGCCCCTGTGCGTCAATCTGGCTACAACACCCGCCTCAGCTGTCTGAAAGTCGCCATTCTGGGTATGACCCTGGCCTTTGGCGGCGCCATTACTCCGGTGCATGCGGAGTCGAAACAACCGGTTACCTTCAGTCTTGCGGAAGTCAGTCCCTATGCGTTTGAAGATGACGATGGGGACTATGCCGGTCTTCTGGTTGATCTGATTCATAAGCTGCGCGACCGCACAGGCCTGCCCATTGAGTATCGCGTCCGTCCCCACGCCCGCACAGCCCTTGAGCTGAAAGAGGGCACGGTGGATTTTGCCCCCTACTTTGATTCCCCGGTTGCCAATAGTGCTGGCGAACCCATTGCTGATGTCGTGGAGGTGCAGAATCTGGTGGTCGGGCTACCGGATCATTCACCGATTGAGTCGCTCAGTGACCTGGAGGGTGAGAACGTCGGTTACCTCAGCGGGACCTGGTATGGCACCAGTTTCCAGTCCTATGATGGATTCAATAAGGTGGAAGTGCATAATGTCCGCCATGGAGTGCGGCTGATGCGTGAGGGGCGCCTGAGTGCCGTGGTTGCAAGTGATGTGGCCATCAGTGATCGATACAGCCCCGATGAAGAGGGCAATGGGCTGCGCAAGCTGATGGTGCTGGGCACGGGCCAGGGTAAGATCTACAAATCCCGCGAGTCGGAGCGCACTGATGCCGTACCTGCCATACAGTCGGCGATGTCCGAAATGGTCGAAGACGGGACTCTTGAGGCGCTTTTTGACGATCGTTACGAGAGCGCGCGGGAAACTGAATAAAAATCTCCACCTCAGGGAAAACCGATACCGGGCTGACAGCGTAGGCTCAGCTGTGATTAACTGTGGTTCATGAGGCCTATTATCCCTGTCTATCTGTGCATTTTGATCCTGATCTGCAGCATGGGATTATCCCTGCAGGCGGCGGCTGAATCGTCCGATTCGGCCGCTGAGCAAAGCGATGCCCCCCTGGTGTTTACCCTGCCGGGCGTCTACCCCTGGGCCATGCGCTCTGAGTCAGGGGAGGACAAGGGCATACTGGTGGATCTGGTCCAGGCCCTGGAGAAGAAAACAGAATGGCCCCTCGAGTACCGTATCAGGCCTTTGCCGCGCAATATTCTGGAACTGCGTCGAGGGGAGGCGGATTACTCCTTCATGTTTGAGATCCCCGATGCGGAGACCTTTGCCCGTCCGGTCAATGAACTGCTGCAGGTGCGGATTCTCTTGATCGGTCCGGTTGATGCGCAGTCCGTGGACTCGCTGTCCGATATGGAAGGCAGCAATATCGGCTATATACGCGGTTCCTGGGTCGGGGATTTCTATGCCCGGGAGGAGGGTATCAATGCGGTGCCCATCCGCGACTTCAGTCATGGGCTTCAGCTTGTTTCCCGCCAGCGCCTGGATGGCATTGTGATTGGTGAGGTGGCGCTGATGTCCGATTACGAGCCAGAAGCCGGGGATCCCCCCATCCGCGTCCTTACGGAACTCTCCCGGACCAAGGGGTTGATGTACTTCTCCACCGCCTCCGACAGAGAGGACTCTGTGCCCGTGCTGTCCAACGCCATGGGCGATCTTGTGGAGGATGGCACTCTGGATGCCGTTATGCAGCGGTGGTTCCGGGTAGCGCTTCCGGCCATTCCTGGTGGTACTGACTAGCACTGCGCACGGAGTGCTCAGCGGGGGCTAACCGCCTGGAGCAGCCCATTCAGGTGTGCTTCCACACTGTCCGCCAGCGCCAGCAGGTTGTAACCCCCTTCGAGCATGGAAACAACGCGCCCTCTGCACAGCTCCCACGCCAGCGAGGTGATCCGCTCCGTTAACCAGCTGAAATCCTCAGTGGTCAGCTCAAATTCAGCCAGCGGGTCCTGCTGGTGCGCGTCGAAACCGGCTGAAACCAGAATCATCTGGGGCTGAAACTCCCTCAGCGCCTGAGTCCAGCGCGCCTCCACCGCTTTGCGGTAATCTCTGCTGCCGGTGCCCGCCGGCAGGGGGATGTTGACGATGTTTTCCGGCTCGTTATAGCAACCACGATTGGGGAAAAAAGGGTGCTGGAAGCTGGAGCAGAACAGCACTCTGGGGTCGCCGCGCAGGATATCCACAGTGCCGTTCCCCTGGTGCACATCGAAGTCGATGATGGCGACCCGGTCCAGGCTGTGAAAGGTCAGTGCGTGCAACGCGGCTATGGCAATGTTGTTGAAAAAGCAGAAACCCATGGTGGTGTTGCGTTCGGCGTGGTGGCCGGGCGGGCGCACCGCACAGAAGGCGTTGCGGGCCTGGCCGGTGACCACCTGATCCACGGCCTGAACTCCGGCGCCGGCCGCCAGGCGGGCTGCTCGCAGGGTATGGGGCATCATCATGGTATCCGGGTCGGCCATGATGCGACCTTTCTGCGGTGCCATCTGGATCAACTGCTGTATGTAGCCTTCCGGGTGGGCCAGCCGCAGTTGATCGTGGGAGGCCTCTTCCGGGGTGGTGTGCTGCAGTTTCTGGCCAAGTCCGGTCCGTTCAAGCATGTTGCGGATGGCCACCAGCCGCTCCGGGCTTTCCGGGTGGGCGTCGCCCATCTCATGGCGTTCGCAGTCAGGGTGTGAAAAAAATGCGGTGGACATAGGGTAGGCCGGTTACCACTGTTATTGTAAGGTTAGGTCATTGTGCCCCTGAGCCCGGGGCGGGGCAAGTCAGTGCCTCTTATTCCAGACAGGTAGATGGATCATGCCGACACGCCACCTCGACTCGCTGTTCAAGCCTTCCTCCATCGTGATTCTGGGAGCCTCGGAGCGCGCAACAAGCCTGGGCGGCATGGTGTTGCGCAACCTGATGTCGTCTGACTACGCCGGGCAGCTTCTGGTGGTGAACCGCCACGAGTATAAAAGCGTGCACGGCGTTACCTGTGTACCGCGCCTCAGCCGTATGAAGATGAAGCCGGATCTGGCCATCATCTGTACCCCGCCGGAAACCGTGCCCAAGCTGGTACGTCAGCTTGGTGAGGAGGGCGTGCGCACGGCCATGGTCATGACAGGAGGCATGTCCAGGGCCCACAGCCGCAATGGCCAACCCTTGATGTACGCGGTGCGTGATGCGGCGCGCAAGGCCAAGGTGCGGATTCTGGGTCCGAACACCATTGGCATCATGTCTCCGGAGCACGGGCTGAATGCGACCTACGCCCATATGGGGGTATTGCCCGGTAAGATTGGGTTTGTGGGGCAGTCGGGCTCCGTCTGCAGTGCGGTCATTGACTGGGCTTTTGCCCGGGGCGTGGGGTTTTCCCACCTGCTGACCCTGGGGGATGGCATGGACATTGGCCATGATGACCTGATCGACTATCTGGCCGAGGATCATAAAACCCGTGCCATTCTGCTGCACATGGAGCATATCCCCAATCCAAGACGCTTCATTTCCGCAGTTCGGGCAGCCTCGCGCACCAAGCCCGTGATTGCTGTAAAAAGCGGACGTTACCCGGAATCGGCCTGGATGCCCCAGTCGTTGCCGGATGGCATGACCAATACGGATCCGGTCTACGATGCCGCTTTGCAGCGCGCCGGTGTTCTGCGTGTCAACGGCCTGGACGAGATGTTTGACGGGCTGGAGAGCCTGCAACGCATGCGCAAGGTGCGCCGGGAAGATCTGGTGGTGCTGTCCAATGGCGTTGGTCCGGGGGTCATGGCCGTGGACCGGTTGAAATACCAGGGCGGGGAGCTGGCCAGTTTCTCCCCGAAAACCTTCAACGCTCTGAAGCAGTTGCTGCCGGAGTACGTGTCACCCGGTAACCCGTTGGATCTGGGCTTTGATGCCACGCCGGAGCTCTATGCGCAGGTCCTGGATGTGCTGGCGTCAGACCCCCAGGTGGCGAATGTGCTGGTTATGTATTCCCCCTCGCTGCTTGAGGACACTCTGCAGATTGCAGACTCTGTGCTCGAGGCCTCCAAGCGCCATCGGTTGAACGTGTTCACCTGCTGGCTGGGTCACGCCACCGTGCTGGACGCCCGCGAGGCCTTCTATCAGGCGGGCATGCCCACTTTCTTTTCGCCGGAAAAGGCCATTCGGGCCTTCATGCATTACGTCAAACACCAGCGCAGTCAGCGTCTGCTGGCGGAAACGCCGGAGTCCTACACGGAACCGGAGGTAGACCGTCTGGATGCGCGTGCCATGGTGCAGAAGATACACAAGAGCCGCCGCACGCACCTGACCAACCGCGAGGCGCGCAATCTGGTCAGCGCTTACGGCATACCCACTCTGGAGACCCGGTACTGTGATGACGAGGATGAAGTGGTTGAGGCGTTCCGTCAGTGGCACTGCCCCGTCAACCTGACCTTGCTGCACGAGAAAAGCTGTCATCCTTTTCTGGAGGAGACCACTGGGCGGGGTCGCTACAAGTCCACAGTGCGGCGTCTGAACGATGAAGAGGCGGTCCGTGAGTCCTGTCGGCTTCTGCTGGATCAGTATCGGATGCATTTCCCCGGGAGTGGGTTTCTTGGTTTTGCTCTTAACCGGACGGATTCTCACGTGGGTGGTATCGGTTTCAGTGTGGGCATTACCCGGGATCCGGTCTTTGGACCACTGATTGTGTGTGGGGCAGCAGGGGCTCGGGTGAATGTGATGACGGACCGGCGAGTGGCCTTGCCGCCGCTGAACATGGTGCTGGCGCGGGAGTTGCTGACCCGCAGCTACATGTACCGGCTGCTGCGTGAATACAGCCTGCACCCGGAAGAGGACATCCGTTCGGTATGCCAGGTACTGGTCACGCTGTCGCAACTCGCCAGTGACATTCCGGAGATCCGGGGTCTGGAGATCCTGCCCTTGCTCTTTGATGAGCATAAGGGCGCGGTGGCCTGTGACGTGGCCATTGATCTGGATAGGCCGATGACGCCGGTCATCAAGCCCTATCCAAGGGAGCTGGAGGAGTGGGTCACGCTGCCGAAATCCGGCCGCAAGGTGCTGATTCGCCCCGTGCGTGCCGAGGATGAACCACGGCATCACCAGTTTCATCGACAGCAGTCACCGGAGTCCATCCGGTATCGCTTCTTCCAGTATCGCAAGCAGTTCAGCCATGAAGACATAGCCAGAATGGTGCAGATTGATTACGACCGGGAGATGGTCTTCATTGCCACTGCCCCCACCGATGACGGGCAGGAGGAGACGCTGGGCACGGTACGGGTCTGGATGGACCCGGATGACATCCAGAGTGAATTCGCCGTGATGGTCGATGACAATCAGCGCGGGGAGCGCCTGGGCGACACCCTGATGCGCAAGATGATTGATTACTGCAGAAAAAGGGGCATTCTCGAGATGGTGGGCACAGTCCTGCCGGATAATGAGCCCATGCTGAAGCTGGCCCAACGGCTTGGTTTCGAGACGACTTTCAACGAAGAAGAGGGCGTCATCGATCTGCGACTGCCGCTGAACAAACCCCGCGAGGAGTGGCAGATGGACAAGCTGGGCGACGTTCTGCCGCCCATCTGACGGTTCCCTTGAGGGAGCCTGCTGCGCAGGCGATCGCTCGCGAGACGAGCTCCTACAGAAAAGACTCCGTTTACCCGCAGCAGCGCACCTCGTGCGCGATTGAGTCCGTCGCTATTGCCGCCCACCTGATCTGTGATCGCCGTTGTCCACTCCCTGTAGGAGCGCACTTCGTGCGCGATCAGCTCGGAAGATCACCTGCGAGCAAGCTCCTGCGCTGGTTTCGGGAATTATTCGACGATCGCCGAGCGATCCTCGCCGCCGAAGGCCTCCAGCAGAGCCGGGACCAGTCGGGAAAATTCCAGAGCCATGAGGCTGAAGGCGGCATCGAACCTGGCCGCGGCATCGTCGGCCTCCTCCTGATCCAGCTTCTCCTGGAAATCGTCCCCGAACTTCACACGCCGCACGGTCAGTTCATCGTCCATCAGAAACTGCAGCTGCTCTTCCCAGTTCAGGGCCAGGCGCGTCACGCTCATGCCGTTGGCCAGGTGACTCCCGACTTCCTCGCCCTGCAGGTCGAGGCCCCGGATGCGGATGACACCGCCTTCGTCGTTGTCATCGCGTAGCTCGCATTCCTGGCCCAGGGTGAGGGCGGCAGGCATGTCGGCGTCACCGCTCAACCATTGGGTCATGGTGAAGGCCGGTGACTGGTTGACCACGGGCGGACGCACGGGCAGCGAGCCGATGGTTTCGCGCAGTTCGGTCAGCAGGGTTTCGGCGGCGTTGGAGCTGGCTGAGTCGACCACGATCAGGGATTCGTCGGGGGCGATGTAGGCGTAGATGTGTCTGGATTTGGTGAAGGCCTTGGGCAGCAGCTCCAGGGTGACTTCGTCTTTGATGTCGTTGCGCTCTTTACGGCGCACGGGGCGGCCCTGTTCCTGTTCAATGTGCTCGGCGCGCTCGTCGACGGTTTCCTTGATGACGGAGGCGGGCAGTACCTTTTCTTCCTTGCGCAGGCAGACCATGTGATATCCGCCTGAGCTGAACACCAGCTGGCTGCCGTGTTTGCCCAGTGGCGGGACCCAGCCCTGGCGGGCGCTGTCCTGGGGGCCACAGGGTTTGAAGGCGCGTTCGGCAAGCTGCTCTTCCATGGCGTCGGGGCTCTGGGGCAGTGCTTTGGTCAGGCGATAGAGTCGGGCGTTGCGGAACCACATGCTGTATGTCCTTGGGGTTGTGGCTGGTGGAGGCGGCATTATCAGCAAGTCGGGGGGTGGTCGCAAGGTTGATATCCTCAATGTAAGGTGCGGTGTTGAGGATTCGTGGCCTTCCTTTCCGGGAGACCTCTGGGAGGCATGAACTCGCGTGCCGGGGGTATCAGTGACCGCCCTTGCGGGACACGCTGTGAGTACGTCCCTGTAAGCTCGTCCACCGCCGTCCCTGGCGGTGGACGGTCCCGCAAGGGCGGTCACTGATACCCGATTGGGCTATGGGGTAAACTCTGGTGTGGTAAGTACCGCAAGCGTTTTATGTTTTAAGAACTGACTATTGAGGTGAATAAGTTTGAGTGGAGCACCGGGAACAACGCTTTATTTCTACATAACGGAGCACTGCGAGCTGTGTGAACTGGCGGAGCAGGTGCTGGTGAATACGCCGCTGGATACGCCGATTCCAGTCGAGGTGGTGGATATTGCCGAGTCGGAGGAGTTGGTGGCGGAGTATGGGGAGCGTATTCCGGTGCTGAGGATGGAGCCGAGTGGGCGGGAGCTGAACTGGCCATTTTCCACGGAGGATGTCATCGCTTTTCTGGGCAGTCACTGAAACTATTGAACAGATTTTCCTTCCGGTGGCCTCTTCCTGGCCACTGCAGCACTTCTTGATGACTCGCCTTTTGTGGCCCTGTTCTCGGTAACTGTGCTGGTTTGCACTGGTGATGACATGGAATCCACAAAGGGAGAGTACCTTCACAGATTTCCATAGGCGGGTTTCGTTACTGTCACAGTATTAGGGGTAAGTGGGTCCCGGATTTCTCCGGGAAACACGAAGTACCTGACAACGCGACATAATAAGAACGGATAAGAAAATGTTGACCGACCGCCTGATCGACCAACCTCGTCACCAGTCTGCTGCTGTAGTGCGGTCACCGCTGGGCGAGTTGCTGCTCTCTGACTCTGCATTGGTCGCGGAATCTGCGGCCGATTTCCCGTTGCTGGCCGGTTGCACGCGACCTACGAGCCAGGGCGTGGTGTGCTGAAGACACAGGGGTGAGCAGTGGAACGGACCGAGTTACAGCATAGGGCGAACAGTACTGATCTGGCCGAGTTGTTGGAACGGCAGGTGGCGCAGCGGCCCCGGGATACGGCTTACGTCTTTCTCGAAGACGGGGAGCGTGAGGCCGGGCGGCTGACTTACAGCGAACTTGATCAGCGTGCCCGTGGCGTTGCACGGCGGCTTCTCCAGACGGCGCGTCCCGGCGATCGGGCGCTGTTGATGTACCCCAACGGCATCGAGTTTCTGGTGGCTTTTTTTGGCTGCCTCTATGCCGGCGTTACGGCGGTTCCTGCGTATCTGCCCCAACTGGAGCGTCGGCGCCGGAGCCAGCGTTTTCAGCGGCTTGTCTCCATACTGGAGGACGCCGAGCCCACTCTGGCACTGACCACCAGGGAGGTTGTGGATAATCGTGACAGCCTGGCCGAGCAGGCGCCGGCTTTCGCCGTGCCCACCTGGATTGCCACTGAGGAACTGCCTGGCGAAGAGGCCGGCGGTGCCTTGGTCGATGAGGCGTACGGCTGGGACCGCATCGCTTACCTGCAATACACCTCTGGCTCCACCTCTTCACCCAAAGGGGTGATGGTCAGCCACGGCAACCTCATGACCAACTTCCTGGAACTGACTTATGGGGTCGACATGCGTGAAGGCGACGCCATGGTCACCTGGTTGCCGGCATTCCACGACATGGGGCTGATCTTCGGCATGCTTCTGCCGCTGTTCAACGGCATTCCCTGTTATCTGATGAAGCCGGAGGATTTTGTACAGCAGCCCGTGCGCTGGTTGCAGGCGCTGGCTCGTTACCGCGGAACGCATGCGGCGGCGCCCAATTTTGCGCTGGATCTGTGCGTTGATCGGGTCGACGAGGCCGAGCTCAGGACTCTGGACCTGAGCGCCTGGCGGGTGCTGCTCAACGGGGCCGAGCCGTTGAAGATGAGTTCCATCGAGCGGTTCACCCGACGTTTTTCGGCGTGTGGATTCCCTCCGAACGGTGTTGTGCCCGGTTACGGGTTGGCAGAGGCCACGCTGGGGGTGTCCATTCGCCATCCTGAGGAACCACTGACCGTTGTGCCGCTGGACCCGGAGGCGCTTGAGCAGGGGCGGCTCGTGGAGGAGGGCAAGGGCCATTACCAGCTGGTGGGCTGTGGTTGGACTCGCATTGGAACCCGGATCCGTGTCGTGGATCCGAACAGTCATCAGCCGTGTCCGCCCGACACTGTGGGTGAGATCTGGTTGGGTGGCGAGACGGTCGCGCACGGATACTGGCAGAGGCCGGAGCAAACCCGGGAGAAGTTCGAGGCCCGGGTGCAGGATGCGCACGACCAGGCGTCCTATCTGCGCACTGGCGATCTCGGCTTTGTTCGCCATGGCGCTCTGTTCATCACCGGGCGCGCTGATGACCTGATCATTGTTCATGGCCGCAATCTCTACCCGCAGGATCTGGAGATCAGTGCCGAAAGCAGTCATGAAGCGCTACGCGCTGGCCGCTCTGCCGCCTTTGCTGTGGAGCGTGATGGTGAGCCGCGGGTCGGACTGGTGATGGAGCTCACCCAGGAGGCCCTGCGCCAGCGTGATGATGCTGCCATTCTGCGGGCCGTGCGCGCGGCTGTGGCGGATCAACACCAGGTTGATCTGGAAGCGCTGGCGCTTATTCCGCCTGGGGCCATACCGGTCACCTCAAGTGGCAAGATCCAGCGCCAGCAGTGTCGTCGCGACTACCTCGAAGGGCGTCTGGACAGTGCCAGTATCGGGTGTTCCAAAGCCGGCAGTTCAGATCAAAAGGCGTCCGCCAGAAGTGAGCCGGCCAGACCGGATCAGGCAAGCAGCGAGCGGGTAGAAGCCTGGTTCCGGGACCGCCTGGCGCGCGAGATGGAAACGGTGTCGGAGCAGGTCGATGTAACGGTGCCCCTGCGCGAGCTGGGGCTGGGCTCGACTCGTCTGGTAACCCTTCTCGGCGAGCTGGAGGCGGTTGTGGCGACCCGGTTGCCGCCTTCCCTGTTGTTTGATTACCCCAGTGTGCGTGAGTTGGCGGATTATATTGGCGGTGTGAGTGCGGAGCGTTCGGCTCCGTCAGGGGCCGCCCCTGCTGAAGCGCGCAGCGATGCGGTCGCCGTAGTGGGTGTGGCCTGCCGGCTTCCGGGTGCGGAGACGCCTGATGAGCTCTGGCAGCGGCTGAGCCGTGGGGAGGAGTGTCTGCGAGAGGTGCCCGCTGAGCGCTGGGACACCGAGCGTTACTATCACCCCGATCCCGAGACGCCGGGCACCAGCAACGTGCGTCGAGCCGGCTTCCTGGATGATGTGGAAGGCTTCGATGCCGCCTTTTTCGGCATCTCACCCAGAGAAGCGGCCAGCATGGACCCACATCAGCGGCTGGCGCTGGAGCTGGCCTGGGCGGCTCTGGAAGACGCGGGCAAGGCCGGTCCCGGGCTTGCTGGCAGCCGCACCGGCGTCTACGCGGGGGTGAGCGCCTGGGATTTTTCGGTCATGGCGTATGAACGCGCGGACGCCGTGGGCGCGTATTCGGCCACTGGCAGCGCCCACAGCATCGTCGCAAACCGCATCTCTTATCTGCTTGATCTGACCGGCCCCAGTATGGCGGTGGACACCGCCTGCTCGTCGTCTCTGGTGGCCATTCACAATGCCTGTCAGGCCCTGCGTCTGGGCGAGTGCGACAGCGCCCTTGTCGGCGGGGTGAATCTGATGCTGACGCCGGAGATGTTTGCGGGCCTCTCGGATGCCCATATGCTGGCATCCGATGGCCAGAGCAAGACCTTTGACGCCGGGGCGGACGGTTACGGCCGCGGCGAGGGCGGCGGTTTTGTTGTCCTTAGGCGCCTTGAGGATGCTTTGGCGGACGGTGACCGGGTCCTGGCTGTGGTCAAAGGCTCGGCCGTCAACCAGGATGGGCGCAGCAACGGCCTGACTGCCCCCAGTGGTCGCGCCCAGCAGGCGGCCGTTCGCAGTGCGCTGACGATGGCCGGACTGGCACCGTCAGCGCCGGATTATATTGAGACACACGGCACCGGAACGCCACTTGGCGACCCGGTGGAAGTAGACGCCCTTGGTGCTGTTATTGGTGAGCGCAGCACTCCCTGTCGGCTGGGTTCCATCAAGGCCAATCTGGGCCACCTGGAGGCCGCAGCGGGCATTGCCGGTTTCATCAAAGCCCTTCTGATGCTCAAGCATAATGCGGTGCCCCCGCAGCCGGCGGTGAATACCCTCAACCCCCATCTTAATCTCGGCAACAGCCTGACCATCCCCAGCCGCCTTGAGCCCTTGAGTGGCGATGGTGGCCCCGGCGTGGTGGGCGTAAGTTCCTTTGGCTTCGGCGGCACCAACGCCCATGTGGTGCTGGCAAGTGCACCGGCCGTGAACGCTGCTCCCACGGGTGAGGACGACGAGTGCGACCAGCTGTTGACGCTCTCCGCGCGGACCCCGGAGGCGTTGCGCGCCCAGGCCGGGCAAGTCGCTGCGGCGCTGCGGCAAAACTCTGGGCTGCGGTTGGCGGATCTGTGTTACAGCGCCAACGCCGGGCGCGCGGCTTTGGAGCAACGCCTCTCGGTGGTGGCCGATTCCAGCGAGTCTCTGGCGGAAAAGCTCTCTGCCTTTGCCGAAGAGGCCTCAAAGGCTGTACGACACGACACATGCAAGGGCAAACGGCCGCCGCGCGTGGTGTTCCTGTTCAGCGGCCAGAGCAGTCAGTTCCCCGGTATGGCCCGCGGCCTCTATCGACGTTACGCGGTCTTTCGGGAAGCGTTCGAGCGCTGTGCGGCGCTGGCCAGCCCCTATCTGGACCAGCCACTTGCAGAGGTAGTGCTGAACCCGGACGAGGCGGAGCGCCTTCAGGAGACCGCCTACACCCAGCTTGGACTGGTGGCGGTGGAGTACGCACTGGCAGCGCTATGGCGAGACTGGGGTGTTGAGCCTTCAGCCGTGGCCGGGCACAGCCTGGGCGAATACGTTGCGGCCTGCGTTGCGGGGGCACTCTCGGTGGAGGCCATGATTGCTCTGGTGGCCGAGCGCAGTCGGCTGGTTCAGGGGCTGGCGGAGAAAGGCGCCATGGCCAGCGTAGGTGCCGAGCCCGGGGCGCTCGAAGCGGTTTTGGCGGCGCATTCAGGCCGTTTGACTATTGCCGCTTACAACGCGCCGCGCAGCACCGTGCTGTCAGGTGCTGAAGATGCGGTGGCGGACGCTCTGGCGCGTCTGGAAGAGCAGGATGTTCCTGCCAGACCCTTGCGTGTGGCGGCGGCATTCCATTCGCCGCTGATGGATCCGCTTCTGGCCGACTTTGAAGCCTTCGCGTCCGGTATTGAATTCCAGGCGCCGCGTATTCCGCTGGTCTGTCAGCACAAGGGGCGCTTGCTCGGGGCGGGGGAGGTACCCGACGCGGCTTATTGGCGGCGGCATCTGCGTGAGCCGGTTCGCTTTGCGGATGGGGTGACGGCCCTGCAGGAGCAGGGGGGCGACACCTGGATCGAGCTGGGTCCCGGGCAGACGCTGCTGGGATTGATGTTCCAGAACGGTGGCGATGCCGGACTGGGGCTGGCATCGCTGGCTGCTGATGAGCCCGACGATACCCGCGTTCCTCTGGAGAGCCTCGGGGCGCTTTTCCGCCTTGGGCAGCCCATTGACTGGCGCGCGGTGCACCGCTCGGAGGATGCAAGGCTGGTGAGCCTGCCGAGCTATCCCTTTCAGCACCAACATTTTCCTCTACCCAAACGGGCGGCGGATTCACAACGTCAGTTGCAGGACTCTGCGACGGGGGATGCCACACACGAACATGGGGAATCCACAACCATGGCTGACAAGCAGATGGAAGTCCTGATGGCTCAAAGCCGTGCGCTGGAAGCCCAGGCGAACGCACTGAGGGACGCTCTGGCCGGAACGCAGGGGGGCGTCACACCGGCGGGCCAGACACAGGCGCCGGTTGCCTCGGATTCGAATCCCGCGTCGGATGCCCCGGATGGGTCGGCCACGGCGGATTCGACCTCAGAGCCTCAGGATACGGACAGACGGGTGCGCGAAGTGCTGGCAGACATCGCCGCCTTCGACGCGGACGAGCTGGATCCCGACCAGAGTCTTATGGATGGACTGGGCTTTGACTCCCTGATGCTGGCCCGCCTGCAACGGAAGCTGGCGAGCGTTTTCCAGGGTGTGCCGGAATTACCCCTGACCCGGGGCATGACCGTGGGCAACATCATGGAGTTTGCGCGCCTGCACAGTGGGCAGGACAGCGAGGAGAGCAGTGAAGCGGCCAGCCCAGACCCGGTAAAACCGGTCACGCCCTCTGTCCCCCTGACTCCAGTGATCGTAGCGCCGGAGTTCAGCAGTGAGACGCGGCGTGCCCCATTGCGTGGGCTGGAGGACACAGAGGGCTACCGTGAACTCCAGCAACGCCTGAAGCTCATCGGGGACAACACCCAAACGCACCCCTATTTCAAAACCATCGAAGGTGTGAACCAGAGTGTCGTCACGGTGGCTGGCAGTGATCTGATCAATTATTCCAGCTACAACTACATTGAGATGTCCGGCGATCCGGCTGTCTCCCAGGCCGCGAAAGACGCCATTGACCATTACGGCACTTCGGTTTCCGCCAGCCGAGCGCTCAGTGGCCAGATTCCACCCCATGCCGAGCTCGAGGCCGAGCTGGCTGATTTTCTGGGCGTCGAGGATGCGCTGGCCTTTGTCTCCGGCCATGCGACAAACGTGACCACCATTGGCCACTTGTATGGCGAGCGGGATCTGATTCTGCACGATGAGCTCGCTCACAACAGCATCATCCAGGGTGCAGTGCTTGCCGGCGCCCAACGCCTGGCTTTTCCCCACAACGACTGGGCCTTCGTGGACCGCCGACTGGCTGCGCTGCGTGAGCGCTACGACCGGGTGCTCATCGCCATTGAAGGTGTCTACAGCATGGACGGCGACATTCCGGATCTGGCCGCTTTTGTTGAGCTGAAGGAACGCCATGACGCCGAGCTGCTGGTGGATGAAGCCCACTCCCTGGGGACCATTGGGGCAACCGGTCGGGGCGTTGCCGAATACGCCGGTGTCGACCCGCGCCGGGTGGAGCTGTGGATGGGCACCATGAGTAAGTCCCTGGCCGGTTGTGGCGGTTACATTGCCGGTAGCCGCAAGTGGGTGGAATATCTGCGCTACACCGCCCCCGGCTTCATCTTCAGTGTCGGCATGCCGGCACCCAACGCTGCTGCCTCCAAGGCGGCACTTGGCGTGTTACGTCAGGAGCCTGGGCGCGTTGAACGGTTGAAGGCGCGAGCCAACCTCCTGCGGGAGCTGGTGCGTGAACAGGGCCTGGATACCGGCCCCAGTGCGGACTCCCCGGTGGTGCCCGTGATTCTGGGCGATTCCACCCGGGTGATGCAGGTCGCCGACGCGCTCTTCCAGCGTGGCGTCAATGTTGAGCCCATTACCTACCCGGCGGTGGATCAGGACGCGGCCCGCCTGCGCTTTTTCGTCACATCAGGTCATACCCAGGTGCAGATCCGCTACACGGTGGACACCCTGGTGCGGGTTCTGCAGGAGCGCGGCGAACTGGTCTGTGATGCAGAAGAGCGTAAGTCGGAATGTTCGCCGGCCCCATCTGTGTCGGTGAGTTAGAGCTGTAAAGCCCAGGAACAACAACAATGTCGGAAGGAGTACATAAAGTCATGTCCATGCAAAGCCCACAGGAAGTCGTTGATCTGGCCATTGGTGGCTGGAAGGCCCAGGTGTTGTTCAGTGCCAAGGAACTCGGCGTGTTCGACTGTATCGCCGATAAGGCTCTGCCTGCCGAGGCCATTGCCGATAAATGCCAGCTGGATAGCGCCGCCTGCGCCCGTCTGCTGCAGGCCGCCACTGCGTTGGGCGTGCTTGAGTGCGGCGCTGACGGCTATCGTTGCTCTCCCGCCGTTCAAGCGACGCTGGTGGAAGGCTGTGAGGCGGATCTGAGCGCTCTGATCATGCACGTCTACCGGGATGTCATGCCGCTTTGGCAAAAGCTGAGCGATGCTGTTCGCGAAGGCAGCAATCGCTGGAAGCAGGTGACTGGATCCGAAGAAGGGCATTTCCAGAATCTCTACAGTGATCCGCAGGCACTTGAGACGTTTCTGGGTACGATGCATGGCTTCAATGCTGAAACAGCCATGGCCGTCTCCCAGGCAGTGGACTGGCGCGGTGACGAGCGTGTACTTGACGTGGGCGGTGCCACGGCCGTTTTCGGGCATGTGTTGCTGGAGCATTATCCCGGCATCAGTGTCACCCTTCTCGATCTTCCTGAGGTCTGCAATATCGCCCAGCGTCGGATCCGCGATGAGTACGGCAAGGCCGAAAAGATGGACACTCAGTCCGGTGATTTCCTCTCCGAGGAGCTGCCTCAGGGATACGACGTGATCTATCTCGGCTGGGTGCTGCATGACTGGGATCCGGATACCCAGGTGCGTCTGCTGGAGAAGTGCCACAGGGCGCTGCGCCCAGGCGGTCGGGTGGTGGCAACCGAGTGTGCTCTGACCGAGGACGGAAACGGGCCTGAGCTGACCACCCTGTTGTCGCTGGACATGCTGGTCTCAACTGACGGCGGACGCGAGAGCACGGCGGGCGAGTATCGTCAGCGCTTTGAAGCTGCCGGATTCCCCTCCGTTGAGCACATCGAGCTGCCCGTTATGCGCGATGCTTTCGTGGCTGTGAAGAGCTGATCGGCCTTATGCAGCAGATCACCACTGCACTATGACGACGTGCCAGGAGGAGCTGAGGACCATGGAAGCGCCAACCTTGGATAACGCGGAGACCGTTGACTCGGAGACCTTTGAAAAGGACCTCCAGTTTGCTCTGGAAATCGCCGCGAGTGCGCCTTCCTCGCACAACGTGCAGCCCTGGTCCCTCGCGCGGGCTACGCCGGAGCCTGTCGGCGTCGTTGCGAAGCTGGTGTTGGCTCTGGATCGTGAACGCTGCCTGGAGGCTTTGCCGGAGGCTCATGAGCTGGAAATGCATTTGAGCTGTGGCGCCTATCTGGAGCTGCTGGTTACAGGTCTGTCGGCTCGTGGCTGGCGGGTTGAAGTCAGCGTCGCGGACGCGATGCCGGTGACACTGCCTGATTCCATGGTGCCGCTGGCCACCATGCGGATTGCCGGCACGGTGGATGGTTTGGCATGCCAGGAGGCCCAACAGCGCTGTGACACAGCCATGGAAAGGAAGACCCATCGCGGTCCCTATCAGGGTGGGCCGGTGCCTCAGGGGTTGGCCGATATCGTCTCCACTCCGCGCACCTTTGCCTTTCCGGCGGAGAATCATGAACTGAGTGATGCTGTGGGATGGCAGTTGCTCGAATCCTCGGCAGCGATCCAGAAAGCGGCGGACTTTGTCAGTCAGCATGCCTCGATTGAGTTTACCCATGCCCGGAACTGGGCCGAAACCTACCGATGCCTGCGTTTTTACGACTCAGATTCGGCCGAGGACGGTATGCCCATCGCCAATCTGCTGGGGCCGGTCCCATCCTGGCAGCGTCCGATCCTTCAGGCATTGCTGGCACCGTTGGCGATGCGTGGCCTGGGACGTCTTGGTCTGGCCCGGAGCCTGGCAGGGCAGTTTGGTGAGCGGGTTGGTGAGGCCTCGGCGCTGCTGTATGGATTCATGCCATCGCACGCGGATGACCTGGGCACACGGCTTGCTGCTGGCGCGCAGATGCTCGCCCTGTGGCTGGCGATGAGCTCCCAGGGGCTGAGCCTGCACCCCATCAGTGTTGTGCTCCAACACCAAACACTGCGCGAGGACTTTCAGCGCCAGCTTGAGCTGCCGGCCGGTCGGGGCTTTTTCTTTGCCCGGGTGGGCTACTCCAGCGATGACGTTGAGCCTGCGCCACGTCGGTGTCCGGACGCCCGGACACTGATCCGTATATGAATGGTTCCGAACAGTGAGCCAAGAGGAGGTTGCTGTGACTTTAGTGCTGAATCTCGAACAGGCGGTCAGGGAGGGCGGCGACAGTGTCGGTGGCAAAGGTCGCAGTCTGGCCTGGATGAAGGCTCAGGGACTCCCTGTACCGGACGGTTTCATTATCACCGCGGCGGCCTATGACGAGTTTCTCAATGGGAACGACAGGCTGCGTGCCCGGATCGAGTCCGGTCCGCCGGAAGACAGGGGCGCGCTGAGCGACTGGTTTGAGTCCGTGCAGAATGCCATTCGACAGGCTGAGCTGCCGCACGGGGTTCAAACCCGGATTGCAGAGGCCTATCGGGCGCTTGCCGCACCAGCCGTGGCCGTACGCTCGTCCGTGGCTGACGAGGACGGTGAGCAGCAGTCCTTTGCCGGTCAGTATGAGACGGTGCTCAATCTGGGCTCCGAGGCCGATGTCCTTGATGCCGTGCGCCATTGCTGGGCTTCGCTCTGGTCCTATCGGGCCAGTCACTATCGGCGTGAGCACGGCCTGTCGGTGAGGCCTCCGGGCATTGCCCTGGTAGTGCAGACACTGGTGCCCGCCAGAGTGTCGGGCGTGGCCTTCACCCGCAGCCCCCACGGCAGCGACGGTTTGCTGATTGAGGCCGGCTGGGGGCTGGGCGAGGCCATCGTCAGTGGGCGCACCGGCACCGACAGCTATCTGTGCAGCCGCGATGATGGCCGTGTGCAGTCCGTCTCGGTCGGCTACAAGCTCTTCCAGTCCACGCTGGCGGGCGAGCGGGGCATTGTCGATAAGCGCGTTGAAGAGGCCCGCCGTAATGTCCGCTGTCTGAGTGATGAGGTCGCCGAAGAGCTGTCGCGCACCGTGCTCAGTATTCCGCGTGCTGAAGGCGAGGAGCTGGACGTCGAGTGGGCCTATGATGGTGAGTGTATTCATCTGTTGCAGGCACGGCCGATCACGGTGGGCTGCACCACAGGGGAAGTGAATACCGGTCTGGCCGGACGCATGTTTACCGTGCGCGACATCGGTGAATCCTGGACCGGCGTCATGACGCCTCTGGGCCAGTCCTTCGTGCGCCAGTACATGTACCACACCCATGGCCCGGCGTTCATGCGGGTCATCGGTATGCGCGATACGGGCAACCCGGACAATTACGGCGACTTTGTCCATGGCCGGCCTTACGCCGATGTGTCCTATATGGCGTATCTTCTTTCCCAGAGTGCGCTCTTTCGCAAGCAAAGTGACTTTCTGGGCAATTATTCCAGTGAGGATGTGGAAATTGAAAGCTACCAGAATCCCTGGGGTGAAACACCGGGCGGCTGGTCGCTTGTGGCCAGCACCTGGCACTACCTCCGGGTCCAGATCAACCACTGGTTCAACTACCGTCGGCGCGCCCAGAAGATGCTGGATGAACGCCTGGGAGTGCTGCGGCGCTGGTACGACACAGATCTGAGCGGCCGGGACCGGAGCCAGTTGGCGAGCAAGCTCGACGACGCCTACGCCTACTTTCATAACGCCTGCGCGGTCATGATGCCGCCCTATTTTGGCGCCATGCTGTTTTATGACATTCTGCGCGTCACTGCCACCAAGTGGTTGGGGGAGGGCAACGACCTGGCCAACCGGGTACGTGCCGGCACCTCCGAGATGCGCTCCATGGATGCGGGCGAGGGCATCCGACGGCTTGCCGAGCAGGCGGCGACAACACCGGGCCTCGCCGAGGCCCTTGCCGGCCAGCCGGACCGCAGCACACTGGATCGGCTGCGCCAGGATCCGAAAACCCGGAGTTTTGCAGAGGCAGTGGATGCGTTTCTTCTCGACCAGGGCGTGCGCGGTCAACTGGAAATGGATGTGGCCTTGCCCCGTTGGATCGACGACCCCAGCTATGTGCTTAAGGTGGTGCACAAGCTCATGACGTCTCAAGGTCAGGCGGCTTCGGGCACGGCGGATGAACGTGCCACGGATCGCACCGCGAGCCTGGACGATCTGCTTGCGACCCTGCCGCGTCACAAGCGTCTGACCCTGCGTTGGCTGATCCGTTGCTATATGCACTTCAGCACCTGGCGGGAAGCCACTCGGATGTGCTATCTCCAGGGCATCTGGATGGTGCGCACGGTGGTCCGCGAAGTGGCGCAGCGGCTGGTGCAGGAGGGGGTCATCGAAACCGTCGACGACATGGCTTTTCTGGATTACGAAGGGATTAAGCGCTATCTCGATGGCGAGGACGCAGGCTCGCGGATCTTTACGCCCGCAACCATTCGTCAGGCCCGGCGTGATGATGCGTTGAACCGCCGTGCCCCGGCACCACCGGAGACCTTCATCAGTCCCTGGACGCCATCCTTCGGCACGGAGGCGGAAGGCGAGGCGACCACGGAGGTGATGGGCATTGCGGCGAGCCCGGGTCGGATCGAAGCGCGTGCCCGGGTGATTCTGGATCTGGATGAGCAGATGGATGAATTCCAGCCTGGAGAGATTCTGGTCACGCGCTTTACCGACACCGCCTGGACGCCGCTTTTCAGCCTCGCGGCCGGCGTCGTCACGGACATTGGCTCCGTGCTTACACACAGTGCCATAGTGGCGAGAGAGATGGGGATTCCCGCGGTGGTCAACGCCAATGGGGCCACGCAGCGGATACAGAGCGGTGATCGGCTCATAGTCGATGGTGGCACGGGCAGAGTCACACGAATTGTGTCGGAAACCGATACCCAACCCGGTAACCTGAAGTCAGAAAAAGAGGAGGAGTCGACGGGTGCAGTCGTCAGCTGACAGGTCCCCGGCAGTCCCGCATAGTCCCGTTTCCCAATGGCAGTATCCCGAACCCCGTGCCGGCTGGCTGGGTACCTGGGATCGTTTCGTGGGGCCTGGCGCCACTGCTTCGGAGCTGTTGCTGTCGGGCGTGGCTGCGACAATTGCTGCGATCACGGTCAGTGCCTACGCTGGCCTGGGCGAACTGGGCTGGGCCTGGTACCAGCATCTCGTTGCCATCATTATCACCTTCGACCTGGTGGGTGGCGTGGTCACCAACGCCACTCCCAGCGCAAAACGTTGGTACCACCGCAAAGGCCAGGGCCCACGCGAGCTTTTCAACTTTGTGGCGTGGCACGCCCTCCAGGTCGCCGTCATTGCCGTTTTCTTCCGCGAGACGGGAGTTCTGGCCTACTTCCTGTGGGTCTACCTGTACGTGCTTATTACCGGGGCGGTGACCCTTATGGCGCCTATCAAGCTCCAGCGCAGTGTCGCCCTGCTGTCGGTCTGCGGGGCTGTGATGCTGGCCGATTGGGTGCTGGCACCCATACCGGGGCTTGAGTGGTTTCTGCCCATACTCACGCTGAAACTGGTCGTCAGTCACTTGACCCGTGAGGAGCCTTACTTTCATGTGGGAGGCCCCACTGCTGAGCAGCAGTGACAACACGCTGACTTTCCCCGATCCCAGTCGGCGGGCGTTGATGAGAATGATCTGGCCCGAAAGGAACTGATCCGGCTCACACGAGGTGGTACCCCCCGTCGAGGGCCAGGCTTCCAGAAAAATCATCAGCCCCAGCCACCAGCATTCGGGGAATGCAGCAGAAAGCACTGGACCTCATGATCAGATTTGCATTGGCCTTTCAAAGCGGGGACACAAAAGTGACGCCCAGACCATGTTTTTACGTGACAGGCTTGGCAAAAAGAAGGGCCCAATATGGACAATAAGTAACCGCTGCCAGATAATCCGAGGAAGGGTCAAACTTATTGATAATAATAAAATTTTAAGGTTGTTCCATGTCCTCTATCTATAACCTTTTCCGTTCTCACCGTTTACGGAATCTCTTGTTTCCGCGGTAGGTATCCGGCTTCTATCGTCCTTCTCGACGCTTTGCTCAATGCGTCATTGGGGGCGTCAGTTTCAACGGGCAATAACGCGGTGAGGATCGGTGGCTTGATGGATACATTGATTGACATCCTGGATCGGCATGTCGAACGCCAGGCGGACAAACCCGCTCTGACTTTCCTGGATGACAAAGGCGAGCGGTGTCACGGGGAGACTTTTGCTGAGCTTCAATCGGCCGCTCAGCAAGTGGCCGGTTCTCTCCGCGCGCGCGGTGTTTTCCAGAAACCCGTGATTCTGCTTTTCCCCACCGGACCGGATTTTGTGCACGCCTTTCTCGGTTGCATGTACGCAGGCGCGGTAGCGGTACCGTCACCGCTTCCCACCGGCAAAAAATATTATCTTGAGCGTGTTCGGCATATGTTGAGCGACTGCGGGGCTGCTCTGTTACTGGTTGATGAGCAATGGAAGGGCCGCATCAGTGATTACCTGGCTTCAGAAGGTGTCAATGGCGTTGAAGTGGCGACGTTGCGGGATCTCAGGGTGGAGGCTGCGCCCGCGTGGCGGGATCCGGGAATCAGCGCCGGGCACCTGGCGTTGCTGCAGTATTCGTCCGGTTCCACCGGGGCGCCCAAAGGGGTGATGGTGGATCACGCCAATCTCGTGGAAAACAGTGCCGTACTGCAGGCACGCTGGGGCGGTCACCAGGACAGCGTCTATGGCAGTTGGTTGCCGCTCTTCCATGACATGGGCCTGATCGGAACCCTGCTGCAGGTTTTCTACCTGGGTTGCAGTGGTGTTTTCATGGCGCCCGTTACCTTCGTCAAGCGCCCGTATCTGTGGCTGAGGATGATCAGCGACTACCGCGTGGATATTGCCGGAGCACCCAACTTCGGCTATGAACACTGCCTCCGCCAGATCCGTGCGGATCAGATCGCCGGCATTGATCTGTCCAGTTGGCGGGTGGCCTTCAACGGTGCGGAACCGGTGCGGGCCAGGACCCTGACTCGTTTCAACGAGCGCTTCCGCCCATTCGGCTTTGACCCTGCGGCGCAGACACCGAGTTACGGACTCGCGGAAGCAACCCTGTGTGTCGCCTGTCATGACAGAGAGAGCATTCACCGGGTCCTGGAGGTGGATGCCGATGCACTCACCAGACACCAGCGTGCCGTGCCCTCACACAACGGCCACCCATTGGTGGCCTGCGGTGCCGTACAGCAAGACGCGCCCAGCCCCGCACCCGAAATCCGCATCGTTGATCCCGGCACGCTGGAAGCCTTGCCTGAGGCTCAGGTGGGTGAGATCTGGGTTGCCGGGCCTAGTCTGGCCCGAGGCTATTGGGGCAGGGAAGTGGAGAGCGAAGCCACCTTCCGTGCCCGCATAGAGGGGAAAAGCGAAAAAGAATATCTGCGTACCGGTGATCTGGGGTTCGTTATCCAGGGTGAGCTTTACATTACCGGGCGGCTGAAAGATCTCATTGTATTCAACGGCCGCAACATCAGTCCCGAGGATGTTGAGCGTGTCGCCGAGGAAGATTCCGGATTTGTTGATGCCCTGGGTGAAGCCGTCGCTTTTTCGGTGGATGACGGCGATCGGGAGGCATTGGTGATCATTCAGGAAGTGGCTGCGGGCGAGCTTACGGTGGACGCCCTCAGTCAGGCGGCTCGCACCATTCGCACCCGAGTGCTTTCCGAAATTCAGGTGGATGTGACCCGGCTGAGGTTCGTCCCGCACCGGACACTGCCGCGCACGACCAGTGGCAAGAAGCAGCGTCGCCGGGCTGGCGAACTTTTCCGCGCGAACGAGTTGCCCCATACCGTACATGACGAAGACTTCTCCGTACCCCCGGTTGGGCGGGTCCGGAAGGTTCAGGGGTGACGGGGTTATGTCTGCTGATTCCGTAGTGCCTCCTAACGTCTTCATCGACAGTGCCGTCATCGAAATGGTGGCGCGGCAGGCCGAGCTGCAGGCAGCGGATGTCGAGCTGGAGCATGATCTCTATGGCCTGGGCATTGACTCGGTCACCGTGTTGACGTTGCTGGCCGAGATCGAGGATCGCTTCGGTTGCGCCATCGACGAGACCCGGCTCTGGAACCTGACCACCGTGAAGGATCTGGTCACGGTGGTGGCTGAGGAAGCCTTGCCGTCGCAATCGCAGACGCCGGACACGAAGGGGGCCGAACATCCCTTCGCACGATGCGTGAATCCAAGGCTCGCGATGAAGATGGCCCAGGTTAACCTGGATCACGAATTCACATCGGCCCAGGGTGCTTATCTCTATCAAGGGGATGCCGCCTATCTGGACTTCACCGCGCAATTTGGCGCGCTGCCGTTTGGCCATAATCCCGAGCGCATCTGGAATGCGCTCAGCGCGTGCTTTGAGTGCAAACGACCGAGCATGGCGCAGCCGTCGCTGCTCGGTCCCGCCGGCGAACTTGCCCAGGCGCTACTGCAGCAGGCGCCGAGCGGACTGGGCCGGGTGACCTTCTGCAACAGTGGTGCGGAGAGCATCGAGGCGGCCATCAAGATCGCACGCAGTGCCACCGGACGGCGCCATATCCTGTCCACCCACAATGCTTTCCATGGCAAGACCTTCGGTGCCCTTTCCGCATCAGGTCGGGCGCGCTATCAGAAACCCTTCCAGCTGCCCGAGAAGGGCTTCGAGCACATTCCCTACGCCGATTCCCAGGCACTGGAGCGCACTCTGGCCGAGGCGCCGGAGCGCTATGCCGCTTTTATTGTGGAGCCCATCCAGGGTGAGGGCGGTGTGGTCGTGCCGCCTGCGGACTATCTGGCCGAGGTGCGGCGAATCTGCTCGACCTATGGGGTGCTTTATGTGGCGGATGAAGTCCAGACCGGGCTGGGTCGAACCGGCAGGATGTTTGCGTCCGAGGGCACTGAGCCTGACATTGTCACTCTCTCCAAGGCGCTTGGTGGCGGTCTGGTACCGGTGGGTGCCTGCCTCTGCCGGCCCGAGCACTACACCCAGAACTTCGGGGAAAAACACTCCTCCACCTTTGCGGGAAATGCCCTGGCCATGACCGCTGGGCTGGCCACTCTGGAATGGCTGAGCGAAAACGACCACGCCCTGATCGACCACGTGACAGTGATGGGGGGCGAGCTGAAGCAGGGTCTGCTCGCGCTGCAGGGTCAATACCCCGAGCTCGTTGCCTCGGTTCGCGGTTGTGGTTTCATGCTGGGCCTGGAGCTTCACATCGAGCCCTCGCGCTGGCACAGCAGCCTGCTCGCCGTGGCGGCGGAGCAGGAGGAACTCACCCCGTTCCTCGCCGGTTATCTGCTCAATGTTACCGGTGTCCGGGTGGCCGCGACGCTCAATGCGGGCAATGTGCTTCGCATTCAGCCGCCGCTCACCGCCGGGCGCCGCGAATGTGAGAAGGCGCTAGCCGCGCTCGATCACACTCTGAGTGTGCTGGACACGGGCAACGTTGCGCGGCTTTATCGGGGCCTGAGAACCGGGCGCGACGACTCGACTCTGACTGCACGGCCCCAAGCCGGTGCGCCGCCCCGGCCCCTGGGCCGCGAAGGCGTAGCCTTCCTGCTTCATCCGCTGGATGGCTACAGCTACCGCGACTATGACCCCACGCTGGGTGATCTGGATGAGCCCGAACTGGCGGCGTTTGAGGCCAGTGTGGCCGGCAATTTTGAAAGCTTCGTCGCCTCCCAGTGTCGGGTGGAAAGTGCCGTTGGGGTCGAGGTGGATGTGGATTTCATCATGGTGCCCTACACCACAAAGCAGCTGGTACGCATGCCACGGCGGGAGAGTCTGGCCGAACTCCGCAGTGCCTTCGAGCTGGCGCGTACCCGCGGGGCCTCGGTGGTGGGGTTGGGCGCCTATACCTCAATTCTGACCGCTGGTGGTGAGAGCGTCAGCGGCCAGGGACCGGCAGTGACCCCCGGCAATGCCTATACGGCGGTGGCTGGCGTGCACGCGGTGGAGGAGCTTCTGGCCGCGATGGGCGAGACCTGGAGGGGCACCCGGGCCGCACTGGTGGGCGCCAGTGGCTCCGTGGGCGGCGCGCTGACCGTACTGATGCTGGCGCGTGCCCCAGCGTTGATATTGATTGGCAATGTCAACAAGGACCCCGGGACGGCACGGGCCAACGTCCGCACCGCGCTGGCCGCTGTCTTCGCCTCATTGATTGCCGATGGTGGCGATGACGAGGCCTGGCAGGCCGGCTCTGTTCTTGATCAGCTGCGATCCGTCTTCGGTGTGCCCGCCACCTGGGACGTTGATGAAGTACTTGATTATCTTGAAGCGCGGCGCCTGGTGGTCCCGAGCGGGGAACTGGCTGATCTGGGCTCAGCCGATGTGGCCCTGGTCTCCACCAGCTCGCCGGAGCCTTTCATCGGCCCCGAACACCTGGTTCCCGACGCCATTGTCTGCGACCTGTCGCGACCGCGCAATGTGGCGCCCGAGGTGGCTGTTAAGCGTTCCGATGTTGTGGTGGTGGATGGGGGAATTGTGCGTCTGCCGGGGAACCCGACCATTGGCAATTACGGTTTGCGCCAGGGCGAAGCCTACGCCTGCATGGCGGAATCCATCCTCATAGGTCTGGAAGGCGATCCGTCCCTGGCCAGTGTGGGAACCCCCGATGTCGCCCGTATCTGCAAGCTTGAGCGTCTGGCCTGCTGCCATGGTTTCCGCGCGGCGCCCCTGCGCTGCTTTGGTGAGACTCTGGAGCAGGAGCGAATCGACGCCCTGGCTCGACGACGCTGTGCGAGGGCCGGCCAGAATCAGAAACCTGGGCTGAGCCTGGAGGTGAGCCATGTGGGCTTCTGATGCGCTTGGTGCAGCGCCAGCAGTGACGCCTGAAGAGCCGGGGAGCCTGCTGCATTTCCGCGGTGGGCGCGGCCGAGCGGCGCTGGCGCTCCAGGGGGCGGGCTTCGACGAAACCGCCACACTCGCCTGGGTGAGGCAGGGGCATTCCGAGGACCGGGCGGAGGCGCTGCTGGACCCGGTGGAGCGTGCCTACTACGAGAGCGTACCCGCACAACGGAGACGCAGTGGTTATCTGCTGGGGCGACACGCGGCCAAATACGCGCTCGGTGCAGGGTCCCGTGCGCCCCAGTTTTGCATTGAGGCCGGCGTCATGGGTCAGCCTGTCCTTACAGGCCCTGGCTGCTGCGACAAGGAAATTTCCATTTCCCACCAGGGTGAGTTTGCCTGCGCCGTGGTGGGACCGGCCACGACGCCCATTACTCTGGATCTTGAGGCTGTGGACCCCCGACACACGGAGGCGATTCTCGCCAGAACGACGCAGCGCGAACGTGCTCTGTGTGGCATTGGCTTCGAGAGCGCCCCCCATGAATGGGCTACGGTGCTTTGGACAGCCAAAGAGGCACTTTCCAAGTTTCTGCGTTGTGGCCTGGGCTGCGACCTTCAGGTGCTGGAAATCGCCGGGATGCGCCATTCGGGAGAGCGGCTGGAGGGTCACTTTCGCAACTTCCCGCAATACCGCTTCATAAGTTGGGTGCCGGCACCGGACTACGTTCTGACTCTGGTGCTGCCGGCAGCGCTGGCGCTTTCCGTCTCGAGGCCGGATGCACCGGCTCATCGTGTAAACGACTTACCTGTTTCCAACGACGCCAAGGAGGACATATTCGATGTCGGTTCTGCATTCAGGCATTCCGCGGACTCGTAGGCTTCTGGTCGCCGCGCTTGCGGCATTGGTTGCCTCACAGACAGCCGTGGCTGAGTCGAACTCAGACGCGCCTGATGGCGACCAGCTTGTGGCCGATACCCTGGCTCAGTGGCGGGGCGATACTTCCGAATCCCGCATCGAGGTCATGATTCACCGGCCCGACTGGGAACGCACCATGTCCATGAAACTCTGGACGCAAGGCAAGGATAAATCCCTGGTGCGGGTGCTGTCGCCCGAGAGTGAGGCCGGCACCGGCCATCTGCTGATGGACGGTTCCATGTGGACCTTCTCCCCGGATGTGGATCGCGTGGTGCGGGTGCCGGGCTCCATGATGAGTCAGCAATGGCTCAGCTCGGATTTCACCAACAACGAGATTGCCCGTTCCGACAGCATTCTTGAGGACTATGAGCCCGAGGTCGTGGAGCATTGGGAGGAAGATGGATACAGGCACTACGAATTGCGTCTTGAACCCCATGAGGAAGCGCCAGTGGTCTGGGGACACCAGGAGCTGGTGATCCGTGAGGACCATATCCTCATGCGCCAGGGGTTCTACGACCAGGACGGTGATCTGGTGAAGACACTGAACACCGAGGAGATCGATGAGCGCGGTGGCCGTCAGGTTGCGGTGCGTCAGCGCATGGAGCCGGCTGATGAAAAGGAGAAATGGACCGAGGTCACGGTGGAGGAAGCCGAATACGACCTGGATCTTCCGGGCCAGATTTTCTCCGTGTCCAATCTGCGCAACCCCCGATTCTGAAAGGAGTAGTAGAGACCCATGACTCTGCGTCTAGCCTGGCGAAACATCTGGCGGCAGCGGCGGCGAACCATACTCACGCTGTCGGCGATCGCCTTCGCGACCTTTTTTCTGGTGTTCATGCTGGCGGTGCAGTACAGCACCTATGCCATCGCCATCGAAAACACCCTCCGGGTGTTCCCCGGAGTGCTGCAGGTTCAGCACAGTGACTATGCGGACAAGGAACGCATGGAGGATACGGTCGCCAGTTCCCGTGAAGTGATGGCGGAGGTGGAAGAGGCACTGGGTATTGAGGCCATCACAGAGCGCGCCCACGGGCGGGGCATGGTGTCCTCGGATGAACGCTCCCGTGGCGCCGAATTGGTGGGGGTGGACCCGGAGCGAGAGGGGCGGGTTTCCACGCTGCCTCATCTGATGAGCGAAGGCCGCTATATCCGCGAGGGCACCGAAGCCGTTCTGGGGGAGTCTCTGGCCACGCGGCTACAGGTGGAACCCGGTGACGAGCTGGTCTTCATGGGCCAGGGCCTTCACGGCTCCATGGCAGTGACCACGCTGGAGGTAGTGGGCCTGTTCAATACCGGCGAGCCCGATCTGGATCAGAGCCTGGTTCAGATGCCGATCAGCAGTTTCCAGAGTGTGTTCGGTCTTGAGGGTGAGGCCCATGCGCTGGTCCTGGGGGGTGTTGCCCTCGAGGCTCTGCCGGAGGCCTCTCAGGTGCTGCGGTCTCTGCTGGCGGATGAGCCGAATCTGAGGGTGCTCGAGTGGGAGGAACTGGTCCCCGGTCTCGATCAGACCATCGCCCTGGATCAGGCCGGCGCCTGGATTATGTACGTGGTGCTGGTCGTGGTGGTGGTGCTGAGCATTCTTACTGCCTTTCTGATGTCGGTGATGGAGCGCACCCGCGAGTTCGGGGTGATGATGGCCTTGGGGGTCACGCAAACGCGCATTGCCCGGCTTATTTTTACCGAGACCACACTGCTGGTGCTGATCGGAGTGCTGATCGGGCTGTTGCTCGGCGTTGCCGGTACCGAGTATTTCCGCGCTACCGGGTTGCCTGTGCCCGGCGGTGAGCTGGCTTCGGAATTCCACCTGCCGAGCGAAATCCACCCGCGTCTGACGTTTCTGTCCGTAGTGGTGGGACCGGCGATTGTTCTTGTTCTGACGCTGCTCGCAGCGCTCTATCCGATCAGTCGGGTGCGGCGCATGCAGCCTGTTGATGCAATGAAGGCGGTTTGATGATGAGGGCGGATAATCTTCGACTTTTGCTGACGCTGGCCTGGCGCAATCTCTGGCGCAACCCCAGGCGCACCGCCATTGTGCTGCTGGCCGTTGCTCTGGGCGTCTGGGCCATGGTGGTTGTGGGCTCGTTCATGCGCGGCTGGCATGACCAGGTGGTGGAAAACGCAGTCGACACCCTGACCGGCTACGTGCAGCTCCGCCACGAAGACTACTGGGACGACCCGGCCATCGACAACAGCCTGCCGGCGCCGTCCGAGGAGCTTCTGGAGGTGCTGGAGGGAGACAAAGTCAGTGTCTGGTCCGCCCGTCTGCGTGTGCCTGCGATGGTCTCCAGCGAGCGGGCCTCGGCACGCACCACGCTGGTGGGCATGGACCCGGACGCCGAGCGCGGACTGTCGTTCATACCCGAGGCGATCAGTGACGGCCGCTATCTGGAATCGGCCGATGATGCCAGCCTGATCATGGGCAAGCGACTGGCCGAGCGGCTGGACACCGAACCCGGGCGGCGGGTGGTTCTTATGAGCCAGAACCCGGAGAACCAGCTGGTGGACCGTGGATTCCGTGTGGCCGGGCTCTATCAGGCCCGCCTTGAGGCCACGGAGGAGGCCTTTGTGTTCACCGGCCAGCAGACTGCCCAGCAGCTGCTGGAAACGCAGGACCTGATTTCCGAAATCTCCCTGGCCCCTGCCGCCGGCGTCACCCCCGAGGCGCTGCGTGACGCACTGAAGCAGGTTGTCGATGAGGGCGAGGTGCGTACCTGGCAGGAAGCCCAGCCCCTGACCGTGGCCCGCCTTCAGCTCATTGAAGGGATCATGTACATCTGGTTTGTGGTGGTGGTCATCGCCATGGCCTTTGGCATTACCAACAGCCTGATCATGGCGGTTACCGAAAGGGCCCGGGAATTCAGCCTGGTGCAGGCACTGGGTCTGGGTCGTCGCAAGGTGCTGGGCATGGTGGTCAGCGAGTCGCTCATGGTTCTGGCGGTGGGCGCGGTCGTTGGCAACCTGCTTGCCTTCCTGACCGTGGCCGCCTTCCCGGATGGGCTTGATTTGACCGCCGTTGCCGGTGGCGGCGGCGGTGATCTTACCGGCATGGGCGGCGTGGTCGATCTGGTGCTGGCTGCGGAGGATCTGGTTGCGGCCACCGGGCTGGTGCTGATTCTGGGCATTCTGGCCTCGCTTTATCCGGCCTGGTGGGCGATGCGACGTGCACCGGCCAGCTCACTCAACCATCAATAACAAAGGCTCAGTCACGGGAGGCAGTCTCGATGAGCATTGAAGCAACAGCAACAAAGCCGGAGGCCAGCGGTACGCAAGAGGCTCCGCAGCAGGGTCAGGTCATTGTCACCTGCGAAGGCCTGGGCAAGACCTACACCACGGGCAAGATCTCCGTGGCGGCCCTGGAAGATATCAATATGAGCGTGCGGCGCGGGGAGTTTCTCTGCCTGTGCGGCCCTTCAGGCTCCGGTAAATCCACGCTGCTCAACCTGATTGGTGGGCTGGACACGCCGGATTCCGGTACGGTGACCGTGGTCGGGCGGGAGCTCAATAAACTCAAGCGCGATGAGTTGGCGAATCTGCGTCTTCATCATCTGGGCATTGTGTTCCAGTCGTTCAATCTGATTCCGGTCCTCTCGGCGCGCGAGAACGTGGAGATGGTGCTCCAGGTGCAGGGCCGCCCGGCCGCGCAGCGCCGTGACATTGCCCTGCGTTGTCTGGCCGATGTGGGCCTGGAGGAGCTGGCTGAGCGTCGCCCGGCGGAGCTTTCCGGGGGCCAGCAACAGCGGGTGGCCATAGCACGCGCCATAGCGCCGGGGCCGGATCTGATTCTGGCGGATGAACCCAGCGCCAGCCTTGACTCCAGAACCGCCGAGTCGCTGCTCGAGTTGATGTCTGAGCTCAACGCACGTCAGGGGGTCACCTTTGTGCTCTCCACCCATGATGAGCGTGTTATGAAATACGCCGGGCGTCTGATCCGTCTTCGCGATGGCTGCATCGAGTCGGAGGAAGATCGCTCGTGAGGCTCAGGCGCGGGTTGCTGCCAGGCGTTGTGGTTGTTCTGGCGGCCGCTTCGGCTCATGCCGATTGGCAGTGGCAGTACGGCGGCTACCTCCAGGGTGCCTCCCAGTTGCAGCAGTACAACCGGCAGGATGTCCGGGTCGATGACGGTGGGCGCAGGGCGCGGGAGGACACGGCCGGGCTGCGCATGGAGCTCAATGGGCGCAGTCGCGCCATGCAGTTGAAGCTGCGTTATGAACTGCTGGGGGAGTTCGGCGATGCGGTGGAGAACCGTGAATCCCTGACCGACCGGGGCAGGACGCTGTTCGAACCCAGCCGAATCATTCCCGACGATGACACCCGCCTGATGCGGCTGCGCCACACCGTCAGTGAAGGTAACCAGCATCGGGCCGTCCAGCGACTGGACCGGGCCTCGGTGAGCACCGGAACCCTGACGTTCTCCGCCGCCATCGGTCGTCAGGTTCATAACTGGGGCAATGGCCGGGTGTTTCAGGTCCACGACTGGCTGAACCCAGGCTCACCGCTGGCCATGGAGCGGGATTACCGCTCCGGTGAGGATATGCTCTATGGCGAGTACCTGACCCCGGATGGTGGCGAACTGCAGATGGCTGCCGTGGCACGCCGGGAACAGGAAAGCGGGGACGTGACCCATGATGCGGCCACCTATGCCGTGAAGCGCGAATGGATGACCCCGGAGCTGGAATTCCGCTTGCTCGCAGCACGCCATTATGGCCAGGCATCAACCGGCTTCGGTGTCGCCGGCGACTGGCAGGGCGCTGTCTGGCGTCTGGATGGGGCCGTGGACAGAACCCGGGACGGGCGCACCCGAGCCAGCGCTGTAGCCAATGTGGATCGTTTCTGGAGCTGTGCCGGGCGCACCTGCTACGGATTCGTCGAATACTATCGCAATGGCCTGGGCGTGGGCGATGGCGATTACAACGAACTCAGCGAATCCCTGGCCTGGCGGCTGGATAACAAGGATCTGTTCAGTCTCGGTCGTGACTATGGGGCTGTGGGCCTTGGTGTTGAGTGGTTTGACCACCTGGATGCCCGCCTCGAATCGCTCTCGAATCTCAACGATGGCAGCACCTTCAACCGTCTCTGGTTGGAATATGAACCGCGGCAGAATCTCAGGCTGAGCGGGGGCCTGGGTGTGAACAGCGGCGGCCGTGGTGATGAGTTTTCCGGCGTACCCCTGGGGCAGGGTGAGGCCGGACAGGGCTATAGCGAGAACGTTTTCCTCCGAGTAGCTGGCGCGTTCTAGGTCCGGAAAAACGCGGATCCCGCCTTCTATTCCACATGGCGCCTCCCATGACCGGGCCTGGCACCAGTCGCACCTCCTGCTGCTGCACCCGGGTAGTCCTGGTGCCGCCAGCTGTCGTAAAAACGGAGGTGGACTGACGCAGACAGCCCCCGTAAAGAGCATTACAATCGGGTTCAGGTCTTCAGCATGAACTCAAAGTAGAGGGAACCGACTATGTTGATGGTGGTCTCACCGGCCAAAAAGCTCGATTATGAATCGGCACTGCCGACGGACAAATACACCCAGCCCAGGTTTCTGGACGATGCCTGCGAGCTCATTGATCAGCTCAAGGCGCTGGAGCCCCATGAGGTGAGCAACCTGATGGGAGTGAGCGAGCAGTTGGGTGAACTGAACGCCCAGCGCTACCAGGACTGGCACACGCCGTTTACGCCAGACAACTCACGCCCGGCCCTAATGGCATTCCGTGGTGATGTGTACGAGGGCATGGCGCCCTGGGAGTTTTCGGATGAGCAGTTTGATTTTGCCCAGGCACACCTGCGGATTCTGTCTGGGCTTTATGGCGTGCTCCGACCGCTGGATCTGATGCAGCCCTACCGGCTGGAAATGGGCACGAAGTTCAGCAACAGCCGGGGCAAAGACCTGTATGAGTTCTGGGGTGAGCGGATTACGGATGAGCTGAATGAATCTCTGGAAGCCGATGACGGTGTGCTGCTGAACCTGGCTTCCAATGAGTATTTCAAATCCGTGAAAAAGAAAAAGCTCCATGCCCGCGTCATCACACCGCAGTTCAGGGACTGGAAAAACGGCCAGTACAAGATGATCAGCTTCTACGCCAAGAAGGCTCGAGGCATGATGGCCTCCTATGTGATCCGCAACCAGCTGACTGAGATTGAGACGGTCAAGGATTTCGACATGGACGGCTACGCCTTCAACGAGGAGCTCTCCAGCGGCGATGACTGGGTCTTCACCCGCAGCGCCAGCTAGTCCATCGTAGGAGTGCACCTCGTGCGCGATGCGCGCGCCTTCAGCTTCTACTCCACTGTTGAGCCAAGGCGCCTGCTGCGCAGGCGTTCGCGCACGAGATGCGCTCCTACAATTTTGCTCCTTGCTCCTTGCTCCTTGCTCCTTGCTCCTTGCTCCTTGCTCCTTGCTCCTTGCTCCTTGCTCCTTGCTCCTTGCTCCTTTCTCCTATTTCTTCTGGGCGTCAAACTGCTCCCCGGTCACCCCTTCGGAATCCGGACCCATCAGGTAGAGGTAGGCATCCATGATGGCTTCCGGCCTGGGGTTGCTTTCAGGGTCTTCTCCGGTATAAGCCAGTCGGCGCATCTGAGTGCGGGTGGCGCCGGGGTTGATGCTGTTGACGCGGATGTTGTTGCGCTCATCATCCAGTTCATGCGCCAATATCTGCATGAAATTTTCAATTCCGGCCTTGGAGACGGCGTAAGCACCCCAGTAGGCGCGGCCCTGTCGGCCCACACTGGAGGAGGTGAAGACCATGGAGGCGTTGCCGGATTTGCGCAGCAGCGGAATAAACGACTGGCTCATCATGAAGTGGCTGGTGAGGTTGACCTGCAGTACCTGGTTCCATGTCTCCGGGTCGAACAGCTCAATGGGGGTCCGCTTGCCAAGGATGCTGGCGTTATGGAGCAGCCCATCCAGCCGGCCAAAGGTCTCATCGATCTGCATGGCGGTTTCATCGTAATCGCGCAGGGTCGCCCCTTCCAGATTCAGCGGGATAATGGCCGGCTGCGGGCCGCCGGCGTTCTCAATCTCGTCATAGACCGCTTCGAGTTTTTTGATGGTACGTCCAAGCAGGATGACAGTGGCGCCGTGGCGGGCGAAGCTCAGTGCGGCGGCGCGGCCGATACCATCACCGGCGCCGGTGACCAGGATGACGCGGTCCTTCAGCAGATCCGGGGCGGGCTCATAGTTCTCGACAACGCGGGCGGCCATGGTCGTGCACTCCATTTGCTGGGTTTTGATGGGATTGGTTTCTGGGGCGAATGATAACCCAAAACGGAGCGACTGTGGTCAGCTGCCGGGGCGGAGAAGTGCCAGCAGCTCATTGCTGTGATCGATGATGTGGCTGGCCTGCCACCGGGTCACGCTTTCAGGATCGCCGATGTAGCCGTAGCGGGCGGCAACCGTGGTCATGCCGGCTGCGCGGCCGGCGTCAATGTCCCGCAGGTGATCGCCTACATAGATGCTGTCACCTGGCGAGACGCCGAGCTGATGGGCGGCCAGGAACAGCGATTCCGGATGGGGTTTGCGCTGCTGAACGTGGTCCGGACAGACCGTTGCGCTGCAGCGAGCGGACAGCTGCAGTCTGTCCATCAGCGGCAGGGTAAAGGTGCTGGGCTTGTTGGTTACCACGCCCCAGGGGATGCGCCGTTCCTCCAGCCAGCCCAGCACCTCGTCCATGCCCTCGAACAGGCGACTTTCCACCGCAAGATGCTCACTGTATAGCTCGAGCAGTTCCGAGTGGCGTTCGGCGTAATTCGGGTGCTCCGGCTCCAGGTCGAAGCCCAGCCGGATCAGCCCGGGGGCGCCGTCTGAGACCACCGCGCGTATGGTCAGTGCCGGCAGTGGGTCCAGACGATGGCGCTGACGCTGGATGTTGAGGCAATGCACAAAGTCCGGTGCCGTATCCACCAGAGTGCCGTCCAGATCGAACAGCACGGACGCAGGGGGGCGTGCATAGGCGGCGTCGGTCATTGCGCAGACTCCGGTTTGGTCGCGTGCATGAAGTAGTTTACGTCCACATCACGACCCAGCTTGTAGTTTTTGAGCAGCGGGTTGTAGGTCATGCCGGTCACATCGCGGGTGTCCAGTCCGGCATTGCGGAAGTGCCGATCCATTTCCGAGGGGCGGATGAAACGCTGCCACTCATGGGTCCCCCGGGGCAGCATCTTGAGCACGTACTCCGCACCGACAATCGCGAACAGCCAGGATTTGGTGTTGCGGTTGATGGTGGAGACGATCATGTGCCCGCCGGGGCGCAGCAGCTGCGCACAGGCTTTTATGGTGGCTGCGGGGTCCGGAACGTGCTCCAGCACTTCCAGGCAGGTGATCAGATCCACGCTTTCCGGCTGCTGCTCCGCCAGCAGTTCCACGGCAATCTGCTGGTAGTCAACTTTAACGCCGGTCTCCAATGCGTGGAGTTTGGCCACTGAAAGCGCGTCCGGGCTCAGGTCGATGCCAGTGACCCGGGCGCCGCGCTGGGCCATGGCCTCACTGAGCAGGCCACCGCCGCAGCCAACATCCACCACGTCCCGGTCATTGAGCCCAACACGCTCATCAATGTAGTTGAGCCGCAGTGGGTTGATCTCGTGCAACGGTTTGCACTCGCCCTCCGGGTCCCACCAGCGGTTGGCCATGGCATCAAATTTGGCGATTTCGCGCTCGTCCACGTTGCCCTTTGTGGGAGTGTCGTTCATGGCTGGTTCTCCTGATCAGGCCTGATCGGCCTCGCTGATGGTTTCGCGCCACTGCCGCACGCGTTCGCGCAGTCCGTGCAGGTCAAAGCGCTGCAGTTCGCCGTCGACCAGTCTGGGCTCGCCGTTGATCCAGACATTGGTCACCTGACGGCCATTGGTGTTGTACACCAGATGGGGCATGACGTCATAGACCGGCTGCGCGAGGATATCGCCCAGATCCACGGCGATGACATCGGCGCATTTTCCGGGTTCCAGAGACCCGGTACGGTCCTCGATGCCCAGAGCCCGGGCGCCGTTGATGGTCGCCATTCTGAGAATATCATGGGCGTTGACGGCACCGGCGTCCATGGCGGTGAGTTTGCCCAGCAAAGCGGCACTCTGCATCTCGCCAAACAGGTCCAGATCGTTATTGCTGGCCGCACCGTCCGTGCCCAGGGCGACGTTGATGCCGTTATCCAGCAGTGTCTGCACCGGACAGGCGCCGCTGGCCAGTTTCATGTTGGCTTCCGGGCAGTGGAGCACGTGGGCCCCGGTCTCGCGCAGCAGCTTCAGGTCGTGATCGTCCACCTGGGTCATGTGCACGCACTGGGTGTTGGGTCCCATCAGACCCAGCTCAGCCAGGCGGCGGCTGGGACGCAGGCCGCGGCTCTGGATGG
>LKMJ01000281.1_pt1 | contig 35860 bp, 31 predicted proteins | sample 643391 | NCBI WGS metagenome assembly LKMJ01 (sample SAMN04112250, study PRJNA286221) | soda lake metagenome | biome: soda lake; feature: Kulunda Steppe; material: water; isolation source: sample PL-Br10 brine of Picturesque Lake | place: Russia: Kulunda steppe | collected 2010-07 | reverse complement strand
AGGGCCTGGAGAAGAGAGCTCGGAGAGGGGGGCCCGGAAAGAAGAGCGGAAATCGCTCAGTCGTGGAGGTGCCGGCACGCTTCAGCGGCCCCGAAGACTGTCGGGACCGCCTTAACGATGCGCGGGTCGGCTTCAGGCCCGGTCGTTCTCGCGCAGGCGACGCTCGAAGAGTGCCTCCGACTGGTCCACCGCCGGTTGATAGCTGACGCTGAATGCGCCCAGCGCCCTCAGGGCATCCTCCAGGTGCTGGTCCTCGCGCAGCGCCAGGGCATCGAAGCCGCAGCGGGTCATGTAGTAGAGCTGGTCGACCAGAACGTCGCCGATCGCCCGAATCTCACCGCGGTAAGCGTGCCGTTCGCGCAGCAAGCGGGCCAGGGTATAGCCACGACCATCGGTGAAGGCCGGGAAGTCGATAGCCACCAGCGGCGCCCGTGACAGTTCAGCGGCCAGGGGGGCGTCAAGTTCGGTGTCGCTGGTCAGCCAGGGGGCGAGGCCGGACTCTTCGTCATGCTCGCGCCACAGCGCCAGGGGCACGATCACGGGGCGGCGACTCGGCAGTCCCTCTTCCACACGCGACAGCGCCCACTCGTCCTGCTCCGGCTGGCCCAGCTTGATCAGGGTGCGTGTCGGTTCCAGGTGGCGATCAGGCATAGACCCGCTCCTTGAAGGGCTTGTGGCCGATTCGTCGATAGGTGTCGAGGAAGTGTTCATCGTCATGACGCTGCTCGACATACACCTTGAGGATCTTGTCGATCACCTCGGGAACATCCTCGCGGAAGAAGGAGGGACCGAGGATCTTGCCCAGGGAGGCATCGTCGGTGGCGTTGCCGCCCAGCGAGATCTGGTAGTACTCCTCGCCCTTCTTGTCGACGCCGAGGATGCCGATATGGCCCACATGGTGGTGGCCGCAGGCGTTCATGCAGCCGGAAATGTTGAGATCCAGAGGCCCCAGGTCGTAGAGGAAGTCGAGATCCTCGAAACGCTCTTGAAGCGCCTGGGCAATGGGGATCGAGACGGCATTGGCCAGGCCGCAGAAGTCTCCCCCGGGACAACAGATGATGTCGTTGAGGGTACCTACGGTGGGGTTGGCCATGCCATGTTCATCGAGTGCCTTCCACAGGTCCTCCAGCTCATCTACCGCTACGTCGGAGAGCACCAGATTCTGCTCGTGGGTCACCCGGGTCTCGCCGAAGCTGTACCGTTCGGCCAGATCGGCGACGGCGTCAAGCTGATCGGCGGTGACGTCGCCCGGAGCGTGCTCGCGGCGCTTGAGCGACAGGGTCACGGCCTTGTAGCCCGGCACCTTGTGATCGGTGACGTTGTTGGTGACAAAGCGTGCGAAGGCCCGATTATCGCCGCGCAGGCGCTCGAACTCGGCGATGGCGGCTTCGCTCACCGGTCGGCGCTGCGGCTCCTCGAAGTGGGCTCCGGCGGCCTCCACGGTGGCCCGGGTGAGGGTCTGGGGCCCATCCTTTAGGTGGACCCACTCTTCCTCGACGCGGCGGGCAAACTCCTCCACGCCCAGCGCCTTGACCAGGATCTTGATGCGCGCCTTGAACTTGTTGTCGCGGCGGCCGAACTGGTTATAGACCCGGACTATCGCTTCGAGGTAGGTGAGGAGGTGCTGCCAGGGCAGGTCCCCGCGGACGACTTCCCCAATCATCGGCGTGCGGCCCAGACCGCCGCCGGCCAGAACCTTGACCCGCACGTCGCCACTGGCGTCGTGCCACAGGCGCAGCCCGATGTCGTGGACCTGAATGGCGGCGCGGTCGGCGGCGGCTCCGGTCACGGCGATCTTGAACTTGCGCGGCAGGAAGGCAAATTCAGGATGCAGGGTCGACCACTGACGGATCAGTTCACACCAGGGACGCGGGTCTTCCACCTCGTCGGCGGCGATGCCCGCGAACTGGTCGCTGGTGGTGTTGCGGATGCAGTTGCCACTGGTCTGGATGGCATGCATCTGCACCTCGGCGAGTTCTCCGAGGATATCGGGAACGTCCTCCAGTGCCGGCCAGTTGAGCTGCAGGTTCTGGCGCGTGGTGAAGTGGCCGTAACCGCGGTCATAGCGGCGGGTGATCGACGCCAGGCGCCTGAGCTGAGTGCTCGATAGCATGCCGTAGGGGATGGCGATGCGCAGCATGGGCGCATATTTCTGGATATAGAGACCATTCTGCAGACGCAGCGGACGGAATTCTTCCTCTCCGAGTCGGCCGTCCTGATAGCGATCCATCTGATCGCGGAACTGGGCGACGCGCTCATCCACAAGCGTCTGGTCGTAGCTGTCGTAGCGGTACATTCAGCCGTTCCTGCTGCAGTGAAGGGTGGCAGTGCCTGTAGGGGCACCATACGCGCCGGGCTTTATTCTTGGAAAGAATAAATACTTATAGTTTTTATGCAAAAAGTAATTACCAATCTGATGGAGGCGACGCGTCAGACCTGGAGACGCAGCCAGCGGCGTCGCTGCCAGATGATGGCGAACCAGGCGGAGTTGAGGCAGCGATAGCCGAGCTGGGCCCACCAGATGCCGAGCAACCCCTGCTCGAGGCCTACGCCGATCCACCAAGCCAGCGGCAGGAAGACCAGCCACTGCAGGCTCAGTGTCGTGGTCATCACGGTACGATTGGCGCCGGCGCCCAGCAGCGCCTGGGCCAAGACCAGTGCGGCAGCGTCCAGCACGATCATCAGCGCCGTGAGCTGCAGCGGCACCCGGCCCAGGTCGACGAGGGCGGGGTCGTGAAGGAACAGTCCGAGCACCGTCTCGGGAAACAGCGCCATGGGCAGCGCCAGGGCCGCCAGGCAGAGCCAGGCCAGATGAACCACTTCCCAGCCCCAGCGGTGGGCATCGCCGTGGGCCTCCCGGCCCAGCGCCTGGCCCACCAGGCTCATGGCGGCCATGCCCAGCCCCACGCCCGGCAGAATCAGCAGCAGCGAGAGGTTGACCAGGACATGCCCCACGGCGACGCTCGAGGTGTCGATCTGGCCGAGGATCCAGAACAGCACGGCGTAGCCGGCAGCGAACCACAGCTGCTGGAAGGAGTGTGGAGTCGCCAGGCGCAGGGTGGTCACGAAGGTGAAGCGCCGCGGCAGCCCGGCCAGAAAGCCGCTGCCACGGGCGTGGCGGGCGCTGAGCACTGCCCAGATGGCGAGGCCGGCGAATAGCGACAGGCTGGTACCGGCACCGGCGCCGGCAGCTCCCATGGCGGGCAGTCCCAGGTAACCGAATATCAGCGCCAGGCTAGCCGCCACGTTGATGGCGTGCATCATCAGAATGATGCGCAGGTAGATGCCGGTCTGCTGGATGCCGTTCCAGTAGCCGCGAAAACAGAAGATCATCGCCACGGCAACGAGAGAGAGCACCCGCCAGCGGAAGTACTCCACTGCCACCGTGTTCACCGAGGGATCCTGATTGATCAGCCCCAGCAGGCGCGGTGCCTGCCACAGGCAGAGCACCGTGATGGGCAGAGACAAGAGGAGGGCGATCACCAGGCCGGCATTCAAGGGCACGGCGCGGCGATCCCAGGCTTCCTCGCCGTGGCGACGGGCGGTCTGGGCCTGGACACCGGAGGAGAGCCCGAACACCAGGGCGGTGATCAGGAACATCGCATAGCCACCGATGCCGACACCGGCCAGCGCCACCTCGCCCAGGGACCCCACCATGGCCGCATCGATCAGGTTGATCAGGCTCTGGGAGAGCATGCCGGCGATGATCGGCAGGGCGAGACGCAGGATCGTCTGGCGTCGAGTGGGGTCGGGCAGCAGCATGAGCGTCCGTCGAGTCCGGGCCCGCACGGCGGGCCCTCTGGCATCTGGCGCGGCCGATCAGGCCGGGTCGTAGGAGAGCACGGGCGAGAGCCAGCGCTCCATCTCCTTCAGCGTCATGCCCTTGCGCTCTGCCAGCGCTTCGACCTGATCCCGGGTGATCTTGCCTATCGAGAAGTACTTCGACTGCGGATGCGAGAAGTACCATCCGGCCACCGCCGCCGCCGGCCACATGGCGAAGCTCTCGGTGAGGGTCAGGCCGGTGTTGGTCTCGGCGTCGAGCAGGCGGAACAGGGTGGCCTTCTCGGTATGATCCGGGCAGGCCGGGTAGCCGGGAGCAGGGCGGATGCCCTGATATTTCTCGGCGATCAGTGCGTCGTTGTCCAGAGACTCTCTGGGCACATAGCCCCAGGACTCCTTGCGTACCCGTTCATGCATCCGCTCTGCGAAGGCCTCGGCGAGGCGATCGGTCAGGGCCTGAACGAGGATAGCGTTATAGTCGTCTCCAGCGGCCTTGTAGTGCTCGGCCAGTTCCTCGACGCCATGGCCAGCGGTGACGGCAAAGCCGCCGATCCAGTCGGGCTTGCCGCTCTCCCTGGGCGCGATGAAATCGGCCAGGCTGTAGCAGACCCCGTCGCGATTCTTCGTCGACTGCTGGCGAATGTGGTGCAGCCGTTCGATCACTTCCTGTCGCGATTCGTCGGCATAGACCTCGATGACGTCGTCGTCGATGCTGTTGGCCGGCCACAGGCCGATCACCCCGCGGGCCTGGACGCGCTTCTCGTCGATCAGTTTGCGCAGCATCGCCTGAGCATCATCGAACAGGTGGCGTGCCGCTTCGCCGACCACCTTGTCGTCGAGGATCTTCGGATACTTGCCCGCCAGCTGCCAGCTCATGAAGAAGGGGGTCCAGTCGATGCGCTCCACCAGTTCGGCGAGGTCATAGTCCTCGAACACCTGGAGGCCGGTGAAGGCCGGCCGGGGCGGGGTATAGCTTGTCCAGTCGATGACGAACTTGCGCGCACGGGCCTGGGCATAGCTGAGATCGGCGGCCTTGGGGCGACGCTTGGCATTACGCTCCCGGACCTGCTCGTACTCGCCGCGAATCTCCGCCACATAGGCCTCCTTGAGACCGGGAGAGAGCAGCTTGCCGGCCACGCCCACGGCGCGGGAGGCGTCGGTGACATAGATCACCGGATGCTCATAGCCGGGCTCGATCTTTACCGCGGTATGGGCCTTGGAGGTGGTGGCACCGCCGATCAGCAGCGGCAGATGGAAGCCCTGGCGCTGCATCTCCTTGGCCACGTGTACCATCTCGTCCAGTGACGGGGTGATCAGGCCGGAGAGGCCGATGATGTCGGCGTTGACCTCGCGGGCGGTCTGCAGGATCTTCTCGGCCGGCACCATCACGCCGAGGTCGATCACCTCGTAGTTATTGCACTGCAGGACCACGCCGACGATGTTCTTGCCGATATCGTGAACGTCGCCCTTCACCGTGGCCATGACGATCTTGCCCTTGGCCTGCTGATCTTCAGAGGCGAGCTCGCTCTTCTCTGCTTCGATATAGGGAATCAAGTAGGCCACTGCCTGCTTCATGACCCGGGCAGACTTGACCACCTGGGGCAGGAACATCTTGCCGGCGCCGAACAGATCGCCGACCACGTTCATGCCGTCCATCAGCGGTCCTTCGATCACCTCGATGGGGCGGGTCGCAGCGGCGCGGGCCTCCTCGGTGTCCTCCTCGATGTAGACCGTGACTCCCTTGACCAGGGCATGCTCGATGCGCTTGTTGACCGGCCAGGTGCGCCATTCCAGGTCCTCCTTCCTGGCCGGCCCCGAGCCATCGCCCTTGTACTTGCCGGCGAGGTCCACCAGTCGCTCGGTGCTGTCGCTGCGGCGATTGAGCACCACGTCCTCGACCGCTTCGCGCAGCTCCTCCGGCAGGTCGTCGTAGACCGCCAGCTGGCCGGCGTTGACGATGCCCATGCTCAGACCCGCGCGGATGGCGTGGTAGAGAAATACCGAATGGATCGCCTCGCGTACCGGGTTGTTGCCGCGGAAGGAGAAGGAGACGTTGGACACCCCCCCCGAGACCAGGGCATAGGGGAGATGCTCGCGAATCCAGCGAGTGGCATCGATGAAGTCCACCGCGTAGTTGTCGTGCTCCTCGATGCCGGTGGCAATGGCGAAGATGTTGGGATCGAAGATGATGTCTTCCGCCGGAAAGCCGATCTCGTCCACCAGCAGCCGGTAGGCTCTCTGGCAGATCTCGGTCTTGCGCGCGAAGGTGTCCGCCTGGCCAGCCTCATCGAAGGCCATGACCACCACGGCGGCGCCGTGGCGACGGCAGATGGTCGCCTGCTCACGGAAGGCCTCCTCGCCCTCCTTCATGGAGATCGAGTTGACCACCGCCTTGCCCTGTACGCACTTCAGCCCCGCCTCGATGATCTCCCACTTGGAGGAGTCGATCATGATCGGCACCCGGGCGATATCGGGCTCGCCGGCGATCAGGTTCAGGAAGCGCACCATCGCCTCCTGGGACTCCAGCATGCCTTCATCCATGTTGATGTCGATGACCTGAGCGCCGTTCTCCACCTGTTCGAGGGCCACCTCCAGCGCGGTGGTGTAATCCTCATCCACGATCAATCGCTTGAAGCGTGCCGAGCCGGTGACGTTGGTGCGCTCGCCGACGTTGACGAACAGCGAGTCGACTCCCATGTTGAAGGGCTCAAGGCCCGACAGGCGACAGGCTCTCGGGATCTCAGGGACCCGGCGCGGCGCCAGGCCGCGAATCGCCCGATGAATGGCCGCGATGTGTTCCGGTGTGCTCCCGCAGCAGCCGCCGATGATATTGACCAGGCCGCTCTGGGCGAACTCGCCGACGATGGCCGCCATCTCCTCGGGGGTCTGATCGTACTCGCCGAACTCGTTGGGCAGGCCGGCATTGGGGTGGGCGGAGACGAAGGTATCCGCCTTGGTGGACAGTTCTACCACATAGGGTCGAAGCTCCTCGGCCCCCAGGGCACAGTTGAGGCCGACGCTGAGAGGACGAGCGTGACGGACCGAGTTCCAGAACGCCTCGGTGGTCTGGCCGGACAGGGTGCGGCCAGAGGCGTCGGTAATGGTGCCGGAGATCATCACCGGGAGCCGCTCGCCCCGGTCCTCGAACAGCTCCTCCAGGGCATAGATCGCCGCCTTGGCGTTGAGAGTATCGAAGATGGTCTCGATCAGGATCAGGTCGCTGCCACCCTCGATCAGCGCTTCGGCGGCCTCATAGTAGTTCTCGCGCAGCGCATCGAAGGTGACGTTGCGTTTTGACGGGTCGTTGACATCCGGTGAGAGCGAAGCGGTGCGCGAGGTGGGGCCCAGCACCCCGGCCACGTAGCGCGGCACGCCGGTTTCCGCGGCTACGGCATCACACGCCAGCCGGGCCAGGCGGGCGGCCTCGCGGTTGAGCTCGACCACCAGCGCTTCCATGCCGTAATCGGCCTGGGAAAGGCGGGTGCTGTTGAAGGTGTTGGTCTCGACGATGTCGGCGCCGGCCTCGAGGTACTCGCGATGAATGCGCGTTACCAGCTCGGGACAGGAAAGCACCAGCAGGTCGTTGTTTCCCTTAAGGTCGGAAGGCCAATCGATGAAGCGGTCACCACGAAAATCGGCTTCGGACAGACCGGCATTCTGAAGCATGGTGCCCATGCCTCCATCGAGCATGAGAATCCGCTCATTGAGGCTGTCGATCAGGGTGGCGGTCAGGGCGGTGGCGGTGGGAAGGGCGGCCATGGGCAGGTCTTGTCTCCAGCGAAATTCGCATCCAGGGGCAGGGGCGCCGGGACGTCTCGGGGCGTCTTCAGCCTGTTGCAGCGATTCCTGCAATCAGGGGCGACCATAAATAGCAACATGTTACCAAAAGGCGCTGCCCAGGGGCAGGCTCCGAGACAAAGACCGACTAATTCACTCGGGATTGTCAGTTCTGGTTCGCTGCCTTACCATAGTGGGTAGCCAATCCCTGATGCGCGGCCTGCCGAGAAGTGTCCACCGGCCGCAGCCCGACCAGCGAGAACCTAATGAGCACACCCATTCAGATCACCGACAGCGCCCAGGAATACCTCGCCGAGCTGCTCGAGAAGCAGAACGTCGAGGGCATCGCCGTGCGCATCTTCATCACCCAGCCCGGCACCCCCTATGCCGAGACCTGCCTGGCCTACTGCCGGCCCGGTGAGGAAGAGCCTACCGACGAGCGCCTCGAGCTGCCCAAGCTCTCGGTCCACCTGGACAAGAACAGCCTGCCGTTTCTCGAGGAGGCGGTGGTCGACTTCAACAAGGATCGTATGGGGGGGCAGCTGACCATCAAGGCGCCCAACGCCAAGATGCCCAAGGTCAACGCCGACAGCCCGATGGAGGATCGCATCAACTACATCCTCTACAGTGAGATCAATCCCGGCCTCGCCGCTCACGGTGGCGAGATCAAGCTGGTGCAGCTCACCGAGGAGCAGGTGGCGGTGCTGGCATTCGGCGGCGGCTGCCAGGGCTGCGCGGCGGTGGACCTGACGCTCAAGGATGGCGTCGAGAAGACGCTGATGGAGCGCATTCCGGAGCTGGCAGGCATCCGCGACGTGACTGACCATACGGATACCACCAACGCCTACTACAGATAAGTCGTATGGCCGGCTTTTTTCCGCCAGCCAAGCATCATCTTTCCTCTGAAGGCTCCGCGACAGCGGGGCCTTCGTCGTTCTCGGCCTCCTCGTCGACTTCAGGCACCGGCGGGGTCTGCCACAGGCAGCGATGCAGCTGCCGCTCCAGGTCGCGCAGACGGCGGGCCTGCTCCTCGAGCAGACGCTTCTGTTCATCGATGCGAGCCTGCAGCAGGGCCTGCTCATGCTGGCGGGTATCGGCCAGCGTCTCGGCCTGGCGACGCGCCCAATCGGCTTCCCGGTGGTGCTTCTCCTCTTCGGCGAGCTTTCCTCGGGCGTCCAGGAGTTGCCGCTCCAGGCGCTCCACGCGCACACCGAGCTGCTTCTCCCGCTCCGCGGCGGACTTCTCGCCGGCCTGACGCTCCTGTCGCGCCTCGTCCAGCAGCCCCATCAGGCGTGCCTCGGCGCTCTCGTGGCGCTGCTCTTCCCTGGTCAGGCGCTCCCGCTGCCGGGTCTCCAGGGCGCTCACGGCCTGCTGATGTTCAAGGGCCTGCTGGGACATCTCGCCGCGGATGCGTGTCAGCAGCCCCTCCAGCTCGGCGTGTCGAGTCTCCAGACGCTGGATCTTCTCGTCGAGCTGCTCGCGCTGCGCCTCGCCACGCGCCAGTGCCGTGTTGCGCTCCTCCAGGCGCTGCTCGGTCGAGGCCAGATGAGCAGCCAGGGCGGACTCCCTCTGCTGGGCATCCTCGGCCTGGCGTCGCGCCTCGGCGACTCGCACCTCGGCCTCTTCGACGCGGCGGTCCGCTTCCTCGCGGTAATGGCCCAGCGTCTCGTTGGCGCTCTCCTGGGCCTTGTGCCACAGCCCTTCGGCCAACTCCTGAAGCACGCCCGGCATACCACGGGGCGGGGGCACGTCGCGGTTCTCCTCGCGCCGGGTACGCCATTCCCGAAGGTGATCGCTGATGGTGGTGAAACTGCCGGTGCCCAGCACTTCACGCACCTTCTGCACGCTGGGCGTCTCACCCCGCGACAGCAGGTCATCGATCGCCCGCTGCACGTCCTCGAACTGCACACCGCTGCGCGCCATCACGCCTCTCCTTGCTCGATGCAGGACGGCGGGAGGTTGAGCGTCCCGACGCCGCCGTTGAGTGCGCAGCATAGCGCGTGGAAAGGCGAAAAGGAAGAATATTACATTTTACGTAATACGTAATTTACACTATGAAATGGTTAATAAAATCAAGATTACGCGGCTTATCTTGATTTTATTCGATGCGCCGCGCGATACTGACCGGCAGGCAAGCGGCAGAGGGAAAAACCAGGGAAATCATGGATAAGTTAAAGCGTCACAAGGCGGACCAATCGCTGGAGCGCCTCTCGGCAGAAACGCTGCCTGCCGACACCGCGCGGCAAGGCAGCCGTATCGCCGCCGGCAGCGACGTGGAAGCGGTAGGGCGGTGGCTCGCCGAGTACCGCGCGAGCCACCAGACCCAGCGCGCCTACCGGCGCGAGGCCGAGCGCCTGCTGCTCTGGCTGGCAGACCAGGGTCTGGGCCTGGGGGACGCGAGGCGCGACCACCTGGACGCCTTCGAGGCCTTCCTGGCCGACCCTCGGCCTCGGGAGCGCTGGATAGGGCCATCCAGGCCTCGCCACGCCGATGATTGGCGCCCCTTTCGGGGGCCACTGGCGCCCGCGAGTCGCCGCCAGAGCCTGGTGATCCTGCAGGGAATGTTTGCCTGGCTGGTCGAGGCAGGGTGGGTGGCCCACAACCCGTTCAGGCTGATGCGCGACAAGCGGCGGCGCCTTGACAACCGTCAGGGCGGCATCGAGCGCTACCTGGAGCGCCCACTCTGGGAGTGGTTCTGGTCCTGGCTGAACCGCGGGCTCGACCGGCCAGCGGAGGAGAGGCCGTCGCCGCGCCAGCGCTTCGAGCAGCAGCGCCGTCGTCTGGTGTTCGGCTTCGCCTACCTGCTGGCTCCGCGGATTGGCGAGATGACGGCTGCGCGGATGGGGGATTTCCATCGGCGCGAGGGGCGCTGGTGGTGGCGGGTGACCGGTAAGGGTGACAAGCTGGCGGTGATTCCGGTGCCGCCGGAGATGGTCGCACTGCTGACAGAGTGGCGCCTGGCCCTGGGACTTGCCGCGGAGCCGCAGCCGGACGATGCCACGTCTCTTGTGCGCGCCCTGGATGGTCGGCGCGGCCTGGGCGACAACCGTCTCTATCGGTTGATCCGCGACAGCTTTCGAGAGGCCGCCGAAGCGATTGACGCCGAGCTGGGGGAGGGCGGCCGTCTTTGGGCCATGCGCCTGCGCATCGCAACGCCCCATTGGCTACGGCATACGGCGCTGACCCATCAGGCCCAGGCCGGGGTGGAACTGCGCTATCTGGCCGCCACCGCACGCCATTCGCGTCTGGACACCACCTCCCGCTACCTGCACGCCGAGGATGAGGCCTGGCATCGCCAGCAATCGCTACATCGCCTGGCGACAGTAGCGGACGCGCACGGCAGCGAGCCGGTATAATCGCTGCATCGACCAGAAGGAGACCCCATGACGACCGAAGCCACCGCGGAGCAGGCGCAACAGGCGCTGCGCGAAGAGTTCGAGATATTCGACAACTGGATGGATCGCTATCAGTACATCATCGACATGGGCAAGGCGCTGCCGGACTTCCCCGACGAGCTGAAGAGCGACGATCTCAAGATCCAGGGCTGCCAATCCAATGTCTGGATGAACCATCGCCGCGACGGCGAGCGGATCCACTTCGACGCCGTTTCCGATGCTGCCATCGTCTCCGGGCTGATCGCCGTGCTGATGCGCATTTACAGCGACCGGACCGCCGCCGAGATTCGAAGCACCAGCCCGCACTTCCTCGCGGACCTCGGGCTCGACAAGCACCTGTCGCCGACGCGCAGCAACGGTTTGAACGCCATGCTCAAGCGCATCTACGAGGTGGCCGAGCAGGAAGCCGCCTGAGCCCTTAAGGCTTGTCGCGGGTGCCTTCCGGTTCCCGCGGTCGAAAGTACTCGTCGAGTTCAGGGTCCTCTCGGCAAAGCTGCTCGCTGGGCCCACCAGGCACCGGGTCGATCCCGCCCTCGCAGCCGGGGTGACAGCGAGAGATTCGGCGTATCGCCATCCAGCCGCCCCTGAGCGGGCCATGCACATCGATCGCCTCCACCGTATAGCTCGAGCAGCTTGGCCAGTAGCGACAGCGGGGGCCGAGTAGCGGGCTCAACGTGACCTGATAGACCTTGACCAGGCCGATCATCAGCCAGCCGACGCCGCGACGCAGGGCGCGCAGCAACCTAGCCAGCCAGGCGGCGAGGCACGGCATCTCAGGCCTTGCCGTAGAGGGTATCGGGGTCAATCAGCGGGGCCGTGGTAATCCTCGCCTCGTCACCCTCCAGGGCCACATAGAAACAGCTGCGACGGCCGGAATGGCAGGCCGGTCCTGTCTGGTCCACCTGCAGCAGCAGGGTGTCGCCGTCGCAGTCCAGCGCGGCGGCAGCGAGGTGCTGCTGCTGGCCGGAACTCTCCCCCTTGCGCCACAGCTTGCCGCGCGAGCGCGACCAGTAGCAGACGCGGCCGGTGCGTAGGGTCTCCTCCAGCGCCTCACGATTCATCCAGGCCATCATCAGGACTTCCCCCGAGTCGTGCTGCTGGGCGATGGCAGGGATCAAGCCGTCGGCATTGAAGCAAGCGGCGTCGAGGATCATGGTCAGGGGGTGGCGGCTATCGCATTCGGCCCGTTCCAGGGTCTTGAAAGTATCTTGCATGGCAGGTCCGGTAATCTGGGGGCGGCTCAGGGGGCGGCGTGACACGCTTCGCAGTGGCCGAGCAGTTCAATGGTCTGACGCTCCACGCGAAAGCCGAGGTCACGGGCTCGCCGGGAGAGTTGGGCGTTGACGTCGTCCAGATGCAGCTCCTCGACCCGCCCACACAGCCGGCAGATCAGCAGCTGGAAACCGTGGGCGTGCTCCGGGCAGGGACAGGCCACGTAGGCGTTGAGCGATTCGATGCGGTGCACCAGGCCCTGGTCGATCAGGAATTCCAGAGCGCGGTAGACGGTGGGCGGGCGGGCGGCGGCATGCTCCGCGGCCAGGCGATCCAGCAGATCGTAGGCTTTCAGGCTGCCTGGCGTCTCGGCGATCATTTCCAGCACGCGCCGTCGGATCGGGGTGAAGCGCGCACCGCGCTGCTGGCACTGCTGCGATGCCTGATCAAGCAGGGCACGGGAGTCTGGCATGACGACCATCAACTGGTGAAATGAGCTGGCTATTCTACGCGCCGGACCCCGAACCGACCAGCGGGGTCACACGGCCTCCGCGATGGTGCCGGCGCTGGCCTCGAGTTCGCTGCGGCGGGCGAAGTGGTGCTGGGCGAAGGCCACCCGTTCCTCGGGGGAAACCCCTGACGGCTGACGCTCGATCAGGTCGAGTCGGCGGCGCAGCCCTTCGCCGTTGGCCATCTGGATCGCCAGGCCCGGCCGTGCATTGAGCTCCAGCAGCATGGGGCCATGGTCGCGGTCCAGCACCACATCGGTGCCCAGGTAGCCGAGCCCGGTCATTTCATAGCAGCCGGCGGCCAGCAGCAGCAGGGTGTGCCAGTCGGGGATATGCAGGCTGGCCAACTCGTGGCCGGTATCCGGGTGGTCAAGGCGGGTACGGTCGAACTGCACGCCGCGAATGGCGGTGCCGGTGGCGATATCCAGTCCTACCCCCACGGCGCCCTGATGCAGGTTGGCCTTGCCGTCCGACGCCGCGGTGGAGAGGCGCATCATCGCCATCACCGGGTAGCCAAGGAAGACGATGACACGGATATCGGGGACACCCTCGTAGGTGTACTCCGCGAGCCGCTCATCGAAGTTGATCAGCGCCTCGACCACCGCCACGTCGGGGGAGCCTCCCAGGGAGTAGAGGCCCGAGAGGATATTGGAGGCGTGACGTTCAACGTCCTGGAGAGTCAGCCGGGCGCCACTGGGCTTGACGAAGGCATCATTCTCGACGCGATCGATCACCAGTATTCCCTTGCCGCCGCTACCCTTGGCCGGCTTGATCACGAACCCAGCGTGACCACGCAGTATGTCATTCAGGTGCTTGACCCCGAACTGGGTGGCAACGGTGCCAATCAGTGCCGGCGAGGTGATGCCGTACTCCTGAGCCAGCAGCTTGGTCTTGAGCTTGTCGTCCACCAGCGGGTAGAGACGTCGGTTGTTGTATCGGCCGATGTAGCGGATGTTGCGCCGGTTCATGCCGATGATGCCCTTCAGGCGCAGCTTCGCCGGGGAGGTCCAGGTTCGCATCGTCCAGTTCCACATGGTGCTCAATCCTCGGTGACCGGCTTGAAACGGCGCAGCTCGAGCAGCCGGTAGCCGGTGTAGTTGCCGAGAAGCAGGATCAGCGCCATCAGGATCATCTGTACGCCCAGGAAATTGAAGGTGATGTGACGCACCCAGGGGTTGTTCATCGCCAGAAAAGCGATTACCGCGGTGAGCAGACTACCGCCGCCCTGGATGAGCACCTCCCTGGGACCTTCCTCCTCCCAGAGGATCGACATGCGTTCGATGGTCCAGGCAAGGATGATCATCGGGAAGAAGGTAATGGTGAGCCCCGCATTGAGGCCGAATCGGTAGGAGAGCACCGAGAACACCGAGATGATAGCGATCACCGTGATGATCACCGCCGACACCCTCGCCACGAGTAGCAGGTTGAGGTAGGAGAGGTAGTTGCGGATCACCAGACCCACCGCCACGATCAGCAGGAAGCCGACCAGGCCCGTAATCAGGGTCGTCTGAATGAAGGCCAGCGCGATCAGCACCGGCATGAAGGTGCCGGAGGTGCTGATGCCCACCAGGATTCGCAGTAGCACCACGACCAGAGCGCCGATGGGGATCAGCAGGATCGTCTGGAAGAGCGCCTGATCCTCGAGGGGCAGGCTATGGATGGAGAAGTTGAGCAGGGTGTCCTCGGCCATCTGGCTGCGCACCGCGGCGGCGGCCGGCTGGTTGCGGTTTAGCATCGAGAACGTGACCCGCGAGTTGGTCCCTCCCTGGACCTCGAGCACCGCCTGACCGGAAGCTTCCCATAGCAGCAAGTTATCAGGGCGCCCCTCTTCGCCGGAGATCGGGTCAAAGAGGGTCCAGCGATCACCGGCAAACACCTGCACCCACTGGCTAAGGGTCTGGCGGCGGCGCGCATCTTCAAGCAGCAGGCCGCTGACCTCCCTAGCCGGCACCCCGGCCTGGTTGAGCAGGCGCACCAGTAACGGGCCCCGCTCGAACTGGGTCAGCAACAGACGGGAATTCTCGCCCTGGCGTTCGTCGCCGAAGTCGCGGATCAGCTCCCGAGCGAAGGTGAATCCGTCGGCACTGCGGTTCCAGGCGCGTTCGATGACCTGGGCCGCGGCGGTATCGTAGGGGCGCTCCCAGATGATGTCGCGACGCAATTCCGGGGGCTCGACCTGGGGAGGCCGCGCATCCGGCGTCGCCAGCATCTGTGTTGAGTAGTAGAGCTGCTGGCTGCCCGATGCCTGGCGAATCGACCACTGCGCGCGGCGGCCACCGTTCTCTTCGAGGAAGGCCAGGCCGTATCCCGGTGAAGCGGTGTGCTCGGTAAGCATCCGGAAAGCCTGCTGCTGGGACGGCAACGCCATGTTGACCAGCACCGGGCCGTCCTGGGCGGTGAAGTTGACCAGCGCCTCGACCTCCCATACCTCTCGCTGTTCGCCGGGAGACCAGGGCACCTCAAGGGTGATGTGACGATGCACGCTGAGGCCGATGCCGCCCACCAGCAGCAGGCCGACAAGCAGATAGTAGGGCAGTCGTGACATTGACGGTTCCTTGGGAAAAGCGGCAGACATAAGGCGAGGGAAGGGCGCCTCAGCCCTCTTCGTCTTCCCGTTCATTCTCATCGGCTACGGCCTCGTCGGCCGGGCGTCCGCCAGGAAATTCGGGCCGCTCGTGCAGGTAGGTCTCTGCAACATCGATCACCGTAATATCCATGAGGAAGCGCCGACCGAGCAGCACCGGATAGTTGAGGTGAGTACGATCGTTGAGGGTAAACTCCACGGTTTCGCGGATCGGCCCCAGGGTCATCATCAGGCTGACCACCGGTCGAGATCCCTCGCCGGAGGCCTGAACGATGCGGACTCGGCGTTCGACCGGCGCCTCGATCCACTCGTCGCGCACGCCATCCACTACCACGTCGTCATCGGTGAGGCCCAGCTTGAAGCGTACCCAGTTGGCGCCGTCACGTTCGAATCGGGTGATCTCGCGGGCCGACAGCGACGATGTGTTGGCGCCGGAGTCGATGCGTGCCTTCAGGTAGGTGCCCACGTCCGGAAGGCCGATCCATTCGCTGCGGCCAACCGCTGTCTTGCTGCCAATGGCGCTCTCGACGGCAGCGCACTCGCGGACGGCCACCGCCGGCTCACTCCCGCTGCGCTCCAGGCGCTCGACATCGGCTCGCAGGTGGCGGACCAGGCTGCCGACCTCACGCACGTCAGCCACCAGCGTCTCCTGACGACGAGCGCTTTCAGAGAGACTAGCCTGCTGCAGGTCGCAACGGGCCATCAGGTCGGATTCCAGGCGATCGATGCGCAGGGCAAACACGTCGGGGGCCAGTACGGGCTCCGGCTCGCCTTGCTCGATGAAAGTGGCGCAGCCAGTGCTTAAGAGAACCATAAGCGCGAGGGCACCGGTGGAGAGCAGGCGTCGTGACATGAGGCGAGGTTATCTCTTGAGGCGGGCGCGTGTCGGGTGATCATAAGGAGTCCCCGGCAGGCTTGTCCAACCGGGGCGGTGGAAATCGCTGAAAATCATATCGGCAAGCGGTCTGGAAACGGCTGCCACCATGACCATTTAACATAATATACATTATGCGAAGCAGGGGACGCCACCCTGATGTCGTGCCGATTCCGCTGGTTCTGGCTCGTGTCCAGGGCTAGGATGGTGAAAAGTTTCACACATCCTTGACGAGAATTAGCCAATGTATAGAAAGACTCGGTTCTACCCGCTGTTGCTCTCCCTGTTTGCCCTGCTCCTGGCCGGTTGCAGCAGCGTCGACGTCGACCGCTATGCGGACACGACACCGGCGCTCGACATAGGCGAGTACTTCGACGGCCAGACACGAGCCTGGGGCATGGTCCAGGATTACAGTGGCGAGGTACAGCGACGCTTCGTGGTTGACATCGATGGCGAGTATGACGGCACCACCCTGGTGCTGGACGAGCATTTTCTCTACGACGACGGTGAAACAGATCGCCGCGTCTGGACCTTCGAGCGCCAGGATGATGGCCTCTGGATCGGCAGCGCCAATGACGTCGAAGGCCCCGTGGAAGCTCGTCAGGCCGGCCATGCCTTCAACATGACCTACCGACTTCCCGTTGAGGTCTCGGGACGCGAGATCACCTTTACCATGGACGACTGGATGTTCCTGCAGCCGGACGGCCGCCTGATCAATCGCACGGCAATGAAGAAGTTCGGATTGACTCTGGCCGAGATTACCATCGTCTTCGAGCGGACCCCTTGACGACGACGCCCCCGGCTCACGGAAGCCGGGGGCGTCAAACGTTTGGATGATCGATGACCGATCAGAGCGGCTTCTTGTCGTCGGCCTCTGCCGGCGCGTAGGAGCCGTCTTCGCGGTGAACTTCCTTGCCGCTCAGGCCCGGCGTGAATACACAGGCCAGGTGCATGGTCTTGCTGGCACGCAGCAGATGCTCATCGTGCTGGTCGAGGATGTAGATGTCGCCCGGCTTGATGGGCCAGATCTTGCCGTCGGCCAGGGTCTCCACTTCTCCTTCACCTTCGATGCAGAATACCGCCTCGAAGTGGTGCTTGTAGTGGATATGGGTCTCGGTGCCTTCGTAGATACGAGTAATATGAAAAGAGCAGTTGCCGCCGTCGTCGGCCAGGCTCAGTCGAGTGCTGTCCCAGTTGCCGTTCTCGGCCTTGACCAGGCGGTCGGTCTTGCGGCACTCATCGAGATTGCGAACGATCATGGATTAACTCCGATAGTTGTCGTCTTGAGGGGGGTCGCCAGACCCGCCCGTGGCACAGCCCGCGAGGGCAGTCGATCCAGATTATCACCTCATGGCCTGCCTGGCGCTCTCTTCGAGTGTGTCCAGGCCCGGCTGGAGATCGTTATCGGAACGGTACTTCAAGTTCGATGGACAGGCTCAGATACGATCGGTCTGGAATGGCCCAATGCGCACCAGGTTCTCGGGATCGTGTTCTCCACCCAGCTGGTCGGTGGAGAAGTATTCGCGGCTGTTGAGGGGCGCCTGCCAGCGGCCGGCAAGGCGACGGAACAGCCCCCAGGAGGCCTGGTTGTCAGGCGTGATGGTGGTCTCGAGGTGATGCACCTCGGCCAGTTCGGGTCGCGACATGACGGCCTCGACCAGTCGCCGGGCCAGGCCGGTGCCGCGGGCCTTCTCGCCCACCGCTACCTGCCACAGAAAATAGGTGTCCGGTGAGTTGCTCTTCACATAGCCGGAGACGAAGCCGACGACCTCCCCCTCTTCGTTGGTAGCCACTGCACAGCTGTCGCGGAACTGGGTCGCCAACAACAGATAGGCATAGGCGGAGTTGACATCCAGCGGGGGACAGGACTTGACCAGCTCATAGATACCCCAGCCGTCATCGGGGTTGGGCTTGCGAATGAACAGCGATGAACTTTCAGCGCCGACCACGGCGTCCGCCACTGTTGGGCGGGCAAGGTCGGAGGAGGGAGTGAAGGGTTCGGAAGTTGTCGTCATGGTCAGGTTCGCTGTGCGAATTTGTGAAATATGATACCAGCGATGGGTAATATTTCAAATTCTAGGTTATTTAACCAAGCCTCAACCATAATAAAAAATTATGGCATGGCCTCACTCACCAGAGAAACCGTCTGCTGCAGGCCGGAGGACCGTGCCTTTTTGACTGCACCGCCCTCCTCCCGCTCATTCTAGTCCATACCCTGCCGAATGAGCGGGTGCCGAAGCAGGGTCGGGCCACACCTGGGTGACCCGACAACTTGGGGCAGGATGGAGTGGGCCGCTCAACGACGCGTCGGCGTGCGCAGGGTAACGAACTCCTCGGCGCCGGTGGGATGGATGCCTATGGTGGCGTCGAAATCGGCCTTGGTTAAGCCGGCGCGAACGGCAATGGCGATGCCCTGGATCACCTCACCGGCCTCCTCGCCCACCATGTGGGCGCCCACCACCACATCGCTGGCGTCGTCCACCACCAGCTTCATCAGGCAGCGCTCCTGGCTCCCCGACAGGGTGTGCTTCATGGGTCGGAAATCAGTGACATAGACACGGATATCGCCACATTGCTCACGAGCCTCCTCCTCGGAAAGCCCCACGGTGCCGATGTTGGGGTGGCAGAACACCGCGGTGGCAATGTTGCGGTAGTCCAGCGGCGCGGCCGGCGGGGTATCGCCGAAGTGGTGGGCCACCAGGTGCATCGCCTCGGCCAGGGCCACCGGCGTCAGCTCGGGGCCGCCGGACACGTCGCCCAGCGCCAGGATGGAGGGTAGCGATGTCTCGAAGCGGTCGTTGACCTTCACATGGCCGCTGTCGGTGAGCTCTACCCCCATGGCGTCAAGACCGAGACCCTCGAGATGCGGGCGGCGCCCCGTGGCGGCCAGGACGGCATCCACCTCGAGCACTTCACCGTCGGTCAGCGTCACCGCCAACCCGCTCTTGCGCTGATCGATGCGCTCGATGTTGGTCTCGAAGTGCAGCTTGACACCCTTGGCGGCCATCTGGTCACGAGTGAATTCGCGCACCTGCTGGTCGAAACCGCGCAGGAAGAGATCGCCGCGATAGATCAGGTGGGTCTGGCTGCCCAGGCCGTTGAAGATGCTGGCGAACTCCACGGCGATATAGCCACCGCCCAGCACCAGGAAGCGCTCGGGGAAGGTGTCCAGATCGAACACCTCGTTGGAGGTCAGGGTCAACTCGCTGCCCGGAAACTCCGGCACCCATGGCCATCCGCCCACCGCCACCAGAATTCGCTCGGCGCTGAAGGTCTCGCCGGCCACCTCGACGGTGTGCGGGTCGAGGATGCACGCTCGGCCTTGAACCAGGCGTACCCCGGCCCCCTCCAGCAGACGACCATAGATGCCGTTGAGGCGCTTGATCTCGCCAGTCTTGTTGTCGCGCAGGGTCGCCCAGTCGAATCGCGGGGCCTCGGACAGCTGCCACCCGAAGCCCCCGGCATCCTCGAAGGCGTCAGGGAAATGGGCGGCATAGGAGTAGAGCTTCTTGGGCACGCAACCCACGTTCACGCAGGTGCCGCCGAGATAGCGGTCCTCGGCCACGGCGACCCTGGCGCCCGTCGCCGCCGCGGTGCGAGCCGCACGCACGCCGCCGGAGCCGGCGCCGATCACGAAGAGGTCCCAGTCGTAACGGGATTCGGTATTCTCGGACACAAAGTTCTCCTGTTGCTGGGGGCAAGGCCCGATTCGTCGTGCCGCCATGATAGCAGTCGCCCCCGTGCACCGGCAGGCGGCGATTTGACCCGGGGCGGGCTGACCGGGTAAAAACCATCGCCAATGATCCTGCGGCCTCCCGTCCCACCCTTGATACGAGCGTCACGTCATGAAGAATGAAATCGAAGGCCTGCTGGAGAACAACCGCGTCTGGGCCGAGAAGGTCTGCCGCGACGACCCGGCGTTCTTCGAGCGTCTCTCTCGGCAGCAGAACCCCGACTATCTATGGATCGGCTGTTCCGATAGCCGTGTGCCGGCCAACCAGATCATCTCGTTGCCGCCCGGCGAGGTCTTCGTGCACCGCAACGTGGCCAACCTGGTTCACCACAACGACCTCAACGCCCTCTCGGTGCTGCAATATGCCATCGAGGTGCTGGGTGTACGTCATGTCATGGTGGTGGGCCACTACGGCTGCGGAGGCGTGCGGGCGGCAGTCGTCGGCGGCGACAACGGCATGGTGGATATCTGGCTCCACTCGGTGCGGGAGCTCTACAGCCGTCATCGCGACGCTCTCGTCTCGCTCCCCACTAACGAGCAGGTGGATCGCATCTGCGAGCTCAACGTCGAGGCACAGGTGATGAACCTGGCTCGCACCAAGATCATCCAGCACGCCTGGCAGCGTGGCCAGGAGGTGTCGGTGCACGGCTGGATCTATGGACTGGCGGATGGTCGGGTCAAGGATCTGGAGTGCAGCATCTACGGTCTAGACCAGATCGAGGCCCTCTATCTTATCGAGGCCCTCTCCCCGGCCGGCTAGTAGCGATAGCGCCGGTGGCAGCTGCGGCAGGTCAGGCTGAGATCGGAAAGTTCCCGGGTCGCCAGGCGGTAATCCTCCGCCTCGGCGGCCTCGCGCAGGGCCGCGACCCTCTCCTCCAGGGCCAAGAAGCCCGCCTCGAACTCCTCCCACTCTTCCCATATTCTTGCACGTGCCTCCGAACCCCGCCCGTGGCTACCCTCGATGAAGGCAGGCAGCAGATGCGCGCCGCTGGCAAGTCTGGTCAATTCCTCGAGGCGGGGCTCGGCCCCTCGCGCGTCACGGTTGTTGACCAGATCGAAGCGCAGCTGGCGTACCAGGCGTTCGATTCCCTTGAGTTCTTCGCGTCGCCAGGTCACGGCGTGGCGAGGATCCTCGAATTGGGGACCCTCGCTATCTGGCGCCTCGGCTTGCAGCGGGCCGGCCAGCCCCAGAGTCAGCCCCATGGCCAACGCGCCAATCAGCGATGTTCGCAGCATCACATCTCTCCCCCGTGAATCGTCGCTGCGCATCATGCCAGCCGAGCCGGGTCCTGTCTGCCCTGCCCGGAAATCGGAAGGAAGGCTACAATGCGTCAGGTGAACGTCTCGGCACACCCACCAAGCAAGGAGTTCGAGACCGCATGAGCGAATGTGAAGGCCAGCAGCACGCCCACCTGGATACCCTCATGCAGGGCTACAGCGAAGCGCTGGCGGCCCATGGGGTCGACGGCGTGCTGCTCTACAGCGGCCATCCGGCTCGGCACTTTGGCGATGACCAGCACGCCAGCTTCGCCGCCTACGGCCACTTCGTACACTGGACCGGCCAGGCACAGCTGGCTCGCAGCTGGCTGCTGGTGCGCCCCGGCAAGTCGCCGACACTCTACTTCCATGCCCCGGCGGACTTCTGGCATCTGCCCGCCCGCCTGCCCGAAGAGCCCTGGGTCGACCGCTTTCGTGTCGAGGCGCGCGAGACATCCGCTCCCCCTGCCCTGCCGCCCGGGCGATTCGCCGTGCTGGGTGATGTCTCTGACGGTGTGGCGCAGGCCATGGGCGCGGAGGCCAACCCGCCCGGCCTGGTGGCCGCCCTGAACGAGCTGAGAGTCTCCAAGAGCGATTACGAGGTAAGCTGCCTGCGCGAGGCCAATCGCCGCGCCATGGCCGGCCACCGAGCGGCTAGGGAGGTGTTTGAAGGGGGCGGTGCCGAGCTCGACATCCAGCTGGCCTACCTGGGCGGTGCCCGACAACGGGAGAGCGAGTTGCCCTACCCGAACATCGTCGGGCTCAACGCCCACGGCGGCGTGCTTCACTATCAGCATTACGACACGGTGGCTCCCGAGAAACGCCGCAGCCTTCTGCTGGATGCCGGCGTCCGCCACCGCGGCTACTGCGCCGATATCACTCGCACCTGGTCGGGTCCCGATTCAGCGGGGGAGTTCACGCCGCTGATCGAGGGCGTCACCTCTCTGCAGCAACGCCTGATCGCCGATCTCGCCCCCGGCGTCGACTTCGCGGCCCTGCACCGACGCATGCATGAAGGGCTCGCGGTGCTGCTGGTCGAGCAGCGGCTGGTCAACGCCTCCACCGAGGCGGTGCTGGAGAGCGGCCTCACCCGCGTCTTCTGTCCCCACGGGCTCGGCCACCTGCTCGGCGTGCAGGTGCACGACGTGGCCGGTCTCGTCGACGCCAACGGCCAACCGCTGCCGCCCCCCGTCGAGCACCCGGCGCTGCGCCTGACCCGGGAACTGATGGCCGGCATGGTGGTCACCATTGAGCCGGGGCTCTACGTCATTCCCATGCTGCTCGACCCCCATCGCCATCGCGCGGAGGTGAACTGGAAGCGAGTCGAGCGGTTGGCCGACCACGGCGGCATCCGCATCGAGGACAACGTGCTGGTGACCGCCGCAGGCCCCGACGTCCTCACTCCTAAGGAAACGTGAGCCCGCCATGACCGGTCAGCTGCATTGCGCCGATTTCGTTCCCCCCGCGGGGCTGGCCAACCGCCACGTCCAGACCCTGCTGCCTCGAGTGCTGCCCCGCCGCCGACTGCCCCATCGCTGGGAAACGCTGACGCTGCCGGACGGCGACTTCGTGGAGCTCACCTGGGTGACGCCCGGCCCCGAGGATCCTGCCGCTCCGCTGTTCATTCTCTTCCACGGCCTCGAGGGCTCCTTCGATTCCCCCTACTCCCGGGAATTGCTGGCCACTGCCGACACCCTGGGCTGGCGGGCGGTGCTGATGCACTTCCGCGGCTGCGGTCGCTCACCCAACCGACTGCCCCGTGCTTACCATAGCGGTGATACCGCCGACGCCTACTGGCTGATCGGCCAGCTGGCCCAGCGCTACCCGCGAGCCTTGAAGGTGGCCGCAGGGGTCTCGCTGGGCGCCAACATGCTGGTCAAGCTGGTGGCAGAACAGGGCGGCGACGGCCTGGATCTGGCCGGTGCCATCGCCATCAGCGCCCCGCTGGACCTGTCGGCCAGTGCGGACTGTCTGCAGCAGGGCTTCGCACGAGTCTATCAGCGCCACCTGCTTGCCTCGCTCAAGGCCAAGACGGCCCGTCGGCTGTGCGACCTGCCGCTGGATCTCAGCGCCGAGCGGCTCGATGGGCTGGGCACACTGCGGGATTACGACGACATCGTCACCGCGCCGCTTCACGGCTTTCGCGATGCCGCGGACTACTATCGCCGTGCCTCCGCTGGGCGCTGGCTGGGCGACCTGGAGCTGCCCACCCTGATCCTCCACGCCGAGGACGATCCCTTCATGCCGCCAAGCCTGTTCGACAGACTGCCGCTCCCCGGCGAATCGGTGCGAGTGGAGCTCGCCCGTCACGGCGGCCATGTGGGGTTCATGGAGTGGCGCGACGGCCTGTGCCGCTCCTGGCTGTCGCGACGGGTCGCCCGCCAGCTCGAGGACTGGGCGCCGACCTTCTCCGGTCAGCCCCGTCGACTGCCCGCCGAGAGCGAACCGCCTGGCCGCTGACGGCGGCGAGAGAATCGCTTCACCCCTTCTACCCCTTCAGCCGGTCGGCGAAGCGCTGGATAAGCTTCTGGCGCTTGGGGGGAATCACGAACTGGCAGTAGGCGTTGCCGGGATTCTTGGTGAAGTAGTCCTGGTGATACTCCTCGGCGGGATGAAACGCCTCCAGGGGCGCCACTTCGGTGACGATGGGAGCCGAATAGTCGTCTTCCAGCTCGGCAATCACCTCCCGAGCCTCCCTCGCCTGAGTCTCGTTCAGGGTGAAAATGGCCGAGCGATACTGGGTGCCCACGTCGTTACCCTGCCGGTTGAGTGTGGTGGGATCGTGCAGGGCAAAGAAGATCGTCAGCAGGTCGCGAAAGCCGATCACCGCCGGGTCATAGGTCAGCTCGACGACCTCGGCATGGCCGGTGGCGCCGCGACAAACCGCTTCGTAGCGCGGCGCCGGATCATGTCCTCCGGCATAGCCGCACACCACCTGCTCCACCCCCTCTACCAGTCGAAAGCTGGTGTCCAGGCACCAGAAGCAGCCGCCGCCCAGTACACAGGTTTCCATCGCCATGTTGCATTCCCTCCGCGGGTTGTTGTCATTCATTCGGTAATCCTTGGCGGCTTGCCGGGGCGACTGAAGGCGTAGACCAGGTCAACCGCCTGGGCCGCCCCGGAGACCGCCTGCAGGTAGAGATTACGCCACAGGGTATAGCGCAGCGTCAGCTCGGCGATCGGCGAGAACACCCCGACGCCGTAGCTGATGCGCAGGTCCTCGGTGAGCTGACCGCTTACCACCACCTGGCTCTCATCGCCGATGCCGGCTGTTTCGAGGGCCACGTCGGACACCCCGAAGGCCTCGCCGATGGCGCCCACGGCGCCGCCGGTCTGCCCCAGGGTCAGGCCGATCAACGCCTGGGTCAGGGCCCCACCGGTATCGCTGTCGTCCGGGGCGCGGCCTCGCAGCAGGTAGGAGAGCGCTCGTGCCTCGTCCATGGCCGGCTCGGAGAAGACCCGCAGCTGTGGCTCGGCGGCGGTCCCGGTGACGCGCAGACCCGCGACCACCCCGTCCTGGGTGACATTGGGATTGCGCACCGCCTCGAAGTTGAGCAGGGGCTGGTCCGGCGGGCCGCTGAACAGCAGCTGCCCCTCGCGAATCAGCAGGTCCTGGCCGTAGGCGCGGAAGCGGCCGTCGATCAGGCTGACGTCGCCGAACAGCTGCACCGGCCCGCTTCGCTGGCGCACCTCCAGGGTGCCGGCCAGGCCAGACTCCAGGCCGTAGGCCGACAGCTGCATGTCAGGCCCAAGGCGCAGCTCCATCTGGACATCCACCACCATGCCGGCCTGGGCCAGGGCCTGGGCGGCATCGGTACCGGGCGCGTCGTCGGCCACGTCGGCGGCACGTTCGGCCTGGCGTCGGGCGCGCTCCTCGTCGCGGCGGGTAATGATGATCTCGTCCGGGCTCGGCGCCATTGCGGACGGCGGCAATTCGCCCACCTCGAGGCGCGCCCAGGGCACTCGCACCTCACCACGCACCTGCAGCAGTGCCGGTGTGATCACCACGTTCATGTCCGGCGCCAAGCGCAGGCGACCGAAGGCCGGCAGCACCGCCAGCAGCGGCTGGTCGCGGCCATCCAAAGCGATGTTGATGCGCCAGTCGTCGGCGCTGGGCCAGGCGGCATCGCCGCGAATGGCCAGGCGCCCCTCCTCGGCGGCGACGAAGCCCTCGATGCGCCCCTGGTCGCCGGCGAGCTCTACGGTGATCTCTCCGTCGCGGACCTCCAGGGGGATATCCGCACCGCGCAGGCGCAAACCAGTCAAGCCGATGCGGCCATCCAGCGCGGGGGTCTGGGTGGTGCCGGTGATGTCCACCTGGCCGTCGAGACGACCCTCCAGGGTCTCCATGCCCGCCACCAGGGCGCGGTACCTGTCCAGGCGCAGGTCGTCCAGGCTCAGGCGGCCATCGAGTCGGCCGTCGCCCACCGGGTCGTCGATGGCCAGCACCAGGCCGATGCGTCCCGCCTCGGCCAGCGTCAGGTCGAGGTCGACCTCGGCACGGGACGGGGTGGCCGTGACCTGGGCCGAGAGACGAGAGGCCGGCAGCGACCATGGCTGTCCGTAGGCGTCGAGCCCTTGCAGGGCCAGGTCGCTGACCAGGCGCAGGTCGGCCTGCCAGGCGCTGCCGCCCTGCTGCCATTCGGCCACCAGGTCGAGCTCATTCTCGCCCTCCAGGGTCCACTCCTCCGGCACCCACTCTTCGAGAAGCGACATGGGCAGCTCGCGCAGGGTCAGGGCGGCTCGCCCGTTGTCCGCGGAGGCCTCGAGCGGTTCGCTCAGGCACAGTTCGCCGCCCTGCTCGCGGCGCAGGCAGAAGGGCTGCACGGCGGCGCTGCCGGCGGGCAGGTTGGCCTCGAAGGCCAGCGGCTGGGCCAGGCGGATGTCGCCGAACTCGGTATCGACCTCCAGCGGCAAGAGCTCACCGCGATAGCGCTCACGAGGGCCGTCCAGGCCGCCCTCGAGGGTCAGCGCCGCCCGGGAGAGGGGCATGCCTCGGCCGGCCTGGGCCGCCAGGGTCAGACGATGGGCGGACAATAACCCTTCGAGGCTCAGGGAGATCTCACTGAAGCGCTGACCGGCGGCGTTGAGACGCTCCAGTTCCAGGCTCACGTCCAGGGCCGGATCTTCGATACCCCTGATCCCGGCGTTCAGGCGCAGCGATGCCACGCGCTGGTCGGCAAAGGCCAGGTCGTCGCCGCGAAGCTCAAGATCGAGCTGGGGGGCCTCCAGGCTGCCGGCGGCGGTGAAGCGGCCGGCCAGCGTGCCACTGAGGTCGTCGTGAAGGCTCGCCAGGGCCGGCATGTCCAGCTCACCGGCAAGATCAATGACCGCCTCGCTGACCCGCCCCGCGGCGTTCAGACGGTTCTCTCCCTGGCGGAAATCGAGGGTCTCGATGTCCCAGCGCATATCGCTGTCGCCGGCGAGGCGAGCATCCAGGGCGAGGGGCAGATCCTGCAGGACCCCGGTGATGGCAAGGGTCGGAATGTCCAGGGTCCAGCCCTCGTCCGTCTGGGTGAAACGGGCCTCGACGTTGCCGTCCAGGCGGCCATCGAGACCTTCGACGAAGCGCCCGGGCTCGAACCGATCCAGGCGAGCCATCGCCTCAACCGACAGGGCCTCGGCCCAGTCAACGCGGCCGCGGCTCACCACGGAACCGCCGGCCAGGCTCACCGAGAGCGGGGTCCAGGCAAAGTGCTCGAGATCGCCGCTGCCGGCCAGCGCCACCCGAGTGAAGGGCACATCGGGCCCCTCCACCATCAGCGAAACGGCCAGCCGATAGTCGGTCAGGCTTCCCTCGGCGCGCAGGCTCAACTCCTCTATCAGCCAGGGCTCGGGCGGGGCTTCCTCGTCTGCGGGCATCGCACCGGGCAGCGGCCACTGCAGGAGTTCGCTGGTCAGCGAGGCGCTGAAGGGTAGCGTCGGATCGAGGGCATCCATTCGGGCGTCCAGGGCGGCGTTGATCGGTCCGTCGAGCTCGAGCCTGACCAGCAGTTCAGCCAGGCTGCCATCCAGGGCCAGGTCGATTCGCTGGCCGGCGAGTTCGGGGAGCTGGTCCGGCAGCCACAGGGCGCCTTGCAGCCGTGCCTGGAGCGGATAGTTGTCGCGTAGTGATACTCGAGCCTGAAGACGGGCATCGGCGTCGCGGCTGCTCACCTCCAGGGGATGGATCTCCACGTCATGGCCGCGGGCGGAGAGGGTCAGCGCCAGGCGTTCGATGCCGTACTCCACGGCGCCTTCCAGGGCGGTATCCTCCACCAGCAGCTCCGGCACCTCCAGGCGCAACGGCAGGCGGACCTCGGGGAGGACGCGACGGGGCCGCTCGGCCAGCGGTGTGGCGGCGACTCCCTCGAGCTCGGCGGCCACCTCGGCGGGCAGGGGGGAATGCACGGCGATAGCGGCATCGATGGCCTCGGAGGCAATCCGCGGGCCGTCATGCTCGGCCTCGCTCAGGGCGAGCTGCGCCCCCGCCGAAAGGGGCAGCAACAGCCGCATGCCGGTCAGGCGGGTGGGCAGCAGGGTGACGCTGTCCTCTTCGGCCAGCGCGCCGCTGGTAAAGCTGTCCCAGCGCAATCGTGTGCCGTCGGCCAGCACCACCTCCACGTCGTTGAGCGCGAGGGCGCGCAGTTCGACCGGAAACGGCAGTCGAATCTCTTCGGGTGCAGCGGTGGCATCCGTCTCGTCGTCGCTCTCCTCCCCTGCTCCGATCCGGATGCGTGCCCCTTCCACGGCCAGGGTGTCGATACACAGCCGCCCCTTCAGCAGGCAGTCATCGCCCCAGGCGAGCTCGAGTCGCCGCAATGATACCTTGGCAGGGCCCGCCTCGAGCTCGAGCCCGTGCAGCACCAGGCGATCCAGGGGCGCACCCTCGTGGGCCTCCAGGGTATAGAAGCCCTGTCGGGCACCGGCGTCGAGCAGGAGCCCCGTGCCCCAGGGGGAAAGTGCCAGACCCAGAGCCATAATGACCAGCCCCAGCAGGGTGAGCGGCAGCAGGATCAGCAGGCGAAACAGGGCCCAGAGCAGGCTCAGAACTCTGGACCGATGGCGAAGTGGATGCGCCACGCATTGTCCTCGTCGTCGAAGGGGTGAGCGATGTCGAAACGGATGGGGCCTACTGGGGAGATCCAGCGAACGCCGAGACCGGCACCGGTATTGAGATCATCGGGACCCCAGTCCGTGAAGGCATCGCCGGTGTCGATGAAGGCCGCGCCCCACCAGTCACCTGTCACGCGGCGCTGCAGCTCGGCGGTGGCGGTGAACAGCTGCTGGCCGCCGGTCAGTCTCCCTTCCTCGTTGCGCGGCGAGAGGCTCTCGTAGGCATAGCCGCGCACGCTGCGGTCGCCGCCGGCGAAGAAGCGCAGCGATGGCGGGATCTTGCCAAAGTCATCGGTCTCGATGGCGCCGATGCCGGTGCCCGCCACCAGGCGTGTGTCGTCGCCGAACATGCGGATCCACTGGCTCTCACCGGTCATGCGCAGGAAGTCGGCATCGGAGCCCCACAGGTCGTCGGAGACCTCGAAGGCGATACGCTGGCGATCCCCCCAGGTGGGAAACGTGGGGTTGCGGGTCCGCGTCCGGGACCAACTGATGCCAGGATAGAGGATCACTACTTGTTCGTCTTCACCGCCCTGGGTGAAGTCCTCGAAGGTGGCGCGCACGTAGATCGTCTGTACCCAGAGATTCTCGAACTCCCAGCGCCTGCCGCCTTCGAGGGTCGCTTCCAGGGAGCGGGTGTCCTGATTGTCGCGATGGCGGAAGCCGTACTGGAACTGGTAGCGGTCGCGCAATGGATCATCCAGCGGCATGCTGTAGATGCCGGCGAAGCGCTGCTCCGGTGCCGAGATGAAGAGGTCATGGTCCAGCCCGTGGCCGAAGCGGTTGATCCAGGGTTGATCCCAGGAGAAACGCAGCCGCGGTCCCACGTCGGTGGCATAGCCCACCCCGACCTCGAACTGGTGGCGATCGGCCGGCGACAGGGCGACGTCGACCGGCACCTCGGGGGGGCCGCGTCTTACCACCGCTGCGGCAGCATCCACCGCCGCCATCTGCAGTGTCGGCGTGTCGGCCTGGGCAGGCGAGGCTTCCAGTTCCCCCCACCAGCCGTCGGCGGCATCACGGGCTGCGTCGCGGAACAGCGCTTCGCCCTCCATCAGCCTCGGGCGCACGCTGATCGAACCGAACCAGCGGGTCTGGCCCAGCCGCTGGTTGTAACGGGCCAGTTCGCCGGCCAGGTAGGGGTCGCCAGGGGCAAAGGTCAGCATGTTACGCAGCCGCTGGTGCTCGATGTGGCTGCCTTGGAGGGTGACATCGCCGAAGCGATAGCGCGGTCCGCTGTCAAGGGCGAGATAGAGTCGCGCGCTTTCGGCGAAAGGACGTACCTCCATGCGACGGTCGGTGAAGCGCCAGTCGAAGTAGCCGCGCTCGAGGGCGAGGTTCGCCAGCCGCGTCCGCAGCCGATCATAGGGGGCATGCACCAGCGGATCACCCTCGGCCAGGGGAAAGGCATCGATGGCCTCCTGGAAGGGCGGATCCTCACGGGCATCGCCATCCAGGCGAAAGGAGAGGCTTTCGATGGAGACGCGGGGGCCGGGGTCGATCGTCAGGTCGATGTAACGCGGCGGGGTCCGTTCGTCCAGACGCAGCCGGATGTCGGGTTCGTAATAGCCGTAGACCCGCATCGCCTCCCGGGCGCGTCGCTGCGTCTCGCCCTCGAGCCGGACGCGGCTTAACTGTTCAGGGTCCAACCCATCAAGGTGGAAACGGATGTTGTCGGCCACACTGCCGTCGATGCCGTCGATGCGCACATCCAGAGCCATGGCCCAGCCCGGCATCAGGGCAAGGGCGGCTACCAGAGTCGCGGTGCTAAGGCGTGTTCCCACATGATTCTCCATCTCTTGACGCCTTCGTCCCGTGCGACTCGTCTTCATGCCCGGCCGACCGGCCTGCATCAGGGACGCAGGGCCTCGAGGCGCGCGCTGAAGGCAAGCTGGGTCCGCCGCAGCTCACCGATCTCCATTTCCAGCGAGGCGAGGCGCGCCGCCAGGGCATCGTCAATGCTCCGCTCATCATCTCCTGCCTCTGCCAGGGCTTCAACCTCTCTCCCCAGGGCGGCCAGCCGCTCCTCCAGGACCTGGCGCTCCCGCTCGGCGGCTTCCCGTGATGTGACGAGTCGCTCGGCCAGAGCCTGCTGGTCGGCCGCGAGGCGCTCGATGATCTCGTCCTGGCCCATTTCGGCGGCCAGGTCGGCGAGACGCTCGTCGAGTTCCGCCAGACGTTGGCTCTCACGGACCTGTGACTCGAGCAGATCGTCCACCCGGTTGCGCTGAGCCTCCAGGGCATCGCCTAGCGCGGCACGGCCCTCGACGCCGGCACGCTCCAGTGAATCCAGTGAGACCTGAGTCGCTGCCAGCATCGCCTCTCGTGTGGCGGCAGCCTCGGCGATACGCACCAGGCGCTGCTGAAGGGCTTCATGGCGCGATTCCTGAGCGTCCAGGCCCGCAGCAAGATCCTCCTCGAGCACCGCCAGCAGGCCATCGTGAGCCTCGTCGCGGCGCGCCAGGGCAGTCAACCGCTCCTCGATGTCGGTGAGTGCATCGCCTTCGCCGAGGGCGGCATCGAAGCGCGCATGGACATTGGACAGTTCTCCCGAGAGCCGAGCCAGTTCGGAGTCAAACCTCTGGCGCTCCTCCCAAGCCAGGTAGCCTGCTGCTCCCCCGGCAGCCGCCAGACCAAGCAACAGCACCCAGAGTGGCCACACCCTCGGGGGTGGCGGACCGCGCCGGCGCCGGGACGACAGGCTGGCCTCGGGGTCGGGCACGATGGCGGCGTCATGTCGGCGGATATCATGGCGATCAGCCATGGTCAACTCCTTCTCTGGCGGTGGACGCGGGGCGGAATTGGTGATCCGGGCGACGGGTGCTAAGGTGCCTCGACCCACCGTATATCGTCGCCGTAGTGTAAGGGTTTTGTACCCCGCGGCGCACGGAGTCCGGCCAACGAAAAGGTCCCCTTCACGTTCAGCCGATGAATACCTGCCGCGGCCAATCCAAAGCGCCGCGACTATTCCAGGGGTCGAGAACTGATCGCGAGACCTAGGAGAACATGCATGGTATTTGAACTGCCCGCCCTGCCATATGACAAGAATGCTCTGGAGCCGCACATCTCCGCCGAGAGCCTCGAGTACCACCACGGCAGGCACCATCAGGCCTACGTGAACAAGCTCAATGAACTGATCGACGGCACAGCCGATGCCGGCAAGTCTCTGGAAGAGATCATCAAGTCATCTTCCGGCAGTCTGTTCAACCAGGCGGCCCAGGTGTGGAACCACACCTTCTACTGGCACTGCCTGACGCCCAACGGCGGTGGTGAGCCCACCGGTCCTCTGGCCGAAGCCATCGACGCCAAGTTCGGCTCTTTCGACCGGTTCAAGGAGACCTTCAGTGCCAGTGCAGTGGCCAACTTCGGCTCGGGCTGGACCTGGCTGGTCAAGACCGAGGACGGTGGCGTCGACATCCTCAACACCAGCAACGCCGACACACCGATCGCCCACGACCAGACACCGTTGATGACCATCGATGTCTGGGAGCACGCCTACTACATCGACTACCGCAACGCGCGGCCAGAGTACCTGAAGAGCGTCTGGAACCTGCTGGACTGGGACTTCGTCGCCCAGAACTTCACCGGCTGAAGGGGCGACCCCCTCAGACGTCACAGCGCTCTGTGGACACGAAGATACTTTGTGGACAGGAACGGCCTCGCCACTGGCGGAGCCGTACGCTTTTGCGCCGAGAAGTCAGGGATCCGCGCGGCGACCGATTCCCCGGTAGTGCAGCCCCTGGGCGGCTACCCAGCCCGGGTCGAAGATGTTGCGGCCATCAAGCAGCAGACTCTCGTCGAGCAGGGCGGTCAAACGTGCCCAGTCGGGATTCCAGTAGACCTTCCATTCGGTCACCAGCATCAGCGCGCAGGCACCCTCACAGGCCAGGTGGGGGTCGCCATCGAAGACTTCCAGCAGCGGCTGCTCGCCCACCTCGTCCAGCAACGCCGGAATCGCCGCGGGATCGTGGAGACGCACCTTGACCCCCTCGGCCCAGAGGGCATGCAGCAGGCGCAGCACGGGGGCATGGTCGATGCGCGCGGTGCCGGGCTTGAAGGCCGCGCCCCAGACGGCAACCGTGCGCCCCTCCAGCCGCCCGTGAAAGTGCACCCACAGCTTGCGGAACAGTGTCTCCTTCTTGTGCTCATTGATATCGAGCACCTGTTCGAGCAGGGCTGAACGGCGCCCGCTGGCGGACTGTACGTCGGCCAGGCGCATCAGGTCTCGAGAAAAGTTGGGGCCGCCGAAGCCACAACCAGGGTAGAGATACTCGTAGCCGATGCGCGAATCAGCCCCCATGCCCTGGCGTACGAACTCCACGTCGACGCCCAGACTGTCGGCCAGGCCGGCCATCTCGTTCATGTAGCTGATGCGGGTGGCCAGCATGCCGTTGATGGCCAGCTTGGTGAGCTCGGCGGCGCGGCGAGGCATGCGCTGGATCACCTCGCTGCGACGATTGAAGGCCCGCAGGAGTTCGCGCATTCGCGACTCGGCGGCGGCATCGTCGCAGCCCAGCAGCCAGCGCGCCGGACGCGTGAAGGTATCCCAGGCGCGGCCCTCTTCCAGCAGATCCGGCAGGCAGACCGTCCGGCCTCGCTCGCCAAGCTGGGTCTCCAGACGCTCGCTCTCGCCCACGGGAAAGGTGGAGTTGTTGACCACCAGCAGCTCCTCCGGGTTGGCGGAAAGCGCCTCCAGCAGTTCGCCCAGATCGCTGCGCTGCCCGGGCGAGACGGCCAGCCAGACCACCTCCTGATCACCGAGGCATGCCGCTTCGAGGCCGTCGACGAGCTGCAGGCTGCCGCCGTCAAGCGCCTCGGCAAGCTGAGCCAGCAGGCGTGGTTCGCGCCTGAGCCAATCGGCGTGCTCGAGCTGCGACCAGGGCGTATCGGGGTGCGGGAACCAGGTGACGAGATGGCCCACCGAGGAGAGCGCGGCAGTGGCGGTGGCCGCGGCCAGTTCACTACCGTGGATCAGTACACGCATGGCATCAGACCTTGTCGACGTAGCGGGTGAGCAGCTCGCGGAAGCCCTCGCCGTAACGGGCATGGCGCCGGCCATAGGCGAGGATTGCCTCCAGATAGCCGAGCTGATGGCCGCAGTCGTAGGTCTTGCCACGCATGCGAAAGGCGTCGACGCCCTCACGCTGCCTGAGGGTCTCGATGGCGTCGGTGAGCTGGATCTCGCCGCCGGCACCGGGGGGGGTCTCGGCCAGCAGCTTGAAGATACTGCCCGGCAGCGCGTAGCGACCGATCACCGCCAGGTTGGAAGGCGCGGCCTCCACCGCCGGCTTCTCCACGACCCCATCCAGCGGACGAGACTCGCCCGGGGCTGGCATCTCACCGCCGGTATCGACGATGCCGTACTTGTAGGTCAGCTCCCGCGGGACCTCCTCCACCATCAGCTGAGCGCGTCCACTGGCATCGAAGACGTCGAGCATACAGCCCAGATCATTTCGCGCGAGATTTTCGGCGTCCACCAGCACGTCGGGCAGCAGCACCGCGAAGGGCTCGTTGTCACCCACCACCGGCCTTGCGCAGAGCACGGCGTGGCCAAGTCCCAAGGGCTCGGGCTGACGCACGCTGATGATATTGACGTCATCCGGGACGATGCTTCGCAGTTCGGCGAGCAGCTCGTGCTTGCCCTTGGCCTCGAGGCTGGCTTCCAGTTCGAAGTGCTTGTCAAAGTGGTTCTCGATGGCCGACTTGCTGCCGTGAGTGACCAGCACGATATCGCGGATACCGGCGGCCACCGCCTCCGCCACCACGTACTGGATCACCGGGCGGTCGACGATGGTGATCATCTCCTTGGGAATCGCCTTGGAAGCCGGCAGGCAGCGGGTGCCGAAACCGGCGACGGGGAGTACGGCCTTCGTGATCATGGTGAAATCCTTGTCAGATGCGTCTCGGTGGCGTAGCCCCGGCGGCAGATCATGGGAATGCCGCCTTGGGAACGGGTAGAATGATACTCATCATAACGGACGCACGGCGGCCTGCCATCCTGAGGCATCGACAAGGTGGTGTCCGCCCAAAATCCTCATGCCAGAACGGAGACGCAGATGGGCGAAACGCATACGCAGACGGGTAACGTAGATCCAGGCGAGATCGCCAAGTTCGAGGCCCTTGCCAGCCGCTGGTGGGACCCTGAGAGCGAGTTCAAGCCGCTCCATGACATCAATCCGTTACGCCTGGACTTCATCGACGCCCGCGCCGGCCTGGCGGGCAAGCGGGTGGTGGACGTGGGCTGCGGCGGCGGCCTGCTCGCCGAGGCCATGGCGCATCGCGGTGCGCGAGTCACCGGCATCGATCTGGGCGAGGCTCCCCTGGCGGTGGCCAGACTGCACGCCGAAGAGAGCGGCGTGGAGGTCGATTATCGCTGCATCAGCGTGGAAGCCCTGGCCGAGGAGACGCCCGGCGAGTTCGACGTGGTGACCTGCCTGGAGATGCTCGAGCACGTGCCCGACCCCGCCTCGGTGGTGCGCGCCTGCGCCGCCCTGGTCAAGCCCGGCGGCCAGCTGTTTTTCTCCACCCTCAACCGCAATCCCAAGGCCTATCTCCTGGCAATCCTCGGTGCCGAATATGTGCTGGGCCTGCTGCCTCGCGGAACACACGACTACGAAAAGTTCATCCGTCCAGCGGAGCTGGCCGGCTGGTGTCGCGCCAACGGCCTCGAGGTGCAGGAACAGAGTGGCCTGGTCTACAACCCGCTGACGCGTCACTACCGTCTGCATCCCACCGACGTCTCGGTGAACTTCATGATGCACTGCCGTCGGGAGGCCGAGTGAACACCGTCACGCGCCCCTCGGCCCTGCTCTTCGATCTGGATGGCACCCTGGTGGATACCGCGCCGGATCTGGCACGGGCCACCAACGCCCTGCGCGCTCACCATGGGCTTGTCCCCCTGCCCTTCGCGGTGATTCGCGCGCAGGTATCGAATGGCGGCAGCGCTCTGGTGACCCTGGCGCTGGGCCTGGCGAAGGAGGCGGCGGGTCACGACCAGGCGCGCACTTTCCTGCTGGCCGCCTACGGCGAGGCAGTTGCCGATGAGAGCCGGGTCTTCCCTCCCCTGTCGCCACTGCTGAAAACATGGGAGGCCGCTGGCCGGCCCTGGGGTATCGTCACCAACAAGCCGCGGGCCTATGCCGAGCCGCTGTTGAGGGCCCTGTCCCTTTCGCCGGGGGCGCTGCTCTGCGCCGATGACCTGCCGGTGAAGAAGCCGGACCCGGCCCCGCTACTCGAGGCGGCTCGCCGTCTGGGGGTCGCACCTCACGCCTGCTGGTACCTGGGTGATCACCTGCGTGATATGCAAGCCGCCCGCGCCGCCGGCATGGCGGCGGTGGCGGTGGGTTGGGGCTACGTGGAGGAAGGCGACGACTATCGTTGCTGGCCCGCCGATCTCTGGTTCGAGACCGGCGAGGCGCTGGTTGCCGCACTGAAGTAGATGTCACAATCGCCGGTAATAGTGGCGTAGGGGAAGCCACGTGCGGAGGGGGCTGCATTTCCCGACATTCAGCCCTTCAGCGGCTGGGCGTCGAACTGCTCGCCGTTATGCCCCTTGCTGTCCGGCCCTATCAGCCACAGGTAGGTGGGCATGATCTCCTCGGGAGACCGCAGGTTCTCCGGCAACTCACCCGGGTAGGCCTGCTT
>LKMJ01000280.1_pt1 | contig 35864 bp, 44 predicted proteins | sample 643391 | NCBI WGS metagenome assembly LKMJ01 (sample SAMN04112250, study PRJNA286221) | soda lake metagenome | biome: soda lake; feature: Kulunda Steppe; material: water; isolation source: sample PL-Br10 brine of Picturesque Lake | place: Russia: Kulunda steppe | collected 2010-07 | reverse complement strand
CAAACCATCCTCATGGGAGAGTCTACCCTGACAAATTACGTCGCAGCTGCTGTCCTCATCGGTGTCGGTTTCATTCAGCTATCACGTGGTTTTGCTGGAGATAGCTTGTTTCGGATTCTTTCCGGCACCATCTCAGTAGTCGGTGGGTGTGTCTTTTATTGGATAATTGCGTACCGGCCCGAGACGTTGGAGTGATTGCCAGTATTACAACAGCCCATCAGCCTGCGCGAGCAGGATTCCCTCGATGCTCGCGTCGTTCGCAGGCTCTTTACGCACACGATCGAGTGCGTCTTCGATCGGCACTGTTGTGACAGAGAGAAACTCGTTGTCGTCACGATCCACATCGGTCGGTTCCAGTCCTTCTGCAAAGACGATCCCGCGGCGGTGTCGAAGCACACCCGTTGCACACCAGAACTCCTCGATCAGCGAGACACCTGCCGGATCGTAGCCGGTCTCCTCGCGGAGTTCGCGTGCGCCCGCAGTCGCGTACGACTCCCCATCTTCGACGAGCCCCGCGGGCAGTTCGAGACAGTGTTTCCCAATCGCTGGGCGGTACTGCTCGACCATCACGAGCTCCTCACCTGTGCTCGCGACGATCACAACCGCCGGTGGAAGCGACGCCCAGTAGTATTTTTTCTCCGAGCCGTCGGGCTGTTCGACGAGGTCGTAGCCACCGTCATACCAGCCTGTCTCGTACTCTGTGTTCGATTCGATTACCGGCCAGTCGTGGGTCGTGAAATCCTCGGTCATGAGTGGAACCTCTTTGCGTACAGTTTACCAAACGCCTGTCGCCGGAGGGTGTCGACAGCCGCATCCTGTTCGTCCTGAAAGGTCGCGGCGATTGCTGTCTCAGCAAAATCAGGTGCGTGCCAGACGACGTTGTCGACGGCTTCGTGGCCGACCTCTTCGACGGCGTGATCGGCCTGTTCCCGCCAGGTATCGAACTCCTCGCGGGAGCCGATCTGTACCTGCAACAGTGAGGCGAACACGGCGTCCTGGGCGGAGTGGATAACGTCGTCTGTCACCCGCTCGCGGTACTCCGCTGTGTCAAACCCCATCGTTCGTGTGGCTTCACGAATGGCACTCTCTGCAGCGGGAGCGATCGACTTATAGCGCTCCTTTGCCTCGCTTTCGGTGTCCGGACTGAACACGCCCTCGGTTTCCATACTGGCGTTTCGGTCGGTCCCCACTACTCCGTTTCGGAGTTGTCAGCGCTTTCGTGCGTTTCCTGTTCGGATCGTTCTCGACGCGTCCGAGTCATCTCCATCGCCTCTTTGATCGCCTCGGCTGTCTCGTCTCCGTCCGGCTGTCCGGTAAACAGCTCTGCACCGTCTGGAAGCGATCCAGTCCCGCGTTCTTGATCAGGAGGGTCGCTCTCGGCCCCAGTGTGTGCGTGGCTGTGGCCACACGAGTGACTTGGCGCCGTCTCGTGTTGTTGGTCGGTCGTATCCTCGAAGACTGTCGGATACTCGACTGGTTCGGCCAGTTCTTTGACACGCTCTGCTAGTTCCTCCTCACCGAGCGATTGCCAGTCGGTGACGTTCTCCACGAGCCACTCCTCGTGATCGCCACCCCGAGTGAGTGCTGTAATCGCCAGGTGATTGGCAAGGTGTTTCGCATCCGCCTGTGGGTCCTCACAGACCGGACAGCTCAGTCCCATACCCGATGGTTGTTCCTGCCAGGCAATAGGCGTTTTACTCTGTAACTGCGACAGAGTCACCGACGGTCAGCTCACCATCGCGGAACTGCTCCGGGATGCTCGCGATTAACATCACAGTAAAGTAGTGGTCGAACGCGTCCCAGTCGGCCCACTCCGGAAAGGTTTCTTCGCGTTTTGTGACGAACTGCTCTTTGAACTCGGGGATCGGCTCTCCCGTATCGGGATCGCGCTCTGGCACGACACAGCGTCCACAGGGTGTGACACCCTCGAATCGTACCCCAGAAGCGTCGAATGCTGGCGCACCCTCGCCAACGAACTGATCTTCCCAGAACGCAGGGACACCATCGATTTCGACGTTTGCACGGAGCCGACGGCGTGCGCTCTGGACGGTCATTCCGTCGAACCACGAGGCGACTTCGTCCAATGTGGCTGTGCTGATGACTGAGGGACCCATCTCCCGTCTGTCGACAAAGCCGAGTTCCTGATCGCGCTCGAGGGTGAGCGGTTCGTCGAAAAACTCGCTGAACCACGAGCTTGCACGATCCCTCTCAGCTTGGTCCCGGAGTGAGAACTGTCTCCGGTCCGCATCCGGAGGGTCGACAGCGAACTCGCCGGTCTCAGGGTCGTACGTCGCCGAGAGGTCGTGGACGCGCGCTGTCCGTTTCCCGTTCATCACCTCTCCGTCCTCGTCGAACAGCGCAAACTCTCTATCACCGACGAGTGTCCCACCCGGCGTGATCTCGGCTGTCTCCAGTTCGATCCCGTCGAGTCCTTTTACCGGGTAGATCCGCAATCGTTCTATCGACGCCATCGCCACCTCAGGCGCCCTCGCCGTTGTGTTCTTGCCCTCCATCTGATTCGTCGGTGACCTCGACATGCGTCTCATCCCGAGCGTGACTGTCCACCTTCGGAAGGTGGACGTGCAAGGTTCCGTTATCTTTCAGTGTCGCTGTCGCCGCGTCTGGATCGACTACCGATCCGTCTGGAAGCTTGAGTGAGCCACCGAGGGAGACTCCGCGGCCCGGGAACACCATCTCGTAGCCATCGAACGCACGGGACCGGTCGAGGTGTACACGGATCCTCCCCTCCTCGAAGGTTACAGTCACGTCCTGGCTGGCGACACCCGCTGCGTCGAAGATCGCGAGGAAGGCATCCTCGCTTTCGAGCAGATCGGCGGGGAGCGGTCGACGCTCCTGTGCGTGACTGACTGCCTGCCCAACTCGTGTCAACACAGCCTCCCCGACGGTGTCAGAAAGCTCGCGGATCACAGTGACACCTCCGCTAGCTGGTCGGTTTCCTTGCAGTAGGGGCAGACAAAATCACTGATTCCGACGCTCTCGGGCATATCGTACGTGTAGTGCATCTCGAACATGTCGAGTTCGCACGCCTCCTGCTGGCAGACGATCTCGATCGTTTCTGGCATACCGAAAAATAGTGCTTCGGTGATAATCAATTCCGTGGCTTTGTACTCTGTCGATCTGTCATTCTGACGGAACGTAATTTTAAATGGGCCAGACGCAAAACGGGTGTACATGGCAGAGATACTCGCGGAAAACCTCTCCGGAAAAGCAGTCATGGGATCGGACGGAAAGGAACTTGGCATGCTGTACAACATCACGATGGATTTCGAATCCGGCCGACTGGCGAACCTCGTCATCACGGCGGACGAATCCTACAACGGTGACGATTTCGACACCGACGGGACCGGTCGGTTGCTGGTGCCGGTCAGCCGCGTCCAGGCAGTCAAAGACCACATGATAATCCAGCGGTAACGCGAATGTACGTTCTCGACTCTTCAGCTTTTATTCACGAGTATCACACCGACGAGCAGATTGCATCCATTCCGCTCGTCCGGGAGGAACTCGAAGATGAAAGCGCCTACCGGTTCGATGCGCTCGAAGGCTCCGGCATGCACATGCATATCCCAGACGAGGAGACAATCGAACGCATCGAACGTGCTGCCCGCGAAACCGGTGATTTCGAGGAACTCTCGCGGACAGATATCAGGCTGGTTGCAGCCACGTACGAACTCGACGGCACGCTCGTGACCGACGACTACGCGATGCAAAACGTCGCCGAGAAACTGGACGTAACTGTCGAGGTAATCGCTCGCGAGGGAATCGACGAGCAACGAACCTGGACCTATCAGTGTCAGGGCTGTGGCCGGGAGTTCGACGACCACCACGACCGGTGTCCGATCTGTGGGAGCGAACTCTCCCGGAAGAACCCAGCCTAACGCAGTCGCTACACCCCTCCGCCCCGTGCCGACGGTCGATCAGACCCGCTGGTGTTCGTTCACCTGTGTGAGTCCCAGGTCGATCAACTGCCGGAGCACTTCTTCCTGCGTGACGCCGTTTTCACGGGCGAGCCGTTCGATCTCCCGAGAGTGCGACTCGTCGCACAGGAATGTATACCGGGTCGGCATACTGTTTGCTACGTACTGGCATACTATTAAACATCCGTCAGACGTTAGTCGGACAACATGTTCGAAACCGCAACAGGTAACACCAGATAGTTGCCAGTTGCATACTTGGTAGTTTACAGTTAAATAATCGACAGTTCCCGGTCGAATACGAGGTGGTAGCGTACTGATCGTCAGATAAGTCCGGTCGTGCTCGCATAGAGGTTGAGATAGACAAGTGTGTTCCACACCGCGTGCATGACCATCGGCACGACAAGATTCCCCGTAAACTCATAGAGCGCTCCGAGGAGGATGCCCGAGGCGAACGCGATTGTCACGTAGGCCAGTGCGCTCCCTTCGCCGACGAGTGCAACGTAATGAATCAATCCAAAGATCGCCCCTGCAGCCAGTATTCCCGGCACTATCCCGTAGGCGCGACGGAACAGCCCCTGGATGACGCCACGAAAGAGCAACTCCTCGGCTGGAACGTTCAACAACAGGACAAGCGGGATGTAGTACAGAAACAGCTGTGGATTGTCGCGGCCGCGCTCGACTGCGACGTTCTCTGCGAGTTCGATACCGAAGTACGTAAGCATCAGCTGTGCCACGGTCATCAGCCCGACGAGAAGCGCTGTCCCAATGACTGCGATACCGGCGTCTCGTTTCGTCGGCCACCGAACGCCGATGAGCGAACGCTCACCTCGCCATTCGATATATGCCACAGCGGCGAGAATAAAGCCGAGGAAATGAAGCGCAGTCGGGACTGTTTCAGTGGCCGTGACGGCAGTGATAGACAGACCATCGAGCACGCTATTCCCCAGTGAAACCAACAGGATACTGGCGAGAAATGCTCCCGCGAGAACCAGCAGTGAGTGAACGACACTGTCGAGTCGCTCTGCCGGCGCTCCAACCCGGAACATCGGTGCGCCGTCGGGCACACCGACCAGGTTCCCATCTGCGGAGCCCGCGGTCATTTCCCGGCGCTACGTGTTCGGGGTTGAAGACCGCTCCGGTCGTCGCTCACGATTGACACTCTGTCACTCGATGAGGAGTCGTTCTTTCGATGCCACGGCTTCGGCTTCCTCGAACTCGCCAGCGCCGAGCAATCCGTGGGCCGCGCGTTTCCCCCACTCGACGGCTGGCTGATTGAACGTCTCGATCTCGTACAGTTCGCCGGCGAGAATACAGGCCGCTTCCATCGCGAACAGCAGTTCGCCGATTCCCTCCTCGTCTACCCTCTCGATCTCGATGCGAACGTTTGGACGCTCTGCAGCAGCGAGACTTGCTTCGGTCGCCTCGAACTCAGCGTCGAGCAACTCACCAAGTCCAGTCCCACCCAGATAGGCGAGATCATCGATATCGGTCTCGGGAATCGTGTGATCAGTTCGCGCTGTTGGTCTGACCAGTGTCACCATTTTGTCTCGCGGGCCCGCACGATAGAGCTGAAGCTGGGAGTGTTGATCAGTCGCACCGAGTGCGCGTGCCGGTGTCTGCCCCATGCCGTCTTTGCCGAGACTTTCCGCCCACAGCTGTGCAAACCATTCAGCGAACGTCTCTAGTCCCTCGGCGTAGGGCATCATCGCGTTGATCGACGCGCCGCGTTGATCGAGTGCGTAGGAGACGGCACCGTAAGCGTACGCTGGACAGTCGAACAGCGAGCCGGTGAGCGACGATTTTCCTGCCTGGCCACCGGCGATCACGGCCTCGATATCGTGGCCCTGAATCGCTGCTGGCACGAGTCCGACCGGAGAGATCGCAGAGAACCGACCCGGGACGCCCTCGGGAACATGGAGTTTCGGGAGATCGTGTTCGACAGCCAACTCGTGCAGTGGGCCAGAGTCACCAGTCGTGACGATCGTCCGCTCGGTCCAGTCGACGCCGCCAGCCTCCATCGCATCGCGCACGACCAGAAAGTTTGCAAGCGTCTCTGCGGTCGTCCCAGAGCGTGAGACGACGTTTACCGTCGTCTTCGCGAGTGGCATCTCTCCGAGGACAGTTTGGATCTGCTCGGGGTCGACGTTGTCGAGCATCTCGTGGGTCACCCCGTTCGAGCCGAGTGCGTCGGAGATGGTTCCCGCACCGAGTGCGCTCCCACCGATACCAACAGTCAACACCGCCTCGCTGTCTTCGAATCCCGAGACTGCCTCCCGGATTGCCGCTGGATCTGCCGACGCTGGCAGGTTCAGTGAGGTGTAGCCAAACTCGTTGCTTTCCATTCCCGATTCGATCCGGTCGTGAGCCGCTGCAACCCGATCGTCGAGTTCCTCGAGTTCCTCTGTGCTGAGCCCTGGTGTGGCAACCGTACTGAGTGCGTTCCCGATATCGAGCTTCATATCTGTGTGCTCGCAGGCGTCTCTCAAGAACCCCTGGGTTGTGTGCCGAGTCGAAACCTCGAAAAGCATCTATCCCCTACTATCTGCCATGACTACGGACGAAGACGAGTCGGCAGAGACAGCTGATGACGAGGATGTTATCGCAGGAATGTACGACCAGTCGGACGACCAGACTGAGATCGATACGTCTTCGGACGACAGTGACGCCCCGGACCCGGGAGACGATGACAGTAATTCGGGCCTACCAGGTGGCTCGCCGCTGCTCGGTGGGGATGATCGGCCCGAAATGTCCACTGGAACGTTTTATGTAAAACACACTGAGGAGACTGCTGTTACGCTGCATGAGGTCCATACCGCACAGATATTCACACTCGTCGAGAACCCCGATCTGGAGCCACACCAGATTATCGAGGCGACACTGATTGCCCAGCCACCGATGGAGATCTCGTATGTAATCGACGAACTGGAGTCCCAGCGGACGATCCCTGTCGAAACCAGCAACGAACCACCAACAAGACAGGTGATGGAGATGGGTGCAGAGATGGAAACTGGACAGGCCGCGGCGATCGAGCGTGCAGGTACGGGCGAGATCCACATCCTTGCTGTCGATCCGGAACAGACGGCACACACTGCCGAAGACGTAACAGACGACGAGATGACTTACAAGAATGCGGCCCGATACGGTATCGACCGAGTCGAGATCCGCACTGACGACGCTGCGGGGATCGTCAGTATTCGCTACCTGCCCGACTAGCGCTCCAGGCTGAAACCGGTGGATTTTCACGACAGGTCAGTTCACCAACACTCGCTGGCGTTGAATACTGGTTCTGATCGACAGTGTCGTTGGACTTGGTTGCTACTCATTTTGACGGCCTCCACGTAGCTGCTCCAGTTACAGCGAACCGCGTGGTTTCACGAACCGTAGAAGAAAGGCTTATTCAATGCCGTCTCGGAACGAAAGGACATGGGACGTATCGACGTCGAGAAAATGCCCTACGAGGAGTATACAAACCGCCAGCTTGCGGTCATTCCGCTGGTGGTCCTCGGGGTAGCCCTCCTTATTATCGCTGGTGCATACTTTCTGACAGGAACACCAGTCGAGTTAGGGTTAGCGTTTACAGGCGGGACTGAAATACGGTTAGATGCTCCGGGTGCATCGACCGACGATGTTCGGGAGCAGTACGAGGGTGTCGAAACCGAGAGCGTTCGGTCCGTCGGGACGACGGGGGATTCCTATCTGCTGACGACACAGGAGACAGACACTGACGAGTACGAGGAGATTGCAGAAGAAGCGGGTTACAATATCGAGTCGGTTGAGGTCAGGTCTGCAGATTTCGGGTCTGACTCTCAGCGTGAGGCGATACTCGGCTTGCTCGCAGCTTTTATCGGCATGAGCGTGCTCGTGGCACTGATGTTCCGGACGTTCGTTCCGAGCCTTGCCGTGGTCGCATCGGCGTTTTCGGACATCATGATCCCGGTTGCACTCATGAACATCTTCGGCATCGAACTCACACTGGGTGCGGTGGCCGCGCTGTTGATGATCATCGGTTACAGCGTCGACTCGGATATTCTGTTAAACAATCATATTCTCAAACGTCACGGTCAGTTCTATGAAAGTGCCTATCGGGCGATGCGTACTGGTGTCTCGATGACACTCACCTCGATCGCAGCCATGGTCGTCATGGCGATCGTTGCACGACTGCTCGGCATCCCACTGCTCGATGATATCGCGCTCATCCTGGTCTTTGGCCTCTGTGCTGACCTCATGAACACCTACCTGCTGAATATGAGCCTGCTACGCTGGTACAAATACGAGGGGATAAAGTAATGATCGATATACGCGACAACATCCGGATCGTCTTCCTCGTGTTCCTGTGTATCCTCGCAACACTGGCCTTGTTTGGGCCACTGGGTGCCGGGGATGGCGGAACGACAGACGGTATCGACGAAAACGAAACGTTCAGCGATCCCACGAACCTCCAGTACGGACTCGAACTCTCCGGTGGCGCTCGAGTCCGTGGCGTCCTCGTTGGTCAGACTGCAGAAGGGATGGCGTTTGATAGAGATGATCAGAGTGCCATCGAACGGGACGTTGCGAACGATCTGGATGTCGATCCAATAGACGTGAGGGCACGAGCTGATATAGAAACTGTCGAGCTGTACGTTGAGAGAGATGAAATCTCACGAACTCGGTTTGCTTCCGCACTGAACGAGGCTGGCCTGGACGCATCTCGGGATGATATCCGGGATGGCACGACAGAGCCAACACGCGATACGGCGACTGAAATCCTCGAAAACCGTATTGACGAAACGGGGCTGTCGGGTGCGAGTGTCTCGACAGTGAGTTCTGCGACCGGTGGCACGTTCATTATTGTCGAAGCCCCTGGTCAGGACCGACAGTCGCTCGAGGAACTGATCACTCGTCCAGGGCGGGTTCAGGTTGTGGCTGGCTATCCTGATCCAGACAACGAAACCGCCCCGCAGATGGAAGAGGTCCTCACCCAGGACTCGTTCCGGAGTGACGCACAGGCGAGATCGTCCGGTGATGGGGTTGGCCCGCGGGTTGCAGTGTCGCTGCAGGATGAGGCTGCAGAGAACTTCGCAGAGCGGATGATCGACACCGGATTTACACGTGAAGGGCGTGGTAACTGTGATTTCGATCCGGAGACTGACGAGCCCGACCCTGACCAGCACTGTCTGTACACCGTCCTCGATGACGAGATTGTCCACGGTGCTGCGATGGGTGATCTGGCAGACAGTATCGATCCTGACGGGACCGGTGACTACTCCGAATGGATCACAGGTGGTGCCGATTTCACCATCAATACTGGTAACTTCGAGGAAGCGCAGGCGCTTGCGATCGATCTCAACTCCGGCTCGCTCCCATCCGAGTTTAGCATCGAGTCTTCGGCATTCATCTCACCAAGTCTCGCCCAGGCGTTCAAGCCACTCGCCTTGCTGACGGCGCTTGCGGCCTGGACGGCTGTCTCACTGGTTGTGTACTTCTGGTACCGTGACGTTCGCGTCGCGATTCCAATGCTGGTGACGGCAAGTACCGAGGTGTATCTCCTGCTTGGCTTCGCCGCAGCAGTTGGCCTGGCGATGGATCTCTCCCACATTGCGGGGTTAATCGCCGTCATTGGAACCGGGTTAGACGACCTGATAATAATGGCGGACGAGATCTTACAACGGAAAAAGGATGTGAAGACTGGTCGCATATTCCAGAGTCGGTTCAGGAAAGCGTTCTGGATCATCCTCATGGCTGCCGGGACGACTATCGTCGCGATGAGTCCGCTGGCAGTGCTCAGCCTGGGTGACCTGCAAGGATTCGCGATCGTCACTATCGTCGGTGTGTTGATCGGGGTCTTCATTACCCGCCCAGCCTACGGTGACATCCTCCGTCACCTGATGCTCGATGAAGTCAAGCGGAACTGATCGAGGCTGACGTTTCGGCACCCGTTTTTTGATTGTCTCACAATACCTGGTATCAACCTCACCCACGAATTTTTGCTGCCCACTCCCGTACACTCAGGCGTGTGCACAATCGCGCTTGCATGGCAGACGTTCACTGATTCGCCCGTGATCGTCGCAGCCAACCGCGACGAGCAGCTAGATCGGCCCGCAGAGCCACCAACCAAACGAGAGTGGGGCGCGTCTGTCGTCGCTCCAGCAGACAGACGGAAATCCGGAACCTGGATCGGCTACAACGAGCACGGCGTGCTGGTCGCGATTACGAACCGGTGGGACGAACGAGACGTTGCGGGGGAACGCTCACGCGGGCTGCTCGTTCGGGATGCGCTTGGATCGGAGACAGCCGAAGACGCCATTCGACACGTCGAACGTGAGATCGACGAGCGCAGCTACGAGGGGTTCAATCTCCTTGCGGTCGACGAATACAGTGCGTTGCTCGTCGAACACGACGGGATTCGACAAATACAGAATCTCGACCCAGGGGTGCACGTCATCGTCAACGTCGGCGCGGACGGTCGATATGAGATCCCCGAGAGCCGCGCGGACGCCGGCAGATCGCAGGCAGCAAATGCTGAGGAACTACTGACAGCGCTAACTCCCGAACCCGGTGAAGACGGTGTTTCCTGGCTCTCCCGGACGAGCGATGTGATCGCTGACCACTCCTACGGCGTCTGTATCCACGGCGATGGGTTCGGGACTCGGTCGTCGTCACTGATTCGGATGGGTGCTGCTGGCGTCTCCTACCGATATGCAGATGGGCCACCCTGTGAGACTGACTTCGAGCAGGTGTCCGTCGAGCTGTAGCCACTTCCCGAAGGTCAGATTTATCCCCCAGACACTCCGTATTCAGTATATGAGCACGACAGCTGCCGAAGAGGATCTCTCTGAGGACGAACGGCGGGGGCTGGAACTTATCCGCGAGACTGGTGGCATCCATCAGAGTAACTTCTGGAAGGAACTCGATGTCTCCTCCCGGAAAGGAAGCCGTATCGTCGAAGCACTGGTCGACAATGAGCTAATCAACCGTGAAGAAACCGTCTACAACGGTCACAACACCTACCTGCTCTCACCGACCGCAGCGGATCTGGATTTCTCGTTGCTGATGGCTGGTGATATGCTCTCACCGTACATCGGTGACGAGGAGATTGACCCACAGAGCGACGCCTTCTCGCAGTGGGTCATGAATCTCGCCTACGAAGAGTAACTAGTCTTCGAGCGCTTCTGCGATCCGGTCGAGTGACCGACGAATATCGTGGACTTCGTCGCGGAGTTTGCGGACTTCACGAACGAGTTCCTCGTTACCTTCTTCCTCACCGCGGCCACGGCCACCGGGGCCACCGCCCATCCCGCCTGGGCCGCCGCCCATCATCCCGCCCATCATCTGTGCGAACGGATTGCCACCCATTCCTCCACCACCACCCATGCCGCCCATCATCTCTTCTGGTGGTGCGCGCTCACCTTCTTCACCCTCGCCTTCCTCGGCGCGGCGCTGACGGATTTCCTCGACGCGCTCGCGGAACGATTTCTCTTCACTCTCTCCGTTCTCTTCTCCGCCGTCGCTGGTTTCTTCAGACTCGTCTGTCATGCCTCAATTTTCTGTTGCCCGCCGGAAAAGGATTCCGTCCCACCTTTTTTCGCCTCGGGTGCCAGGGGCACCGCTCGCCGAAAAAATCTGGACCAAAAAAGCCGGAGTCTCGCTGCGCTCGACTCCGGTGAACCGCGCCGTCGGCGCGGATGCTTGTCGCTACTGCGAACTCATGACAATCAGTATATTTATGACGCATCTAAATCACAAATGGTATGATGGAGTCTTCGGAGTGGGACAGACGGACCTATTTACGACAGACAGCAGCCCTTTCAGCAACTGTGAGTTCAATCTCGGTTGCCGGCTGTAGCGCGGTTTTACCGTGGGGTGACGATGTGGAGTATGGAACAGTTGACCCGCCAGCGCCGGTAAGCGAAAATCAGCCATATCTCGACTGGATCCCGACCCTCTCCGCACTGGGACTCGAGGGGCATGGCAGATACTCGAATGGACAGGTTCCACGGCGGTACGTCGAACCTGCTAAACTCACTGCCACGGAAGCCCCTCTGAATTTTTCCTCGTATCTCACGCAGTTTAGCGTCTGGCAGGAGTATCTTGGCGTCGCATTCGAGGAGTACGACCGACTTCTCTCTATTTCTGGCTCGTGGGATACTATCATCGAAGCAGATTTCGACCGGAACGTGGTCTTCGATCTCCTCCTGGAGAACGGCTACAGCCACCAGACGACGAGGCATGGATTCGACATCCTGGACCGTCACGACCTGCACCGGACAGTCGCAGTCGGCGATGACCTGGCCGTGTTCGTGCGCGAAGAGCGAAACAGCGAGTATCCGGACCACGACAAGTTCCTACCAGCGATTGTCGATGCGATCACCGGAAACGGCAAGCGCTATCGAGACGAGGGTAGCTACGCCGAAGTACTCGAGAGGATCGATCCGTATCCTTACAACCGATACTATTTGTGGGAGGGTGACTGGCATCGGGCCGACAATCAAACATTCAGATCGCTTACCTTCGATGCAGAAACGATCTATCTCATCTATACAATTGGTGGAGAGACCTCGCCTCCAACGGAAGCCGAGATGCAAGAAAGTTTAGAAGGCGATGGCTGGCGATCGTGGGACAGCACGGCACGGGATGCGCGCCGTGTCGATATCGAGACGGGCGAGCGTTTCACGACAGTCACCATGGCAGTTGATCCCGAGCAGTTCACCGGGAGAGTCGGTGACCACGAGTTTGCACCACCTGTTAGCTGGGGGTTCGACCACCAGGAAGCCGATGGAACGCTGACGATTACTCACGAGGGTGGCGAGGCGATCCCAACACGATATCTCTCAGTTCTCCCCGACCGCCTCGACGAACTGCCCAGTGCGGTGACCGGGGATATTGCCGTGTTCGAGCAGGGAGATCAGCTGACGGTCGAATTCGGCGAGAACGAACCAGGGTTCGTCGCGATGGAGTACGAGCCGGGTGAGGACCATAGCTACCGGTTTTTCGAGTACGACATCTAGGACCGTCTTCTGCATCGAACTGTTTTTGTCGGGCCACGGGTTATCAACGTCCGATGAAGACACTCGTCGTGGGTGCAGGTGCGATGGGGAAATGGTTCGCAACGGCACTTCGGGAGGATGCCTCTATTTCCATCACTGTCTCCTATCTGGATGCGAGCCCGGCCACAGCCCTGGAAGCAGCCGAGGAGACGGGGGCAACGGCAGTCACCGACGACGAGGTTGGATCGTACGACCTGGTCTGTATTGCTGTCCCGATTCCGGCTGCAGCCGCGGCGATCGAACGGTACGCAGCCCACGCGACGAAGGCGATCGTGGACGTGACTGGAACGATGGAAGAGCCGATCGAGGCGATGCGCGAACACGCTCCCGACTGCGAACGAGCGAGTCTCCACCCACTGTTCGCCCCGGTCAACGAACCCGGAAACATTCCAACAGTCGTCGACGAGGGTGGGCCAACGACGGCGATCGTACTGGAGGCACTCAGACGGCGCTGCAACGATGTCTTCGAAACGACTGCACCACGCCACGACGAGGTGATGGAGACCGTTCAGGCACGAACACACACGGCTGTACTCGCGTTCGCGCTCGCGGCTGATCCCGTTCCAGAGCGGTATCAGACGCCAATCTCGGCCGAACTTGCATCGCTTGCCAGGCAGGTAACTGGTGGTGAGGGGCGCGTGTACGCCGATATCCAGTCCGCCTTCGACGGTGCCGAGGATATCGCCGAGGCAGCACGGGAGATCGCCGACGCAGACCAAGAGATATTCGAGCGCCTGTACGACCGAGCAGCGTTTGCCGAGCCAGCGGACACCGACGCGAGCGAGTAATTCATGAAAGAGACACAACGATCGCAGGTCATCGACAACGCAAAGTATCTTCGTGAGGTGCGACCGATCGATCCCGAGGAGATCCACGAGTACATCGAGGGACAGCCACACCCCGCTGCAGTCAGACAGGTACTCCGCGAGAACGCAGCCGAGCTGGGACTGATCGAACGCGACGACGGACGGTTCGAACCGGCGTCTGCGGAGCCGATCGCTGTCGAGTTCGACGGCGTCGAGGCACTCCCCGAGTCGATCGCCCACGCTGTCGAGGCAGCACTCATCTCCCAGTTCGGACCAGGCTGGCCCGACGGAACGGCTGGCGACCGGCTCCGTGAAACTATCCGGGATTTCAAACGACAGTATCTCGCCGGCGGAGAGGTCACCTACGACGACATCACTGCCCTCGGCTATGCGGTCTACCACCTCCCGTCGTATTTTGCTGCGACCCAGTACGTCCTCGCCGAACTCCTCGAAGATGGGCTCCTCAACGGACGACTCCGAATCCTGGATGTTGGCGCGGGTGTCGGCGGCCCGGCACTTGCCGTCGATGCACTGGTGCCAGATGGGACACTCATCGAGTATCACGCGGTCGAGCCGAGCGACGCTGCGGACGTACTCGATGAACTGCTCGCGGAGACAGGGCGGAACTTCCATCCGACGATCCACCACGAACCGATCGAAGCAGTCGATCTCGATAGATCGTTCGACCTCCTGTTGTGTGCGAACGTCCTCTCGGAACTGGATGAGCCAGCCGATGTCCTCAGTGACCTCCTCGGTCTGCTTGCTGCCGACGGCACGGTCTGTTCGATCGCACCGGCTGACCGAAACACGGCAATCCAGCTTCGACAGATCGAGCGAACCGTCGAGCGGGAGGCGGGTGCGACTATCTACCGGCCAACAGTCCGGCTCTGGCCGAACGAAACGCCCGAAAGCGAGTCGTGGTCGTTCACCAGGCAACCCGACATCGACGTCCCTGCCTTCCAGCAACGGCTTGATGAGGGGGACCGAAGCGAGGATAGCGAGTTACAGGACCCGCCGCCAGGTGCGGATCGCGAACCCGGTGACGGTGAGTTCCTCAACGCCGACGTGCAGTATGCCTACTCGATTCTCCGGGCTGACGGCAAACGACCCTTCGAGTATCGGCCTGACAGGAGTCGAGTGGCGAAGATGGCCGAGACTGAAAAACACGTCACTGACCGGATCGACTGCGTCGGCATCAAACTGAGCAATGATCTCTCCGACGGCGGAAATCCACTGTATCTGATCGGTGATGGAAGCCAGAAGATCGATCATTTCGCAGTGCTCACAGAACGCTCTGCGCTCAACCGCGACCTCCCCGAAACCGACTACGGTGATCTCCTCCAGTTCGAGAACGTCCTTGTGCTCTGGAACGACGACGAAGGTGCCTACAATCTGGTCGTCGATGGTGAGACGATCGTCGAGCGGATTCCAGTGTGAGAAAACGGCAGCTTCTTGCGGCTACCGGCCACAGTACGGGCCATGGACGGGATCGATATACTTGTCACAAACGACGACGGGATCGACTCGGACGGCTTTCACGCGCTGTACGAGGAGCTGTCGACGATCGGCTCGGTGACGGCTGTTGCACCGGCAGACGATCAAAGCGCCGTTGGCCGGACTATTTCTCAGTCAGCGACGGTTCGTGAACACGACCTTGGCTACGTCATCGACGGTACCCCGAGTGACTGTGTGATCGCTGGACTCTCTTCGCTCGTGCCAGAGACAGATCTGGTCGTTGCGGGCTGTAACAAGGGGGCAAATCTCGGCGCAGCAGTGCTCGGCCGTTCGGGGACAGTGAGTGCCGCGGTCGAAGCCGTCTTTCATGGTGTTCCAGGCATTGCAACCTCGATGTATATCCCGAGTCCAGCCTGGGAGAAAGACGATCCAGTCCCGAAATCGCAGTATCGCCCTGCAGTCGAATCGACAGCATATCTGGCAGAACGTGCCTTCGAAGCCGACATCTTCGACGACATCGATTACCTCAACATCAACGCACCGCGTGCCGAGGAGTTTACCGGGAGGATGGAGATTACTCAGCCGTCAAATGTATACGAGCTTTCCTCGACGCACGATGGGAATTCGGTGACGCTCCAGAACCCGATCTGGGAGAAACTGGACAGTGGTGAGATCCCCGATCCCGACGGAACCGACAGGCGGGCGATCCTGAACGGAAACGTGAGTGTCTCGCCGCTTGCCGGCTCACACGCTGTCCAGTCTCACGATGGGATGACGGCACTCGCGACGGAGTTTTCGAACTAACCTTACAGATCCCGTGCTTTCCCGAGATGGTACAGCTCACCGCCACATCTCTCACAGATCCGGCCGTCGGCGTCTTCCACACGCTCGTTACAATTAAAACATTCGTACAGTTCTTCCCCCGTCTGTATTTCGGCTGGTCGCATGTATGCCTCTATGTTTCTGTTCTGCTTAGCTCTCTGCATTATATTCCTAATATCCCCATTATGCCTGAGGATGTGGGAACTAAACGAACGTACAGTTCCCCGTCATCTCCGCTCCCTGAACAGCTGCAACGCTGATCTAATACCATTTATTCTAAATTAGTGGTAATATTTTTAACGTATGTTACCATAGCAATATCTATGTCAGCAGAAACGGACGGACAGGGGCGGCTGTACATTCCCAAAGATGTCCGGGAGAAATACGGCGAAAAGTACCATATCGTCACATACGAGGATCGGATCGAACTCGTTCCCGTTGCAGAGGACCCACTTGCTGCAGTCCGCGAGGCAGCGGGCGAACTGCGTGACACGTCCATCGACGATATTCGCTCGGACATCGAAGCAGAAGGGAAAGCTGAGGCCCGTGAGAAAGGAGACGACAGATGACGGTCTACGTCGAGACCGATTTTTTGCTCGCGCTCGCTAAAGACTCGGACTGGTTGCAGCAGTCGGCAGCAGAAGCACTGGAGGAGTACGACGTAGAAACGTCGCCCTTCTCCTATCTCGAACTCCTTCTTGCCCGAGAACGGTACGAATTTGAGTACGTTCCACTCGTGGCAAATCTACTCGAACTTGTCCCTGTCCAAGACCAGGAAGACCGACAAATCGTTCTGAAGGCCGTCAACTATTACGACGAGGGAATGACGGCGTTCGATGCATTCCACGCAGCGACTGCTGAGACACATGGTCTGAACGTACTCTCTTCTGAAACCGATTATGCAGATATCGAGGTAGACCGAGTGCCGCTCGAACCTGCTGATGAATAGAAACTGTCGTTGTTATCTATTACTTCGCTGTTCGACCTTGTTCAACTCGATGAGGAGTCTGAAAATCGCCTTCACGAGATTCGCATCGACATCGAACTGCTTTGCATTCTCTCCTGCCCGATCCATCACACGCTGTTCTTGTTTTTCATCAGTCGTCGGCAGGTCACGGTCGTCTTTGACCTGTGCGATCGTATCAGCGACGTAGGTTCGCCGGGCGATCAACTCGACGATCTCGCGGTCGATACCGCGGATCTCCCTGCGCAATTCGTCGAGTGACATCTCTTCGGGATCGATTCCACCTGTGTTCTGGTCGTTGTTAGCCATTGGTTGTCCCCATTGTCTGTGTTTCCGTCAGCCACGTCCTCCCTGGTCGGTTCTCCCACTGTTCCTGTAGGACTTCGAGGGCAGCCCGGTCGCCAACGGCGGTGAAACTCGGCCCTGTCCCCGAGAGGGAAACACCGAACCCACCTGCCATCGCTTCGATGAGTGGATCCGAAGAAAACCCAAGCGCCGCACAGAACGCCAGTCCGTTCACCGTCATCGCCTGCTGGTACTGTCCATCCAGTGCCAGTTCGCGGACCAGTTCGGCCATCGGAGCGATCTTTCGACACTGCTCGACGTCTGCATCTGCGCTAAAGGACTGCTCCGGGGGCGTCCAGACGAGAACGTCCCACTCGGGTGTCTCCCGAGCGAGCAACTCGTCGGTCGTGTTGTCCGTGATCGTCAGCCCACCGAGCATACTCGCGCTCGCGTCGTCGAACGCACCAGTCACCGTCACGCCGACATCTCGTGCGGCGTCGACGCCGATGCGTGCTGCGTCCTCTCGGCTAATGTCGTCAGTACACCCCAGTGCATCGAGCGTCGCCATTACGGTTGCATTCGCCGCAGCGCTCGATGATTTCAGCCCCGAGGCCATCGGCACCTCGCTTTCGGTGTGAACGTGCCCCCCTTCGCCGTTTCCGAACTGGTCGACGACGTGTTCGACACAGCGTTCGATGAGGCGGGTGTCGCCGTCTTCACTGCCTGCGATCGAGCCGGTAACTCCCTCGTCGTCAGTCAGTTCGACCGTCGCAGTCGTGTACGCGTCGATCGCGAACGCCGAGCCAGTGCCCGTCGCGAGCGCGTTCAACACGGTGCCGGCTGCCGGCGCGTTGGCCTGCCCTTCCATCGTGTCTCACTGTCTCAGACGCCAGTATTTACCTGTGGTGATTTGTCGTGACGAAGCCGGTACACATTTTTGCGCTCGCGAAGAGAGTGCTGTATGGAAGCGAGCGGGACCGGGACAGAGACCTCGAGCGATGGAGAGTCCGCAGACAAAGAGCCGACTCCACAACCGGAAGCACTGAGACAACAGCAGCGATACGCAGCGATCGCCGGGTCAGTGCTCGCCGGCGGGGCTGTCACGATCAGCATCATCCAGCGATTTCCGGAGTACGTATTTGTCGCGGTCCTTGTCGGTGTTCTTTCTGGTCTGCTCGTGTACAGACTCGCTCGAAACAGTATCTTCGACACAGCGGAGTGAACTGGCGCGATTTTTATTGCTGCGGACAAAGTCCCTGTATGGATGAGTTCGAGGAAGTCCCACCTGATACCCTCGCTGTCTCACTTACAGAGGATGGTATCGTCGTCGAGTACACCGACGGCCGTGAGGTGTTTTATCGTGGCGTCCCCGAGCGTGTGGAGCCACCACATCTGACGACGCCCGGCAAGGATGTTCACGTGCTGGTTACAGACGAGAGTGAAACGAGCGGGGTATTGCTATATGTCAACGAGCGACGAACTGACGGCGGAATTCTCGATACGACAGGGGTTGGGAGAGTGTTGCTCGGGGAGGGTGAGGAGTCGACACTGTTTCCCGGCGTCGTCGTCCGTGGTGGCAATCTCCGTGACGAGATTGTGCTCGAAGCCGAACACGACGGACGTGTGTTCGTCTTCGAGGAAGACCAGTTCGCCGAACACTCCTACGAACTGGTGGTCTGAGCGTCACCCGGTAGTCGTATTTACTGAATGTAGGTTGGTTCCTCGGCGTCGCAGTTCGTTTCGTGCTGTTTCGCTGCCTCGCGGTCGTCGAACACCAGCCCACACTGATCGCACTCGAACCACGTCCGCTTGTCACGCGTGGTAGTCGATATCATAGTTGAGCGTCGTTTCTGAAACGGTATATACATTTCTCCGAGCCAGCGATCACAAGGAAATTAATTACAAGCGGCCATAGGTGGAGCTATGACCGCCGATGATGGCGTCGTGGAACTCCGGGTCGAAGGTGCACGCAAGCGGGATGCGGGCCGAGGGATTGCCCGTCTGCCGAACGCGGTTCAGCGCGAACTCGGCATTCTGAGTGGCGACCCGGTAATTGTCGGCAACGGACAGCTCACCGTCGTCAAGGTGTGGCCGAGTGACGACGGTGACCGTGTTATTAGAGTTGACGGTGACACCCGCGCGAGCATCGGTGTCAACATTGGCGACGTTGTCGAGGTACGGAAAGCCTCCGTCGAGGATGCACAGAAAGTGACCCTCCAGCCCGCGACTGATCACGCTGATGAGGCCCCATCAGAAGCTGGTGTTCGCCAGAAACTGGTAGACAGACTGGTCCGCGTCGGAAAGCGGATCAGAATCGACGGCTACGGCCCGTACGTCGTCACCGAGACCGTTCCAACAGGCTCTGTGAAAGTGACCAGTTCGACGAGTATTGCTGTCAAGCCCGAGATTGCCACAGACTCCGCGACAGGTAGCGCACAGACATCTGACCAACCAGAGGAGACAGGCACTGAAACGACATACGAGGACATTGGCGGGCTGGATGAGGAGCTCGATCTGGTCCGTGAGATGATCGAACTTCCGCTTTCCGAACCGGAGCTTTTCACCCGACTGGGGATCGATCCGCCAAAAGGCGTTCTCCTCTATGGGCCACCCGGCACAGGAAAAACACTGATCGCTCGCGCGGTAGCGAACGAAGTCGATGCCTACTTCGAGACGATAGACGGCCCGGAGATCGTCTCGAAATACAAAGGGCAGTCCGAAGAACAGCTCAGATCGGCCTTCGATCGGGCCAGGGAGAACGCGCCGGCGATCCTGTTTCTGGACGAGGTCGACTCGATTGCCGGCTCACGCGACGACGACGCGGATATGGAAAACCGCGTGGTTGCACAGCTGCTGACACTGCTCGATGGCCTCGAACAGCGCGAGCAGATCATCGTCATCGGTGCCACCAACCGCGTGGATTCGATCGATCCAGCACTCCGCCGTGGCGGCCGGTTCGACCGCGAGATCGAGATCGGCGTCCCCGGAGAGGCCGGGCGCAGAGAGATTCTCGATGTCCACACGCGCGATATGCCCCTGGATGACGATGTGGATCTCGACGCGCTCGCAAACCGGACCCACGGCTTCGTCGGTGCGGATCTGGATTCCCTAGCACGGGAAGCGGGGATGGTTGCGCTCCGCCGACTGCAACACGAATCGAGTACCACAGAGCCTGCGGATGCGGCCGCTTCCGAGGAGACTGACGATTCCCTGGAACCAGACGAACTTCTCGTCACGAGCGCGGATTTTGAAACGGCGCTGACAGGGGTCGATCCGTCTGCAATGCGCGAGTACGTCGCTGAATCTCCCGACACATCTTTCGATGATGTCGGTGGACTTGCCGAAACGAAACAACAGCTCCGAGAGGCAGTGCAGTGGCCACTGTCCTACGGTCCGCTGTTCGATGCCGCAGCGACCACTCCACCATCGGGTGTGTTGCTGTATGGGCCACCAGGGACCGGAAAAACACTGCTCGCAGAGGCAATCGCAGGCGAAAGCGGCGTCAACTTTCTGCGCGTGGCTGGCCCAGAACTGCTGGACCGGTACGTCGGTGAGACCGAGAAGGCCATCCGTGAGCTGTTCGAGCGTGCCCGCCAGACTGCGCCAGCGATCATCTTTCTCGACGAGATCGACGCGACCACCGGTGTTCGAGGGGACGGCAACGAGGTGACCGAACGGGTCGTCTCCCAGCTTCTCACGGAGATGGATCGTGCCGCTGGACATCCTAGCGTAGTCGTGATCGCTGCGACCAACCGTCGTGACACCATCGATCCCGCGCTGTTGCGGCCCGGGCGGCTGGAACGCCACATCGAGGTTCCGAATCCCGACCAGGCTGCTCGCAGAGAGATCCTCGCGGTTCACACCCGAGCGACACCGCTTGCCGGAGACGTTGATCTCGACGCAGTTGCCGCCGAACTCGATGGTTACTCTGGTGCCCAGATCCAGTCGATCGTTCGAGAGGCCTCGATGCGCGCTGTCCGAGAGGTTGCATCGGCGATCGAGCCCGCTGCCGCCGTCGATCACACCGACGAAGTTGTCGTCGAGCAGGCCCATTTCGAGGCTGCACGGGAGACGCTCGACGATCAATAGTACGTTCTCTGTGTGTTGATTTTCTGAATCGATATCATCTACTGGCGAAGTTCGTGCGAATCGTTTCCAAACTGTTTAGAGGGATGGTTGTCCTATGACCGGGTATGACAGTACGCGCAGGCATTCTCGGTGCAACAGGTGCAGTCGGACAGCGACTTATTCAACTACTCGAGCCACACCCGGAGTTCGAGATCACAGCACTCACTGCGAGCGAGTCGAGCGCAGGCGAACGCTACCGCGACGCCGCAAAGTGGCGGATCAACACGCCAATCCCGGAGTCGGTCGGTGAGATGACTGTCGGTGCGACAGAGCCCGATGCTGTACCGGATGATGTCGATCTCATCTTCTCGTCGCTCCCATCCAGTGTCGGTGAAGCCGTCGAGTCACAGTTCTGTGAGGAGGGATACATCGTCTCCTCGAACTCCTCGAACGGCCGTACTGACGAGGACGTTCCGTTGACGATCCCCGAAATCAACGCCGATCACATCGATCTCATCGAGGTCCAGCGCGACAACCGCGGCTGGGACGGCGCACTCGTGAAGAATCCGAACTGCTCGACGATTACGATGGTCCCGCCGCTTGCGGCACTCGACGCCGAGTTCGGCCTCGACCGAGTCACCGTTTCGACGTTGCAGGCCGTCTCTGGGGCGGGCTACTCCGGTGTCACGTCGATGGAGATCATCGATAACGCGATCCCACATATCGGCGGCGAAGAGAACAAGATGGAGACCGAGTCACGGAAACTGCTTGGCGAGTTCGACGGTGCGGAGGTCAACTGGCACGACGCACGCGTCGACGCATCCTGTAACCGCATCCCGACGCTGGATGGACACCTCGAAAACGTCTGGACGGACACGAGCGAGGAGGCAACTGTGGATGCTGCAATCGAGGCGATGCAGTCGTACCCGACCATGGACCTCTACAGCTCTCCTGAGCAACTCGTCCACGTTTTCGAGGAACCCGAGCGCCCACAACCACGGCTCGACCGTGACCGGGAGAACGGGATGGCAATCGCGGCCGGTGGGATTCAGCAGACTGATGGCGGCGTTCAGTTCAACTGCCTCGCACACAACACCATGCGCGGTGCTGCCGGTGCCTCGGTGCTGAACGGCGAACTGCTTCTGGCGGAAGGGTATCTGTAGCGACGCGACAGTTTGGAGAGAGCAGTATTACCGGCTCTACCGGGACTGTTCACCGGCGTAAACGGTTTTGAACAGTGTTTTACTGTACACTGTATTCATATGATCACTGTTCGAAGCACAGGCAAAGACAGATGACTGGAGGATTGCGCATTCTGATCGTGGAAGATTACGACGGGTGTCGGGAGCTCTACTCACTGTGGTTGGGGACGCAACACGATGTCGAGACAGTCGAGAACGGCACTCGTGCGCTCCGAAAGGTAGACCATCAGGTTGACCTGGTATTGATCGATCATGATATGCCTGGCCCATCGGGGTCGGCAACGGCCCGCGAAATGCGAGCCTGTGGCTACGAGGGTGGAATTATACTGGTAACCTCACAGCCGTGTACGTTCGACATTGGGGAGTCTCCGTTCGACGATTATCTCCAGAAACCAGTCTCCAGAGAGGCACTCGAATCAGCGGTGTCGAAATTTGCGACACGAAACCGCCTCGAATCACTGCTCGATGAGTACTACGCACTCACAGCGACCAAGGCAAAGCTCACGGCGGCTGTGTCCGAGGATGACCTCAAGCACGACGACGAGTATCTCGCCCTTCAAGAAAAGATCGAGGCAAAACGGGCGGAAGTCAACGAGATTCTGCTGAGCTGTCTCGACAGCTGGCACTGTGCTTTTGCAGTGCTCAACGAGATGGGCGAGCCAGATACGCCCGAAGCGACATCGAACTGCCCGTCTCCACCACAGCTTTCGTGACGCTGGCCGTCACGGATGGCAGATGATTTAAGCAACGGGAGTATGGCTAACTGGTATGGAGCGTGTCGACGTTGCAGTCGTCGGCGGTGGCCCTGCCGGAACCTCCGCAGCCTGGAACGCAGCCGAACACGGCGCGGACGCACTCGTCATCGAGAAAGGCGTCCCCAGAGCGGACCGAGACGGCCCTGGCCCCGACTCGACGGATGCGGCTGGCCTACTGGATTACTGGATCGACCTGATGGATTTCGGCCCCGAAGCGATTCCAGAAGAGATCATCTTACAGGAGCTGTCGGGCGCTGACTTCATCGGTCCCGCAGAACAGTTTACGATCGATGACACCGGTATTGAGGCATCATACCCGGAGTTTGGTCTCGCCTTTGACCGCGCCAGCTTCGACGACTGGCTGCGTGAGGAAGCCGAGGCTGCCGGCGCAACCTACCAGGTCGGTGATAGTGTTACCGCTGTCGAGACGACACTGAACGGCGGACACGAACACCGACTCACCCTTTCCAGTGGTGAGGAGATCGTTGCGGAGTATCTCGTTCTTGCTGACGGCCCACAGCGAACGGTGACGACGGAAACTCTTGATCAGTTCACTGCAGACCGGTCGATTGCAGACGTTCTCGACCCCTCACGGGTGAACCACATCGCCTACCAGGAGCATCGTCGCGTACCAGACGAACTGTTCGAGCCCGACCGGATCAAGTTCTGGTGGGGACTGATGCCGGGACACACCGCCTATCCGTGGGTGTTCCCGAACGATGACTCGATTGCTCGGATCGGTCTAACGATGCCGATCGGACTGGATATCGACGACTACGATCCCGACATCTGGGAGCTTCTCGACGCGGATGACGAACAGATACCGCAGGGAAAGACCTACATCGAACGACTGCTCGAACGCGAGTATCCTGCCTATGAGCTCGCTGATTTCCCACTGGTCGAAGAACGAGGGAAACGTCGTGGAACCGAAACCTACGCAATCTCCTCGACGCGACCGATCGAATCGCCTACAAAAGCGGGCGTTGCCGTCGTTGGTGGTGCAATGGGTGGCACGTCGGCGTTTCACGAAGGCGGCGACCACGTCGCAGTCAGAACCGGAAAGATCGCTGGACGGCTGGCGGCGACAGACCAGCTCCAGCGGTACAACGACGAGTGGCAATCAGCACTCGAGGGGGAGTTTCTCCGGAACATTACGATGGCCGAACTCGTCCGCGGCTACAGCCCGAGTGACTGGGATAGAGCCTTCGGTGCAGCAGAGACGATGTTCAACCGCGGTGAGTACTCCCTCGGGAGCACAGCCAGAGCCGGCCTGACTGGCGTCAAGATGTTGTATGGCTACAAGCGGACGAAAAGCCGGTTCAAAAGCCGAAACTACGTCCAGTTCAGCGAATCAGCCTACGACATCTAATCGTCCGTCAACAGCCGCCCGTGTGGATCGATCTCCCCGTTTCTAATCCGGGTACTGCTGATCCGCCGTCCGTCTTCTGCGACGACGAACGGGGCTGTGTGTATCTCGAGTTTGTCGAGCCCCCGGTCTGCGCGCTCACCGTTGAGCTGGTTTGCACGCCGCTGTGCTTTCGCCTCGGGTGAGACGACCAGCGCATCAGCGTCCGCTCTCGTCAGCGCAGGTCCGTACGTATCTTCGAGTCTGACGATTTCGTAGCTGGCTGTATACGGCTGGCTCAACTCCTCAAGTTCGTCAACGAGCGTATCGTGACGGTTCTGGTACGCATCGAGTTGTTCAGCTTGTCGTTCGTTCTTTCGTGTCTCTGTTGCCAGATCGGCTGATGTCAGGCCGACGATGACGTGTCCGTCGCTCGGGCCGTCGTGACTCGCCGTCTGGAAGGCCTTGTGCAATAATGCTCTGTGGCCGTTATGGATCGGCGTGAACGTCCCGCCGAGGATAGCAGTCCGTTGGCTCTCTGTCACAGTCAGTACTACTGGCGACTCGCACCTATAGCTATTGTTCTCTCGGTCGACTGTCCGTGAACACATCGGTCACTCCGTCTCTTTGCTCGCCCCAGTTGTCCCCGTGAGGAAGTCATATCCGCTTCCGTTGGTGACTCGCTCTTCGAGGGTGCCAAGCACAGCCAGGTACCGCTGTCCGGCTGTGACAGGATCGCTTACGGATACCTCTTCTTCTCCGAGGCTGTAGAGGAGCTCGTTTCGTTCGGTTCGAACCGCGGAGAGTTCGTCGATCAGTTCATCCTCGAGCGACGTACACCGGCGTAGCAGCTGCTCTCGTTCGGCCTGAGTAAGCGTGAGTAACCACTCGTAGGTACTGGCTGTCCCGCGGTGGTCAGCAACGACGAGTTCGTCGTGGAGGATCCGGACAGCGTAGCTTTCGATCAACATTGTTGTAAAGTTGGTGAGCCAGAGCTGGTAGGTTCCGGCAAGAAAGCTCCCGAATTTCTCGGGGGTGACCGGTCCGAACTCGGCTGGCGTCATGTTGTGGAGTAGCTGTTCGGGCATCGAGTCGCTGCTGTATGGATTTGACTCGATCGCTTCGAGTGCTTCATACAGCTGTGTTACCGCCCGTTTTGTGCCAGCCGCTGGGGTCATCGCTGCATCTCCCGACTGACCCACTGGAAGTGGTGTCACTGGCCAGCCGACCCTGCTGAACAGCGTCGGATCGAACGCGCTCCCGGCGCTGTCGAACTGGCTGAATAACTCTGTAAACCGGTCGAATGGATCTCCGTCAGCCATACCGTGTGTATGGTACCGAGTCACATTAGCATGTCCCCGCGGCTCCGCCGACCACGAAGCCTTCATACAGCCCCTTCTCCTAATTTTGAATGCGTGCCCTCGTCCCCGCGCGAGCTGACCCATCTGGGTGCAATGACGACGCGGTGAACCCGGGCATGCGACATTCCGCGCACGCGGTTCTGCCGCACGCGCATCCGGTGTTCCTGACGGAACACCCGCCTCGACGGCTTTGCCGTCTCGGCAAACGATGGTCCTGACGGACCATCCGCCCGACACGAGGGTTAGCCGACTGACCGGGGCACAATGCCTGGTGTGATGTCGGTCGTTAGTGTTTCGGGCGTACATCTTTACTCTGTCTGGTAACTCTCAGGTTCCCAGCTTTCGCTTCGCTCTGTGCCTGTCCGGAGCAGTCCCTGGAGTGTTCGCACCTCACGGGGTGTTGGCTGTGCACGGCCGAGCAGTCGTCGGAACATCCGCTGTGCTTTGGCCTGTTTGTTCGGTGGATGATCGACTGCCTGGAGATACGCCTCAAACTGGTCGTGCAGCCGCTCGATTTCTCCCTGTTTGGCACGTTTGTGCAACTCGTCGGGATGCTGGGTTTCCGAGACGGTTAGCTCTCGGAGCTCATACAGCATGATCGTCGCTGCCTGCCCGAGATTCAACGAGGGATAGGCCGCGCTTGCAGGGATCGAACAGATCTCGTCGACCGCCGCGAGTTCTTCGTTCGTCAGCCCGACACGCTCACGACCGAAGACGAGCGCTACCCTGCTCTCGATACCGGCAAGATGCTCACCGAGTTCGTCCGCAGCCAGCGCCGGGTAGCGCACGTGGTTTGCCGGATCCTCGTTCGTCGTGGCCGTACAGCCGATTGTGTGGTAGCTTTCGGTGAGCGTCTCGAAGGAAATCTCCGTCGCATTCGGAAGAATATCTTCCCGGGCCTGCCCCGCAAAGCCGTACGCTTCGCCGTCTGGATCGAGTGTCGGTGGATCGACGAGCAACAGCTCCGAGAGTCCGTAGTTTTTCATCGCACGGGCAATCGTTCCGATATTTCCGGGTGTCTGCGCATCGACCACCGCGATAGCGATACTCGCTCCGCCGGTAACAGCTCCCATTATCAGCCACTGTAGGATGGGTGGGTCAATAAGCGACGCGACCGACAGCGCCGACCTGGACGAACGATTATTAGTAGATGCCGTGTCTCTGTCAGATATGGCTCTCTCTACACTCGAGGACGCACTCACGGAGATGGATGTCGACGGCTATCTCATCGATGCCGATTCCGGCGACTCCAATCAGTACTATCTGTCGGGCTTCGATGCACCGGATCCGTTTATTACGCTGTATGACGGTGAGATACATCTGCTGTTCACCCGCAGCCTGGAGTATGGCAGGGCCAAAGCCGAGGCCGATGCAGCCACAGTCGAACGCGGCAGCGACTTTGGCTACCAGGAAAAAGTCGACCAGTACGGTCTTGAGGAAGGACGAGCCCGCGTCCTTGCGGAGTTTCTGTCGACATACGGCGTCGAGGTGGTCGCGACACCGCCACGGTTCCCGCTACAGACTGCTGACGGACTCAGATCGCAGGGGATCGAGGTGACTGCCGACAGCGACGATTCGATCGCCGCCGTCCGTTCGATAAAAACTGACCGGGAAATCGACCACATCCGCGAGGCACAGCGGGCGAACGAACAGGCAATGGCCCGCGCCCAGGAGCTGATCGCGAACGCGACGCCGACCGATGACGGGCTGTTAGCACACGATGGCGAGGAGCTGACGAGCGAACGAGTCAAAGAGGAAATCGAGGTGACCTTGTTGCGCCACGGCTGTGCACTCGATGAGACGATCGTCGCCTGCGGTGTCGACGCCTCTGAGCCACACGACCGGGGCAGCGGTCCGCTGGCCGTCGGTGAGCCGATTATCGTCGATATTTTCCCGCGAAACAAAGTCTCTCGATACCACGCCGACATGACCAGAACGTTCTGTTATGGAGAGCCAACCGAACGCCTCACGCGGTGGTACGAACTGACAGATGAGGCTCGGAAAGCGGCACTGGCGACAATCGAACCAGGTGTGAAAACCGACGCCGTCCACAGCGCAGCCTGTGATGTTTACGAGGCAGCTACCCTTCCGACGCTTCGAACCCAGCCGACGACAGAAACCGGCTTCATCCACAGCACCGGCCACGGCATCGGACTCGATGTCCATGAACGCCCGAGCGTCGCAAACAGCGGTGAAATTCTCGAACCGGGCCACGTGATCACTATCGAACCAGGGCTGTACGATCCCGATGTCGGCGGTGTCCGGATCGAAGACCTGGTCGTCGTCACCGAGGATGGATATGAGAATCTTACCGAGTACGAAATCCAACTCCGGATCGACAACTGACGACAGAGTTGTGCGAATCAATCATTAACATTTATTATGGTTGGCGGTAGAGAGAGTAATACAATGATCGTGCTTGGGGTACGTGTACGCTGTCTTCGATAAGAAAAGACGACAGAATCGCCCGCCAACTGCCCGATACACACCCCACACATGAGCACGACACCGACACAAAACGCACAGACGATCCAGACAGTTCCGAAATCCGCGACCGAAACCGCACCACTGACATTCGATCCGTTCAACACCAACCCGACTCCGCAGATGTTTGCGGACAAGTGGCGGGCTGTGGATCGGTAAGTAGTACTCGACGAGCCGTTGCGTATTTTAATAAGAAGGAAGCCGCGCAGACTGATCTGATCCCTCGACGAACGGCAACTCGACACCGGTTGCAGGATGTTCTGTGCCGTCGATGCGGACTGAAAGCGACGCCGAATCGAGCGCCGTGGCGGTAGCCCGGTCTGCGAGAACTAGCGCAATCGGCTGCTCCAGCGTTGGACTGTCGATTCCTCTGGTTACTTTCCCGACAGTCTCGTCGCCGTCGAAGACCGACGCGCCAGCAGTCGGGACTGCATCCGCTGTGATCCCGATCAGTCGCTTCGTCGCTCGGCCACGGTTTTCGACCCGTGAGACCACTTCCTGACCGACGAAACAACCTTTCTCGAAATCGACAGCGTTTCGCAATCCGAGATTGTTCGGAACCTCGTCGTGGAGTTCAGTGTCGAAAAGCGGCGTCCCGGCTTCGAGCGTGAGCGAGTTCCAGGTCTGGTAGCCAAACGGTGCGGCGTTTAGTCCACGGTTTGCCAGGGTATCGAATACATCAGGTGCAACAGACGCATCGCAGACGATTTCATACCCTTCTTCGCCGGTTAGCCCGTCGGTGCGGATGACGGTGACGCCCGCATCACCCATACCGCCACGAACGAACGAGAGTCGTTTCTCGGGGGTCTGCTCGACGAAGACCGACGCAACCTTTTCGGTCGCCTGCGCGCCGTGGACGCCGAAGATACCAAACTCCTCGGTCCCACCATCGATCTCGACATCCTGAATGAACGTTTTTTCGCGCCACTCACTGGCGATTTCCTCACCCTCTCCCGGAGGCAGGAACAACAGAAGTCGCTCTCCCGCGTTGTAGACGTACATGTCGGTACGGATCCGGCCCTGTGGGTCGAGAAGTAACGCGTACACACCCTGTCCGTCCGTGGCGGGCACACGGTTCGAGATGGCGTTGTCGACATAGTCGATACGGTCCTCGCCAGTGACGACGAGGATGTCGTATGCCATCTCGATCACTCCCGAAACGTTTCGGACAGCTGTATGTGTGCGGGATGACCGCCCATACTCCGCGACAACGCGCCGACCGCCGCGGGACTCATAACTTGCCCCGTGGTCGTCGTGTACCTCACCGAGTATCGTCATTGGAGAGGATTACTCGTCTGTACAGGTAAGTGATCCGAACTACTGCGCGCTGTGGCTTCTCCGACGGGTTGCAAGCACTGCGAGACCGACGATCCCAGCCAACACAGCGATTACGCCAAACCCTGGGCCGAAGCTATCTGTGTCGCCATCTGCTGTGTCGTCATCCGCTGTCTCGACAGCCTGGTCGACGCCGTCGATCGTGATCGAATTTTCGAGACCGTCAACTGACACGGAGACGGTGTTTTCACCTGCCGAGGAAACTTCGAACTGGATCATTCCCTGTTCGTTTGTCGTCCCAACAGCATCGCCATTGAGCGATACCTCTGCGTCTGGGACTGGATCACCGTAGGCGTTCGTAATCGTCACCTGGCTCTGCTGGCCGGTGACAACGGCAGTCTGGAGTGGCTCAATATTTGCCTCTGGTGTCCGTCGAATCTCGACTCCGAAGGTCGTTGACTCCTCTCCGAGTCGGAGTGTTTCGGTCACTGCATCGTACCCATCTTTGTCGGCAGTGATCTCGTAGTCGTCGTTGACAGCGAGTCTCGTGATCTGGGTCCCATCACTCTGGGTTGTTCCCGCCGAGGAGTCGTCTACGCTGACTGTCACACCGTCGAGCGGTGAATCGAGATAGCTATCGGTCACGTTGAACTCAACTTCGACGTTTCGACTCTCGAGATCGAGTTCCTCGCTGACAGACGAGCGATCCAGTGTCACACTGATCTCTTCGTTCAGGTAGCCTGGCTTGCTCGTCTCGACGGTGTATGCTCGTTGTTCGATCTCACTGATATCTGCGATACCAGCGGAGTCCGTCTCAGTCTCCCCGACACGTTCCCCATCGTCGTGCTCTCCAGTTGTCGTGTGTTTCACACGCAGTGTCACGCCCTCGATCGGTTCGCTGTTGCCACGTTCGGTGACGCTAAAATCGATCGTTCCAGGCGGTGCCATCTGCACATCGACTCGCTCTGTCGGATCGTCTACCTGTTTCCGCACATTCTTTACGAACTCACCCTCTGGATCGTCGAGTTCAACGGCGATCGACTCACCGAGTGGTACATCTATCAAGGCGTTCCCGTTGCTACGTGTGACATCTGTGCCGACTGTACTATCGTCCGCATAGGCCGTGACTTCGATGTCGCCAAGTGGCTCTCCACCCTGATCGGTTACGTTTACGGTCATCGTCGTCTGATCCTGTGCGGACACACTGCCGACCGCGGTCGCGCCAATCGTAACCATCGCCAGAACTGCTGCTGCCCATATCGCCCCCTTGTACTCCATACCGGATACACACGGAGTAGGATTAAATGCGTAACGGCGAGAAGTAACTGTCTTGTAGTCTTGAATACATACGTACTGGCTTCGGTTACAACATGATTACTTCGAGTTTTCGATAACTGCATTCACCACCGGGTCGATCTCACCCATCGTCGTCGTCAGAAACGGCCCCGGTGTTGTTCGGACCAGTGTCTCCGCTGCGACCGCATACGTGAGCGACCGGGCCGTATCGGATCCTTCGATGAGCTGTTGTAAGAATCCACCAGCGAACGCGCCACTCGCTCCGGTTGGATCGGCGTCGTCGGTCTCGATTGCGGTCCGTTCGTGGATGATATTCGTTCCAGGGGAGTCCCGGAGTGCAACTGCGCCACGATCTGACCGACGTATGACGACGATTTCTAGATCGTAGGCTGCCGCAATCGTGTTCGCGATTTCGCGAGGACCACCACTTTTGCCTAGCGCTTTTTGTGCGGAGTCCTCAGTTGCAAATAGCACGTCGATCTCGTCTGCAAGCGTCTCCAGTACCCCTTCGTACGTTTCTGCTGGTGCGAGTCCTTCACTGTAATCCAGATCGACTGCTGTCATTGCCCCACCACCCGATGCTGCACGGAGCAACGCACCTGTCGTCTTTGCGGCCTGTTCAGAGAGGACAGCAGTCCCGAGCCCGGCAAAAATAACCTCTGTGTTCTGGATTACATCCATCGGAAAGTCTGCTGGCTTTGCAGTTGCAGCTGCAGTGTGTCCACGGTCGTGCCAGCGTTTGCTCTCTCGCGGTGGCGCAGCAGCCTCGCGGAAGACCAGCCCCTGTCGGTGTTCCGGTGCGCCAGACCACGTGATACTCGTGTTGACGCCCTGCTCTTCGAGCTGTGTCTCGACGCGTCGACCGAGCGGTGTTTCCGACAGTTTCGAGATCCAGAGAGCGTCTGCACCGAGTTCGTGGGCAGCAACTGCGACGTTACTTGCTGTCCCATCGGCGTAGATACTCGCGCTGCGCGCCATCTCCAGGCGCTCGTTTCCTGTCGGCGAAAACCGAAGTGGTGTCTCCCCAAATGTTATGAGTTCTGCCATGTCCGTCACATGCACACGGGGGGATCTTAAGTTAACTGCTGCCCTGGAACAATCTCCTGTGTTTGTTGCACCAGTATCCGTCACCACAGTCTACATACGGCTCCCGTACCGAATTTCAGTATGGAGATACTCAGTCGGCTTCGGGCCGAAGCGCAGGCCACGAACGAGCGCCGGCTGATCGTCCTCTCTGGCAGCCCGGAGGCAACACGGACGCTGGCGGCGTCGCTACTCGCCTCGACTGCGATCGATCCGGGCGAGACTACCTATGTCGGCCCCGCAGACTCCTTCCAGTGTGAATCACTCGCCCACAGTGAGCTATCGAGGCTGCTTGGAACCACCAGAGAGGCAATCATCTACGACTGCTGGGAACGCTGTGAGCCAAACGCACTCGGCGCACTCGTCGGTGCTGTCGACGGTGGTGGGCTGTGTTTCCTGCTGACTCCACCGTTCGACCAGTGGCAGCACCGACTGGACGCGTTCGACGAATCGCTCGCTGTCGAACCGTTCGATCGCGCTGCGGTGACCACTGCCTTCCGTCGACGACTGATCGAGACACTCGAGGCCCACCGCGGTATCACCGTCATCGACGCGGACCGACGGGAGACGATCTCCGACGGTCGGTGTGGGGTGACGGCCGGACTCGACGAGCGCACTCTCTCTGTTCCGGCGACGCCCACCTTTCCGCAGTCGGCCTACGAAGCCTGCAAAACACAGGATCAGATCGACACGCTGTCGAGTTTCGAATCGCTCCACACCGACGACACTGCCGTCGTCGTTGAAGCCGACCGTGGTCGTGGCAAATCCAGCGCTGCCGGACTCGCTGCGGCATCGCTGGCGCTCGCTGGCCAGGATATCCTCGTGACAGCACCGACACGGGCGAGCGTCCAATCGTTTTTCGACCGTGCGCGGGAGTTGCTCACAACGCTTCCGCAGATAACGCTGGAGACGGAGTCACCGGGCCGACTCGAAACGGACGCTGGCAGGATACGCTTCGAGCAGCCAGCAACAGCAGCCACCCTTCCGGAGGAGCCGGACACTGTTTTCGTCGACGAAGCAGCAGCGATTCCAGCTCGACTGCTCGAAGCGTTTCTGGCTGCACGCGCAGTCGCATTCACCACGACGGTTCGTGGCTACGAAGGGACGGGGCGGGGATTCGCTGTCAGATTTCGTGAGCGACTGTCGGGGAGTCGACACTCGGTCACAGAGCGATCGATGACCGAGCCGATCCGCTATGCGGCTGGTGATCCGATCGAAGTCTGGCTGTTTAGAGCACTCGCACTCGATGCGAGACCACCCGTCGAGGAGCTCGTCACGGCGGCAACGCCTGATACAGTCTCGTATCAGCAGGTTTCGAGTGCGGAGATACTCGCTGACGAACAACTGCTTCGGGAGCTGTTCGGGCTGCTCGTACTCGCACACTACCGCACAGAACCGAACGATCTCGCGCGGCTTCTCGATGCGCCAAACGTGACAGTGCATGCGCTGACTATCGACGGCCACATCGTCTCCGTCGCGCTGTGTGCGCTCGAGGGAAACCTCTCTGCACAGACACGGAGCGATCTCTACGAGGGGTCACGAATCAATGGGAACCTGATCCCAGACATCCTTTCGAGTCAGCTCAGAGACGAAGCTGCCGGGGCCGCGACCGGACTGCGGGTGATGCGGATCGCCACACACGCCAGTGTTCGGTCCCGAGGACTGGGATCACAGCTCCTTACCCGGCTCGAATCCCACGCCCGTGAGCGCGAACTGGATTGGCTGGGTGTCTCGTTTGGTGTCACACCTGGGTTGGCCGAGTTCTGGCAGCGCAATGGCTACCGGAGTGTGCATCTCTCGACGACGCGAAACGACCGGAGCGGTGAGCACTCTGCTGTCATGCTCTCCCCGCTCACGCCGCGTGGAGAGGCGCTTCTCGACCGGCACACCGACTGGTTTTTGCGACGAACTCCCGCCGCGATCCGCGAGTCGCTATCTGCGTGTAATCCTGATGTAATCCGTGTCGTCTGTGAGTCCGCAGCAGGCGTTCCAGCGCTGTCGCTTTCCCCAGCGGAGTGGCGTCACGTCGCTGGTCTCCCCCACGGCGCTTCGGTGTATCAGACTGCCCCTCGTGGAGTCAGAGCGCTGTTTTTCCGCCACCTCGTCGCTCCCGACGAGGAGCTTCTGACTTCCAAGCAACAGCAGTTGCTGATCCGAACGCTGCTCCAGGGCCAGCCCTGGGAACGGATTCGCGACACGATGGCATACCAGAGCAACGCACAGTGCATGCGGGCGCTGGGCGCTGCGGTCGAACCGCTCGTCGCCTGTTATGGCGACCAGATTGCACAACAAGAACGAGAACGATACTCCTCATGATCATTACCATCCTCACGATCGCGTTGCTTGTCGTCGGCGTCATCGGCTCCGCAGTCCCAAAGTTCCCGGGATCGCTCGCATCAGTTGCTGGTGTCTACCTCTACTGGTGGTCGACTGGCTACAGCGAGCCATCGACGCTGCTGGTCGGCATCATCACTGTTCTTGTCGTGCTCACGATTGCTGGTAGCCTCTTCGAGGAGTTGATCGCAGCCAAGATGGGCGGTGCCTCCGGGGCCACTGTCACTGTCGCTGCAGGTGTTGGCTTCGCCGTGTTCTTTCTCGTGGGCCCAGTCGGCATGCTCATCGCGACAGCGCTTACGGTGTTCGTCCTTGAGTATCGCCGCCAGAAGAACCTCAAAGCTGGTGCAACGGCCGCGCTTGCGGTCGTGATCGCATCGGTTGGCTCCCGACTGTTTAGTATCCTGATCTCTGTGATTATACTCGTTATCATGCTCGTTGTTCTCATCTAGAGACACAACACCTGCGAGAAGTATTTCAACAGCTGCGCTCGAAGGTGCCAGTATGACAGAACCTACCGTTGAAGAAATTATGACGACGCCAGTGCTGACGGTCGAACCGGAGACGCCACTCCCCGAAATTGCCGATGCCATGCTCTCAGCGACGATCAAATCGATTGTCGTTATCGACGACGGCTGTGTTCCGGACGGCATTCTCACCTCGACTGATTTCATCGAGATCGTTGCCGACAACAGCATAGACGGCACTGTTGGCGAATATATGACCCGGGGTGTCGAAACGATCACTCCGGATGCGTCGGTTTCAGCCGCCGCAACGAAGATGCTGGAACACGATATTTCTCATCTCCCTGTTGTCGACGGCGACAGTGTTTCCGGCATCGTCACCGCGACTGACGTGACTGGCTTCGTCGGAAGCGATCACGAACGAAGCAACTGACAACTCGGATGTCTACAAACGAAATGAGCGAGGGCTCGGGAGACGGCGTATACTCTCCACTATTGCTCGTCGTCTAACGCCCTCAGAAGTGGGTTCGGGCGGATTTGAACCGCGGTCACTCCGCGTCCGTTCCCTGCTTCAAATCCACCGTGGGCAATTTACCGCTCACTGCCGTTCGCGGAAAAATGGGTTCGGGCGGATTTGAACCGCGAGGACATCGCTTCGCTCGTCCTCTGGGCCCAAATCACCCTCACGGCATGTAATTATGCCTCGCATCCGCTCGGCAAAATTATAGTGGGTTCGGGCGGATTTGAACCGCCGGCCTCCTCCATGTCAAGGAGGTGTCATAACCGGTCTAGACCACGAACCCCGAACACATCTATCCCTTTCCGGCAGGGATAATTGAAGGTTACGAATTCAAACGGCGTCGGGTAGATGGGACAGTTTCACGGTCCGGTAACACAATCTATT
>LKMJ01000279.1_pt1 | contig 35880 bp, 34 predicted proteins | sample 643391 | NCBI WGS metagenome assembly LKMJ01 (sample SAMN04112250, study PRJNA286221) | soda lake metagenome | biome: soda lake; feature: Kulunda Steppe; material: water; isolation source: sample PL-Br10 brine of Picturesque Lake | place: Russia: Kulunda steppe | collected 2010-07 | reverse complement strand
GCGTCGACGAGGTCGTGTAGCCCCGACTCGTCGGTGTAGGCGACGTCGAATTTCCCGAGGACCATATCCTGCAGTTCGTGGTGGAGATAATCGCCATCGAGGAACTCATCTTTGGTCGGTGAGGGACCACCGACGAGCACGCCGTCCATATCGTGGCGCTTGTCGACGAATAGCTCGTCTGCCATCTCCGCGACTTCCTGATAGAAATTGTCGATGGCTTCGAGACGCAGGCGGGCGAATCGCTGGGCGGACTGGCCACCTTTTCTCTGCTTACCTGGTACCAGCGAGGTTGCGGATTTGACCGCCTCGACACGCTTTCCTTTCAGCCAGCCGACGTTTGCCTCGCGGCGATCCAACACGATCAGCCCAAAGAGGCCCTTGTCGCCGAGCATCTCCGCGAGTGGCTCGGTCAGAAACTCAGAATCACAGTGATAGCGAAACGACTGGATTGGCTGTGGCGGGCTTTCGAGGACGCGGGTGATCATATCGGTCTGTCCGCCCCCAGAATCGACCGCACCCGAAAACAGCACCATCCCGTTTTCCGGTGGCCTGTTGTCGTAGTATTTCAGGCGGTCTTTGATGCTTTTTAATGCATCCTGAACGTTCGTTCGGGTGTCTTTCGATTTGATGTTGCTCGCTTCCGAGTGTTCTTGGGTGACGTGTGCAACGATATCGCTTATCTGCTTGTCCGGTGGGACATAGATCGTCACCAGTTGTGTCCCGGAGCCGCGATAGCCGTCGAGTTCCTCGATTACTTTCTGGAACTCGTATTTTTGTTTGTCCGTCTGCTCGGACTCGGACTCGCTCATTACTACTAGTTACTCTGTCGGCTGTAAGTAACTGTTGACCTCTTTTTGCAAGCCCGCTCTGGCAACAGATCTCTTCGAGTGGACAAGACGTGATTCAGTAGAAAAAGACGGATGGGTTTATACTATCCCGAACACTGGTGTTAGACAACATGGCCGGATACGTCTGCACTATCGCTGGCGGCAAAGGTGGGGTCGGAAAGACGACGACAGCGATCAATATTGCCGCTGCCCTCGAAGAAAATGGATATGATACTGCGGTTGTCGATGCGGACCTCGGGATGGCCAACCTCGGTGAGATGCTCGGTGTCGAACACGACGTGAGCGTCCACGAGGTCCTCGCCGGCAACTCGACAGTGAGTGCAGCACTGACTGATGCACCCGGTGGGATTACTGTCATTCCGGGTGAACAGAGTCTCGAAGCGTTCGCGGAAGCAGACCCGGCCAAACTGCGGAAAGTTATCAAAACACTTCGAAATACGTTCGACGTCGTGCTCGTCGATACGGGTGCCGGATTGAGCCACGAGACAACCGTCCCGCTTGGACTCGCCGATGGGATCTTGCTCGTCACGACCCCCGACGATGTGGCGGTCAACGATACGATCAAGACGGCTGATCTTGCCGACCGCGTCGACGGATACGTCATCGGGACGCTCATCACACGCGTGACCAAAGATACGGACGTCCCCTCCATCGCGGAGAAATTCGAGATGCCGCTTTTGGGTGTTGTTCCGGTTGATCTCGACGCAGCAGGCGAAGAACCGCTCGTGTTACACAGCGCTGACAGCTACGCTGCAGATGCCTACCGCCAGTTGACAACCTCGCTCGAATCTGTCTTTTTCGAAGGCGCACGCGGCTCGGAACTCGACCGTGTCTTCGACGAAGAGTGGTTTCTCGACGAAGAGGAAGAAGAATCCGACGAAGACGAAAGTAGCGGCGTTTTTGGTGGGCTGTTCAGCTAGCGCTTACATCGAATCCGGCGCTTCGATACCGAGGACATCGAGTGCGTTCCCGATTGTCGTACGTGCTGCAATCACGAGTGCAAGCCGTGCGTCTCGTTTTTCTGCCGGCGCATCGAGTACTGGACACTCCCGATAGAAGGCATTGAATGCCTCGGCGAACTCCCGCGTGTAGGTCGCAACGACGTGGGGATGGAGATCGTCGGCGGCTTCCTCAATGACTGCGGGGAATCGAGCAATCTGGCGCAGTAGTTCCCGCTCTGCGTCTGTCTCAAGGACCGCGCTGTCGAGGTCGAGATCGAGACCGTCGACATTGATTTCCGTCCCGTCTGTGGCTTCTGCGAGAATCCCTGACGCGCGGGCGTGGACGTACTGCACATACGGTGCACTCTGTGCTTCGAAATCGAGTGCACGCTCCCACTCGAAGGTGATCCCTTTCGTTGGCTGTTTCGAGACGATATCGTACCGGACGGCACCGATGCCGACCTGATGAGCGATCCGCTCGATATCCTCCTCGGTGAGGTCGTCGTCACGAATCCGGTCGTCAAGTCGGGTCTCGACTTCTTCGCGTGCGCGGGAAATTGCCTCATCGAGCAGGTCATCGAGGTCGATCCCGGTTCCTTCGCGGGTGCTCATTCCTCCCTCTGGGAGAGTCACCCACGAGTAATGGACCGTCTGGAGACAGTCGGTGTCATTCCCCAGAATACCGAGCGCCGACCGGAGTTGGCGAGCCTGCAGTTCGTGGTCCTCGCCTAGGACGGTTACTGCTTCGTCGAAATTCTCGAATTTCCACTCGTGGTGGGCAAGATCCCGCGTCGTATACAGCGAGGTTCCATCTTCGCGTACGAAAACGAGATTTTTGTCGATATCAGGAAGGTCGAGTTGCCAGGCATCGTCCTCGTAGACGGCGTATTCGGTGTCTTTGAGGCGGTCAATCACGTCGTCGGTCGAGCCATCGCGCATGAAGCCAGTCTCTTTGACGAACTCGTCGAACGTCGCCGGAAGGCGTTCGAGTGTGTCACACATCCCCCCAAGCACGGTATCGACGACCTCGCTGACTCGTTCGTACGCTTCCTCTTCGCCGGCTTCGAGCCCTTGCATGATCGACTGGATTTCGACTTCGGCAGCCTCGACTTGCTCGTCCGTGGCTTCCTCTTCGAGGTGGGTGTTTGCCTTCCGGTAGTACCGAACCATCTCGTACTCTGGAGAGTCACGCTCTGGGTCAGACAGTTCGGCTTCATCGAATGTTTCGTAGGCCCAGGTGAACACGGCAATCTGTCGGCCAGCGTCGTTGACGTAGTAGTGGCGTTCGACATCGTAGCCGGCGTATTCGAGCAGGCGGGCAATCGCGTCGCCGATGATCGGATTGCGAGCACGGCCGACGTGGACCGGTCCCGTCGGATTGGCACTCGTATGTTCGACGACGACGCTCGTCTTTCTGTCTTCGAGTGTGCCGTACTCGTCGGACTGGCCGGCTTCCAGTGTACCTGCAAAGTACTGTTCTCCGGGCCAGAAATTCAGATACGGCCCCTGTGTGTCGACACGGCTGATGTACGCACACGTCTCGGTATCGAACGCACTTGCAATCTCGTCTGCGACCGCTGGCGGTGGGCTGTTTGCCTCGCCAGCCAGTCGGAACGCAACGCTCGATGCGAGAACAGCATCGATGTCTTCCGGTGGACGCTCGATGCCGAGATCATCCGTCGGATACCCAAGCTGGTCGAGAGTCGAAGCTAGTGTCTCCTCGACCGCCGCGCGCATCGCAAGGAACATACCTCCGCTATTCCGGCAGGAGGTTTATGAATAACGGGTTGAACTTACCTCGTTGGCAGTTCGACACAAACGGCCGTCCCTGCTTTCGTCTGCTCGATTGTGATGGTGCCACCAAGCCGAGAAAGCAGCCAGTTGACAGTCCAGAGGCCAACACCGCTGCCGTGTTCCAGTGCCGTTTCTTTGCCGGAATCGAGTGCCCCTCGTTCGGTTTCGGGAATGCCTGGTCCGTTATCGGTAAGTGTAATCCGGATTCGCTCTTCGGAGTGGCGGTCGACGCGTATCGAGACAACTGGCTCTGGGTTGTCGTTGTGTTTCAGCGCATTTTCTAGTAGCTCTTCGATTGCAAGCCTGATTGAGGCGGGGTTTACGTCGGCGGAGTCTGCTGTGGTCTCAAGTGAGATTGTCGCCTCGGGGTAGGCTTTTTCGTACTCTGTAATGAGCGCACGGAGAAGCGAATCGATGTCGACAGCTTCCTCCCGATCCATCTGTTCGATTGCTGTCGACAGCTCGCGGGCTTTTTCTGCAAGTGTCAACAACTCCCATGCGTTGGCTTCGAGACGGTCGAGTCTCTCGACTGTCTCGGCAAACGGGAACGTTAGGCAAACTTCGAGACAGTCTTCGATTACGTCCGGATCTATTTCGTCGTCTAGACCGCTGGCGACGGAGCGAAGCTGTTTGTGCGTTTCCGACGGGACGTTCTCAAGGGCCTCTAGACGCTCTATCTGGTTTCGAAGTAGTTCTGCATTCGCGGTGACGACGTTCAGATTGTTCCGGAGATTGTGCCGCAGCACACGATTTAGCACCATCAACTGTTGTTCGTTTTCTTTCCGCTCGGTGATGTTTTGGATTGTTCCCCGGAGCTTCTGTCTGCCGTCTTCTTCGACTCGCTCCCCGCGGGTGTGTACCCACCGTTCTCGTCCCTTCGCCGTGATAAGCCGAAGCTCAAGATCATACGACTGACCGCTCTCCCGGCACGCCTCGATTGCTTCCCGGAGTTGCTTTCGGTCCTCGGGAGGATAGAACCGAATCCCTTCTTCGAGTGTTGGCTCGTACGCTAGTGATACGTCGTGAATCTGGCGCGTACCATCCGTCCAGTACAGTGTTTCTGTTTCGAGATCTAGCTCCCAGCCGCCGACGTTTGCCATGCGCTCGGTCCTGACGAGAAGATCACGTCGCCGTTCGAGTTCCTGCTTGCGTTCGACGCGTTCGGAAATATCACGGATGACACCTGCTGTTCCGCGAAACGATCCATCCTCGTCGAACGGCAACAGGGCAACGTGGTTTTCTGCGGGAATCCGCTCACCGGTCGCCGTGATGAGGTCCATCTCCCATTTGGCAGTCTGTTTCTCGGCTGTCGACAGCAACTGTTCGATCACATCTTTCCCACGCTCGACAGCCTCTGGTGGAAGTATAATCGAGGTATGCTCGCCGAGTAAACTCCCTTTTTTGTGACCAGTTCGTTCGACAAGTGCGTCGTTGACGAACGTAAAATGTCCCTCGGGATCGAGTGCATAGACCGGATCACCGAGTGCTTTGAGTGTTGTCTCGTAGCGTTCGAGATCGTCGGTGTACTCCCGGCGTTCGAGATAGCCCGAGAGGATCGTTACTAGCGTTTCGATCAGTTCTCTTTCTTCGTCGAGAAACAGGTCGCCGCCTGTCTGTGGATGGCCGTCGGTGTAGACGACCTCGATGGCAACTGCTTGGCCATCGGTGGTCGTTGCATTGGCAGCCAGTGAGTGCTCGGTAGGTTCGAATAGCGAAGTCGCCGCACAGACCGTTCCGTAGGTAACACGCGCTTCGGTGCGTGCGGGATACTGAAACGACTGTGGCAGTGTCTCGACGAAGGCGTTGAGCACCTCCTCTATCGGTTGCTCGCTGCATTCGAAGAGATTCACTGTCCGGTGAATTGCCGATAACTCTTTGACCCGTTCTTCGAGGGCGTACTCGTGCTGTTCTTTTTCTGTAATGTCTCGAATGACGGCCACATGCCCAGCCGTCCCTTCCCAGGTAATCTCCGCAGCAGCCACCTCGACATCGAGTGGTTTTCCCGCCGGTGTCTGTATCGATTCCTGGCGCCGTCTGAGATTCCGACCCGCGGTTTCTATCCAGCACTCGGCTGACTTTTGTGTAAGTGTTGATATACCCTTGCCGAGCAGTCGTTCCTTGTGTTCGGCCTCAAAGATATTGACGGCGGCCTCGTTACAGTAGACGACTTCTCCCTCCACAGTGACCACAATCCCGTCTGGTGCGGCCTCGAGTATCCGTTTGGCTTGCTCGTGGTCGGGAACTGTCTTCGTTTGACTCGCTTTTTGAGACACAACGATTCGGATACGGCTGGCCAGTGTTTCGAGCTGTGCTGGCTGGTCGATATTCTCTAGGTACTCATCTGCTCGCGCAGAGATTGCCGCACTCACAAGTTGCTTTGATCCTGTCCGGGCACAGAGGATAAACGGAATATCGGGAGCAGTTGCCCGAATGATCTGCAGCAGTTGAATGCCATCAATCTCGGCTAACTCCTGTTCGCTTACGATACAATCGAACGTGCCCGTGCCGAGCTTTTTGATCACATCCGCTGCGTCGGTTACGACTGTGACTGCAAGATCCCTGTCGGACGTTTCGAGAACGTGGGCAGTCCTGGCTCCAAAACCCGAGTCTCCGCTGACATAGAGGACGTGAACTGTCCCTGTCCCGGAGTCCATATGTGGGCATGGAACTCGGGGTACAACTACCTTGGGCTAGGAGAACGAGTCGAAGTAAGTAACCGCCTCGGTGACGGTGTCGATATCGCGTGCGGTAAGCGTCGGGTGGACGGGCACCGAGAGCACCTCTTTTGCTGCTTGTTCGGCGACAGGTGTCGAGACAGTCACGTGCTCGTAGGCCTGTTGTTTGTGGACCGGGGTTGGATAGTAAACCCCCGAGTCGATGCCGAACTCATCGAGATGCTCACGCAAGGCATCACGCTGGCGACAACGAACGGTAAACTGATTATACGCGTGTCGGGAGTCACTTGGCTCCGTGGGCAAAACGACGCTCGAATCGGCCAGTCCATCGCGTAACCGCTTTGCGTTCTTCCGGCGGGCGTCCAGATACGTCGGCAACCGGTCGAGTTGCACCCGGCCGATTGCTGCTGCGATATCGGTCATCCGGAAGTTATGCCCGAGTGAGTCGTGTGTATAGCCGTCCGCGCGGCCGTGGTCGATAAACTGTCGGGCACGTTTTGCAACGTCGTCTCGATCAGTCACGACCATCCCTCCTTCGCCGGTTGTCATGTTTTTCGTCGGATAGAAGGAAAAACAGCCGACATCGCCAATCGAGCCGACAGGCTGGCCCTGGTAGGTTGCTCCGTGGGCCTGTGCTGCATCTTCGATTACCGGAATACCGTACCGGTCGGCAATATCACAGAGTCTGCCCATATCGGCGGGAAGCCCATACAGGTGGACTGCGAGAATCGCGTCGACCTCTCCGTTGCACTCCTGGATCGTTGCCTCGACTGCTGGCGGATCGAGATTGTACGTTTCGGGGTCGATATCTGCAAACACCGGCGTTGCACCAGCAAACCGGATCGCGTTTGCCGTTGCAATGAACGTAAATGGTGTCGTGATGACCCGGTCACCCTCTCCAACCCCGAGCGCTTCGAGGGCGGTCTGCAGCGCGGTCGTGCCGTTCGACGTTCCAATTCCGTACTCGCCGTTACAGAAGGTTGCAAACTCCGATTCGAACTGTTTGACTTCTTCGCCGCCCGCGAGCGATCCCGAATCGAGGACGTCCGCCACCGCCTCTTTTTCACGGTCGCTCATACTCGGGTCTGCGATTGGAATCCGGTTGTGGTGTTCACTTTTTGTCATGGGATGTGGTTTGGACTTGCGAGTGATTCGGGAAGCTTGCGATGCGTGGCTGGCAGCCCAACGGCGAGTGTCTCCGGTGGCACGTCCTCGGTTATGAGTGCGCCCGCAGCGACGAACGAGCCCTCGCCGATGGTGACACCTGGAAGTATCGTTGCGTTTGCACCGACCGAGACGTGATCCTCGATGATTGCACCCTCGATTGTGCTGGCATCACGAATCGGGTATGGATCGTTCGTCACCACCGCGTGCGGGCCGAAAAAGACGTTGTCACCGATCTCGGTTTGCTGTGGGATGTACACACCCGTCTGGAAACTCCCGTGTGAGCCGATTGTTACTTTTCCATCGACGACCGTATTCGTCCCGAGAAGTACGTCGTCGCCGATTGTCGTCTCCTCTCTGATGAGTACGTTGTGTCCAGTCTGGAACCCATCGCCGATTTCGACGCTGTTGTAGATAATCGACCCTGACCGGATCGTGGCATCGTCGCCGATCACCGTCTCCGCTGTCGTCTCATCACCGGCACCAACCGTGGCAGCCGATGAAATCGTACAGTTCTGTCCTGTTAGTATATCTGTCATTCTCTCACCGTCACGAACGCGTGACTTGCCGATGACAAGCCCCCGGTCTGGCTTTGTTATGGAGAAGTTACGCTTTGGATCGAAAACGACGACAACGACACCGGCAAAACGAAGCTACGTGGTCTGTTTGAAATGAGTGACACAACAGGCCGTAATCCCGACAAGCAAAAATAAAACGACTACGGTTGGTGTCAACCCATACGATGCGCCGCCTGCCTGTCCGACTGCGAATAGGCCACCGCCGGCGAACGTCACTCCCATGTATCGCTTATACCACTCCTGTTCGACTGGTTCATCGAGATACGGATCGAGTTGGTCGACGTTCGGGCCCAGTTCGATCGTTCCGCGGTTCTGATCGAATTCGACGACATCCGTATCGTCCATTTTCGGGAGATGACACTGGTACAATCCGACGTACACCCGCTTTCGCTGTGTCGAGGAAATTGCCTTGACAGTTGTATCATTTTCCAGAGCGGCAATGTGCTCGGCGACCTCGCTTAGTGTCGTTTCGCCACCGTTTTCTTTCAGATATCGCAAGGTCTCACGCCGACGACTGTTTTTCAGTATCTCGAAGATCTGATCCAGCGGAAGTTCGTACCCCTCTTCTTTTTGTTTTTCTTCCTTGGGCACGTTTTCGGGTGGTGACTTGATTGCCGACTCCGGTGTCTCGGACGGGGATGTTTCGCTTTCGGAACGCTGGGTCTCTTTCGTTTGCTGTGTCTCTTGAACTGCTTGGTCACTCCCGCGTGAAGCAACCGAGCGAACGAATGCCAGTACTCCGCCGTCGTCTTTCGATTGGTCAGTCGTCATCAGTACTCCTCCGTCGAATAGAGCGTGGTTTCTGGGTTCATCTCACGTATGTCGCCGCAAATCTGTTGGCTTATTTTGAAATACCATTTACTTTCTTCTCGGATCAGGTGAGTGTTTCGGTGGTGACCACTGCCCGTCACCGAGGGTGTACACCGGCTGTGGAATCGACTCTCCTTCGAGTGCATCCCGACCATCGATGACGACGACGTTATCCATTTCGTCCCAGCCAATCGTTTCGAACTCCGGATGAGCGGTCACCAACACCAGCGCATCGAGGTCAAGCGCTGGCAGGACATCGATTGTCACTGGCTTGGCGTCGATATCTGATGGGTCTGTACAGACCGGATCGGCGGCATAGACCGTCGTACCGGCGTCGGTCAGTATCTTCGCGATTGGATAGGATGGTGCAGCACGGGTTTCGTCGACACCAGCCCGATAGGTAATTCCGAGAAGCCCAACCGATGCCTCGGTGAGGTCGATTTCTCGCTCGGCAAGCGTCCGTTTCAACAACTCGACCGTGTACGCTGGCATCTCCTCGTTTACATCTCGTGCCTGCTCGATCAACGGCGTGGCTGTCTCGGTTCGGTCCATAAAGAAGTACGGATAGTATGGGATACAGTGTCCACCGACGCCCGGCCCCGGTGAGTGAATATCGCAGTAAGAGGGCATGCTCGCGACGTCGATTGCTTCACGGACATCGACCGAAAGTTCCGTTGCACACTGGGCGAGTTCGTTCGCCAGTGCGATATTCACGTCTCGATACAGCCCTTCGAAGAGTTTGACACACTCGGCTGTCGTACAATCCGAGACGGTGAGGACATCGTTCGACGTCACTTCGCCATAGAGCATGCTTGCAACGCGGGTGCTTTCTTCATCTTTGCCACCGACGACTTTCGGATAGCTCCCGCGTATATCTCGCAATGCGCGCCCGCTTGCCGTCCGCTCGGGACAGAAGGCAAGACCGAATGACTCGGTGTCGAGGCCACTTTTTTCGACGAGCATCGGTTCGACGACCTCCCGGCAGGTACCCGGTGGGACGGTCGATTCGAGAATGACCATATCGCCGGCTGAAAGGCCTGCACCGATGCTTTCGACGGCTGCTTCGAGTGCCGAGAGATCCGGTTTCTTATTGTCGAGAACGGTCGGAACGATAACGACGTGGACACGTGCGTCGGTGGCCGCAGCGACCGGGTCAGTCGTGACCTCGAAGTGACCGTCAGCGACCGCCGCCTGTACCGCGTCCGACAGCCCCGGCTCACCGTCGACTGGACAGCCGCCGCTTGCAACCTGCTCGACGACGGCTGGGTCGATATCGACACCGATGACGTTCTCAGTGACGTCTGCAAGAACCGCTGCAAGCGGAAGCCCCATCTTTCCCAGTCCATACACTGCAACCGGTATCTCGCCTGTGGTAAGCGAAGACCGTTGTGTTTCCTTATCACCGTTATACAACTGTGCTGTAGCGTGTTTTTCTCGTACCATTGTCTCGCATGTTGGGTTCGTCTGTGCGCTGGTGTTTCTCCCCTGTGTGTCGCTGTCTATCCTTATCCCCTGCCTCGATTAGTCGATAGTCAACCTCCTGCTCATTTCGAGGAGAGTTGGGAGACACTACCTTTGTTATTCCCACCATACACATTCGAGCAAACGCCTGTATGTAATCTATATAATAATAAGGTGGACGTATCACCGACAAAACGCGGTCAGCTTCTTCTCATCTCGTATCACCGTCTTTGGCTGTTTGCTGGTCGTCTCTCTGTCGTTTTTGGATTCGGCTTGACCCAATGATACCAGTAACCTGAGTACAACAAAGTGATAAAAGAGAGAAAGAACAGCGTGCGCACTCGGTGCGTGAAACCGAGAACCAGCTACGACAGGACGTCTCTCTGCATCGGTATGTGGGTGTCATCCGAGCGGTCTTGACTGGGGCCACACGGGGAACATTGCCAGCGTATACGCAACTTCCGGGTAAATCAATATGGGTACGAGTGAATCGAGACTCTCGCAAGATGTCGTGTTCGATATTCTTAGTAGCCCCCGGCGTCGATACGTTCTGTACTACTTACGAAAGACCGACGAGCCGGTAAAGCTCACAGACCTAGCCGAACAGGTCGCGGCGTGGGAAAACGAGACAACTCCCGAGGAAATCACCGAACAGGAACGCAAACGGGTATATGTGTCGCTGTATCAGACACATATCCCCCGGTTAGACGAAGTCGGCATCGTTGAGTATGATAAAGACACCGGCGAGATCGAACTTGACGAGGATGCTGGACATATCGACGAATACCTCATGTCCTCCGAAGAGCAAGTCGACTGGCAGTGGTTCTATCTCGCGGTTGCTGGCCTCGGCGCTGTTTTGCTGGGGCTGACGGTACTCGATATCGCCTTTTTCAGCGCGATACCAGAAACAGCCGCTGCAACCGTCGTCATCGTTGCCTTTCTTATTACGGCTGTTGCTCACTACACGTTCCGGCTTTTCGAGCGGCGGTCGATCCCTCCCGAGCTACAAAACCGTCGATGAAGCGCCCTTTCGACGACTGAAGTGGCCACGGAGACTCGAAGCGACCGCCTGATGCAACCGGATACGTGATTTGCTTACGCCCTGCTCTCGGAAAGCTGGTTTTTCGCGGCGTGACCGAGATACTGTCGTGGCATTGAACCGAGTCACGTCTGGCTGTATACTGGCTACACTACCAGCATTACGTACAGATGGAAGCGAACTATTCCGAGAGTGAGCCCCTCTCCACCAGCGCCTGCGTGACCGTAATAAAAATACTGACAGCCGGCATGTAAGGAAGTCTGTATTCTCCTGCGTTTTTTGAAATCGTTCCTTACTCGCTGTTCCGGAAGAACTTTCGATTGCACTACCTTCTATTACTACGATCCTTCAATCCATAGCTCATATATAATACTGTAATTGTCTTCTGATATATTGCTCCTACTTTGAATAGTGTGAACTTAAGAAAGCTGCATAAAATGAACTGACGTAACCTCTATACGGATAGCTGGTGACAAACAAACTGGAACTGGAAGAATATAATCTGACTGTAAGGAACGCCAACCAACCAGCTGTAATATACATCACAATGAGCACAGATTGGGACGAGATCGGGTTCGTAATCAGTTCTCGCTACCGTATTATCGCCTTGCGACGTCTCGCCGTCGGGCCAGCAACGCCCTCGCAGATCGCATCTGACGCGGGTGTGGGCATCGCGCACATCTCCCGAGCACTCCAAGATCTCCGGGATCGGACGCTTGTCGATTTGCTCGTTTCGGACGAGCGAAAGAAAGGGCGGGTGTACGGGCTGACAGAGCGCGGACGAGAAGTCTGGGAGACGATCGATGCAGAAAACCTTGCGAAGGACTGATCGACCAAGACGAACTCATAGACAGGACGTATCGACAATCAACTATCCGACGCTGCACACACTACCAACCGAACACTCTTTTTCTGACCGACACTCGCTAGCCAGCGCTCTGTTTTCGGACTGGCGTTACACTCGCGCGAGATGTATCCGTGGCGCTGGCCGCTCGGGTCTCCGCCGAGGGTCGCAGATGTGGGAAATTCGCGTGTAGGAACTTCCTTCGGTCGTATAGAGCTAGCATAGCCATAACAGAACACGCCGCAGAGAACTCATTACAATGTGTACTTGACTGGTTGTTCGCAGTGATGACAGAACATCTGTCCGAAACAGAAATGGAGCGGATTCGTGAGTTTGCAAACACGCCCGTCTTCCAGCGTGAGCCCGAACAACTTCTCCCGGATTCGGATAGCTAAACTTACTGATTGGGAAGCCGTTCCGGGATGCCGGAACGAGAGGGGACTGCACGTGGAAAAATCGGATTTTCCGTGATGATGCGTGGTCGCTAGCAGCCGAGTTGCTGCTTGGCCTATCTTGTAACTGACGCATAACCAAGGTGGTGGCTGCTGCCCACTTCGACGATGACAGCCGGACAGCTCCGCGGACAACGGTGATGTCTGCAATGGGAATGACAGATAGCAACCGATCAGCCGACAGCAGACGTTCGTTGTCGGTCGTGATCGTCACGCACAACGAGGAAAACCGAATCCGTGAGTGTATCGAATCCGTCGTATCGAGCTGTCGCGGCCTCGTTGATTTCGAGATCATTCTCGTCGACTCGAACTCGACAGACCGGACTGTCGACATCGCAAGGGAGTACCCCATCACGATTTTTCGCATCCCCGATGATGAGCTGACAACACCGGGCGCTGGTCGATACGTCGGGACGCAAGCGACAAACAGAGAGTTGATGCTGTTTGTCGACGGTGACATGATCCTCCAGCGCCGGTGGCTCGAACGCGCACTCGAGAGTATCCAACAGGATGGTGTCGCGGCAGTCGACGGCCAGTTGAACTCGCCGGCAGCACTCGGCGACGTGTCCGAAGTCGATGCCGTCAGAGGGGTTGCATTGTACAAAAGAGAGCCGCTTTTAGCTGTCGGTGGGTTCGATCCGCATCTGCAGTCACTCGAAGATATCCACCTTGGCTTCGAGTTACAGGCCGCGGGATATACGCTCTGTCGACTGCCGGAGATGGCAGCCAGCCATCCGCCCCGCCAGCCAATCAGCGAGCCGATCCGGCGGTGGCGGTGTGGCTATATGACTGGGATCGGACAGGCCCTCCGGAAATCACTCTGGTCGCCAGTATTACTCATCAAACACCTCTCCCGGATGCGATACCGAATTGGCCTGTTGGTCTGGCTCTGTTTTGGCCTCGCGACACTTTCTGTGTTCTCGGCGTTTCTGTTGTGGGTTGGCTTATCGTTCGTTGCTGGGGCGATTCTTGTGAGCAAACTCGGATTCAAAGATGGCGTCTCGTTTTTATTTGGGAAGCTAATCGGTATCGTTGGCCTCGTCTGGGGACTTTTTACGCCTTTCAAGCCGGCCGAGTCGTTCCCACTCCAGACCGTCGAAACACTGCAGCGCGAAACCACACACCACGAGCCACCGCCAGCAATCCTCGAAGATGCCAAACCACGGGATACATCCGAGTAAGCCGACCGAACGCGCGCTTGTCTCTTTCGTCTTCGATGGTACCAGCCGCATAACAATACAGGAAGATACCGAGGTTCCTGTATGGACTGTACCTCGGATGCACAGGACGGGAATCGAGGAGTTTGCCTGGGCGAAAAACCGCTGTTGACGGTCGCGAGGTGGGGAAAACAATGAGCGGTGAGTTCGTCTACCACGATGCGACGACGGATCGGGGGGTCGAAAGCACAGATACGTGCCCAGAGTGTAAGGGGGACTCAATTATTACGGACGATGTTCGGGGGGAACTCGTCTGTCAGGACTGTGGCTGTATCCTGGGCAACCGTCTGATCGACACCGGTGCCGAGTGGTCTGCGTTTACCCACAGTGAAAACCAGAAAAAATCACGCGTCGGCTCGCCGATGACGGAACTGCTTCACGACAGGGGATTGACGACGAAGATCCACTGGAAAAACGCTGATGCACAGGGGCGGCCGCTTTCTCCCCGGAAAGAGGAGACGATCAAGCGACTCCGGACGTGGCAAAAACGGCTCCGGATCAGCCAGACAGGCGAGCGCAACCTGCAACTTGCACTGAGTGAAATCAACCGCATGTCGAGTGCGCTCGGGTTACCCGAGCAGGCAAGCGAGATGGCCTCTGTGCTCTACCGGGCTGCCCTCGACGATAACCTCGTTCAGGGTCGGTCAATCGAGGCGGTGGCATCGAGCAGTCTCTACATCGCCTGCCGGAAAGAGGGGATTCCCCGTAGTCTCGACGAGTTCGAAAGTGTCGCCCGCGTCGAGCGAAACGAGATTGCCCGCACCTACAGACGGCTGGTCGTCGAACAGGAACTGGAGATGGAGCCAATCGATCCCAAGCAGTTTGTCCCGCGATTTTGCTCTGAACTCGATACCGAACTCGCTGTACAGCGACGGGCAATCGAGATTCTCGAAGACGCCGAAGCAGAGGGACTCCATTCGGGGAAATCACCAACGGGACTCGCTGGTGCGGCGATCTATCTCGCGACGCTTCTCTGTGACCAACAACTCACCCAATCCGAGATTGCCGAAGTTGCCCGAGTTACCGAGGTAACAATTCGCAACCGCTATCAAGAACAGTTGGCGGTCGTCGACGAAATTGAACAGTAACTGGTGGTCGACGAAATTGAACAGTAACTGTTAACAGTGGTTCGCAAGGTCGAGGTGCATCTCGTTTTCTGCAACGACAAAGGCGGCGTCTTTGATCTCTGCTTCGTCATTCGGGAGAAACATTACTTGCCCGGTCCCATCGAGCGTTTCGAACTGCTCCCAGTCTGATACCTCATACCCGAGATCATCAGGCGTTGGATCACCCGGAAGTGACTCCCACATCTCTTTTGTCCACTCGGTTGTGGACTCCTGTTCGGTCACTGCACGATCCGTCTGTCTATTACCGTTTGTATCCTCCGTCATGTTACTACCCACGCTGTGTCTTGTGCACAAGATTGGTAACCAGACCCTACCCAAATAACGCTTCTGTCGTAGTGGGTGGCTTCTTCCCCAGAGAACACCAGTAATACATGTATTTTACATACGATAGCATACCATCTTCTCACACCAGCCATTTTATTTCTAATATTTAATGATGAAATAAACGCTTCCGTGACGGAAGACGTTCGTTCTCGCTTTTGTTGTGTACAGATATCATCGTTCACACTGATATTTTTCGCGAGTAATGTTATACTATCAATTAGATTGAGCGGCTTATCAGCCGCGCTATCGAGAGGTTGAGCAAGTTTGTCCAGTTTCACTGTTCTGGTACTTTTCTCGGCAATTTGATAATGGGTGTATTACAACGAGTGAGTGCTTGCCTGTGCTACACATGCACGTACTGCAGCTTGTGACGAATGACGAGGCACCGTTTTTCCGCCAGCAGGTCGCCTCCCTGGATCGACTCGGTATCACCTGTGACGTCCGCTCACCTGCCGGCGGCCATTCCTCGACGGAATCGCGATCCATCGGAGCATATGCCCGGATCGCCCTCGAAACGCTGCGCGATTCGCCACAGCGTTACGACCTGATCCACGCGAATTACGGGCTCACCGCCCCGGCAGCGCTGATCCAACACCGCCTGCCGACGGTCGTCTCGCTGTGGGGTTCGGATCTGCTCGGTCGGTATGGGACAGTGTGTCGGTTCTGTGCCCGACACGCTGATGAAGTGATCGTCATGACTCCCCAGATGGCCGATGCGCTCGATACGCCATCTCACGTCATCCCTCACGGGATCGATATGGACCAGTTCCGGCCGATTTCGACCGAGGCTGCACGCGAGGAGGTGGGCTGGGAAACCGACCGCAAACACGTGCTGTTTCCTTACAGTCCGGATCGGGAGATCAAGGACTTCCCGAAAGCAGCGAGCGTCGTCGCGGCGGTTCGCAAACACTTCGATGAGCCGGTGACGCTGCAGACGCTTTCTGATGTCGACCACAGCCGCATGGTGTATTATTACAACGCTTCAGATGCAGTCTTGCTCACCTCGAAACGCGAGGGCTCACCGAATGTCATAAAGGAGGCACTCGCCTGCAACACGCCGGTCGTTGCGACCGACGTCGGTGATGTCGACTTGCGTCTTTCTGGGGTGTCTCCATCGGCAGTCTGCACCTCGAAACAGGAACTTGTCGATGCACTCATACTTGTTCTCGAATCCGACGAGCAACCCGAGGGCCGCAAACACGTCCAGGGCGTGAGTGAAACCGTGATGGCACACCGGATCAAACGCGTCTACGAGCGCGCACTCGGTCGGGAACGAACACCGGAGACGACGGCTGTGACATCCTCTCAACTCGGTTGATTTCGGTCGTAACCACTCTTTTCTCCCGCTGTCTCGTTTTGAAGGGTCGGCTATCCATGTTTGTGCGCCGCGTTCGCAGATAGAAAGCAATGAATTACTAATCCGCTTTGACGCCCCGAATACGTCAGCATGGCAACCAGAGAACTGTGCAATGATGTGGAGTTTACCTACGACTGGTACCAGTCGTTGTTGGAGCAACTCTCGTGTGAGTGTCGGAGCTTTACGGAGCCACCCGAAGATGGGACTGTCCACGTACGACACGATGTTGACCTTTCCATCGACGACGCATTGGAGATCGCACGGATCGAGGCAGCAGCCGGTATCACGTCGACGTACTGCATCTTGCTTACGTCCCCAATTTACAACCCGCTCGATACGGAAAACGCAGAGAAAATCCGCGAGATCGAATCGCTCGGCCACGACATCGGATTACACTTCGACACCCACAACTACTGGGACCACGACGACCCACAGCCAAACGACATCATCCAAGAACGTGTCCACAAAGAGCAGGAAGCGCTCGAACTGGTCACTGCCGACCTTTCACCGGCGGTATCCTTTCATCGGCCGCCATCGTGGGTGCTCGGCCGGGAGTTCAATACATTCCAGAGCACGTACGCGCCCATGTTTTTCTCCGAGATCGAATACACCGCGGATTCGAGCCAGCGCTGGCGCGAGGAGCCACCGTCGCTGCCAGACATCCCGACGCCGGCCCAGTTGCTTACCCACCCTGGGCTGTGGGCTGAATCCGACGCCGAGTTCGACAAACGGGTTGAGCGAAGCGTCATCAACGCCTGTCGAGATGTCAACCAACGAGCGTGCGAGGAGTTTATTGATCCACAATGAACCGTACCATGAGACAACTGAACCGACAGCCAGCACACACCAACGATGTATAGAGAACTGACAGTCGCAGTCGTCGTACCGGCATATAACGAAGAAGGCTTCGTGGGGAACGTTATCGATGACCTTCCAGCATTCGTCGATAGAGCCTACGTCATCGACGACGGATCGACGGATGACACCTGGGCGGAAATCCAACACCACGCACAGACGAAAAACGACGCCCACGACGGGCACTTCGACCAGCTAGTCGTCCCCATTCAACACGAAAAAAACCGCGGCGTCGGTGGCGCAATCAAGACTGGTTACCTGCGGGCACGCGAGGAAGGAATCGACGCCACAGCAGTGCTTGGTGGCGACGACCAGATGAACCCTGACGAGTTGCAACGGTATATCGATCCACTCATCGACGCAGATGTCGAGTACGTGAAAGGAAACCGATTTGCCCGACCGGAAGACTGGGAGGCGATGCCCCGACTCCGGCTTGTCGGCAACATTCTTCTCTCCTATCTCACCAAAGTTGCGAGCGGTTACTGGGAGACGATGGACTCCCAGAATGGGTATACGGTCATCTCACGGTCGGCCCTTGAGAGGACAGATATCGAGGGGATGTACGAGTACTATGGCTATTGCAACGACTTGCTCGTCCGGCTCAACGCCGCCGACATTCCAATTGCGGATGTCTCCCGGAGTTCGGAGTATGCTTACACCGAGGGCTGGAAAAGCCACATTGAGTACAAAGAGTACGTCCCGCGCGTCTCTGCGATGTTGTTCCGGAGCTTTCTCTGGCGGCTCCGGCGCAAGTATCTACTGGCGGATTACAACGTGCTCGCGCCGCTGTATCTGTTCGGTATCTCCTCGCTTGTCACGAGCGTCCTCGGTCTCATCAGGTCGCTTTTCAACGACGACAGTGACTCCGGAACCTGGACCCTCTCGACAATGATGAGCGCGTTGACGGTGCTTACTGCTGCGGAACTCGACCACCGTGACAACGAGGATCTGGAGACACAGATCACCGAGCCATCGAAGTCCTCGAATGACTCCGAAAAACCGCGAGTCACGAACGCCGACCGAACCGAAATGCCGGTCGACGATTCGGGTCGGATCACCCGGGAAGCAAACGGCGCTAGTGGGAATGTACGGACCGAACAGCCGGATACCCGTCCGGATGGGGGCCAATCAGAGGTGGGTGAACAATGAACGATATTACTGTCTTGCTGACGGGAGCGGGTGCACCGGGTGCATCGGGGATCATCAAGAGTCTCCGGGCACCGTCGGAGCGGTCTATCCGAATCGTCGGTGTCGATATGAACGCCGATGCGTATGGCTTTGCCTTTACTGATGAGGGCTACACTGTCCCAGCGGGTGATTCAGAGGAGTACATTCCGCAACTGGCTTCGATTGCAGACAGCGAAGCTGCAGACGTCGTCTTGCCGCTGACGACGGCCGAAATCGGACCACTGGCAAAACACCGCGACCAGTTCGATGCGCCGGTGATGGTCTCCGAACGCGAGTGTCTTCAGATTGCAAACGACAAGGGACGACTCTACGAGTTTCTCGACTCACGCGGATTCGAGGCGGCACCCGAGTACCACCGGGTACGGAGTGAAGACGAATTTCTCGAGGCTGTTCGGTCGCTTGGCTATCCCGACCAGCCTGTCTGTTTCAAGCCACCGGTCGCAAGCGGGATGCGTGGCTTTCGCATCCTCGATGACAGTACTGACCGACTCGACCGTCTCCTCGAAGAAAAGCCCGACACGCCGATTACCACTGTCGATGAGATTCTGCCGGTACTCTCTTCTGCAGAGCAGTTTCCGGAACTGGCTGTGATGGAGTATCTGCCGGGTGAGGAATACAGCGTCGACACGCTCGCGATGGATGATTCGGTCGGGCCGGTGATCCCGCGTTCTCGTTCGCGGACGCGTGCAGGAATCACATTCCAGGGAACTGTCGAAGAAGACGAGGAACTGATCGAGGCAGCGAGTTCGATCTGTCGGACGCTCGGCCTCGAATACAACGTCAATCTCCAGTTCAAACACGACGCGTCGGGGACGCCAAAGATCATCGAGATCAACCCGCGGGTCTCGGGGACGATCATCATGTGTGTCGGGGCGGGTGTGAACCTCCCGTATCTCGGTGTGAAACACGCACTCGGCGAGTCGCTTCCCTCGCCTGATGTGGCGTGGGAGACAGAGATGGTCCGCTACTGGGAAGAACTCTTTCACTCCCCGGACGGTGAGACCTTCCAGATCCCACAACGATGACACTGCAAGCAGTTTGCTTCGACCTCGACGATACGCTGTATGATTATCGGCAGTACGCCTACGAGGGACTCAAGGCTGCGGCCACAACGCTCGAATCACAGACCGGCCGTGATAGACAAAAAGAGCTTCTGGCGCTTTATTTCGTCGAGGACACTGAAATTGGAACCTTCGATGCACTCATCGAGCGCCACGACCTCGACCCCGGGCTGGTCGAAGACCTCATCGAGGCCTTTCACGATGCCACGACGCCGATGCGGCCGTACCCGGCAACAGAACCCGTCCTCGAACACCTCGAAGAGGAGTACCTGCTGGGGTTGATCACCGATGGCCGTGAAGGACAGACGAAACTCGACCGCCTCGACCTCGATAGCTACTTCGATGCGACACTCGTGACCCCGACAATTGACTCTTCGAAACACGACCCCGGTGTGTTCGAACGGATCTTCACAGAACTGGACATCCGTCCGGAGCAAGCAGTGTACGTCGGGGACGACCCGCGCGTCGATTTCCGTGTGGCAAACGAACTCGGGATGGGGACGATCCGTCTTCGTCGAGGGCGCTACCGTGATCTCGATCCGGAACGTGAGAATGCGGCAGCAGATCACCAGATTTTGACACTGAGTGAGTTACCGGAGGCACTCGATCAGTATGAGACTGCGAGTCGTTCCCAACGGCTGACGAGCCGTGACTCAAACCGGTAAGTTCCTCATTACTACTCGTCTCTGCAGATGAATTTGAGCCGAGAATCCAGTGCGAGTCTATAAATTATGAAAGGACGACAGGGACTGTTCCAGCGATTCCTCTCGATATTCAGTGCAAAGGTCATTACGACAATCATCGCCATCGTCTCCACACCGATCATCGTTCGGTTGCTCGGCCCGAGCGATTACGGCGATTATGCGGTCTTTCTCTCGATATTTACGCTGTATATGATTCCTGTTAGCTCGGGAATCACAGAAGGTGTCCAGAAGTTCATCGCCGAACAACGCGAGAATGAGCACTGGCAAGAAGCTATCATTCGGTTTTATTTCCTTCTTGCTGTCGCCATCGTCGCTCTCGCTGTGGTGGTGTTACTGGCTGTCACCGCTGCCGGTATCCCTGCCTGGAGTTTTGGCTCGGATTTTACGCTGTATTTTTATCTCTTAGCAGCATTCGTCCTTATCGATCAGTTCCGCGCGCTCTGTTATCATACCATTCTCGGCTTTGGTCTCGAACCGATCTCGGAATCGTTCAATGTTCTCAAAAAAATCGCTACTGTCGGGGTTGGCATCTTCCTCGTCGCCGTTGGCTACGGTGTTGCTGGAATGATTATCGCACATATTTTTGCAAGCGTGATCGTGACCGTAATCGCAACCGTCGTTATTTTGCGCCGGGTTTCGGTTCACGGCCTGTTCGGCCGATTGTCACACTCGTTTCCCGCGCGTGAACTGCTGTCGTTTAACGCACTCAACATCGTTCTCGTGTTGCTTTTGATGTCGCTTTATCACGTGGATATCATCATGATCCAGGCGGTCGCTGGCAGTGAGACCACCGGATATTACAAGGCAGCACTGCAGCTTGCGGAGTATCTCTGGATCGTTCCCATTGCGTTACAGCTACTATTGCTCCATTCGAGTTCGACCCTTTGGAGCGAAGGACGAACAGCCGAAATCACGGATATGGCCACTCGGATTACCCGGTATACTGTCTTGCTGGCCGGGATAATGGCCATCGGTGTTGGCGTCCTTGCAGATCGGTTCGTTCCGCTGTATTATGGTAGTGAGTTCACTGCCGCTACCGTTCCGTTGTTGTTACTGTTGCCGGGAACTGTTGGATTCGCGGTTGCACGCCCGCTGCAGGCGATCAGTCAGGGTTCGGGCCGCCTGAAGACGCTCATCATCGCAACAGGCGGTGGCGCAGCGATGAATCTCGTCTTGAATGCTCTGCTCATCCCAATATACGGCATGTACGGTGCAGCCGTCGCAACGAGTCTTAGCTATGCGTCGATGTTTGGACTCTACGTCTGGGCTGCCCGCAAAATCGGTTATTATCCGCTTTCGGATTTCCGCGGAGGTCGAATCAGTGTCACTATTGTGATTGCTGCACCGCTTATCTGGCTTCTTGATGTTGCGATTGCAAGTGACCTGCTTGCGTTTGCCGTCGTTCCCGTTGCCGGTATGATACTGTATGCCAGTCTTGCACTCGTCACAGGAGCGGTTGATCGGGACGAACTGGCGACTATCATCGGCAAGGTGAGAAACGCTCGGCCGGACGCTGGCACGGCAAGTGATTAAATTTGTAAAGTGATTCATTTATAATCACATCCCAAAGGTTAATTATCTCTCAAAACGGATCTTGTCGTGAGTCTGCGGCTCACAAAAAACCAGGTTTGATCCTATATAATGAGTGTCGATCCATCGGACGATGAACTCTTTGGGGAAAGCAATGCGCACAAACTAGCATTTAGCTGGGATGACGACGATAGTGCCGCAATGGCAGTCGTCGAGATAGCTGCTGCAGTCACTGGACAAGAACCGACCGAGATGGAGCCACTGAACAACGTAATCAATACTGATGCGTTGCAACGGTTGTTCGCACCGACAATCGAGCAATCACGGCAATCCGGATACGTACAGTTTGAGTACGAATCCTGTCTCATTCGCGTTCAGAGTGATGGCGTCGTCTCGGCCATCAAGGCTGACCAACTCTAGTTGTCATGCTACCTGCAGCAGATGTGCCTCTTAGAGATCTCTCTATTTTATAAATGGAGCCAGGCTGCCTCTGTCAGGAGGCAGTGACAGGGGTCATTCACAGAGACACCGATGTAATCAGTGTTGCGTTGATCACCACAGCAACGAGTGGAGGGATAGCGAGCGCCAGCGGGATGATTGCTCTGTACTGGGTTGGAAGGAGCGGTCGACAACAGATGCCCACAGCAAGTGCTCCAGCTTTCAGCCCATATAACCCCATGATGCCAACAGTCTCAAGTGCCGACCGCCCGATAGGATTCAACTCGCGAAGGCCGAGCTGGAGGCCATGAACGGTAAGCGTCACATCGACGAGCATGGCGGCGACAGCGACGAACCAGAGATCGCGTTCGGCCGTTGAAAGGCGGTGAAGAGACTGCGAGAGCGGAGAGTCATCACTGCTCGTCTCGGCACCGACCGACTTGGTGAGCAGCTCTCGGAGCGTCATTGTCCAGGTTACCACGGTCAGCCGGGGAGTCCACGGAGCTTCCCGGCATCCTATACAAGGGTGGGTGAGTACATTGTTATCAACTTCTTTCGGTGGTCGCTGCCGGCTACGAGATGAGTAAACCGGGCGGTAAAGACAGTTTACTGCTGTAGTATGCAGAATATAACTAACAGTACCCAGGCTATAGCGAGAACTGACAACATGTCCAAGTCTGCAGATCCACGTGAAACCCAGCCTGTCGCACAAATCGAGACGCGATACCGTCAGCCCGATTTATGCACTATTTATCAGCCGGACGCTGATGGAAACAGCACGATGTCGGCCTGGATTACGGCGAAAGAGGGTTCATTTACCGACCTCGAATCGATGCGATAAACAGACCAGCTTGATTCGTTCCGCTACGTAGCATCGTTTTCTACCCGTCTTATAATTTGTCTACCGCTTCTGTATCTGGGGCCGTTAACTCTCCAAGCGGTTCAGGCTGATACACGCGCTACCGCAACAGCCGTTGGAGAAGTCCCTCACACTGTCCGTCAGGGTCGTCTTCCTCGAAGTACAGATAATCGAGTAACCGAGCTGAGCGTTCGTTCAAGGCGATATCGCCACGGTCGGGGTCGTAATCAATGACACCAGCGTCCGCCATCTTCGGCAGATGACACTGGTAGAGTCCAACGTACACGCGCTTGCGCTGTTGGGAACCGAGCTGGTTGATCTTACAGTCACACTCGATGCTTGCGATGTGCTCTGCGATTTCACCCAGATCTGCGGTCCCGTCGTTTGCGTCAAGATACCGAAGTACTTCCTGCCTTCGGTCTGCGCTCAAGAGTTCGAAGACGTGTGATTTCGAGAGCCGCTGTTCTGGTTGTTGGACCGATTCCCCCTTCCTGTCTCCCGGTTCTGCGTCGGGAGTGTTGATTGCTTCTGACACAAGTTTATACAGTCCAACAGACACCATAGTTACAAAGTCTTTATTTCACGACTAATTCAAGTAATATAATATATCGGAGTTAGGTTATGATTACTCGCGTGTTTGCGTACCATCCATCAGCACGAAGTGAATGTTTTTTCGTGTGCCTCCATCCCATTGAATGGTCCTTAACGGTATTTCACGGTTATGTAGCGCAAACAATATAAGTAAGGGAGCCATAGTCAGATGTAGGAATAGAAACACGGACTGTGTCAGGCGAGCAGGTCCCCAAAAACGGTACCCCGCTGCCGTTTTCGCTCGTGTGGCACGCCACCCGAGAGTCCAGGTGACAGCCTGCTTTCTCTCGGGGCGCACCGATTTACAAACCACCAGACAGGATGTGTCGCTCGATAACCAATATCGGGCATAACGATGACAGTATCAGCAAAACCCCAAGACAGCACCGGGAACGAAAGCGCTCCAGACGATAGTGACATGAACCAGACGGCAACTGACTCGGCAGACAACCTCTCGCTCGATGAGACATTCGAGATCCTCAAAAACAACCGGCGACGGATCGTCCTGAAACACCTCCAACAGAGAGGCGAGACCACCCTCGGTGAGCTGGCAGACCACGTGACTGCGGTCGAAAATGATACCGATGTTGACTCCATTACATCGACTCAACGCAAGCGTGTGTATGTCGGGCTCTATCAGTTTCATCTCCCGAAGATGTCGGATATGGGTGTGATCGAATTCGACCAGGATCGGGGTGATATCCAACTCACAGAACAGGGACGCGAACTCATCGAAAGCCACGAGCAAGAGCAGTCTCCGGACCAGCGCTGGCATCGGCTCTCGCTTGGTCTCACCGGATTTGGCCTTGTGGGTGTCGTTGTGAGCTTGCTCACGCAGATTTTTGCAGTCGCAGTCGGATTCTTAACGCTCCAGACGCTCCTTTCTGCGGTCCTCGGGTTTCTCCAGCGTCGCAGGGAACAGGGTGAGTAGAGAATATATACTAGCTGAATACTAATGCTAACATATCTTTACTCACTGTAAGGGAGTCTTTTCGAAATGAACCGGCCGAGTTCGCTATTTGAATAAGATGGGCGATGAGTGGTGCACGAAAGAAGCTCGTGTTTCTCGACCGATGGGATGATGACGATCTGCGCTTTTGCTCAGTGATATGATAATGTCTGTATAGCTGTTGTGTACGCTTTTGCAAGCAGTTAGTAACTTCTCCCAAACAGACCAATAACAAAGGGTATTTCGTTGAAACAGGTGGCGCATGCCTCAATCACGCACGGGCACAAACGAGAACAGTACGATCCGCAACTGCGACACAACGGAGGTGAGTGGGTGATGTGTGGGATAATCGGATACATCGGGCAACGGGATGCGACCGAGACGCTGTTAACGGGGCTAGACAATCTCGAATACCGTGGCTACGATTCCGCAGGACTTGCATTGCGAAATGGCCACGGTGTCGACATCGTCAAGCGAGAGGGGGAAGTGTCGACGCTTGAGACTGCTACCCGCAGTCTCGGTTGTACTGGTGAGTTCGGTATCGGACACACCCGCTGGAGCACTCATGGCCCACCAACTGACGAAAACGCCCACCCCCATACCGATTGTTCGAACTCGGTTGCTGTTGTCCACAACGGCATCATCGACAACTACGATACACTGCGGTCACAACTACAAGAACGTGGTCACGAGTTCACCAGTGACACTGATACAGAAGTCATCCCCCATCTCGTTGCCGAGTATCGAGAAGAGTTGTCCCCTGACCGGGCGTTTCGGGAGGCAATCGACGACCTCGAAGGGAGCTTCGCTGTCGCGATGGTTCTCGACGATCAGGACGCAATTTATGCAACCCGGTCTGGCTCACCACTGGTGATCGGTGTCGGTGATGAGGGTCACTATCTTGCAAGCGATGTCCCTGCCTTCTTAGAGTTTACCGAGGATGTTATTTATGTTGAGGATGGCGATATCGCCCGTCTCACTCCCGATGAGTGTACGATTGCTGACGGGGCGCAGACTCCGGTCGACCGCCCAGTCGAGACTGTCGAGTGGACCTCCGAGGGTGCAGAAAAAGGCGGCTACGACCATTACATGTTAAAAGAGATCCACGAACAACCGACGGCACTCGAACGGGCAGTTCGTGGACGCTCACTCTCCGATCAGCGAGTGACTGACGGCGGGGCCAGTGCGGACGAACTGTCGAGAGATCTCCTTGATGATGTCGAGTCGGTCCATTTCGTCGCCTGTGGCACCTCCTATCATGCGGCGTTGTACGGCAAGCAACTGCTCGAAAACCGCGGAATTGGGGCACAGACGACGCTTGCAAGCGAGTTCGTGGCTAGCCCCCCTCCACTGTCTCCCGAGACGCTCGTCGTCGGCGTGACACAGAGCGGGGAGACGGCAGATACACTCGAAGCCCTCCGGAAGGCGAAATCCCGCGGTCACAAGACACTCGCCGTAACGAACGTCGTCGGTTCGACGGCAGCACGCGAGTGTGACGATGCACTGTTCATCCGTGCCGGGCCCGAAATCGGTGTTGCAGCAACGAAGACGTTCTCCTCACAGGTCGCCACCCTCGCCCAGTTCGGTGCGTATCTCTCCGACCGAACCGACGACCTGGGACGACTCCAGGCAGCACTCGAAGCGATTCCCGAACAGATCCAGTCCATACTCAAAGAAAGCGAGGCGGCAGATCTCGCCCACGAATACCGGGACGCCGAATCGTACTTCTTCGTTGGACGCGGAACTGCTCACCCGGTTGCACTCGAAGGGGCGCTCAAACTGAAAGAAATTTCGTACGAACATGCAGAGGGCTTCCCGGCAGGTGAGTTGAAACACGGCCCACTGGCGCTTGTCACATCCGAGACGCCGGTCTTTGCCATCATGACCGGCAACAACGAAGACCGCATGCGAGGGACAATCAGGGAAGTAAGCGCCCGCGGCGCACCGGTCGTGGCAGTTGCAGACGAGTCGATCACCGCCGACGGTATCGATGCTCACTTGTCGATTCCGGACACTGACTCCGAACTGTCGGGGATTCTCGCGAACGTCCAGTTGCAACTGTTTTCCTATCACGTCGCAACCCTTCTGGACCGACCAATCGACAAGCCACGGAACCTTGCAAAAAGCGTGACTGTCGAATAAAACCCTTCTAACGGGGAGTAGAGACGCGCTTCTTGCTTGGACGGTCGATAGCTCTTTAGGATATCTGGCAGACGCACATAGCATGCAGACAGTGATTCTTGCTGCCGGGCGTGGCACACGAATGCAGCCGTTGACCGCATCGACACCCAAACCCATGTTGCCAGTCGGAGAGCGCCCGCTTTCGGCACACGCTGTTGATGCTGCCGTCGAGGCCGGGAGTTCGGAACTCATTCTCGTCGTTGGCTACGGCGCAGACACCGTCAAAGAGTGGTACGGCGAAGAGTACCGGGGAGTGCCGATCACCTACGCCCGTCAGCAACACCAGCGCGGGACTGCCGATGCCGTTCGTGCAGCACGTCCTTTCATTGATGGTGATTTCGTCGTCCTCAATGGCGACAATCTCTATGACGAGCGGATCACACAACTGTATGAAAACAAGCCAGCAATCGCTGCCATACGCGTCGATGACCCTACGAACTACGGCGTTCTCTCGACGGCGGGCAATACCGCCACTGGAATCGTCGAAAAACCAACAGAGCCGCCGTCATCGCTTGCGAATGCGGGCGCATATGCCTTTCCCGAGGTTGCCAGAGACTGGCTCGATGTCGAGGAGTCAGAACGCGGCGAGTACGAACTAACGGATGTCGTCTCACGAGTCATCCGCGAATGGGAGATGACGGCAATCGAACTCGACAGGTGGCTCGATGTCGGTCGGCCGTGGGAGCTTCTCAAAGCAAACGAGTGGAAACTTGCTCAACTCGACCGCGATATCCGTGGTGATGTTGCCGAACAAGCCGAGCTACGGGGCGATGTCGTCGTTGAATCCGGCGCGACGGTCGAACCGGGTGTCGTTATCGAAGGCCCTGTGCTGGTTCGTGAGGGGGCGACAGTCGGCCCGAACGCATTCGTTCGCGGAAACACTCTTCTTGGACCCGAGACCCATATCGGTGGGAGTGTCGAAATCAAAAACAGCGTCATCAGGGCGGGGACGAATGTCCCGCACCACTCCTATGTCGGTGACAGTGTCCTTGGAAAGAACGTCAACTTCGGTGCGGGAACGAAGGTTGCAAATCTTCGCCACGACGGGAACCCGATCCGACTGACTGTCAAAGGCGAGCGCGTTTCGACTGAACGGCGGAAATTCGGCGTCGTCGCTGGTGACGGGGCAAAAACAGGAATCAATACGAGTCTCGACCCCGGTGTCGTACTTTCGACCGATGCACGGACGAAGCCGGGCGAACGGGTGCAACGAGACCGCTAGAGCACACCCTGTGTAGCGAGTGACTGGGTCGTCTGCTGGAGGCTGTGTGTTTCTACACGCGTTGTCTCGAACCGGTCGAGCACGGTCTGAAATCGCTCACACTCCTGTGGCCAGTTCTGTGAGATATCTTCGTTTTCGTTTGGATCACAGGAGAGATCAAAGAGCAACTCTCCATCGGGTGTTTCGATGTATTTGAACTGGGTGCCACGAACTGCCCGGTTGCGCCCACACTCGCTTTTCGAGACGACGTACTCTGCGGTCTGCTCGGCTGGGTCGACTGTCCCCGTCCGGGCGAGTGAAAGCGTTGCATCGAAGATGCTGGCAAGCGAGACCGGGGCGGTGACTTCCGCTGAACACCCGCCATTGTAGATGACATACGGGACGTGGATGTTCTCATCGTACAGTTCTCGGTGGTGGTGGCCGTAGTTGCCGTGTTCACCGAAGGATTCGCCGTGATCGGAGTGAACGATGAAGGTCGCGTCGTCGAAATCCGCAACCGCCCGTTCGAGAAACGCATCACTCGCCCGGACGGTATCACGGTAGCTTCGTCTGACTGACTGCTCGACGGAATCGGCCATCGGCGAGTCCTCCTCTCGCCCTCGCATCTGTTTTTCCGACTGGTAGGCACTGTAGTACATCCCCGGCAACCGTTGTTCGGTCCGGTGAGTACGCGAACAGAGAAACGGGAAATGCGTATCCAGCAAGAAGACCCACAAAAAATACGGTTCGGTAAGCTGGTCACGGATGCGGTCAATCTGCTCGTAGATCTCTTCCCACTTCGAGAAAAACGAACTCCCGGTCAGCATATTTATTGCCAGTTCGACACTGCGATCGTCAGTGTCTACACCGGGCAAGCGACCAAGCAACGACGGCAGCCGTCCATCATTCTTGTTGTTCGACAAGTCAATAAACTCATCGAAGCCGCGGTTGAAGCTTGTCGCCGCCGAGGTCCACGGATTTGGCGTGATTCCAACGGTCGTGTACCCGAGTTTCTGGAGTCGCTCCTGCAATGTTGGGTGGTAGCGCAGATGTGTATTGATGGCTGCAAGCCGACGTTCCCAGTGGGTCTCGCCCGGATAGGAATCGAGCCATTCACTCGGCCTGTGGTGGCCAGTAAATACCGTCGGCATCGACGAAAATGTCTGTGGACCGGGTGAGACGGCATTCTGAAAACAGATGCCGTCTTCGGCAAGCGCATCCATCGTCGGTGTCAGAGAGTGCTCGCTTCCGAGATGTCCACAGTGGTCCCCGCGAAGGCTGTCCATCGACACGAGCACGATATTCGGAGGTGTCTCGCTCATCTTATCGCCCCCGACAATTTTCTTTCTCAACGTCGTCGTGTTTGTCTGCTCGTTGCATCACTACAGCTACTCGGGACTACTGCTCATTTGTTAGTGACAGAAAAACTGGCTAGTTGGATTCAGCAAGCTGGTTTTGTTGGACGATTGCGACCTTTAGATACGGATCGACGAGCTTCGTTTTTTCTGTTTCACTTATCAACTGCCGTTCCATGTTGTATTCGACAAACCCCTCTTCGACCAGCGTTGGCAGATGTGTGTGTGTCAGCTTGACAGTGATCTGTTTCCGAAAATCGCCGTCATCCGGTGCTGTATTCGCCCGGTCCATCACATAATCGACGAGTTCAGTCATCGTCACGTACCCCTCAGCCCGAAGCAGATACGTGAGAATGTATCGCCGACCAGGGTGTGAAAGGACCGTAAAGACCGAATCAATCGAGCCACTTTCTTCGATTGTGGGTGCGGTTCCGGATTCTTCGATCAGTGTTCGAATTGCGATACGCTCTGCGTCGTTCATTAACTGCCCGAGATTACGGCCGGTACTACTGTCCGATCTGGGATTGTTTGTGTTATCGCTCATTTGTAATTGCCTAAAATATTATGTAATGGCTGCATAGAGATGACTTCCCTCAATGTGTGTCCTTCTTCGGCAGAGAATACGAGAGACTCGTATTTGAGGGCTCCTGCAGGATAGCTATGATCGCTCCAACAGTACATGAAAAACATATCATTTAGATAGTAACCGTTTCTTGATTACCACCACATTTGTTACCTACTCTCCTCTGATTCTGGCATAAACCGTACGTATATCCGTACCGCGGTGACACCCTGTCATCCATTGCTTTCATCCGTCTGGAACTTTGCCTGTGTCTGGTTTGTTATATTGCTCCAAACGGTTGGTAACAGGGTGTTACCGTTCCACTCGCTCTTGTCAGTGCAGATTGGATTTGACCGGCCGCTGCCCCTGCGCTTTTAAAGCCTCTCCTCAGTAAACCCCATAACGATATATCGAATACCGTTCTATGCTAGCTTGGCAGCTTTCGATGGATAAACGTCACAACTACGTATGGACAGAAGGCGCTATCTCGTAGTGGTCTCCCGGGCAGACGGCTGTTTGCGGCTGACGCTGGGCATTGAGGGAACCGGCTTTCGAGGGCTGTTCTACCCTCTTTTTTGATGCCGCGCTGAAATGTACCGCAATAACCACTCTCAGGCCGTGCCTGTCACGTCGTAGCCTGCTTTTTCGATTGTGTCTCGAATCGTCCCATCTGACACGCCGTCAGCAGCAACGGTGACTGTCTCTCCTTCGTGGTCGGCTGAGACGCTGGTGACACCATCGAGTTCACCGACTGCGCTTTCGACGTTTTCCTCACAGCCTCCGCAGGACATGCCGGTGACGGTAAAGGAGTGTTCTGGCATACGTCTGTCTTGGTGGAGTGGCCCAATGACTATTGTGATCAATCTGTTCGCTGTCCTGTTGTGACCTCGTCTTTCTTCACCAAATGAGCCGTCATATCGATACGAGGGTGTGGCAAGTTGACCGCACCTTCGTTTCTCCTATGAATCTTCCCGACACACCACAACGAGTACCGCAATCAACTAACGAGAAGGTCAACGAGCAGATCAGACAGGAAACAGCAGACCGGTTGCAATACTACAGCGAGCACCCGGAGGAAATTCCGCGACGGCTGGAAGAGCTAGACGAGGGGTGGGATATCGAACGGACACTCGAAGCGAACGCGTCGGCGCTTATCTTGTTCACGTTGGGTCTCGGGCTGACCGTTGACCGGCGATTTTTCGTCGCGCCAGCGGTGATTGCAACCTTTCTCTTTCAACACGCTTTGCAGGGCTGGTGCCCGCCGGTTCCGTTGCTTCGTCGACTCGGTGTCCGGACGCAGCGAGAAATCGACGCCGAGCGGTCTGCATTGCAGGCGATTCAGAATGGATACTAAGACTGGCGCGCAGAAACACCCAAGAAGCCTTGCTGGTGCATGGACAGCGCTTTCGCCGGATTGTTGCCAAGTGGGTGTGTGACTAACGCGCGGCCGAAACAGTACAGAAACAAGTTGTTGCTCTGGGGTGGTGTCACCGGATTCGCCCTCGGTGCAATCATCGACGTTGTCCTTTTTCACCTCATCTTCCAGCACCATCATCTCCTCTCGGGCTATATCGACCCGCACAGTTACGAGGGGCTCCGGGAGAACGTGCTGTTCGATGGGCTGTTTTTGGCGCTTATGCTTTTCGTCATGTTCCTCGGCCTTGCAATGCTGTGGCGAACGGTAAACCGCGCGAACACGCGACTCTCGTCTGTCTTTCTCGCCGGTGCGGTTTTCGTCGGTGCTGGTCTGTTCAACGTCTTCGATGGCACCGTCAATCACTACGTCCTCGATCTGCACAATGTCGTTCACAACACGCAGGCATGGAATCCACACTGGGTCGCTGTCAGTCTGGTCATGCTCGCTATCGGTTTCGGCCTGCTGTACTGGGCCGACGGCCCGATTAGGTGACTCGCTTTGAACGCACCCGCTTTGAAGTCTACCAGTTTTGTCAGCCAGCACATTTCGTATAGCAACATACGATACATCATTTAAGAACTCTCGCTGAGAGTACTACCCCTGGTGTACTTTTTCATCCCGTGTGACAGAACTAGTGTGCGACTGGTCCAGATCACCCTTCCTGCTGGAAAGCGCGAGGCGGTCCTTTCGACACTCGATGCCGAGGATATCAACTACGTCCTCGCTGACGAGACCAGCGACCGGGAGTACTCCGCGATTGCGTTCGTTCCGCTCCCGTTGAACGCCGTCGAGCCAGTCCTCGAAACGCTTCGTGATGCCGGACTGGACGAGGATGCCCTGACTGTCGTTACCGAGCCAACCAGCATCGTTTCACGAGAGTTCGATGAACTCGAAGAAAAATACGCTAGAGAACAGGACGAAGACCGAGTCGCTCGCTCGGAACTGCGCTCGGCGGCGGCAAATCTCGTTCCCTCGATGCGCCCGTACGTTCTCATGACTGTGTTGAGTGCAGTCATCGCCACTGCCGGCTTGCTTTTGGACTCTGCGGCTGTCGTCGTTGGCTCGATGGTGATTGCACCGGTCGTCGGACCGGCAATGGCCGCAAGTATCGGTACCGTTCTCAACGACCGAGCGCTGTTTGTCCGTGGTGCCCTGTTACAGCTTCTCGGAGTCGGGCTTTCTGTCGGTGCCGCCTTTGTGTTTGCACTGTTCGTTCGATACGTTCTGCTTGTCCCGCCCGTTGCGGATATCACCGCGATCCCGGAGATCGAAGAACGTGTTGTCCCAGACCTTCTGACGCTTCCGATTGCTCTCGGTGCCGGTATCGCCGGCGCTGTCAGTCTCACCTCCGGCGCGGCGACGGCACTGGTCGGTGTGATGATCGCCGTTGCGCTTATTCCGCCAGCAGCGACCGTCGGCATTGGACTCGCCTGGGGACAGCCGATTGCGAGCCTGACTGCTGGTGCGCTATTGTTTGTCAATTCTCTCTCGATCAACTTCGGTGCGCTCGCGGTCATGTGGCTCAAAGACTACCGCCCCAAAGAGCGAAACTGGTCGGGCGAGGCAAAGCGCAATACGATCACACGCGGAGCGGTCCTCGCTGTCGGCATTGTCGCCCTTTCTGGCGTGCTATTGGGTGTCACCCTCGATTCGCTGGAACAAGCAGAGACCGAAGAACAGATCCAGTCTGATGTCGACGACGCAATCGGCGCAGTTGACGGCGAGCATGAAATGCAACGGATCGACGTTGAGATCGAGTATCCCACTGACACACCGTTTCAGCACCCAGAGCGTGTCATCATCACCGTCGGTATTCCACCTGGTGATCCGCCACCAGCACTCGGGGAGACAATTGACGAGCATGTCTCGGGGACGATACCGGATAGGACCGAGATAGACATTCGATACATTCAGCAAACAACAGGATAGGTGCGTGATAGATTAGATTGTTCGTCGGTAACATGCCACGGTGGCCTTGCATATCGAAACCTAAAACAGTACGTCATTCATTTATCATCGTGAACCATGAACATTGACAAGCGACTCCACGACCGGAAATTCGTGCGGACGTTTTTCACGACACCAACCGCCGAGAAGGGCGTTGATGATTCGGCCAAAAAGCTGCGCAGTGCAATCGGACTGCGTGGGATGCAGGCACCGGATGTGTGGGTTCCGGACAACGAGGACGCAACGGCCCCGAACATGCGCGATGAGGGTGCATCGAACATCGCAGAAGTCGTCGCCGAGGACGGCGCTGACTTCCCTGGCGAGATTCACCCGCGTGTCGTCTGGCACCGTGACAGCCCAGCAACCCGCTACAAGGGCTTTCAGCACATGCTCGAAATTGCCGACCCGGAAAACGGCGCCATCGAGCACATCGACGGCTTCGTGATTCCTGAAGTCGGCGACATCGACGACTGGAAAAAGGCTGATGAGTTCATCACCATCGTCGAGACCGAGTACGGACTCGAAGAGGGCTCGCTTGCCATGTCCGTCATCATCGAGGGCGGCGCAGCGGAACTCGCCATGGGGAAACTCCGCGACGAGATGGGCAAACCGGATAACAACCTCGAACGACTCTTCTTGCTCGTCGACGGTGAGGTCGACTACACGAAAGACATGCGCGCAATCACGCCAACCGGCGCGCTCCCAGAATGGAAAGAACTCCGTCACAACACCTCCCGTGCAGCAAGTGCTGCCGGCGCAATCAGTGTTGACGGTCCGTTCGACGACATCCGCGATATCGAAGGCTACCACGACCGCATCACCGCCAACAATGCAATGGGTATGACCGGTATCTGGTCGCTCACCCCAACACAGGTTGTCGAAGCGAACAAGAGCCCACTCCCACCAGAAGAGGGTAGCTGGCTCATCGAGGCCGACGGTCGTGAGATCGAACTCGACGACGAAGGCGACGTGCAGGTCTACAGTGGCGACCGGATCGAACTCGAAGACGAAGGCGACTACTACGAACTCGAAATCGGCAGCGACGAGTACGAACTCTCCGAGGAAGAACTACAGGAGAAACTCGTCGACATCACGGCATACGTCCCGAGCATGACCGACATTGTCGACTCGATGGAAGAGTTCGAAGCAGCTAAAGAGGCTGGCAAGGGCGCAATCGCGATGACCCGCTCGACGACGGTCAGCATCGACGGCATCGAAGTCGAGATTAGCTCCGACCGGATGTGGGATGAGGCGACCTACCAGGCTATGATGGCGCCGATCAGTCTGTTCCAGGACGTCTACGAGAACCGGCCAGACCAGCACGACGACCTCGCTGACCTCTACGGCGAAGATGTCGTCGAGCGCGCGATCGAAGTCGGCAACTAACGACTCTCGCTTTATTTTTTGCGCTCGCAGTTCATCAGCGACTGCTATCTATTTTGAGGAAAGAGCGGGGCAAGCCGAAATGTACGATGTGTTGTCAGAGGCACTCGCACCGGCCAGGTGTGGCAGCCCCATGCGATTGTACTGGATCGATGGAAATAAAACAATAGTATTTTGACCCCAATAACAACACCAAACCTGGCATATCTTTTTCCCCACGAGTCTTATGTACCAGCGGTGTGCTATTGGTCGGTATGGAGCTGTCGGTGGTGGTCCCGACGTTAAACGCACGCGATGAACTCGCGGACTGTCTGGATGCCCTTGCCACGTACGCACCAGACGCGGAGGTCATCGTGGTTAATGGTCCCTCCGCAGATGGCACGACCGGGATGATTCGGGACCGCGGTGATGTCGATGTGCTCGTCGAACTCGCCGACAGAACAATCAATGCTGCGCGCAATGCTGGAATCGACCGCGCGCGTGGGGAAGCCATTGCGCTGGTCAATCATACGCTTTCGATTACTGACGGCTGGCGTGAGGCAGTTCGCAAGGGACTGTCAGCAGCCGATGTCGTCACCGGCCCGACCTACGCTGAGTCTTCTGACAGCCCCGACCAGGTGGCAGAAACACAGCGTATTGCCGGACGAGACGTGACCTATCTCAACCCCGGGAATCTCGCATTCGGACGTGAGGTGATGGACGCACTCGATGGGTTCGACGAGTATCTCGATATTGGCGGTGCGCGTGATTTTGCCCACCGACTCGTCGCCAACGATTTCGAGGTCAACTGGGACGAACAGATGAGCGTGACACGCAGTCTCGAAGCAGATGGTGGGCAAGCAGAGACCAATCTCGGCTGGAAATACCGCTCGCTTGCCTACCGTCTCGTCAAAAACTATAATCTCCGACCGACTGTCGTTCGTCGGTTGTTAAGCCACGCGCTTCGTGATGCTTACATCGAGTTCCGGGCTGTCTTAGGCGGGGACACACGGCCATCTTCCTGGTTTGGCTCCGGCAAGACCGTCATT